>Ga0247780_1000285_pt1 | contig 51161 bp, 56 predicted proteins | sample UWRJL079202R5_FD_179927 | JGI IMG/M metagenome (GOLD analysis project Ga0247780, IMG submission 179927) | Plant litter microbial communities from Arlington Agricultural Research Station in Wisconsin, United States - UWRJ-L079-202R-5 | ecosystem: Environmental > Terrestrial > Plant litter >...
CGTGACGTTCTCGAGCGAGACGTGGGGCCCGAAGAAGACGTACATCAACTCCTTTGCGTGCCGACCGAACATGCAGTATCGGCTTGTTCTTGCTGGGGAGGGGGCGGGGGGCGTTAGCTTTGCGGAGGGGAATGGGGCGGGTGTTGCGCTGACTTATGGGTGCTAGTTTGTGGGTGGTTCTTTTTCATTTTCATTTTCATTTTTCTTGGATATTGTGATGGGAGCGGGAGTGTTTGTCTTTTAGGGGGGGCGTTGGAAAGGGGAGCATATCGGTTGGCATGGTTGGCGTTTTGGGGCTTGATTCTTCTTTTCTTAACCAGCCCAAGGGTAGGCTGTTCAGTCCTTTGTCATACCCGAGAGGTATCGTTTTTGTAACACAGCGCCATCGAGGCAGTTCACAGGATATCAATTCCCTACTATATCTGCATACCTACGTTTCAAGCTTCTACCTAGGTACCAACGGAACATGATCAGCATATTGGCAACATGTCAAGTAGACACTCACTTGATACAAGCGAAGCCATGAAGGCTCAAATTGTGCCAAAGGCTGACTCGATGTTTAGTGCCAAATTTACCTCGAGTTGTTGGTGTGGACAACCCTCACCCCATGCAGAGACCGGGCATGGCAGCCAATTCAGGGGGCACGGCGCAGTTTATTTGGCAAACGACATAACCGCGTAGCGGAAACTGCCGTTCGCGTACCCTCTCCTCATCGCCCGGAAGGACTGTAAGAAGGCAATCCCATCCCTGCCCTGAGTAAATGCGAATCCCCACAGCGACGGATTCTGCACAAGCGACCACGAGATGTCCCTAGATCTTGGTAAGCTTGAACCCCCTACTCCAATACTGAAGTCCCACATACCATGTCTTGCTGACGTCCTTGCTAATATCCTTCGGTCCCCCAGAGACTTCCAGTCCGGCGTCCTTGGCGAACTGGATGTACTGCTGCTGCGTGCACAGAGGCGGGAGCAGCATGCCATCTGCTCAACTCTATCAGCGGCTGTTCAAACATGACAACATCACCGAACGACCCTCTTACCCTCAATCGGCTTGATATCCTCATCAAAATCCTTCTGCCCAAGGCCCTCACCCTTGAACCAGTCAGCAAGCACCAGCTTCCCCGCCGGCTTCAGAACCTTGTGAGCATTCTGGAAGAACAGCCCCTTATTCGGGAAATGGCTGAGCGCCTCGCTAATCCACACGGCGTCGAACTTGCCCGCATCCTTGGCGAAAAACTCGCCCATGTGCTCGGCGTCGAGCTCGATGAACCTGACCTTGCCCTTGCCCAGCGGGATGAACCCGTCGACATCGACATCCACCTCGGCCGCTGACGAATCCTTCGCAGCCTCCGTCTTAGTCAGGCGGGTCGCAATCTGGACTTGCTTGCCTGAAATGGTGACGCCGGTGACAGCACATCCCATCTGTGAGGCGAGGTAGCGGGAGGTTCCGCCGATGCCACAGCCGACATCGAGAACGTTGCTGCCCTCGGCGACGCTAGAGATCTCAAGGAGGAGGCGGATCAGGTTGATCTGGGCCACCTCCTTCGAGTCATTGGCCTTGGCCTCGTCGGTTGCCCAGTACCCGTGGTGGATGTGCTCTCCCCTTTTTGGTGGGCGAAGGGTATCAGCCGGAGTTCTCACAAGACAAGAGCCGGGCGCATTACCAGAGATTCAGATAGTAGTCGCTTGCGAGATCGTAGTGGAGCTTGATGCGGTCCTTCAGGGCCTGCATCGTGGTATGGGCGAGGCCAATTGGCGTGTCATACTTCTCGCTGAGCTCCGTGATCTCCTCTCCCACCTTGGGAGGAGGGGCAATGGTGGAAGCCATCTTGCCAGAGCAGACGGGTTGCGGTGTACGGTGATTGGTGATAATTTCCTCGGGGTATCAACAAGGCTCGAGTGCGGGATAGGAGGCGAGCGCCGACCCAAAATTTCCCCAACGGTTCCCGCTTCACGCCGTCATAGGAACCTGCGGTGTCCACCGCCCCGTGCCGAAAGCTACGAGCTGCACGGCCGGACGAACGGTTTAGTGGAGACGGCAGGCCGTGCTATTGGCCAGATGCCGTTTGTCGAAGCAAGCAGCAAACGGACAGACCACCGGAAATAGGGGCGGATAGGGAACAAACACCGGAGATGCGTGTGGGCTCTATTTTGAGGACTGAGGTAGGGTCGAAAAGTTGAAGCTGAGAGGATTGACTCTCCCTCACTCCCGGGAGGCGCAACCTTGGAACTGCGGCCATGTCCATCCCTGAGGCCCAGTGCACGCAGCTCGCTGACGTCAACTGCAAAAAGCAACTTGGACGCGGGTTTACTACTACGTACAAGAGGACGTATGGACGTATTAACTGTAAATCAATGTAAGCCCTCACATGATGCTCTGCACGTAATGAAGAGCTCTTGGCAGCTTGATGCCAAACCTAAGAGTGGTGGGGCATCAAAAAGGGAGAGTTGCAAACTCTAAAAGGTGGATGACAACTGTGAGATTCGAACTCACGCTACTTTCGTGAGTAGCATGAAACCCCCTGAAATGATTCTCGGTCGTTGGGAGGTCGCGTTGGATGTGCCAGCCGTTCCCACTTCGTTTTCAGCTTTTAAGAACCGGCAGAATGACCCAGGGGCAGCTACTTGTAATCGATAGTTTGGCTTGTTTCTAGACATCTGCCGGAAGTGTTCCGCGACCTTGAGTTGTTGAATATCAATTAGTTTGTCACATACCCTAACCCTGTCTCGAAGCTTTGCCTTCACACAGCCTCGGGTATTGGCCACGGAGGTAGACTCAGGCTGACGTTGTGACCGCTGATCACAAGCAAAGTCAACTTCCCTTGGGACAGACACGAAATCATTGCGGTGTGATGTGCAATAATGATAGCTCTTAAGTCATGCAATGAATTTTGATACATTTATTCGCCTGACAAAACTCTGTCCGGCAATGGAATTATAGCAGGCGCTGGCCCATGCCACACATGCTTGGGATATCGTTTTGTCCACTCTCCCCTCCCCTCATCCGCCACAGAAGCCGTCGAGTCTCCGTGTCCATGCTTTCGACTCGACCGCACTGCCAGCTCTGCCCACCCAGCAATCGCTGTGTCTGTCATTCCGGCGGCCACGTGTCGCGGAGCCCAACCTCCAGACTGGACCCTCCCTATCCTACCATCCGCACCCGCCGCACGTCCGCTCCTCTATGCGCCACCGACAAGAACATTGTTAAGGGGAATGTGGATGAGCTTGACGACATAACCAACGGCACCCATGACTATTACGCACCGTTAGCTTGTGGTCACAGTCGATCTGTAAGGGATTGGGGCAACCTACTCAAGAAGCCAAGACCAACGGCTTGCGAGATCTTGATGAATTCCCGACGATCGGCTAGATCCAATGCGTGTTAGTCTACCTTGACTCCATCAAGCGCACTCGTCAGGCAAGGGCGGCTCACGCTTCTGCGACTTGTTGATGAACTGAATGCCGTCCTTGAGGAACTCGCGAGGCACGTCGAGGATTTCTTGCAGCTGGTCCGACATGGCGACTGTGGTGTGTGTTTGTGATGTAGGTTGAAGATGCGAATGGATTCGGCGCGGTGGAGCAGTGTCCTTTTTTGTTCGTGGGAATTGGGATGTGGTCGGTCGATTTGTCGCGTTGCTGGTGAATAAGAGAAATAGCTGTCACAAAAGGAGCTGGGACCCTTACCAAATGCCACCTCGCCTCAAAGGCTCAAAAAGTTCAGCAGCGATTCCATGCAGCCCCAGAGATGGCTCGTGCCCAGAAAGGGGGCTAGCCTGTGGCTGGGGTTAAATGTGGGTATCTGTGAGGCGAGTTTGCGGGAACCTTTTGCGATTTGGGGAGAGCAGCTCGACTCCAAATTTCTTAATCGACTTGGACTTGGGCTGTGTCAACATTTTTGCGATTATGATAACAGCGCCATGGGTGTGTCGAAGCTGCGCGCGGTCGCTAAGACGCGTAGGGGTACCACAGTTCATACGAAGAGCTAGCGCAGGTTTGTATCTCCGTCCCAGCCGTCAATGGCGCGACCCAGTTCGCTGACAATGGTACTTCGGCAGCCACCGCATCAACGACGCTCTCACCAGTCCTGCTCCAAAGGGCCCGAAAGGTTACTGCGGAACACGAAAAGCTCTCCGCAGAGCTAGCAACTGCGACAAGCTACGATGATAAGGTGGCAAAGCGCATCGGTGAGATAGCGAGAGTCGCGACCGCCCTCAAGGAATTCGAAAAGGCAAAGGACTCGCTCGCTGAGCTCAACAGTCTCTTGGAGTCAGACGACGCAGAAATGCGCGAGCTGGCCAAAGATGATCTGGACGCCACGAATGCCCAGATGGCGACACTGGGGCATAATCTGTCCATGGCACTGACGCCCAAGCACCCGTTCGCGGACATGCAATGCCTTCTTGAGATACGGCCCGGTCCTGGCGGCACCGAAGGGCGCTTCTTTGCCGACTCGCTCTTCAGGATGTACCAAAACTACTGCGCATACAAGGGCTATAGCATGCGCGTCGTCAAATACGATACCTCGGACGGCGATGGGCAAACGGGCTCTCAGGGCGAGGCGGCGCTGCAAGAAGCCGTGATCGAGGTTCTAGAACCCGGAGCCTACAACATCTTCCGCGGCGAGTCGGGCATGCATCGCGTGCAGCGCGTACCAGCGACGGAGAAGACCGGACGGACGCATACGAGTGCTGTGGCAGTGTGGGTGTTGCCTTCGTTCCCCGAAAGTGGCGCCAGTGAGGCCGAGAGCGACTGGGAAAACCCAGAGAGCGACTTCTACATTGATCCCGGGGAGGTCCGCACTGAGAAGATGCGGGCAGGTGGTGCCGGTGGCCAGCACGTCAACAAGACGGAGTCAGCCATCCGCTTGACACATATGCCCACTGGCACAATGGTCAGCATGCAGGACTCGCGGTCACAACACACAAACCGCAAGGAGGCGTGGAAATTACTTCGCTCCCGTATCGCGCAACAAAGGCGCGAGGAGCGCGAGGAACAAGCCCGCCTTTTGAGAAACAGCGTGCTCTCGCAGTCGCAGATCACGCGCGGCGACAAGATTCGGACGTATAATTACCAGCAAGATCGCTGTACCGAGCACCGCAGCGGGGTTGACTTTCACAACCTCCCGAACGTCCTCGAGGGCGGGGAAATGCTGGATAGGGTCATTGACAGCGCCCAAGGTTGGCTGATTGAACGAGATCTCCAAGTCCTTGTTGCCGAGGAGACGGCAAGTAGTCAAGGGGCCACAACGAGGGGCAAGGCCCGAAAGTAAGGAGCCTTTTGTAGTTATCTCAGGCCAGATGTATTTATGTATTATATCCTCTAACATTTACACCCAACGATACCTTCATGGCGTCTTCAAAAATTTTACTTGGATCCTGCCTTCACAAAGCAGAGAGCCTTCTTATTGCATACAGTATTGTTCCATTAGGATGGTATGGGTTGGGTTATCACAGGTATAGTAAAAACATCTCAAAATTGTAGATGGGTCACAACCCTTCTTGCCGACCGTCTCACAGATGCTAATCATCAGGAGGCTCTCAAAAGGAAAGAGATGACTATCCGTTACGATGGAGCAACACCCCCCCTCGTTTTGCCTCCGCATATCCTTCTTCCAACCTAACTTTACAGACCCCATTTTCTCCTGACACCCCCTGAGCCAAGGGCATGGCATCAATTCCCCTACTACTCATCGGCAGCACCAATTGCCATCCGCAAAAATAAAGGACCAAGTGGAACAAGAGAAGAATCGAAGATTAGCCCTGCCCAAGGCCCGATATAACTGGAGACTGATGAGCGTGGAAGGATAAAACCGGGACTAAGGGAATAATGGCGGTGTAAAGACAATAAGGCAAATAAAAACTCTCCAACGCCGGCAAAACTTTGTTTTGAACAACCAGATGAACCAATGTAAAGCCACCCTGTACGGGAAAATATTGGTATAGACATATGCATAGAAATGCACGAGAAACAGCAAACACGCTCTACCCTGTGCTAGGGCTCAATACCTGCTACCAAAAAAGCTCAGCTTAACGAGAGCTTCCCAAGGCACTGATTCTGGCACCCGAAGGTCGGTGAATCAGGCTCTCGGCGTGCTTGCCCACGACGCCCGGTTCCCGGGGAATGGGGTTAGCCTCACCCTCGCTGCGGTCGCCGGAGAGGTCGTCCTCGTCGTCCTCGACAATCTTAGTGGGAATGTCGTGCCCAATGATATAGTGTTGGGAGGTGCGCTCAGGGGTCGTGGCTGTGCTCGCAATTGACATGCTAGTGCTGCTGCGGTTGGGAATGAGATCCGGTGTGGGTGGGATGCTAGAGGCACGCCCACTACTTGGTCGGAGGAGGCTGTTGTCATCGCCGGCCTCTGAGGTTGCGGCCGAGTGGCCGTCGTCGCTGGGTGTAACTGAGAGATTACTCCCCCGGCGGCCTTTGGCTATATTACGTGAGGTCGGGCGCTCCGGGGTGCCGAGTTCGGCATCCTGAGCAAGCTGGAGGCCCTCGACGGCCGCTTGGCATTGCTCCGCAATATTGCGGATGATGTGGGCAATGGCATCGGTTTTGTCCTTTAGATGGCGATCCGCCACATCAATGAACGTCTGTGTCGAGATTTGCCTGCTTGCACGGGCGAGGTTCTTCATGAACCGGGCGTCAGTCGCTTCTGGCGTTCCTTCAACAGGTTGCTCCTCAGCTGCCTCTTGCGAGGCAAAGCCTGCCTCAATCTCTGCCGCAAGCTCATCGGGCGATGTGAGTGTCTTGACCAAATGCTCCATATGGTGGTGTTGGCCCGAAATCAAGCTGCGCAAATGCAGCACAACACGGCGCGCTTCGTCGCGCTGCCGGAGAATCGTGACATTCGTATGCTGGAGAGCAGTGAGCTCTTTCCTGTTCCTCTTACGCTCCCGCTCAAGTTCTTCTGCAATTTCTTGCTGGAGAACAAGTGCTTCGAGGGCATCGTCTCGTTGCTTCTCGGTGCCGGCGAGACGGACAGACAAGCGAGCGTTGTCGTCCTTCTGCTGGTCGATGAGACCACCCAGACGACGGTTCTCACGCTTGTGGTTCTCGATCTTGACCTTGAGATCTTGCGTCTCTTTGGTGAGGGTCTCAGCAAAGGCTTGGAATTTAAGGAACTAGTACGAAAATTAGCAAATGCGAGCCCGGAGCATCGAAATTTGAGCGTTGCCAAGCTTACCTGCTGTTTCCAGCTCTCCAACTCCTCAACCAGGTAGTTGTTCCGCTTGGTGACCTTCGCGAGCTCGGTCTCCATCCGCCCCTTAAGGTTGATAAAATCCTGCCAGGCCTCCAGAGCATCGCGGGAGTATTGATTCCGCTCGCGAACAATCTCATTAAGGTGCCGCATCGAAACCTTGGTCATCAGCGGCTTCTTTACAGTTCCGCCGAAGACAGCCTTCAGTCCACTGTTCCGTCCAATCTTCTCGCAAACATGGTCCATAACAGCCATGACGGTATCCTGGTTCCACCACTCTGGGTCTTGAATTGATTCAACCTCACCACGCATCACAATGATCTGGCCGGCTGGAACGAGCTTTCCGCCACCATACGCGGACCGCAGATGCTGGGGAACCCCAGAAGGCGTGACATCACCATTGAGGGACTGAGTGAGACGAGTCACAAACTTATTGCGCTGGTTAGCGTTGAGGGCGGTGGGCGGGCTCGAAGTCAGCACGAAGTTGCGGTCAAGATCGACAACCAAAGCATCGGTGGGCGCAGTGAACAGGGTGCGGCACTCGGCGGTGATGCCTAGGATGTAGGGGCCTGGCTCTTGGACGAGCTCCTTCGCGTGTCGAGCATGCACAACTGGGACGTACAGGCCGCTCCATTCGTAGACTCGCACACAATACCTCACAGTCTCGGCCGCCATTGTCAGCATAGCGGGGTAGTGGCTGACAAAGATAATGCGACGAGTAGGAGATATGGCGGCTTCGACAACGCCCACAATGTTCGGAATTGACAGGCAGCAGAAGAGCGGCCACATGGCAAAGTTTTGGAATCCGGTGGGCGATGAAGGGAACTGGTAGCACAAGGCATAGTCCTTCATATCAATGCGGACCAGGTCGTTGAGCCGGGGAGCCGGAAAGCTCAGGATCCGGGAAACCTCCTCAGCATGGAAAAGGTTCGTAGCCTTATTCCAATGAATCCACATACCGCGTAGATAGTCGCCAAGTAGGTTGTACAGCGGGTACCGAGAGAGGAAAGACAAGCAGTACGGAATCCAGTACTGCTCGTCAGAGTTGTCGTAGAAATCTGGCTCCGTCCTCTTCCTTAGCTCTCGGATGGTCTCAGCGCGCTTCTCGTCGGCACGCGACCAGACACGGAGGCAGATGCCGTAAAGGGTGTGCGATGAATCCTGCTGGAGGACAAAAGAGTGGTGAACGCAATGAGGCTGGCTCCTGCCAGTGCAGATCTCGACATCATGCGGGAAGCAAGCCTAGTATCACAGTCAGTATACAAAATCAGGAGAAAAGAAATTCTGCCAAAGGACCTACTCTCATAGCAGCATGCAAAGCCCGTGCGATTTCGTTATCCTGCTCCAGTCTCGGGCTGCTCCCCAAAATCTCTGGGAGCCAGAATTGACCAACGGCGCCCTTCATGTGACCGATCTTGCCCTGTGTGGGCGCGGGAGCCTTGACCCATTGTGAAGGTTCACGGCCGACACCGCAGACCATATACGCGTGCGTAAGGGTCTTGGGAGTCCTCTGCTGTGGCTTGGAGGCGAGAGTTGAGGGAATGGGCTGTGTGATGCGGGAGTGGAGCGACGAGGTACGGCTCGGGATGATGAGGTTGCTGTCGGCCTGGTCGCGCTGGTCGCGCGTGCCGGGACGGCCCTCGCGGTCGCCGGTCCGCGGCCTCTGGAAAGAGGAGTGGGTGTTCAGTGAAGGCGCCATTTTGACTTTGACGCCTGCCGGCCTTATCTCAAAGCTTCCGCCGGCTTGGATCGGAGTAACGGCTAGTCCACTGTTCGTCTGGGGCCCCGTAATTTGGCGGAATTTAAGCTCGCGAAATAGTTTGGTGACGAGACGTGTCGACCACAAACGCCTGCGGGTTGGGAAATGACCTCAGTTACCGTCGACAAAGAAGTGAAGCTGCTATCGCTGAGGCAATTGCAGGTTCCAGGAAGAAGCAGGGCGCTGCCGAAGCTGTATCCGAGGCAGACGGCGGCACTGATCAACGCGCAACCACAGGTTGCTGGCAGAACTCAGCACACTGCTAGGGAGCTCCTGGAAGAAAAGAAAGAAAGCTGGGCGAAGAACAAGGAGGCCCGTGGAGAGTCGGGAATCAAGCTTGCGGAGGGGAATGAGAAGTGGAAGAGGGACCGGGCACTTTGAAAAGAAAGGCGAGGGCCTGTCAAGGACCTAGCTTGGGACGAGGAGTGGCCCGGGATCTGGCCGTCCGCCGTCTCTGGTACCACCACGCTGAGCGAGAGGGATTCGCTGCGGAGAGAGGGCAGAAAGCGTGCAGCGTGCAAACGGCCTGCATGGGAATGGGAACCTGGGAGGTCTGCACGCTGCAGCCAAGCTGCAACGGGGGATTGGGAAATAAGGAGGTCACCAATGCCACACCAGCACTGGCCATTCTGCAGCTAGGGGCACCCGCCCAGGGGTTGAGCAGGGGTCCGAGGGCGAGGAGATAACCACTCATTTCGGGAAGGGAGTACCCTGTACTTCCCAGCGTGTCGCCATTGGGCTGTTTCACCACCACGGCCTTGTCTCTGTACATGGGGTTTCGAACAGATGCCTTCGCACCCCTTGCTTTCCTCCCTTCCAGGGCCATCGCAGCCCCAACGAGTCCTGGTGCGCGGAAAAATGAGCTTCTTCCATTTTGTCAGCACTCCACGATGGCCTGGAAATCCTCTACTGAGTTACCGGCTGCCAACATCAGAACCAGCGCTCTCATCTTGTGCGTTTGCAGCTTCCGCCGGCCAGCTATTCATAATATCGGGATGTGCAGCCTCCCGTAGAGCCGCAGGCTATGACGGAAATGGCCGTCATCAGATGGAGTCTGCAACAGCAATCCAAAAACCGACAGGAAAGGGGCGCACAATACGGACTCGGTGCCTGAGATCCCAGGCAGAATGCGTTGTGCTAGTGCATGGAGATCGAAGAGGAAAAGGGGCGAGATCGTCGCCTATCCATGGTTGTGCATTTCCACCACGCCACGTTCAGAAAGTCCCGAGTCGCGACCATCACGTCAAAAGCCGCGTCACTGGGTCATTGAAGGGGTTTCGAGGCCCACTTGTCCCATATTATTCAAGTCTGTTTCCCAGAGTCTGATTTGACGTTGGAGACCCTGGGGAGGTTTTGGGACGGAAAATTCACGACTGCTGCAAACGCCTCATAGCGAATGTGAAAATCAGCCGTTGAATACAAACGGAATGGTCTTCCTGCTGTTGAGAGAGACCAGATCTTCCTATGCTTTCCATCTCGACAGGGTTCACATGCAGTTCCTACCCGCGGGATCGGGCTGTCTCAGAAGTTGTCCAGATGGCATCCGATGTCAGCAAACAAACGGTCCCAACTTGATATCATGGTCACATTCGCGTCGACGAGCAGCGTCTTGAGCCTGTCGAGAAGCGGGTAGGTAGAATCATCCGAACAGATAGCGGCCCCCGTACACCTCGGTTGATACTCGACACCCCAGCAGGGCAGACTTCTGCTCACTCAAGCAGTTCAGAACGATCACCCCCGCGATGTTTGTTGTCTCTGGGATTAGCAGGCAATTGGTTGCTAGAATTCGCACAACGCTTACGAGTTGGCGATACAACGCGGATAACGAACAAGACCCAAGAATCGTCGCGCGCACAAGCCTCCAGGAGAGGTCCCTTAGGAACGCGCGCTTTGACCTGTCTTTCGAGGGTTTGCGTGATTGTGCAGCAGCGACTCCATGTCGATTGGCCAGGTTCCGTCCACTGGAAGGTCACTCGGGCTGGGCGGACAGAAATGGTCAGTTCTCAGCTCGCCTTCAGGTCAAAAAGAAAAGGTTAGAGGCATAAGAAAAGCCAGACGTTTACTAGTTTACTGCGGCCTACCGATCGGTAGGTGGCCAACTCATTGAACCTAACCAGTGACAACGGAGCGTTGAGCCCATATCGTTCCTTTTTCCCTACGGAGTACCTATAACCAATGGTCCTGATCAATACAAGCTACATCCATTCCAGCTACCCCCACTTCACCCAGCGAGCACGCTAGCTGGATGGGATCTCCAGCGCATCACAGAGCTCGGAAACACAACGCTGTGGACTGTGCGATACTTTTCTGATCCACGAAACCGCATAAGCACTGGGCATATGATCGACGGCCACAGCGTCGCCCTCTGCAGCCATATTAGGCACGAAAAGGCCGGTGCAGCACGGGATTGGTGTGATGTTTCCGGCGTCGCATTCGGTACTGGAAACGACAGCATTACTGTGGTATGATGGGTAAAAAGAATGTCCCAGTCTGGTATAGCAGGGGTTTGCGCCAGGGCCGCACAGGGCAGAAAGACCGCCGTGAGGCCGGAAAAACCTCTGGTGGGCCAGTTTGAAGATACCTGACAGGGGTGTTTTCTTTTTGCACGATACCACAGTACGGACTGATGCCTATAGGCGCCATGATCAATTTCATCTCACCCCAATCTGCAGCGTCACAGACTTGTTTATACCATCATGACACGGAGTACATCTAGACCACAGCTAAGCTTGTTTGTGCCATTGTAACCCCACCTTTGGTTTTGCACTTTCTCCCTAGTCTCATATCGCCGTGCGGGATATAGGTGAGGGGGCGCCGTCCTCCCGTCTGAAGCCACACGCCCAGCCTGGTTCGTCTCAATAGCGCCCCAATTATCACTTCAAGAACCCCGGGTTTGGAGTCCAACCTTGACCAATCATGTTGCGGAACTCAGACACGACTTCAACAAGCCGGGAATCGAGGAAGGGAGGACGGGACTGATTAGCGAGGCGGGTAGAGCCATCTCATCTTTGGTCGTTTGCCACGGGAATGACGAGGGAAAGGAGTCCTGGCGACAATAATCGATTACCGTTGGAATTAACTCGGACCCGTGGACAGAGGCTATCGAGTTCCAATGCATCGTTGGGAACCTAGAGGTGGATCTCCTGCACTGACGCTCCATACCACTTCCATCGTTTCATGGTAGGTATCGGCCAGGATTCCCAAGCGATTCCACAGTACTTGCGTCCATGGAACGAACGATCTACCGCGAAACGTTACGCGCTCCAATATGTCCTAAGCATATGTGTAGTGGGAGAGCATCATCCTTTGTCCCAGCCACCGGCATATCTGCATTAGGTAGGTATACCTACTTAGTAGAAAGAGCCACGCCCAGACAGCCCACGATTCTGTTGCGAGAGGTTCAGTCGACTGATGCTCGTCAATGACATAGCTTCTTGTAATTACGGCGCAGGCTGGAACAAACGGAACACGTGCGATTTGCCCAGCCTCGTTTGCACCCCTGGCTAATCCGGTGTGAGACGAAGAAGTTTGCGATCCAACTCCCAACTTACAAAGGAATTGAGGACATCTTCCCAGTGATGAGTATCGACCCGTAGTAGGCATTCAGGTACGGATTATTCAAGAGGAGCAGTTTGCTACCTTACCTATGTATGTTAGCGGAGGTTGTTAGAGGCATGCTTCAGACCCCCCACCCCCTGTCGAGGCGAGCCGTCGTATCACATTACCGAGAACCATTGTTGTATTCTTTCGCAACAAATTCCATTGTCAGCGGAGCGTGGTGCAATTCACCGAGGTCTTATTTGTAATTGACCGAAGTCAGGCGGGTGTTGTCCAAGGCCCTTGCGGCATTCCCAGGGAGCAGAGGAGGCCCTCTCCTCAGACCATGTGTCGCCTTCGTCGCTGCCCCAGCAAACGTTCTAGGTGCATTTTTCTGCTCTTGGCACCCCATGATTTTTAGATATGCTCACTGGATCATCTACTGGTCGTTAGTATAAGCCTGCATCGGGCAGTATACGTTATTTCAGTTGAAAGAGTGGCGGATTTGTCGTGTGCCGCCTGATGCGGACCCCACTGTGACATGGGGTGCCGGAACGCCAAGAATCCGGGGTCGCAGCTGCCTTATCGGAATTTCTTGAAGGAAAAAGTTGCGATAAAGGACAATCGAGAATCAACATTTTCACGTCTGTCTTAAAGGACAAGAGCGAGGCCATCGCACCTACCCGTCATGTCTGAGGCAGTACTCAGTACCCTTTGCGGCATCTGCCACGCCCAGCCTCCAAAGTACAAATGCCCCCGATGCGGCGCCCGTACCTGTTCGCTGCCGTGCACACAGAAGCACAAGGCGCGCGCCGAGTGCGACGGAGTCCGGAACCCGCGCGCATTTGTGCCTATTGACCAACTGCGCACTCCGGCCGGGATAGATCACGATTTCAACTTCATTTCGTCCATCGAGCGCGCCCGCCAACGCGCCGAGAAAGACCTTGTTGAGGTTCGATGCCTGCTCAGCGAGAAGGAGGTGCGTGCAAAAGACCCCAAAGATGATGAGAAGCAGTTCCGGAAGGTGTGGTATGGCGATGAGCTGCACCATGTCCCCGTTTCATCCAAATCGGCGGGCGGATCTGGGGGAGGAGACGTGGGTGTTGATGGATTCGACAAGCACGTCCGACGGCGGCTGCGACAGCTGGACATTGAGGCAGTTACAATGCCCAAGGGGATGGCAAGGCAGAGGGAAAACGCAACAGCTTGGAATAGGAGAACACTGAGCATCAACTGGCAGGTTGAGTGGCTCGTGTTTGGCGCTACGGGGCTGGCCGCGGGGTCTCAGGAATCACTACAGCACCCGGTCCGGATATTGCGCAAGATCCTCGAAGGGAAGCCATTAAACGAAGCGCTGGTCTCGACACTTGGGTGGTATCGCGGCCAACTCGACCGACAAAGCCGTGAGCAGGGTGACAACGACGAGTCGGAGGCAGAAGAGGAAGAGCACCCGAGGAAGCGAAAAAAAAACCGAGGCAGGAAAAAGCCACAGGTGTCAGCAGTACAAAACCCGACATCTACAGCATGGCCCTCAGGCATCTACACAATACAATCTCCTGTCAATGGAGAATGGAACCAAAGTTCCAGCTCTTCCTCAGTCCCGAAGGCGGCCGACGAGGACGCTGCCATATTCGCCAAGTGGCAGTTCTTTCTCTTGCAAGCCCAGAAACCATCCAAGACCAAAATCGCCAAGGCCCTAATTCCGATATCCCCTATTGACACGCTCGCAACGGCACTTTCCGGTCGCACGGTTGTGGAGTTTCCTACTATTTATGCGCTTCCACCAGGGCAATCGCTCCCCGAGGGGTTCGCGGCAGGACCCGTGGAGCGACAGAAAAGAAACATCGACGGGGTTATGGAGGACGACACTCAGGCGGCATCACGGCCGCCAAGAAAGAAGCCAGCCTTTGAGCATCATCAGAATCAGACCCGCGGCAAATGGGACGGTCCCCGAGGCGGCCGCGGCCGAGGTGGACGAGGTGCCAGAGGCGAGCGAAACGTACAGTTTGAGCAGCGATCGGATGTACCTGAGGCACTAGAGGAGGGTGAGATCAACAGTGATGGAGATGAAATGGAGGTTGACAAGATAGACGACGACTACGACAACGCACGCCCATTCAACACCTATGGTATGGTGAGTGTTGAGTCCAAAGTAGGGACCGCTATGAAACCGGCCGGGGGTCTTGTCGACTACGATTCATCTGGCGGCTCAGAGTGACACCTGCCGAGTCGTACTGAGGCATTACCTAGACAGCTTCATGTTATTTCTTTTGGGACTGATGCCAACAAGGCTCGCTCACTCCTGTAACATTTCTATTTTACAATGATACCTAGGGAATAAAATCAGTTACAACATTGTCCTTGCGTTGATTCCGCACTCCGAACTCCCGATATTCCAGGCGGTTAAAATGTTTCGGTGTCGGGATGTTGGAGTTGATCCAAACTCTAGACACACGAACTCCATCGCACAACGCTATTGAGCACTTATGGGAGTGAGTTGCTGCCGCAACAAGAAGGTATGTCCAATGTTTCTCCGCAGAGTGGATGTTCCCCTTTTCTCGCGACCGCAGTGGCGGCGGTTCGGGAAATAGCTGGCCATAGGCACACCACGCCCGCCCAGGTGATTCAGCCTTCCCCCCGGGCATATCGATGACGAGAAGACCAGGTAACCCGACGAGCATCCCTCGAGCCAGAAGCACAAAATTGTTCCTTCCCGTGGGTCTCAAGCGCCCGTTGATTATTGAGCTACCAGTATTTCTGCAAATGATAGCCGGGATTGGCGCTGGTCATGCTATATCTGAAGAAGAGTCATACTCTGGCCCTCATATACTACCAATCGCCCCAGCTCGGTAGCCAAGGAGAGGGTTTGTAGATGAAGAGATTCTAGTGGACGAGTAGGTTACCTATCCAGACACAGGCATAACGACATGGCCGAATTCTGTTAGCAATTGGGCCGAACGGAAAGCCCAAACGGCCCGACGCCAGCGGCGCCGGAAACAAGGGCGTTCCCTGGGAACCAGACTTGCAGAGTCAGACTGGAACTAGGTTCATATTTGTAATAACCGGGAGAAGCTGAATGGTCCGCAGCAGTGCGGTGCCCGACCCGATCGCTGGGTCGTGAATTACTCGGCGGTGGTTACCATTCCTGCATTGAGAAACTGATGATGCATTCCGGCTGTAACTGAAGCCGGCACTAGTGTTTCCTCGGTGTCTGGGTCTCCCGGTCCTACCCGTCACCGAGGTCGACGTCGATAATCTTAATCGAGCGGGCGGGAGTGGCGAAAGAAGAGCCCAAGAAGGATGGCTGTTCACAGCTAGATTTCGATTTCTGTCGTGGCCGAATACGATGAATGCCAATTCGCAATGTTGGCTTTTGATTGTCCAATCCGACAGAGTGCTGGAGTCAGGCACAACAGGTAGGTGCCCAGTTGACATGTGAAAGCAGCACGGTGTTGGTCGAGGTTCTCGCCCGGGACCCACAGCGGACCATAGCGGAAGATGCACCCGCTCCCGCCTTCCGGTTTCTGTAGGCTCTGCTCCTCTCGATGGACGCATCCGGCGCACGTCCGGCGAGCCAAGGGGCCTTCCCCTCCTCGCATTCCATAAATCACCAATGTTTGTACGTACTAGAATCAGCGTCCCGAGGCCGACCGGGAATAGAGTTGATTTGCCACGCTGGGGAAAATTTTGCAAACAAGCTATCGACGATGGTCCTCGCTCCCGTCAGGCCATTTCTGTAGTCCGGTGTTATTTTTAACGTTACACTCTAGTGGGTGTCCCAGACATACGCACCCCGGCTCATCGACGTTGTTCGGTGTGACAGCGATGCAGTTCTGATTTGTCCCAGGAATGAAATGCAGTGGGAGACAATGAACCCGAAACAAAAACAGCAACGACACTGCAGCTATAATATAATGCTTCATTGCCATACCAAACTGCTATAACTGCCCTTCTGGACAGCTCCAAGCCCTGGATTTCGAGTCGCGAATGTGAACACAACCATGATACTACGCAGTTTTGTGGAAGCGCCAATATAAAACAGGTTGATGACATCAAACTGCTCAAAGAGTTAGACAGCGTAGGCACTCCATAATGAGCAAGCGCTCAATTGCAATGATTCCTTTGGTGGTCATTATCCGTCATCATCAGCCAGAACATGCATTTACGGTTCTACAACAGGATGCGGCCCAGACTGTGGCGCCCAACGGCTTCCACCTCTTGCGATAACAGACCGCGCCCGCCAAGACCTCGATTGAAGAAAAGGACTGCTGTGGTTGGATGGAGGTGCTGGCAGGACCCAATGATTTGGTTTCAGGGAGCTTGGGCCATGCTTTCACATGTCAAGCCAGGCAGAGTGTGACAGGCGAACTAGCAGGGACTGGTGCATCTCGGGCTCAAGCCTTATCAAGTGCAGGGGCCAGTTTGGTGGGTTTGGGACAGGATCTGGCGGGCTTTTGGCGCCAGAAGCAGCGCTGCCGTCACCACCCCCACCTTGCCAGACGGGCAGCGGCTTCCCATCTTTATCGCCGTCAGGTCGATTTTGCCGTGAAAGAGACCCTTTGCCACGGCTGCTTGGCTGCTGGTTGGCCCATAGGCCGAGCGCTTGCGTCCTCCTGCCCGTAAGCACATGAAAATCGCCTTCCCCTGGGCCGTCCATTTAGGTTTCGCTGGACCCGAAGCTCCTGACATTCCACATTGCCCCGACACTCTTGACTCCACGACCTTCTCTTTTTCATCATCACAACGCCGCTCAAGTGGTATCTGATAGTTCCTGAGGCTTGATTCGGTTGTCCGCCTGATAATTGTCCAGTATAAATTTGGCTTGCAGTAAGTGCCGCCTCCATCAGCTCCTCACCCCTTATACCTTCCACATCCTACAATAACCAGGACGCCTCTTTCGTGTCTCTTCGCATCCTCCCACGTCACACTACGCCTCTCACATTTACGCCCCTCTGCCCACTCATCCTTCCGTGTCGCAACCATCACACATCCTAACATGCCTCACCAGACAAAACGCAAGATGGCCAACAGCGTCCAGGTCAACGGAGATGTGCCTCACTCGGCATTCATTGATGTAAGTGACGACTACTCATTTGGGGCCAACAGCCTCGTGGCAGCCACATCTAACCAACGCCACAGCATCTCCTGGCCTACCCCGTGGTGAACGACAGCGTTTCGACCTTCAAGTCAAACCCGTACGGCCAGAGGTCCATTGAGCTCGGCGACTCGGCTTACCGCACTTTCGCTGCGCCCATCATCCCCTACCTCTCCAGGCCCTTCCAGTATGTCACGCCATACGTCAAGAAGGCAGACGACCTCGGTGACAAGACACTGTCCAAGGTCGATGAGAAGTTCCCCGTTGTCAAGAAGCCGACGAACGAGATCTTCAACGATGCCAAGACGATCGCGTTGTTCCCCCTGCGCGTAGGGCAAACGGGCAAGGAGCATGTCTTCAACACTTACGAAGTTGAGTTTAAGAAGGTGGATGGAAATGGTCTGGCTTCCTATGGCAAGGCTGCCATCACGACAGCGCTCATCCTCACTACCGAGACCCTGACTACCGTCAGCAGCTACCTGAACAACAGGGGGAAGGATGCCAGGGAAACCGTTTCCGAGAAGGTCAGCAACTAAAGAGGTTTCATCCTCGCATGTTTTACTACGAATGCCGCTCAACGACGTCTCTCTGATACCCACACCCCCGAGTCTTTTGGATCTCCGTGCAAGTGAAGAGCCGTCTAGTTACCTCGAGTAGCTGGGGAGGGCTCACTAGGGGAACTCTGTTAGCTCCAGTCTACCTCTGGCCGAGCGCGAAACTATCAGCATCAACTGTTGCCTGGGATACTCACGACAAGGTGGCCCCAAGCGCAACTTCAAATCCGGATCCACAGGCTTGTCTTGGCTAGGGGAGCCAAAATCTCGAGGGTTCAATTCTCTTTCTGCTCGAGGTTAGGGGGAGGACTTTTTATCTATTTCCTTTTCTTTTGTCAAATGGCGTCTTCTACTAGGGAGCCAGGTTATTTGTATCGTATGGTGCACTGTAAATACGACCATGGCACAAAACTAATTCAGTTTTCATGTATGGATTGTCAGCCTGCCGGGTGTTTCTAGGGGCTCAACGTTGTGGCTGACACAGGAACGGGCGAAGGATGGGTTGCTCGGCAATTATAGAAGTTTTTTCTCTTTTTGAATACCTGCAAAAAAGATACAATCAGGATTCCAGACATTGGCACAAATTTCCCAGTCTCAGATATTAACGACAGAAGCAAACCAGATGATTCCATGGACTGATGAAGAAGGGATATTGGGAATACCATCTTTATTATGTGGTATATAAGCAGCGTCATCCTGAACGCCATGTCCCATTCCCCTAATGGAAACAAAGATCGCAAGCTCCCATATATGATGAAGATGCACAATAATCGGGTATATCCCACCTGTCTATATTTACATCATTGCTGTGTGCACAGATCACTATCTGTGCACGAGCGTATACAAAAGATCCATTATGTACTTTTCATCTTCGTGTCCGAGCTGCCACCTCTCCCTGAGGCTCTCGTATGCGTCCATGACGGCTTCGCTGCTTGAGCACTTGTCGAACGAGGAGAGAATCCAGTGAGCCATATAGCTACTTATCTCGATACCCGGCGCGCCATCGTCAATGGCGCTCAAGAAAGCGCCCCAGATACTATTCAGCCGTTGCGCGCTCCAGGGCGAGCCCGGATAGCCGCCATGGAGTGTAAAGCCCTTGAACAAACACAAGAATATGCTGCCGTGGAGCGGGATCTGAAAGTACTTCATATCATCGAGGAACCTTGCGACACTCCGGAGGTCGCCGAGCTTGGCGCCATAGTAGTTGACGAATATGAAATACGTCTGCAGGCTCGGATGTATAAGTGTTGACTGTTGGAATCCCGGTTGGAGGTCTTTAAAGCGGCGACCAAGTTTGGCGAACATGATAAGCGACCGTGTGATAGCCTGGTCTGTAGTATAATTTCGAACGGGGAGGGCGCTCTTGTTTGCAGCGGACAACTTCATACGCTCATAGGTTTTTTCGGCAGCGGCTTCCTCCCCCGACCGCAGCAGGCCTGATATAACGGCGTTGAGGGCGACTGTATCGATCATCTCGCCTGCATGCACCATCTCATTATATGCAGCCCGAATCCCACCCGAGTCCATCTTCAGGCCGAAGAAATGGATTAGACTGACAAAGTGATAGCGGTTAGGGCGATGACCACGGTTCTCCATCTCTCGGTAAATCATCTCGGCGAGAGTGAAGTTGCCGGCTTTGGAGGCGACGTCGAATAAGATGTTGAACGTCACATCGGTACCTTTGATACCCGCCCCCAGCTCCATCTCACGCCAGAGCTTCAGAGCTGATTCGGTCTCGGCCTCGGTGGAGACGGCCACATAGCGGCTCGCGTACGATATGGCACAATTCCATTCTGTGCTTGACAAAGGTATCCCTGCATTTTTGACGTCTGCGATGACGGCAAAATACCGTAGCATCGATTTGGAATTCTTCTGTTCAGGCTGACCGAGGGCCCTGAGAAGCTGGTGTCGAAGGCGGCCCTGAAGGTATGGGATTCGCGGCTCTGGCAACCGCAGGTACATCTCATAGACATCATCCAAGTCTATCCTGTCACGCTTCCCGCCTAGGCGGGCGTTGACAGCGAAGGCGAGGTCCCAGATGATCCGCTTGACCTCGTCATCGGCTGGTGTTACTTGCTCCGCGGACGGGAACATGTGGTCGTCTTGGTTGCGCGCAACGGTGACGGTGGGTTCATCGGCGGGAGCGTATCCTCGGAGGTACGGGTCGCGGAAGAAGCGGAGATAGTCATCCACTTTTCCGACCTGCTCTCCGTCATACGGATCGACGAGCTCTAGCAGCTCCTGTTTTGACATTGAGACGCTGGGCGTGGTCTCGGGCCCAGCCTCGGATACGGGCGATGCTTTCGTTTCGATTGTAGGCGGTACCTTCGTTGGGTATTTCCGGAAGGCGGATGGAGAAACGGAGCTTCGCTCATTGTTGACCTGCCCATTGACGTTCCCCCTGACGGCGCTGGCACAGCTGCTGGAATAGCTACGCACCCTTTCAGCCACCCCGCCCCGACGCCCATGGCTATGATGGGGACGGCTGCTGCGGAGGATGGCAAGGCCGGCGGCGGCAACGGCAGCGGCGGCGGCAGCAGGCCAGCTTGACGACGGTCGGGACAGAGCGATCGCGCCGCATATCGACCCGTCAATTCGGCGGGAGGCTTTCATGAGCTGTCGGTGTCAAACATGGTGGACCTGCCGACAGCCCTGCCTCAATTGCCCCAACAGCGTGTAGGGTGTTGATTGGGCGTGCTTTGAGGAGAGGAGGGAACAGTTTTGCTGGTCGTTGAACGTTGGGCAAGGTCGGATTGGCAAATGTGGGTCGGCGATAAAAAAGCATGAGAAAAAAAAGGGTAAGGTCGCTTATCGCGTCCACCACGAAGCTGCCCCCTGCTCGCATGCAGTTGGTTGAGGGGACAAAATTTTGCCCGCTCAAACCATCCGATCGAGAAACGAAGCATTGTGTTGGAGCTCCACTTTTGCATCAATCTAGACGTCCGAGTCCAACTTCCGATTGCATCCTAAAGGGCCACCCCGAGTGCCACGACAGCCCATGGCCCAGAGATATTAACCCTTCACGACCACACACCTAGCGACCATGGGCTTCCACGGCCGTCAAACTCGCCCCGGAAGGGTGCTGCAGGCTGCACACGCAATACTGGCCAACCCGATCCTTAAGTCACCTACAGCACCAATTTGGATCAAGGCCGTCGAGAAGGTGCCGCCAGCTGAGCTTCACACGCGGCCGTACCTACCGCAGCACCAGCCGCTGAACCCGCGCGCGCGGAAACCACGCAACCTTTACCGACCGACCAAGCTCGTGTACCCGGAAGATGAACTGAGGCAGACATTCTACCGCGACCACCCGTGGGAGTTGGCGCGGCCCATGATGCTTCTCGAGACGAACGGGTTGGACGCGCGGTCCCGCGATTGGAGCAAGGGCGTGCGGCAGCCAAACATGAAGCTGAGTGGCGAGTGGTAGGTTGAGCCCGTCTCCTCCGTTGCCCCAAACAACGAGTGGAAAGAAAGAGAACGTGATATGGATGCTAACAAGAGAACACAATCTACAGCGTTGTCCAGCGGCAGCTGTGGCTCATGGAGAACCAGGGTATGTCAAAAGACGAGGCGTACGACAACGCACGGCGCGAGTTCTACAAGCTTCGCAACCAGGAGGAGATTGAGGCCAGGGTAGCGGTCGAGGAGGCACGCATGGTGGGAGGCTACTTCGGTAAGACCTTACTGCAGGTGGGTATGCAGCTGGAAGATAAGGAGTTTGAGAGCTGGAAGGGGTGGGCTGGCAAGGAGATTGCCAAACAACAGTCCCTTGGTGACGAGGCTGCCGCTGACGTATCCGAAAATACGCCAGCGCTGGAAGAGCTCGTGGATGGGGTAGCCGCACCGTAAGTTGGTTGTATGCTGTGATGCGGCGTGTAAGCTGAGGGCTGCGAGGTTTGGAGCTTTGGAGGATACGGAAATACCGTCCTCGTGGCCCATGTAACAATGTAACACATAGATATTCACAATAAGCATTCTCAAAACGCATGCGACAAGGTCCACGCGTTTGGGATTTGCCAGACAGGCATCAAACCATTGTCCTCGAGTGGTGTCATAAATGCTCACAAGCCTCAGCTTCAACTACGAATGTCGAACAAAACCCGGATTAGGTGTCGACTCTTTGGCATTACGCATTGATTTGTGGAGAGCAGGCCTCGATTGCCCAAAATTAGGCGTTGATTGTTTATCAAAAGGCCTTTGAATTATTATTTTACCCCTATTTTGGGAACTTCGATGCGTGGGATCTTTGAAGAAACCCATTCGCAGTTCAATGCTAGGCATTGAGTGCACAATTTTGTGCGTGCCGGGCGATTGTTGCGGCATATCTAAAAGTAGATGACGCCGGAGGAGGAGGACGAAGAAGAGCCCGGAGACTCCTCTCTGGAGCGGCGAACGCTCTGCTCGCCGCGCTGGATTCTGTCTTGGAGCCACAGTGGCAGCGGTGGCTCCTAGCCGACCGGAGTAACTCTCGCCGTAACCTTGCCAACAAATGCGGCACCCGGGATCGATCTGGCCAGCATCTCGTGCTGGACGCAGAACATGTCGGCGATGCCGGTCCAGCGAAACAGCTTTCCAGTTAAGCTCAGGGTCTTTGTCTTGGCCCAAGACTCGATGTACACCGTCTTAAGGCGGTTCGGTGGCACCAAGTAGAAGATTTTGAGCAGATGGGCGACCAAGGCGATGATGAAACCCGTGGCCGGGCCGTTGGTGATGATGACGTGAGGGTACTTGAACCCGTAACCATAGGTCCTCGATGGCCGTAGGTTGGGCTCCCGTGTGAGTGCGTTGATGGCGTGGGCGGCACTCATTAGGCATGTGAAGGGTGTCGTCCATAGAGATTGGTGAACAGCGCGGGCTCTCTTGATGAGAAAGACATCGCGGGTACCGGCTCGCTCATCAGGATAGGCGTCACTGATAGTGGTCTCCAGAGTAGTGATCATGTTCTGAGAGCTCTTGTCGCCAGAGGTAATGACATATCGGCGGTGCTGATTCTTCTGACCACGGAACTTCTGTTTGATAGTTTCGACCATCTCAGCCGAATGGCCGCCGGAACCGAGCACATAGAGAAAGTAAACAGCAGGAAGGACATCGGTATCGGGAACTGGAGCATTTTGGTCGGGCACAGTTAACCAGCCTCTGCCAGTTTGGTACCGATTATGCTTCAATGTTACGTGGCGAAACTATCCCCGCGGTCAGTTTTCGTGTTTTGAGCAGCTTTGAGGTTTAAGTAAATCGCCTTACAAGAACGAAGCCGGCTAAGACGCAGATGGTCGCGGTAATCCAGGACAGAGAGACAAGGAAGAGGGCACACAGAGCTGCTGCAAGGATGATCGAAAGCCAGAAGAAAAAGGCGACAGCGAAGTCATCTTCGCCGAAGATTTCGAAGTGCTCCAGCATCTTGTCAGCCTTCGGGGAGTGACTGGAGGATTTCGTATCCGTTGTTGATCTAGTTTCTGTGGGCTGGATAGACACTGTGCTGTGTTCGGTGTGTGCTTGATTGGTGTTGTCGTCGACAATACTTGAGGTGTTGAAGTCGAAAGGAGCATTTCCACCGCTCACAGCGGTTTTGTTGGGGATGAGGGGCGCCATCTTAGAAAGCGTCGAGGGCCCAAGGTGACGACTAAGCGGACGACTAAGCGATGGTGTTTTGAGCCGAGATCAACAGGCCGGTGAAAAAGGGGCTTCCGGCCGGTGTCAAAGCTCAACTTCTCGTTGATACAAACTGTTATCTGCCGTGCTCTCGATTTGACAAGACCGAAGATTAATGTGATGAGTCTGTAACCCTAACATGCTAGATTCATAACACGGAAAATCTTTCAGACTTAGAGATATGCGGACTTCTAGACTCGGCGAATCGGAGCACTCAGATACGCTCAACTCCTGCGCATTTTTATGTTTGTCTGGGTAGGGGTCAGCCATCGAGTCCAGGAGAGCCATTGGGGAACTGTACCTCATTTGAGTCTGAAAAGGGGAGAACAGAGCAAAGCGGATGCTGTCATGAGAGGTGCGGCTGACGATGCGAGTTCGTTCATCAGAGTTGAAAGGTAATCTGGCATCAAGTAATCTGTCCATGAGTGCTGACAGCTCCAGAATATATAATGCGCCGTATCACGGGCACCCCTATGAAGTAGAATGAGGCCTGGTTATTTAAGATGAAATGTGGTTACCAAGCACCTCTGATCAATGCCAGATGCCAGTATTGAGGTTATCGAAGGAACATGGAAGAGACACCCTAGCAATCGGTACGTATCTCAGGGGGAGCTCGGGCCAACCCAGTTGTTGGTTCGCCTTGTTTTTCAGCGGCGACTGGTGGAACCTGCCAAGACCAATGCCAAGACAGCTGAGCTTGTTGAGGGGCTGCCGTTGGGAGCTGGAAGGCTTGAGAAAACAAGACCGCCCGGCAGAATCTCCGTCTTCTTTCCATTGCATCATCGAATGTCAAGGAATTGACGTCGCGACAAACGTCTTTAAGTGGGAACACTTGCATCCGCTTCCGCGGTCATCGCCAAAGAATGATCCTTTTGTAAAGGGACACAGGACTGTGGCTGCACCATGCCGAGACTCAACCGCACCCGCTTTCTGTCGTGCTTCTACTGTGGGCGCAAGACAACAACGCCGAACGATGGCAAGACCCGCAGCTTTGAATGCACCAACTGCGAGGCCACAAACTATCTGGACAAAGATGGCCAGATCACCGACCCTCCGGTTGCGACCGACGCTGTTGCGACACCCGCTAAGTTCGCCGTGCCGCGCGCGCAGTCGTCGCCATCCAGCCCCACGGGCGCAATCTTCTGCGATGCCTGCCTCACGAACCAGCACCTACTCAGGGCATCGCTAGCCCAGTATTTGCCAGACCCCGACGATCCGGAATATGAGCAGCGGGAGAAGGACTTCTACCACTTCCGCAATGCCCAGGAGAAGCGGTACCCCCAGATCTGCGCCAACTGCGAGCCCAAGGTGCGGGAGCGCCTCGAGCAGGCCGCCTACACCGCCAAGACAGATGTCTTGCGCCGAATGATTGACAGGAGCGCCGGCACCAGGAAACAGGTGACACACGGGGGGCTGCTCAGTATCATCAGCGCAACGGGTCGGTTGTTCTGGATCTCTGGGCTGGCCCTCCAGCTCTGCTGGCATATCTCCGTGCTGGAGACCCTGTACTTTCAGTATGATGAGGTTATTTGGACTGGCCATGACAAGGGTTTTATTGCGAATGTGCTGGCAGGGGCCGCAACTTTGTCCAATGTTCTCCCAGAAGCAGAGAGTTTGATAAAATGGAGCACCTTCGCGACTCTTTTGAGTGTGTGGTGGAACCCGCGCTTTGCACAAGTGTTCCGGGGGTTTACAAGACACATCAACGGTATATCTAAGTGGTATTCCTTCCAAGGTCTTGCTGTGGCTATGAGATTATCGCTTCAGATGTTCCCTGACATCACGAGACCCGACCCATCTCTACTTAAGATGCAAGTCGTTGGTCATCTGCTCGTGGCGGGGTTCGCAGTCCTTGTAAGTCATTTGTGCCCCCTTTCACGAAATGCTGCCTAGTCCTGACGCTGTCCTCATAGATATTCTTGCTGGGCCCACGCTCCATACAAATCGATATGGCACCATTATTTAAGCCCGCGCAACCGGTTCTCCTCCGCGACCGCCAAGATTATCAGGACCACCAGGACCAGCCCAAGGCCATTCCATCATCCCAGTTGGACGAAACCAAGAGCATATCTGAGCTCCTCGATGAGATCTCCCGCTCACCACCCTCTGACCGGTCGCCGAGCCCTGTTTCTGATCAAGGTTCCCCATTCCGCGCACACAAGCCCCGACTAAATCCCCAGGGCTCTACCCGCACCGCCACTATAATCAACACTTCCAACTCCTTCGGCTTTGACGCCATCGATATCACCCCTACCCCAGCACCAGTCCAATACGGCGATGAGATGGACTGGTCTCCCACCCAATCGAGGCACCGCGCCTTCAACACGGTTGGCCAGCGCCAGACAGCAGGCTTCAATGAATCACCGGTCTCACCAGACCGAGGTCCGTTTTGGTACCGCGTTCCGCCCGCCCCGACCAGCCCTGCCCAACGTGCCACTGCCGGCATGGTTAGCCAGCCCTGGCTCCGCCGTGGGACCATGATACAGCAGCAGCAACATCAAGCAGAGGCTTCTCCCTTTGCCAGTGGTTCCCACGGAATGACAGGGGACATGGGCGCGGATATCGGTTCTATCGACGAGGGAGACCGCGGAACCAAGACCCGCTATCGCGGTGTCAACTTTAGGGAGGCTCGGTTCTTCCCACCAGCAAACCAAGAAGATCCGCGGAATTCGCTGCTCGATATGTTTGGGCAGACGCTTAGTTTGAGCGAGGAGGAGGTGGAGAGAAGGAAAAGGGAGTCAGCAATGAGCACGGGCACAAATCCTGGGAGCTCATGGCTGGGTCGTTCCTGGAAGGGGTTCATGTCCGGTGAGAGCCAGGCCGGAAACGGTTTCGCGCCTCAGTGAAGTGAGAGTATGGACTACATGGCGATCCGGCAGAGCAGAAGGAGTTCACAAAATAAACCAGGGGGAATTTCTCATAGAGCAGTTGGTCGCCATTAACATTGCATGGCCGGTCGGATTCGTGATTGTTGGGCTTGGGGTTTGGATTAGCCGGTATACGCAACCTGGTCGTGGATATGGACATAGATACATAGACGATTGTTGGTATTAGCACATGATTCGGATGAAACCTGTTGGGGACAGTCCCACGCATCATACTCCATTCCGCCCTCTTGACTTCTATTTTTGAAGACAACAACAAAAGGCTTTTTCGCACTAGCCAATATACCGAGACCTGCTGACAGGCATTGCCTCCTGGGAAAACTTTCAGGGGTAAACACCAACACCAGCCGCACGACGAAGCTTCGTGAACATCATCCCAAATCAGAGGCCGCTCTATTTCCTCCCCACCATATTCATTACATCTGTCACCTGTTTATCTGCTCACTTCACCTTGCTCATGATAGTCTCTGGACCGCGGACCACGTCCATCTGTGCGGCTCGCGCCTTGACAGCGTTGAGCATGCTCCGCTCAAAGTCGTCCCGCGACCTCAGCACAGCCTCCACCCAGCTGATCTGCAAGTCCCAATAGTTCGTCTTGAACTGGGCAAAAGCGTCCGGCACAGCCTCTTTGTCGACCGACAGCAGCTGCAGAAACGGCTCCGTGACGCGCCATGTCTCCTTGATGGAGTTGCCCACATCCACGTTCTGCAAGTTGCTGAAGAACTCAAAGGCGGCCGATATATCGTCGAATATCTTGTCCTGGAAGGCGTCTGTGCGGCGGAACTTGACGCCCTTGTTGCGTACGGCCGACAGATAGCGGACGAGTAGCTCGTCGGCGAAGATCTCGATGAAGATGTCCACCAGGGAGAAGTGCAGCACCTGCTTGTAGTCGTTGACATACTCCTCAAAAGTGGCAATCATGCGTGCCATGGCGGTGCTAGAGTACCACTTGACAGTGAAGAATTCAGGCATTACAGCATTGAAGTCGACGACGAAGACAAGCTGGGCAAACTTGGAGATGCACCACGTGCTGAGATCGACATAGCCATCGCGAAGCTGCCCAAACTCGCTCTCGATGCGCTCGAGGTATGCAGCCGACACTAGTGGGGTGTATTTCTTCTGGAAGTCGGTCAGATACCCGAAGCGGCCCTCCTCCTCGGCGTCGTCGATGCAGGCGATCTGGTCATTAGCTGTCGCTACAAGCCAGTCCTGCAATGGCTGGAAGCCGTCGAGCTCAATAACCTTGCCCGTCTCGTATCGTGCCGCCTCATCCTCCAGCATCTTCTGCCAGGCTTGTTGCCGAGAGCGCAAACGCTGGATCATAGCGTCAATAACACCCTCTACGACGTCTTGCCGCTTAGAGTTGGCGGCCGCGTCAACCTGCTCGCGCAACATTGTCCACAAGTCGACAAGATTCTTGGTTCGAAAGAAGCCATACTCGTCCTGGTCGAGATTGGCGCCCTCGGTATTGCGTTGATCGAAGTCCTTCCTTTCCTGCGTGAAGATACGATCGATCCACTCGTCGAGGAACTTTATGATGAGTGCGCGGAAGTCGCGCACAAGCTCTGTTTCCCTGTTGTCAATGACATGCGGCGTCAACTCATCCTGCTTTGCGCCTAACTTCGTCATCTTTCTATAGTACTTCTCCGGCCAGCCGATAATCTCCAGCGTATGCGCCGAAGTGGTCTCAGGGTCATCAATGAGTTGCACAAGGAAGTCGTGCATAAGTCCATGGTAGATAGCCGTCCAAGTCTTGAAAATCTTCCACTTCTTCGGCATCAGCTTCACCATCCCAAGTTTGACCGTATTCAGGTCCGTGAAAAACCACTTGAGACTCTTCTCTAGCTGCGACGAGTCATCAAGGAATAGGTCTCTGCTCTCCTTGATTTGTTCTGCACCTCGCGCCTTGATGGCTTCGAGGAACCTCTCCTTGTACCCCCTAACTGTCTTGGCGCCGTCGGTGATGCTCTGGAACCGTATCGCAATCTCCTTGTGGTCCTTGAGCGCCTCCTGCAGCGCGAGGACCCGTTGATCACTCTTCTCCTCCGCCTCTATGATGAGCGCAAAGCGCACAACAAGACCGTCATTGGCTGCCAGTATGAGATTTACCAAGCTCCTGGCGATCAGGCTGACGTGCTCGTCGAACCAGGCGATGGCGTCGTCGAGGCGCTCAAAGTAGTCCTCGAGGGTAGACTGCAAGCTGGGGTCATCTCCGCGCTGTATCTGTTCGATAGCATCGTCGCGGATATTGCGTAGCTGTGTGAGCTCGTAGTGTATGGTCAGCAGGTTGGGCATGTTCTCGGCGTCCTCGTCGTCCTGGCGCAGCATCTCCTGGATGGTATTGAGGCGCTCGTTGAAGGTATCGAGGTTGGTGCGCATGGTCTCGACGGCGCCGAAGTTGCGATGGGCCTGCGACACCAGATTGATGGTGGCAAAGTCCTTGATCATGTTCTGCGACTCGGAGCATATCTTGTCGATCTTCATCATCTCGTCCTTGATCTGCTGCACCGTCTTCTGGCCGTCCGAGAGGCCATTCATGCCGGCCTGGGTGGTTTCGAGCTGCTCGCGCAGGCCGCTGCGCAGCTGCGAGTCGACGGCGGCCTTCTTGCGCGCGAACTCGGCCTTGAGGGCGGGGATCTTGTCGAGGTCGTCTGGGTGCCGCAACAGCTCGGCCAGGTTGACCGGCGGTACGTCCATTGTCGCTTTCCCTGGCCCCGCAAGGCAGTGCAATTTGCGTATGTCTGTCTCAAACCATTCCGCGGTGTTGTGTGGCAGCCGGGGTATATAACATTTTTGTTCGGTAGGTTATTGCTCGCTCCTTGGGAGAGCTTCAAGGTGGGAGGGACTCGATACATGCTCGAAGGTTGCCGTTGGAATGGTCCGTGCGCAATACGACTGACTGTCGTCTTGAACAAACTACGGCCATATATCCACGATCACAAGTTCTCAGGCATCATAAGATCTCCGCTCAACATGTCACAATAGCAGAGGATAAAGTATAGAGTTGCTGGTTCCGCCTCCGCTCACATGGATAGGCGTGTTAAACCTGCCAGTCACGCCCTCCCCCCTGGAGACTCCCCAGGTCCTGCTTCGATGCACTCATTCCAACAAGCCCACCTTCGACACTTTTACCTTCTCGCTGCCCCCCTCAATAAACTCACGGCCCCCTACCATCGCACCTAGCCCATCTTCAGTCTCGTCCCCATCCCCTGATGGAGTAGCACCCGGAGCACCTTGCGCATGACCGACTGCCTTGCTTGCATGCATAGAAAAGAAACATTGGGTTGATGACGATCTATCGGTTCGTACCATGTACAGAGCCCAGCCCCCTTCCAGCTCTGCCACGTGAATCTCCCTCTTCCCCCTCTCATCCAGCCCTTCCCCCCTGTAGCATATACATAACAACAACCCTCCGTCTCCCTCCCGTCACCTTTCCCTCCCCACCGCGAATCTACGACCGCGGGCGGTAAGTCTGCCAAGCTGTACCCCCAATTCAATTAGCATGCGTACTCTCTTTCTCCTCGAGTCACCCAACACAAGTGATGTGAAAATTGACGCACCGGCAATGCCGAACGGCAGGCCAAAGCCAGTGGCCATGAAGCCCCAGTACCGGAAGGCGAAGAACTTCGTCTTGGTATTGAACGGCAGGTTGGTATACGGGCCCTCGGGGTAGTGGTAAGGGGACGACAGCTGGGCGCGCGTGGTCTGGAAGCCGCGGCGGGCGACCATCTGGCGCTGGGCCGGAGCGGCGCGGAGGATGGCACGGGCGAGCATCTGTGAGGAGGCAATTGCCATTTTGGTTAGAGGAGCGATCAATTGATCAATTGAGGGCAGGGAATGAAGAGATATAGCCGTACCTTGAGTGGAGATTGATTGGTGGTGGTGGTGTTTCGGGGGTACTACTCTCTGCGTGACGGCAAGCTGGTTCGAGGTGAGGTGGAATTCGGGAGCTATACGCGAGCAAAGAGTTGTGAAGCTCGGTTTGGTGGGTCCCGCAGCATGGTCTGACCTTTTTGCGCGTTGGGTATAATGAACCGCCAGAGCTTTACGTAAGCTAAGCTCCCGCTTCAGGGTACACATCAGGGGTGCGCTCCAAAGCTTCAGGGTACGCATTTAAACTTGATCCTCTGACTGATTCTGTATCACAATACACAATCGCATTTTTACAGGGGCTTTTATTTACTTCTTCTCGATTTGCTTGGAACATGGTTTACCAAGCTGGCTGAATTATGCCACACGGTTCTATCCCTTCCCTACTCAGACATCCCCTCACTTCAGAGTAACTAGTTCCTCGGAGCTTGTCGGGTGGATGGCCACACAGTTATCAAAATCTGCCTTGGTAGCGCCCATCTTGACGGCGACGCCAAAACCTTGCAACATCTCGCCGCTGCCGAGACCAAGAATATGGAGGCCGACAACCTTCTCCTCAGGCCCGGCACAAATCAACTTGTATGCAGTCGGGCCCTTCTCCTCCGCCTCCATCATCGCATAGTACATAGCAGTGAAATTTGTCTTGTAGATCTTCAGGTTCTCACGCCCGTACTTCTCGACAGCCTGCGGCTCTGTCAGGCCGATCGAGCCAACCTCGGGGTGCGCGAACACAACAGAAGGAATGTTAGTGTAGTCGAGGCGTAGCGTCTTAAATTCCTCGGGCCCGAAGAGCCGGTGAGCCAGTCTGCGCCCTGCAGCGAGAGCGACAGGTGTCAGTTCGACCTCGCCACTGAGATCACCTAGTGCGTAGATGTTCTCGACATTGGTGTTCTGGTATTGGTCCACAATGACGTGGCCCTTCTCATTAAGCTTGACTCCTGTCGTCTCAAGACCCGCGTTGTCTGTCTGTGGCGTGCGGCCGATGGCCCAGATAACATGGTCAACATCTGAGATAGATCCCTGGCCAACACCCTCTTTGAAGTCCAGCGTCAGCTTGCCTGTGACCTCGTCCTTCTTAACGCTGGACAGAGTGCTTTGCTTATGGACGTGGACGCCAAGATGCTCGTACTCCTTGGTTACCGTCTCTTGGATCATGGGATCGAAGCTGCGGAGGAAGGTGTCGTATCGAATAAAAAGATGTGTCTCTACGCCGAGAGCGTTGAACATGCCTGCAAACTCAACGGCAATATAGCCGGCGCCTACGAGCGCCACCTTCTTCGGAAGGGTCGCAATATCGAAGAAGCCGTCGCTGTTGATGCCAAGCTCAGCACCGGGAATTTGCGGCGGGGCTGTCGGGCGACCCCCCATCGCGAGGACAATCTTCTTGGCGTTGACGATAGTCTTGGTGCCATCATCAAGGGTGACTTCGACGGAGTTGGGCGACAGCAACTTCGCCCAGCCGTGGACGTACTCAACCTTATCATTAACAAGGTTACGCTCATAGATTCCGTTCAAACGCGTGATGTAGGCGTCCCGCTTAGTCTTAAACGTGCTCCAGTCAAACGGAGCTGTCTCGGTAATGCTGAAGCCGTAAGACTTGGCCTGGTGGACTGTCTCGGCGATGGCCGCGGCGTTGAAGGTCACTTTCTTGGGAACGCAACTAGAAACACGAACTGTCAGCAAGCTGCTAGTTAGCCAAAACAGGTATGTCCGGAATTACCTACCCGACGTTGACGCATGTCCCTCCTATCCGTCCCCCCTCGATTATCATGGCCTTGATGCCATACTTGGCGCTCGCCGTGCGCGCAGCTCCGAGTCCTCCGCTGCCGCTGCCAATGACGAGTAATTCTGTCTCTTTGGAAACAGGAGCCATGGCGAAATGTGTTGCGGAGAAATGTCTAGATAAAGTTTTGAGGCGACCACTTGCAGATATACTTGTCAAGGAGCTGACGGGGCGCCGAACAAGAACTGAAAAGGATTGCATGGGTAAGCCGAGCTTCAACAAAGGGCTCCTGGCGGGGTAGAGGGGTTAAGGAGGAGTATTTATGTTCTAGGAATCAAGCAGCGAATGACAAATGACAAAACAACGCTGCGCCCAATCTACGTTGGGTGGGTGGTCCTGACTGATCCTGTATGCGCGGAGCGACTGCAGATGCAGATTGACAATTCGCGATTCGCGATGGCGCAAGTCCTGCGAACCGAGGCGTTAGTCCTGAGAACGGGACCCTGACGGCCGGTCTACCCTGGCGCGCCCGATCGAATTCCAAATGCGACAAGCGAATCAATACGGCGGGGTACCGACACTGGACCTCTCACAGGACAGGGTGTGAATAATCGCAAATGCAAGCCACGATGGTTGCTCAGATAAGCAGGCCGAAAAGTGCCCTTTGTCATCATCGCTGACTTAAAGCTTCTTCGCTGTGCGGAGCCTTTTTGATAGCCGCAGACGGCCTGCCCGCTCTCCAGTACCTGCTAGATGCCGAGATGGAGCAGCATGGGACCGCCTGGATGTCTCTATTATCGTAATTTTACGCTATCATGCGTAAATTTCACGGAGAAGGAAGTTTGAATCCGGAAGATGCAAAGGACGATTTTTATTTCACTTTGTTTTGTTTTCAACATAGGCAGTAGAAACCTGAATGCGCATCCGTAGTCAACGTCGACCCAACAAAGCGTCCTCTCCAATCATTTATCATCAACACCAGTGCCCCACGTGGGAAAGCCATTGACGATGACAACATGAGATGTCAGCCGCGAAATTCCCCATCAAGACGCTGCGCGAGCTAGCCTTCCGCTGCGGCCTCCCGCAGACCGGCACCAAGCCCGTTCTCTCCGCCCGTCTCAAGGCCGCCGCAACTGAATTCACTCCCGTCCCCGCAGACATCCGTGTGCTCAGCATCGATCTCGGCCTCCGTAATTTCGCCTTCAGCCTCCTCACCGTCCCGCGCTCCTCGCCACTGCGCACCACCAGCAAAACCCTGTCCTCCAAGCCTGCAAGGAACCAACCGCCACTCGTCGCCCTCCATGCATGGCGCCACATCAACCTGCTGCTGGACACGGGGGTGACCGGCGCCGAGAAGCTGGTCGACGAGGGCTTCAGCCCATCCGCAATGGCCCAGCGCACCGTGCAGCTCGTGCGCGAGCAGCTCCTCCCGCTGCGGCCGACGCACGTGCTGATCGAGCGGCAGCGTTTCCGGAGCGCAGGACAGGCGGCCGTGCAGGAGTGGACGCTGCGCGTCAACACGCTCGAGGCGATGCTGTACGCGGCGTTTGCGACGGTGCGGGTCCTAGGCGGCGGGTGGGACGGGAGTCTGCTCGCCGTGCCGCCATCGCGGGTAGTGAGGTACCTTCTGGGGGAGGAGGGAATCGGGGAGGCGCTGTTTGTGGAGAGGCGGGCGCTGGCTCTGTTGCCTGAAGCAGGAGCTCTATCTGCAAAGAATGGAGCTGTTGTTGAGGATGGGGTGGTGGGTACTGTGACGAAGAAGGCAACGAACAAGGACCACAAGAGGAAGAAGATCGCTCTCCTGGAGAGAGCACTTAGCCCCGGGTCTGGTACCATTAAGCTCGCGAGTGACGAGGCCCAAATGATGGTAGAAGAGTTTTTTGCAGCAGGCGACAAAAGTAAGACCCGGAAGTCCAAGAAAAAGGCCAAAGAAGTTGGTCGAGAGACTGCCCCGGAGATGATTCTGGACAACACGAGCACCTGGGTCAAGCGGGACGACCTGTCTGACTGCCTCCTTCAGGGACTTGTGTGGCTCGAGTGGCAGAGAAACATTGCCGAAGTGCGCAAGACCATATTTTGACCGCCAAACCCAGACTTATAGCACGATATTTGTTGCTATGTGTGCTGGATGGATGGAGCATCAAGGAGGGTGACAGGAAGGTTTCTCGCAGAATCAGTGACCACTCGATCTCAAGTAATTTATGCTTATGTAAATGCAACTTATATGAAGAGAGTGTCTATTTTTAACGTACCCCTGATGTCGAAATGCGTTTCTTCTATTACGGCAGGCCTTACGACATCTGAAGGAGACCTTTCTGCATTCTCTAGCGACCTATTATAATGGCGCCAAAGCCCTAGCAATGTGAAAGAGCCTTTACTGTTTTGACACATGGTGTTGGAGGTTTTCTCCAAAGCATTTCACACGGATACCATGTAGTGTTGCGGTACAAATTGACGGAGGCCTATGGTAAACAGACATATTTTATATGATGCACTGTAAAATTTACTGATATGTAATATCTCAAAATGTATTTGGCACAGAAATGAGCGTGTGTGACAGACAAACATTTTTTAGCAGTCCAAATAAGGAATGTCCGAGTTACCATCCACGGGGCTAGAAGTGTATCGCAATCAATGGTCAAAGACCTGGGTATCATATCGCCAAACGTCCGTCCTAACACAATGTGCCCCCCCCTTTCAGATGGAGAAACACCCTACTCACTCCAATACGCATAATCGTCGAAGCTGCCCTCATCACGCTGTGTGCTGATCCACTCCTCACTCGCGAGCCCCTTGGCGAACCTCCTTTTCAGCGCTTGCGCATCCTTATGCCAGTCGCAAGCAAAATCACACTCCGGTACTTGCGCTTCGCCGAAGTATTTGCAAATTGTTGCGTGTCGGCAGGTGTTCGTATCCTCACAATATGCTGCCAGTTTGTTTAGGCTCTCTAGCCTACCTTGCTTGTTTCCACTCCCGTCCTTTGGCATATCCCGCGTCACCATATTGCAAACTCTGTCACGGTCCTCGCGGCTGTAGTAAAGAAAGCAGTAACTGGCGTTTCCGTCACGTCCCGCCCGACCGGCTTCTTGGTAGTATCCCTCAAACGACTTGGGCATCCGCCAGTGCACCACGAAGCGCACATTGTTCTTGTCGATGCCCATTCCAAAAGCCGTTGTTGCCACGATGATACTGTAACCAGGCTCGTTGGCGATCCAGCGCGCCAGAGTCTCCTCTTTTGTTTCCTTTGACAGCTTGGCATGGAAAGGCCTTGCACCAATGCCATCGTTGCGTAGCGCTGCTGCCAGAACCTCGCATTCGTCTCGAGAAATAGTGTAGATGATTCCAGGGACGCAGTTGACCCGCTCTCCAGCAGCCTCCAACTCCGTCTTGCGGTCATCTGCACCACGCCGATCGTAGACGCCTTGCAGCCAGGTGACGAAGTCGTCATATCGGTCATTGGCCTCGTCGCTCGTGAAGCGTACTTCCAAATGCAGGTTCGGCCGATGGGCTGTCATGGTAAAGGTCTTCAACTTATAAGGCGTCTTGTCCATACGTAGTGTCTCGAGTACGTCCCGCCGGACTAAATCGTTGGCCGTGGCTGTGAGACACATGATTGGAACATCTGGAAACGTCTCACGGAACCATGAGAGCCGTTTGAAGTCCTTCCGGAAGTCATGACCCCATTCTGAGATGCAGTGCGCCTCGTCGACTGCAATGCGAGCGAGTTCCTTTTGCTCGTGCACCAGCTTGAGGCGCTTGCGGAAGTGTTCTCCGGAGCAAAGCTCTGGGGTGACATAGAGAAGTCGGGTGAGGGGGTGACCGGTTGCAAGATCCTGATAGATATAGTCCCTCTCGGCCATGGGCGTGTTGCTGTTCAGTGTCCGCGCATCTACGTTGGCTGCCCGGAGGGCCTCAACCTGGTTCATCTACACACTGTAAGCAACCGCCAGGAGCATCGGTCTGGAAGCCTTACCATGAGACTCAGCAATGGCGAAATCACGATGGTGACTGAGTAGATTGTTACATATGGGATCTTCATAGGTGAGAGTACAGGGTAAAAGCCTACTTCCACGGTCTATCACAGCTGGAAGCTGGAAGCAGAGACTTTTGCCAAAGGACGTTGCGGCCTGGACGAAGACATCGTTTCCAGCAAGAGCAGCGAGGATTATTTCCCTTTGGAATGGCCTATTTCATGGAATAGTCAGCAAACAACGCGTGGTGTAGAGTTGAGGGTGGTAGTTCGCACCTAAAACTCTCTTTGTTGAATTGCCTCCGTAGTGTGAAGTCGATATCTTGGAGCGAATCCGTCCTCGAAAGCGGCATCTTGATAAAACCGCACAGGCTTCCGCAGAAAGCATCAAATAGGCCAGTGCCCGCAAAAATGCAGTTTTGACGCGAGTTTCATGAATGTATTGGCTTCTCTGTTCGGTTTGCGTGTTTGTTTTGCTGAAAAGGGAGCCTTTCAAACAGTGAGAGTGCATGCATGCCTGCTGTTCCAGCGAATGAGGCTGTAGGCGGGGAAGGCGCCAATGCTCTGGGCCGTTGAAGCATTGGCGGACATGGAGGGAGCTCTCCACTCCGCACATTGCAATTCTTCAGCAGGAGACAACCATCAACCCCAAACCCCAAGACTGATTTGGGATGCATTGAATTGGTACCTACTGGAGCTATTTACCTTGGTAAATATCTTGTATCTATTGCGTCGAACTACCTCGTTGACTCTTTAAAATCCGGCACGCAGCGTCATTCCCTCGAATCAGATGATGAATGGGAAATCGCGGGAAGACCAAGACTGCCCGCCCAAACACGAAACTACGGAAAGCCTACCTCTGCACTAAGTACGCGGCCCGTCACTGATAGAAAGCTGAGGTTAAACTTCTGTTTCACAACTGAATTGTCAACTTGATGCCAAGTCCCACCTGGGCAGTGATATATTGCATATCGAGCCACTGACTCGGGATTGTTCTTATCAGCGGATTGACAAAGAAGTAAGCGGGCATTCAAGAGGTGTGACGACATCATCTCTGCCGCACCTGGCAATCTCGACACAGCCGCGGCAGCGGTTGGGTTAATTACCGCCGTGGTTGCACAGACGCCATCGTCCAGAGCTGGAGTCGTCGATCTGCCTCACTCGGGCACCTAGGAGCAGTGTTTGTAGGAGCAGTGTAGCCGCACCTCTCGTCGTTTCTAGTTGTATTCCACGGCCGTTTCATCTGTTGATTTGGGTGGGGGAGAAGTGTTTTGTGGCTGCTTGCTCTAAGATCAACCCCAAGATGGTGACCAATCAGCCGGGGCGACTTCCCTCACCTCCCCCAGACGTGTGCAGCGTCCCTTGCAGGTTCCGAGGCTCGCTAAAGCCCGCCTGGCAGTGTTTTCTTACAAGCACGCCCATGATGCATGCACACGGGAGAGGGGTGCTGCAAACCCAAGGGCGGGGTCCACCCAAGCCACCAACTCTTGGTTGTGCCTTCTGGCGGCCCTCTTTTTTCGTGGATCCCCCCCTTCGACCCCGGTCAGTTCGCTGTCTCTACGCTAACCCCTATCTCCTGGGCGTTTTGCTACCTGACATGGACCCGAGACTGGACGGTCAGACAAGAAGAAAAAGGAAATTTTGATCCCTGGCTCGTTTGCTTTTGCGGTTCGCAACGCTTCTCTTGCCCCTCTGCTCTCGACAATCCCAACGATCACGAGCACGTCTGGACACCAACGCGGACGAGACCAAATCGAGGGCAAGCGCTGCTGTTGGCTTTTAGGGCGCCCTACACCGCTCCGTCGCGCCCGACAACCCTGTCCCGACGTCGATTGGTCTCGCCATGAGCTCCAACCTCGCTCAACCGCCACGCCCCTGCCAATAGCCTCATCGCACCGCCTTTTCTAGTTGCCGATCGGTGCCGTAGTCTGCTGTTGATGAAATAGAGAGCTGGTTCAAAGACGTACGCCCAACCGCGGTTTTCTCTCACAAACACGTTCTGTCCCCAAGTTACCGAGCGAAACCGAGCGAAACCGAAACCGCGAGCCGTAGGACGGCCTGATCGAAAAGGGGCTCATCCGCGATGGAGCGCTCGAGAGGGTTACCCGATAACCCGGTGATAGCCCGGCGAGCGGTAGCCGCCGCTGCCATGTCGAACCCGCCGCCGCCAGTGCCCAGTCTGCGGAAGACGCGTTCGAGTTCGAGTCTCTCGGCGGTGGCAGCGCCTCTCTCTTCGAGCCAGGTGCTCGGACTGGCGAGGGAAGCGATGCGAATTGCTCATGAGAATGAAGCGAAGGCGGCCCAGGCCAGCGGGGTTAGCGATAACCTTAAACCTGGTCTCACCGTTGATTTGAGCCGCAAGAAAATTGAGGTCCTTCCCGACGAGATCGTCGACATAATAAAGGACGAATTAGAGCGGTAAGCCGTTCGCCGCCGTGGTTCCGCTTAATTCGTCGCTGACATGTTGCACCGGTCGACAGCCTCGCTCTGTCACACAATCAACTGCAGTCTTTCCCGGTGAGGTTTGCTGAGTGTACCTCGCTCCGATACCTGAACGTCAGGCAGAACAGGATCAAGGAATTCCCTTTGGCGGTAAGTTTAAATGTATCAATTTCCGGGGTGGACCAGGCACTTACCAAATTGGTGGCTAGCTCTGTGACTTGAAGTCACTCGAGATTCTAGACCTAGGGCGGAACATGCTCCGGGTCCTCCCTCCAGAGATTGTGAAACTCTCGTCGCTGAAGGTGTTTTCGCTGCCGAAAAATCAGATTACGGAATTGCCGTTATGTCTGGCAGATATGCCATCATTATCCGTCATCAAACTGGAAGACAATCCCTTGGTGTTCCCTCCGCCAGATGTAGTTGGGCTTTATGACCCCGCGGTGCTGAACGGGGGTGTGCTGAAAGAAAGTGAAATGACCGAGGTTGCGGCGACGGCACGGATTAAGAAATTCCTGAAGCAGAAGGCAGCCAGCATGAACGGAAGGGCGGACAACGACTCACCCAGCGACGACCCTTCCGAGGGCACCGAGACACCCCGGCCGACAATCAAGCGTGTGTTCAGTGGCAGATTTCCGATCAAAGTCAATGGGAATGATATTCCTGATCTTCGCTCACCCGCTCTCCCCCGCCCTCCACCAATTCCGAGTCGCTCCCATTACCGGGGTCTATCACAACAGAACACCACACAACGCAGGCCTGGCGTGATGCCGCTTACAATAGGAAACCCGAACGAACGTGTACGGAGCAATTCAGAAACTGCCATCCAGATGGCGAGTCGAGAGAGGTCGGAAAGTCGGTCGCGTCGTATGGGCATTGTTTCGAAGAAGCCTTCCGAGTTGAGCACGCTCGACGAAACCGAAGTCAATAACCGATTCAGCCATTACCGCGGCCTCAGTCATGGCTCAGCGATGCAGGGCAGTTCTGCCATGCAAGTCAAAAGCCCAAACCCCGCCAGCCCAGCGGATTCCTTACAGCGACCGGTTTATGTTCGCCGGCTATCGATCCTGCCGGAGCGGAAACGCGAATCCAAAATTTTCGACCCCGTCTTGGAAGCCGCCAAAGGAATCCTCTACTCCATCTTTCAGATCCATCCGATGATTCAGATGTTGATGAATCTCGCGAATGACGGCACGGCGCGAAGGTCGAATCTCGAGATTGTGTTCTACAATACCAATCACCATGTGGAGCAGCTCGAGGTCGAAATACAGAGGCATGAGCCCGTGGTTGGGGAGGATGCTTCCGGTCCGCGGGAGAATGAGAATGTGCAGAGAGCATGCATCACTCTTGTGAACGCCTATACCCACGTGTGCTCGCTTTTGATGAGCAACGTTGACCTTTTCCTGGATAATGGTGACCCAAGATACATCCGGACCCTATTGACGCAACTGTACAACAGTATTATGGAGCTACGCGTCACCTGCTCACAAGTTCCCGAGAACAATTTGCGCGATACTATCGCCCAAGCGGACGCTGGGAACACTTTGCGACCGCAGCACTCGCGTGAAAGCTCATACGCCCCCAACTTTGATCGGCCGATCTTGACCGGGAGATCACGGAACGGAACGTTCGTATACAACAACGGCAATCTACGAGTCGCTACTGATGTTCCGATGGCGTACATCAACGGAACCGGCAGGACGGCAACCATCAGCGCGGCTACACCTCGATCAGGCGAGTCTTTTGTGTCGATCAGCACTTCAAGCGGTCGAGCGCTGGCAGGTGATTTCACTGAGGAAGACCGCGTCTTCGAGAAGATATTCTTGTCGCTACAGAAGTCTTCCGATATACTCATGCGCGTATTGCCAAATATGAACGCACAGTTCACTTCGGCGATGCGTAGTGCGATAGCTTATCGGGCGTCGGACCACGTCATCCAGTGTTGGAAAGCTCTCATTGCTAAGTGCAACGTATCCATTCAGCAGACGGAGTGGTTGAAGTCAAAGCTCTCGTCGATCAAGCTCAAAGAACCGGGCATCAGGACGCAACCGGCCTTTTGGGGCCTTTGCAACACATTCGTCGACTCGTGGTACAATTTTGTGAGGAAGAGCATGCAGGTACAGAGCGAGATTCAGCTGCCTTTGGACACGAAGCAACGACTACGCCCAGTCCAGGGGAGTATGAAGGAGACATGGGAACTCATACTCTCTTCGCCATGGTCCTACTTCGCCAGGATGTACAGTTCAGATGCGGGCCTGTCGAGTCCCTACAGCACGCAATCCAATACACCTCTGCCCATGACGCCCCAGAGCGCAGCTTTAGGCCCGGCGGTTCAAGCTACCGTCCCCTCTACTCCTCAGAGCGCTTCGTTCGCTGCAGCCTTCTCGGGCAACGTATTCGAGCGGGCCGACGCGCTTATCTCGATGGGTGGCTTGTCAATGTCGCGCACGGGGACAATGAACTCGACTTCAACAGCCAGCTTGAATTCGATCAATAGCACACTCTCTTCGCACGACGGCATAATGACGCCATCTTCAGCGCTCAGTCCTGGTCCGCTACCTTTCCGGTTGAACAATGGTAGCAAGGTTGGCTTCTAGGCGAAGGATGTACAACAAGATACGATATCTGCCATCATAGCACCTGCTCTGGTTTGCTGCCTTCTAATGGTGCTTGGATTGTTGCTTAACGTAGGGGTGTTTGGTATACAGAAGGATGCACATGCATGGTGATGAGCGACGCGCATTCTCTTATTAGCATTGGGAACGAGACATGAACAGAGGGTGGTCATTTGTCATTTGATACCTGCAACGCGAGGGGATCATGGTTAGACGGAACATATGTAATGTGTATTTAAAGGGGCTTCATGGGTCGAGACCACGGCCAGAGCCCATGTACTTCTGGGGGTGTTGTCGGCATTGCATCGATAGGTCACGACAACTATCATTTGGACGGACGGTACTGGGCCATTCTTGTAACACCAAGCCACACGGCATATGACTACGCATAATGGGATTCTTGATTTTTCTCGACGGAGTTGAACTGTCTATTCGTTCTGTGCTCTCTCCACCACGGAGGGTCAAGCGAGGTTGTACCACTTTCCCATGGATTTGGAGTAGTTCTCCCGACTTTCACATTTCATCAACCCCTCACTCTGTTCTCCGCACCGTACCACATTCAGGTCAGGTGTCAACCCCAAACCGCCTCCTGCTATGGCATAATATACATCCGACCCGCGCCTCTCATGCAGCTAATCAGTATCTTGCGCTTGAGACTCTACACACACGCCCCATCCGATCGCCGCACGACGCATCATGTTCTCTTCGCTGATCCCGGGTCTCCGACCACCGAAGCCATCGCCGTCTCCGGCTTCGGTGACAAGCGCCACGGCTGATGGAACTTCCATTACCCCTTCCTCCTCCTCCGCCACCGCTTCTCCGACCCCGACCGTGACCGGGACAGGGTCCGCCTCCTCACCCTGCCTCCCGTCCACAAACAACACACCCGCCTCCTCCGTTTCGCCGCACCCCGGCCCCGGAGCGCTCCTCGCAGCAGTCGGAGGAGGGGGCCCGCCCCGCTCCGCAAGCCGCGCAACAACCACTACGTCCACCACCACCAGCCTCGGCCCCAGCATGGCCCTCAGCTCGCAGCGGCAGATCGACGAGGCACGCAATGCCGTCGTCGCATCCATTGGCAACATGCTCGACCGCGAGCTGCAGGGGCGCGCAGCCCTCCTGCACGCCAACAACGCCGCGATCGAGAAACAGGAGCGGGATGTTTCACGGGCGCGCGACGCCCTGCGACGCGAGAATGATAAGCTGGCGCGGCTGGCGACGGATCATACGCGCAAGGTGAAGGAGATAGGGAACGTGCAGAACTGGGCGGAGATGTTGGAGAGGGAGTTCTTGATCGTCGAGGAGACGCTGCGGTTGGTGAGGGAGGGGAGCGATGAGGATGAGGAGGGCAGCTGGAGCGGGAGTGAGTGTCCTAGTGACTGTGATTGTGGAAGGGAGAGGAGGCGGGAGGTGGAGACGGATGGGGAAGGGGATGTGGTGATGGGGAATGGGGTCAATGGGAAAGGGAAGGGGAGGGATGATGGGGTTTTGGAGGAGATCAATGAAGGAGTGCTGGTTGCGCCTGAGATGATCCCCATTCCGGATTCGCCGCAGCTTAGGGCGTTTGATGTTCCTGGGACGGAGCCAGTGAGAGAATGATGCGGTTCCTGAACATTGATCTGTTATAACGATTGACGACGATTATGATGTATGACGGGAACAGGAAATCACGACTTGGGTGTGTTATGTTTATGTAGTTATTTTCTTCTATTTAGTATATTGCCTCTTCCTGCAATAGCGAGAAGGTAGCTGGCCCTCACAGAATGACTCAAGTGTAGGTTTCACATCCAATGGTATACAGCAATATACACTCGCAACACTTCGGTCGCGTCGTGAATAAAACTAAAGCTCTAAATTAGACCGGGCAACATGGTGTATCTCTTCTTCTTGTACTTGTCGCCGAACTCCTTGCGCAACGCGGCCTCCTTGTCCTTTGACCAGTCGCGCATGTAGAAAATACCACCACAGATGAACAGAACGACTGCCCAGCTGCGGCTGATGAGGATGACGCCAACCCACGCCATGACCTCGAACATGTAGTTGGGGCTGGTGACCAGACCGCTGCCAATGCAGTTCGGGATGCCCTTCTCGGTACCGCCGGGCTTGCGCAGGCTAGCCAAGTGGCTGTGAACGATGAAGTTGCAGAACTCGCCCACGAAGAAGAGAATCAGACCAACGCCATCAAAAAGCCCGAAGGTGTCCCTGTCGGAAGATGATCCGGGGGCGTAGATGTCCCAGGCTGACAGGAGGCCAGCCATGATCCAGTAGAAAGCCGAGTTTCGAACAATGTTCCGGACGGGCATCGTGTTGGCCGAAAACTTGTGCACAGCCAGCGTCTCGTACTCACGCTTGAAGAAGTGGAGCTGGAACAGAGTGAAGAGGATCCATTGTATCGGCGACACACCCGTCTCCCTCTCGTTCTTGTATACGTAGGGCGGGAAGACGTAGATGAACTGCCGGATGCAAGGGATGAGGAGGTGGAAGAGAATGGGGCCGAAGTACTCGATGACGAAGACGGTGCTCCAAGCAATCTGGGGACCTGTTTTCATCTGTAAGCGGAGGCTCGAGGGCTGCATAAGGGGCATACGGCTAACGTACCCAGATCCTTGACCACCAGCTCGCCGGTCGATACCACGCCGCTCTCCTCTCCAATCTGCGCCTTCCTGTTCTTCAGTGTCTTCTTGGTGGTGGGGTCGAACAGGCCAATGCGGTTGTGGTCGTCGAAGCCGGTCTTGCTGGCGATCAGAATCTTGACATCCTCGACCGTGGCATTGCGGGGCAGATCGAGGGTAGCCGGAAGCTTCTTAATCGGTTTCTTAGGAGCTCGGTTCGTGAGCTTCAGGGAGATGGTGGACGACATTTCGGCGTGTTTTCTGGGTTCAATTGACCTCACAATCTTTTTGGGAGGAGGCACTTCAAAAGTGCACAGCGATGTGTTTAAGTGCTTCCCGCATCTGAAGACAAAATTTGGTAGCAGTGGGAGGCACGAATAGGAGCCGTTGCAGGGATGGCAAGGCCCGCCCCGTCCGCTAGCTCCTCGAGCCACTCCAAAGTTTCCATGCCTCGGGCAGCAGGTTCATCCAGTATTTTGTACAGCCAAGACAATCGGACCAGCAGAGCGGCAAGCCGTCTGATTCTATGTAGGTATGTGACTCGGTCCGGAATTCCGGTCTCAGTTCTTCGTAGACACCCAGTTCTCTCAAAGAGATCGGGACAAACGGGAGTGTTCAGCCAGTGCGTGAGATGCAAATAGAATTTCGCACGGAGAGCGCATTCGGCATTGGTCGGGTGGAACTGCTTTTTTGGCCAAGGCTCGGCTTCTGAATTCTGCTTTGGAGTTCCGTCACCGCCTGCTGGGATCTTCCGTTTCTGCCACATCCAGACCCGTTAACATTTTTTTCCTGCTGATAACATTAGCAATATCCATCGCAAGACATCTCTCAGCATTTGTTCGGCGTGTTTCCCCGCGAGACCGCCAACATGGAGGATCTTTTCGGCGTCTTTGACGAGCCGACTCGTACGCCCAAAAAACGCAAGGCCGTGCCAGTAGCCATGGCGGACGATACCGACCATACATCGGGTGATGAGGAAATGCCGAACGCTGAGGATGCGGCAGAATCTGACCCCGAGGCGCACGGTGATAGCAAGCGGCGCAAGAAGGAAGCGGGAGATGTACCTGTCATGGTCGACTCCTTCCAGACAGCCGAGTCGCGAGAAGTTGGAGCGGCTCAGGGCTTCGCACCCGTCAATGAGCTCGAGTCTCTCGTCCTTTCTCACAATATCCAGCATCAGGTTGCACTGCCGCCCGACCTGGACTACGAATATCTGCCGCTGTCGGAGCACAAGCCGCCCGAAGAGCCCGCTCGTAACTACCCGTTCAAGCTCGATCCCTTCCAGAGCCTCTCCATCGCCTCTATCGAGAGAGACGAAAGTGTGCTGGTCTCGGCCCACACCAGTGCCGGAAAGACGGTCGTTGCCGAATACGCCATTGCTCAGTGCCTGAAGAGGAACCAAAGGGTCATCTACACCAGCCCCATCAAGGCGCTGAGCAATCAGAAGTATCGGGATTTCGAAGCAGAGTTCGGAGACGTTGGTCTCATGACTGGCGACGTCACCATCAACCCAACGGCAAGCTGCCTGGTCATGACAACAGAGATTCTGCGTTCCATGCTATATCGCGGCTCTGAAATCATGCGAGAGGTAGCATGGGTCATCTTCGACGAAATCCATTACATGCGAGACAAGACGAGAGGTGTGGTTTGGGAGGAGACCATCATTTTGCTTCCGGATAAAGTGAGATATGTCTTTCTCTCCGCCACGATTCCAAACGCCTTTCAGTTCGCGGAATGGATCGCCAAGATACATCGTCAGGCGTGCCATGTCGTCTACACTGACTTCCGGCCGACGCCTCTGCAAAATTATTTCTTCCCCGCCGGCGGCAAGGGTATACTCTTGATCGTGGACGAGAAAGGCAACTTCAAGGAGAACAACTTCAACCAGGCCATGGCCTTGATTGAGTCCAATAAGGGAGCCGACCCGTCCGACTGGAACGCCAAGCAGAAAGGTAGAGGAAAGAACAAGAGGACCGACAAGGGGGGCGATGCACCTGACGAGAAGTCCGATATCGCCAAAATCATTCGCATGATTATGAAGAGGAACTTTCAGCCAGTCATTGTTTTCAACTTCAGCAAAAGAGATTGCGAGGCTATGGCGCTACAGAGCTCGAAGGACGTGAAATTCAACGCCCCAGATGAGCAAGAGATGGTTGACAAAGTCTTTGAGAACGCGTTGCGCTCGCTTTCCGACGATGACAGGAGCCTCCCCCAGATTACACACATTCTTCCATTGCTTCGCAAGGGCATTGGTGTGCATCACTCTGGGCTTCTGCCCATCCTCAAGGAGACAATCGAGATTTTGTTCCAAGAGGGCCTGATCAAGGTGCTTTTCGCCACAGAAACCTTCTCCATCGGCCTGAATATGCCGGCAAGAACTGTCGTCTTCACTCAGGTCACGAAGTTTGATGGTGTGTCAAACCGACCCCTTACTTCGTCTGAATATGTCCAGATGGCCGGAAGAGCTGGTAGACGCGGTCTCGACGATCGCGGTATTGTCATTATGATGGTTGACGATAAGCTGGAGCCTGAAACAGCTCGGGCGATCGTGGTGGGCCAGCAGGACCGGCTCAACTCGGCGTTCTATCTCGGATACAACATGGTTCTCAACCTCCTGCGGATTGAGGCCATCTCTCCAGAGTACATGCTGGAAAGATGTTTCTTCCAGTTCCAGAATGCCGCCAGTGTGCCACAATTGGAGAAGGAGTTGATCAGCTTGCAGCAAGAGAGAGACGGGATGATCATTCCGGATGAGAGTACTGTAAAAGACTATTGGACGATCCGGTCTCAGCTTGAGGAGTACAACAAGGACATGATTGCCGTCATTCAGCACCCCAGCCACTGTCTCGAATTCCTGCAGCCCGGCCGTCTCGTTAGTATCAAAAGCCCTAGTGGAACCGCGTACGGATGGGGAGTTGTGATAGACTCCATGGCTCGGAAGGCTCCAAAGGCCGGAGATCCCCCTTACCCACCAAATGAGTCCTACTTCATCGATGTGCTGCTCAAAATCTCCGCGAACAGCAAGGATTTCACCCACAAGGTGAAACCTGCTGGCGCAATGCCGGAGGGTATCAACTCCGAGAAGGATGGCGAGAAGAGCAGATGGGAGATTGTGCCATGTCTTCTGTCATGCCTGCATACCCTCAGCCAGATCAGAGTTTTCCTGCCAAAGAAGTGTGAATCTCGGTCAGACAAGGATGGACTAGGAAACTCTGTTGATGAGGTCTACAGAAGGTTCCCTGACGGGATCCCTATCTTGGATCCCTTGGAGAACATGGGAATCAACGATGACTCTTTTAAGAAACTCCTCCGCAAAATTGAGGTGCTCGAGTCTCGGCTGGTTGCCAACCCCTTGCACGGCTCACCGTTGCTTCCCGAGCTCTGGCAGCAGTACTCCACCAAGGTATCGCTCACCGACAAGATCAAGGAGAAGAAGAAGGCCATTCAGAAGGCCCACAGTATCAGCCAGCTCGACGAGCTCAAGTCGAGAAAGCGTGTATTGCGTCGACTAGGTTTCATCAATGAGGGTGAGGTTGTGCAGATGAAGGCTCGCGTGGCTTGCGAAATATCGTCAACCGAAGGACATGAACTTCTTCTGGCCGAGCTTCTCTTCAACCGCTTCTTCAACGAACTCAGTCCTGAGGTTTGCGCGGCCGTTCTCAGCTGCTTTATCTTTGACGAAAAGGTCGATACAAAAGACTTCAAGGAAGAACTGGCGAAGCCATTCCGCGAGATTCAGGCGCAAGCCAGGATTATTGCCAAAGTTAGCGCCGAGAGCAAGCTCGACGTGAACGAAGATGACTACGTGCAGAGCCTCAAATGGCAGCTCATGGAAACGGTCCTTGCCTGGGCAAACGGGAAGCCATTTTCGGAGATCTGGTAAGCATTCCCACAGCTATGCATGAAAGACGTTTAAACTGACAGCGATCGACAGCAAAATGACCAATGTGTATGAGGGATCTCTGATCCGTCTCTTCAGGCGTCTGGAGGAGCTTCTCCGGCAGATGGCTGAGGGCGCTAAGGTTATGGGAAGTGAGGAGCTGAAGGACAAGTTCGAGCTCAGCTTATCCAAGGTAAAGCGTGACATTGTTTCCTTCAACAGTTTATACCTTTAGAAGGTGAGGACTTCAAATTCCCCGCGATGTCCGCGTTTGTAGGAGATGTTTTGTTTTTTCCGATGTTGTCTTCTTGGGGCATCTTAGGGCATTCTCAAGGGGCGTTTGGGACACGGTTGGGGGGTTAGGAAAACAGTGTGGGCCTTGAGGGTAGCGTGGTGGTCTCTAGATTCGTATGCATAGTTTAGGGCGCGTTGTCTTGTGACGGTCGGCGACGCCGGCTGCACTTGGAGAGCCGTCAGGACGTGTGTCTTTTGTAGGTATATGCCCAAAGCAACATTGAGTAAACTCTCGTTGTAACGGAAAGTGCTATTCCCGCCTACCACACACAAGGGCTATTTACGGGCCCGATGGCTTTGATAAAGGCAGACTGAGTACTCTATCGAGGGGGTATCATAATGCTAGCTAGGTCAGTGACCTTGTCCATCTGCGAGTCTTGGAAAATTACAGTTAAATATACAATAGACAAACGGCTGCCTATTTATGCCATTATCCCTCGCCCCCTAATGCTCTGACAATACCCACAGAGAGGCTGAGTAAAAAGCCCAATGATACAAACACTTGCATCCGCTTCGGCCATATCCCTTCCTCACGAAGCAGCCACCCAACGGCGCCGAGAGGAAATACAAAGCCAATGAACATGCCCTTAATCATGGCGTCAATGACTGCGTTGATCCCAAATGTGTCATCGGCTCCTGCTGCTTCACCACCATCCTCACCAGTAGAGGCTGCCGCCGCCCCACCGCCGCCTGCGCCCGCCCCGTTGCTGTCTATCCAGGCGTCCTCCATTGACCGTAGTGAATCCGGCGACGGCATTGTGTCGGGCGTGTGTCGCTGTGATTGGATGGAACGGAACTGTAGGCGCAGCTGGTTCACTTCGGCAGAGGTGAATCCTGCCGTTATGAGACGGTCGAACCCGCGGGGTGCGCGCTGCGAGGCGCCGGTCGAGCGGACACCGAGGCCCTGCCCTGTGTCGAGGTGCATACCCGTCGCGCGACCGCCATGGGAGCCAGGCTGCGGCGTGCCGGCTGTGCTTGTGGGGAAGCCAGGGGACGGAGGGGGAGGTGTCTCGGCGGCGGCGGTGGCCTCGGCCGCGAGTTCGTCTGGGGTGAGCTCATCGCCAATGGAGCAGTTGACGTAGACGCGCTGCTGTTGGCGGCCTTCGACTCCCTTTCCCTTGCCCTTGGGGTCAGAGGGCGAGGATGAAGGGGCGGGCGGAGGGGGAGGGAGGGGCTTTAGGACGGTGTTGAGGGCGGCGTTGTCGGGGAGGATCTTGCCGCCATGGATGAAGCGAAGGCGGCCCCGAGCGGCTGCGGCTGCGGCTGCATTGCGACTTGCTTGGTCCTTGGCGCTGATATCGGATTTGGAGGCGGTGGTGTTGGAGTCGGCGGCGAGTCGAGCGCGGATCAGGTGCTTGAGGGCGGCGATGGTGGTCTGGTGGGGAGTGAGGATGTCGAGGTGGAGGTCGGGTAGCGATGTGCTGAAGCGGACGGTGAGATGCAACGGCGGAGGGCTGAAGAGCGCCCGCGATGGCGATGATGGGCTGCGCGGATTCGGCGAGGGAGAGCGCGACATCGAGCGCCCTGTCGAGGGGGGCAGCGGCAGGAGGTGTTGATTTGAGCGCTTCGTTGGTGATGAGGCCGACGACGAGCTGCCGCTGACGCTCGGACGGCCGTGATTCAGGTTTCCGCTCATTGCGATGTATGGCGGCTGACCTTGCCGGTCATTCGTAGAAGGCGCTTCATCTGCCACAACGGTTTCCGGAGCCGTTCGACCGTTTGTAGACGTGATGATGCGGCTCTGCCAAAGGTGGTGGTTCCCTGTCGATGCCAAGAAAACTGGGCCGCGGGCTGGCTCGGCTCTCAGGTCGTGTCCAGAAAGTATGGATTCGTCAACCGGGACAATTGAAAATTTACCACGCCCATGATTCATGGCAAGTTGTCACGATCAATTACAGTCAAGACGTGTCCAGCAACTGGCTCTCAAATGAGCAGAATTATCTATCTTTCATGGTTTGAAGCTTGCATATCCAAACTCAGCAACATATCCACTAAACTGAAAATATATTTTCTTCGCGTCCCAAGCCAAGCCCAAGAGCACAATGAAAGAGGTAAAAAGCACGGCCGGTCAGACTTCCATCGACTCCCACCCCGCCAGAGCGCCCGAAGGCAAGACCTCATTGACAGGGTACAGATCATCGCCCACTCTCTATACAGCCACGGCCGAAGCCGTAACCGCCACCTTTGCAGGCAGATCGAGAGTATAAGGGTCGCTCACTGTAGGGTGCCGAGGATATTGATCATCAACCCGGGTGGGATCTGTGGCTCCTTTAGGGAACACAAAAGAGGACGACTACTATAGAAATGATTCTATGAAGTATTGTCGACATGAAGAAAAAAGGGAAAAGAGGTGGAAAGGACGACCGGCGGGAGAAGCTTTATAGGTTTTCGAGGCGGTCTGTGCACAGCTAGGAATTCGGAAAATTCGCAGCTCGTGTGGGCCGTTGTGGGGTCTGCTTTCAACGTCCACGACTCCACCAACCAATCAACACTGAGCCGATTTCCATCTGGCAGAGGCTCACTATCTGGACGGCGACACTGGAACCCATCAGAACATGCCTATCAGTGCCCGTAACTGTATTGGCATTAATATCACAGGTGGGAGAAGCCAACCACGCTAGGTGATATTAAATGGTAAAAGAGGAAGATTTGTACAAATATCAACAACAGAAGGTAATTCCGAATAAATATCATGTATTCTGTCTTGTTCGGAATCCTTGTAGATTCATATAAGTGCCTACTTCATGGCAAACACTGATATTTTCACACTCTCCTCAACTACCCTAGGTGGTCACCCGCCGCCAACCTCTCAGCAAAGAACTCCATCATAGGCAGCACCTCCTCACGGCTCCGCGGCATCCCATCATCAGGACGCTTCCACTTGACAACCTTGACCTCCTCAAACTCCTGCCTCAGCACATCCGCAGCAAACTCATCCACCCCCTCGCTCTCACTTCCATGAAGCACCAGCACCGGAGTCTTCGACTTCTCCCTCTCCCCCACCGCAGGAATCATCGACGAAAGCAACCCCCCTCCAATCGACAACACTCCCTTAAACAATTTCCCCCCTTCCGCTTCCCCCTCC
>Ga0247780_1000286_pt1 | contig 51137 bp, 67 predicted proteins | sample UWRJL079202R5_FD_179927 | JGI IMG/M metagenome (GOLD analysis project Ga0247780, IMG submission 179927) | Plant litter microbial communities from Arlington Agricultural Research Station in Wisconsin, United States - UWRJ-L079-202R-5 | ecosystem: Environmental > Terrestrial > Plant litter >...
CGGTTTAATGATGCCGCCTCACCCCGCGCGAACGACAGCCTCAGGAACCGATCTTCAACTGGGATTGCCATCGCTGCTTTTATTTGCAGCGCGCGCCGAAGCCATTCAGATGTCGCATGCTGGTGCTGTGCGTATCCCTGATCACTTGCTGTGAGCCTGCCGTAATCTGGGCAGTTCCGTACCGCCCAACAGCTGGACAGACGGCCACCGAGGTCAAAGCCCCTGGACCAAACCCCCAACCGTGTGCGCCAGCGTTGTATTGCGCCTGTGTTTGGGGCTGCAAGGGCGGAATATCGCGCCAATCAGGGCGGTTGAACCGCCGTGTTTCAGCTGGGTCAACGGGACCAGGGCCATCCCTCGTTGTCTTCCGGTCGTCATCCCACCCTCCTCCGCCTCGCTGCATGCGGAGAGCAGAGGATTGAACGAAAATCAGAAAAATTGCGGTTCTCGATGAGGGGCCCGGGGAGACTGGGACAGGGTTCCGAGTGTGCGTGGTTGCCGCTCTCCGTTCGCGCGGCTGTTGCTAGTGCGAGGGACCGAGAGCACTGTGTGGACTGAGGACTCTCTCTATCTTAGCATCGCCAATTGTGGAATTACATGTTCAAAGCCTCTCCCGGGCACATCCTCCCCTTTCATCCTCGCTTGTCCCCGAGTCACCGAGCGAGCCGAGCCGTCGAAAGGTCGCGGAGCCGTGATGCGGAGAGAGCCTGTCAGACTTGCGGCGCATTCATGGACATGACATGACATAACAAGGCACAACAGCACATCACTTGACAACCCCCCGTCCGCTACTAGACACCCCATCACAACGCTCAGGCTGCGGCCACAGCACGCTCCTGTTACTACTGCCGCGTTACGTGGATATTTCATATATCTCAGCCTCAAGTGGCCTAGGGCCATCGTCCCCCCCAGCATCGTCAGCGAACATTGAGTCCAAGGTCAGACGTCCAGCAACCTCAGCAAGGAGCCCAGCCGTGCAAGGCAGGCGAAGATACCGATTATGACGCGGCCAGAGAACTGACATGACATTGCAGACAGTGTGCGTGCGCGGCGAGTTCAAGTAATCGAGAGATCGGGTCCCCGGCCGCATCGTTACAAATCATCAGAACCCACCGCTCGGAGTTTTGGAGGCGTTGGCTGTGGACGTTAGCTGCTCCACTCATCTCAACGGCCGCAGGTACTAGGTGGAGGTGCCCGAGCTAGGACGCCTGGAACGCGCACCGCGAAGCAGACCTGCGTCTTCGCCGTGTTTGTGCGGAAGTCGCCCAAAGTCGAGCCCGTCGGCGACCGATTCGTTCGGCGCCCCCCCGTTCAACTGCCCGATCGCCCGTTGGCATAGATCGTCGTCCATCGACACCTGTCCGTCCCGGCCCCTGATCGCGTAGGATTGATTGACCGATTGCCGATATGGAGCCCTTCTCCCCCGAAGCCCCACACTCGTCAGCGGCCTCCAGTAGCGGCTCTCCAACGGTGTCTAGCGATAGCCCGGGGACGGCGACCTCTGGACTTTCGGCGACCACTGATGGCCGCATGTCACAGCAGCCGGCAGCGCCGCCATCGGTTCCTGCAGCATGTCTCGCATGTGTGAGTTGCTTCTTTCTGCGCGGCGGCCATGACCATGATGATCCCGCCCGTTCCAGTTGTTGAATCGCATGCTGACGCCCACCGAAAGCGTGGCAAGCATCTAAAGTGCGACGGGCTCACGCCCTGCTCCCGCTGCACAATCTCAAACCAGGAGTGTGTCTATGTTGCCTCGCGCCGTGGCTACAAGGGCCCTCGCAGGAACACGGCGCACAATCCGCACAAGCGGCACGCATCGTCGTCGCCCCCCTACTCGGGCTCCGTTGACAGCTGTCCGATGCTCCTCGGCCACACGCCCGTGTCTATCGCTACGCCCGCCCTCTCCGCCTTCAACCCGGCCATCGTCCTGCCAGAGCAGTCGCCCGTCTCATACACGGGCCCTGCGGCAGTGCCTAGCCTGACTGTCTACAGGAACCCCTTTGCGCCGACCATGGAGGCCAGCTCGATGGCGCTCACCACCACTGCCGTTCCAACCACCCAGCCGCCGGTAGCAAGCCTGGCAGAGCGGTGTTTTGATGCCTTCTACCACTGCTTCTACGCCGCGCATCCGTTTGTGCTGCCGAAGGAATTCCTCCTCCGCCTCCTGAAGGAAAGTCCGAGCCCGAATCTCGAGGTTGTGATGGCGGCGATGAGGTACATCGGCACCTTGTATGTCGACTGCGGCCCAACCAGGGCGACCTACCTTGACGAGGCTATCCGGCTCTGCTACCTCCCGACAACGGCGAAGGACGGGTTCTTGATCCAGGCCTTGCTGCTCATCATTGTCGGGCTCGATGGCAGCTGCCAGCAGGACAGAGCCAGGGAGCTGTTAGCGGACTGCGAGCGTTTGGCCATCGAGATCGATCTCAACAAGCGGGAATTTGCGACGCTACACGGCCACGGCAACCCGGTGCTGGAGGAAAGCTGGCGACGGACTTGGTGGGACCTCTACGTCTGCGATGGCATGATCGCCGGCGTTCATCGCGTCACAAACTTCCTGCTCTTCGACATCTCTGCCGATGTTGGCTTGCCGTGCGAAGAACATCAGTATCTCTCAGGGGTATGTTTTGAGAAGAGAATCCTCACCGCACACATCTCACCTAACCTTGATTTAGCGTATCCCGCCACCATTGTATATGGAGGACTTCGATGACCAGATATTTTCCGGCGAGGACCGGGAGTTCTCGTCGTTCGCCTACCGCATTTCCGCGGCACGGAATCTTGGGCGCTTCATGCGGACCCCGAGCATGCTGTTCCCCGATGATGAAAACATCTGCAGGGTCGAAGCTCTGCTCACCAACTGGAGGATACACCTCCCCGAATCGAAGCGCGACGACCTGAATAAGGCCTGCCAGCTCGACGAGATGATGTTCCAAGCACACTTTATCAATCATGCGTAAGTGGACCCCCCCCGCCCAGAACTTGTTGCATCGGCACACGAGCTGACAGCATCCACGATAGCTGCACCATTATGCTCCACCAGCCGTTCTCACAGCTGGACACCTCTCCCGTGCAAGCGGTCAACTCTTGTGCGCCCCACCGGCCTGTGGCGTCAGGCGACAGCTTTAACTCGCACACGCGACACACCATTACGGCGGCGTGTGAGATCAGCAAGATGGTGACCCAGGCGGTGCCCATCACCAGCCATACGCACTTCTTCACGTGCGTGCTGACCATGTCGTCGATCGTCCACCTCTCCAAGTGGGCGCTGTACTTCATCGAGGACGAGGAAGACCTGCGGCAGCAGATCCGGCTCAACATTGGCGCGCTCAACAAGCTCAGCAAGGTGTGGAAGGCGGCCAACACCGCATGGGGCCAGGTCAAGGGCGTGGCGCAGGAGATCTACCGCGAGAAGAAAGCGCATCAGATCAGCCCGGCGTTCTGGGTCGGCTTCACGCAGGATCAGATGATTAGCAGCATCAACGCGGACGAAGGCATCATGAGCGAGTTCAACATCCTCCAACAGGTTACCCAGGCGCAATGAGCTAGACGGCAACAAGAAAAGATGAGTGATGGGACGTATTTATTTACCGGACCGGGATGGTGTGTGCACACGACCATCGACTTGCGAAGCGGGTTATTAATCTGGGGCTGATATGAAGGACGGTTTGGTGTTGACCGGCAAAGCAAGAAAGTGATTCAGGGTGGCCTTGTGTTTTTGTCGATACGCGAGACGGGAGACGGGATGGATGTACGGATGGGAGGGAGGGGGCGTCTACCGGTTCAGGTGTTGGTTGCTGGGTTGTGTTTTTCTGTCTGTCTACGAATGGCTGCGAAGAGCGATGCCTGCATCAGCGCGAGCGACTATCTATCTTTACGAGTTGGGAACTCGATTCGATAATTTAAAGTGTAGGTGTGCGCAGACGTGGGTGAGTTCGGTGTCAATTGTTTGCTGCTTGTGTGACATGGCGGAGGTGAGTTCAGGTCGTACTTGTGATCGCCGACCCTCCTTTGCCTTTATTGGTCGTCTCAGCTTGGTTTGCATATTCGCTGGTGGTCATCGGCGAAGCGTATCGGTTATCAGTGCTCTTGCTGACGGAGAGAGATCTCATCAGATGGACCGACGACTGACAAACTGCATTGTCGAACTGCTGCCCGACCTGGTCACATACCAGAGTCGACTACCTACATACCTACATGCAAACATTTCATTGGCCAATGGGTACTAGCTGCTGCGTTGTGCAGCTCGGCGAAGATTACAGGAAGGTCGCCGCTTAGTGAATGAAACTTCGGGAACGCTAGTGGAGGAGGAGTGGAAGCTGAGTGGTTACGGACTCAGGTGAGTTGCGTCGTGTGGCTTAAAGACACTCCCATTCGGAGAGGTCGCCGATGCATGGCCATGTACCATGCCAATGGTTGGGGTGTTGTGTGTCGGAACCCGGATCTTGCATGCTTAGCTCGAGCGAGCTGAGTGAGGTGAGATGAGGGACTGAGGAACCGATGAGGAGCTGACGGTTTGTTTGTACGGATGATGTGAGGGATCTGACCTCGTGAATCTGCGGTTCTTGCGCGGTACTCGGGACACGAGGTCTGGATCTTGTTTCCTGGAAGGGTTTAAGGTTGTGTGCACTGATGTTTGGGGAGCACAAGGTGCGGGGCCAGCATGTCTGATCCGCGGCATCTGTGCTGCACGGATACTACTTGTAATCACGTCTGGGTAGCCGCCGACAATGTCTTCCTTGTGGGCTTTTTTAGTGCAATCCTCGTACCATCGAAAGCACAAAGGATCCTAGTGTCACTCAACGCGCACTTGATACCGGAAATGGGGGCGTCGGCGCAATCGGCGACCCTCGGTGGTGGGATGATGAATGTAAACGGCGATGCGACTTCTGCCGAGCCATACACAGTCGAGTCGGGATTGTGGACAGAACAGATCGGCGAACTCTTCCAGCAGTCTTCTTCGGCGGGACACGGGCACGCCCACCCGGCATGGCGTGCATGTCTGTTGCGGGAAGCCATGTGTTTCGATTGGCCGCTCACACTTTGCCATATGATGTATCCGGCATAATCCGCCTGTCTGAGGCTGATATGGGTGGTTCCCGGGCATGTTATTGCCTCGTGGACCAGCGCTGTATATCCCACAACTTTAAGTTGCAGCACAGGACAGCTAGCCACTTGGCGCGCCTCCCAAGAAGATTGCCTCTAGGTGCTGCAGGCCTGCCATGCTGCCACCTCATGCACGACGCGCTGCCTGCCGCATCGATGCGCTGCGTTGGAGACATGTCCCAGGGGCTGCGGCGGTCTTGTGCGCAGTATGCAGCAGTGGAGCCCGAGGACGCCCTCCGTCCCTGAAGTCCCGACTCGGATCTTTTGCCGACATCAAGGGCGGGAATTGAGATCTGGAAGGACTCGCGAAGGCGATTGGCGTGCATCAAACATGGGGCGGCAGCACACAGACAGACGCAGCCTAGGCCTCGCCCCGACCTTGTCTCGCCTTGTCGGCGAAGTGGGGATTCGGGTCAGGGACGTGGTATATAGTAGAACCCGGGGCGCGCTGCTCGCCCATTTCCGAGCTAGTCGGAGTGTTTTGTCCCCCCAGCCGTCTTATCGTGAAGTAGGTGTGTGTCTGTTCTCTGCTTCGCATCGCCATTGTACAGGGTCTGTGTGTAGCAGCTGCAGACGCAGTCGTCCCTTCCTCACTTACATACTTGAGCGTCCCATCCGGTATCCGCGTCCCTTAGCCCGCAATGGCAGTTGAGAGCACGCCTTCCGAGAGCGTGAAGGACAAGGATCACATGGATGTGATCAACATCGATGTCGAACGGCACGCCGTCGCCGAAGCACACCTCAGGAACACCACGATCCGAAACATCGCTTGGAAGGGGGTCACCGTTACCGTCAAGGACCGGGAAACAAAGCTACCAAAGACCATACTCGAGAATGTGGAGGGCATAGTCGAAGCTGGTACTCACTGCCCCTTTTTCCCCCCCGTCCCGGATACCTAGTCAAACACAGTTGTCTGACACCTCCTAGGCGAGATATGTGCCCTCATGGGCCCCTCGGGATGTGGCAAGACGACACTCCTCAACGTCCTCGCCTCGCGGCCAACAGGCGCGCAAAACGTCGACGGTTCGATACTAGTCAATGGCAGCAAACCCTCACGCAGCGCCTTCCGCGAGATGAGCCGCTTTGTCGAGCAAGAGGACGCCCTCATCGGCTCCCTCACCGTCCGTGAGACCCTCAACTTTGCCTCGCGCCTGGCTAGCACAAGCTCGCTTCCCCGTAAGGAGCGTGTTGCCCGTATCGATGGTCTTCTCGACTCATTCGGTCTCCGCGAACAAGCTGGCACGCTCATCGGGACGCCCGTTCGTAAGGGTATTAGCGGCGGGCAGAAGCGCCGCGTGGGTGTGGCAAGCCAGTTGATCACAAGCCCTAAGATTCTCTTCTTGGATGAGCCTACAAGTGGTCTGGACTCAGCTGCGAGTTTTGAGGTGGTGAACTACCTCAAGGGCGTGGCAACGCGAAATAATGTGAGCGGCGGACTCGCTCATGCGGTTCAGGGGTTCGGGAGTTTGCTAACTAGTTGCACAGCTTATTGTCGTCATGTCTATTCACCAGCCCAGCACCTCCGTCTTCAATCTCTTTGACAAGCTTCTGCTTCTGTCAGCGGGAAAGCCGCACTACTTCGGTACTGTGTCGGACGTCGCGGCGCATTACGATTCGATCAGCCATGAGTTGCCGCTGCACGTCAACCCAGCTGAGTTCCTACTTGAGCTGGTCAACATCGACTTCTCGAATAATCGTGATTCGGCCTCGGGCCACCTCGATGAGTTACACCGAGCCTGGACAGCATCTCCGCGAGCGGCCGATGTGACGGCTGCAGTGGACGATGTGGCGCGGAATGGGGACCGAGAGGTCTCGTTGGAGAGGGCGGAGAAGAGGCCAAGCATGCCAAGCCTGATCTTGACCCTGCTACATCGCAGCTTCATCAAGAGCTACCGTGACGTGTTTGCGTACGGTATTCGGTTTGCCATGTATATCGGTAGGTGGACTGCTTTTTCAGTTATTCGAGCCAAAACTGACTGTGAATAGGTCTTGCGATTATGATGGGCACCGTTTGGCTACGGTTAGAAGCCAAACAAGAGTCGATCATCCCGTTGATCAATGGACTCTTCTTTGGTAGCGCCTTCATGAGTTTCATGGCTGTCGCCTACTGTGGGTATCTAAGCCCCATAGTCGACTTTCGCTTTCTGACAGTTTATAGGCCCCGCATACCTCGAAGACTACCTTCAGTTCATCAAGGAGAAGCACAATGGCCTGTACGGCGCCACCGAGCTCATCATCTCCAACTTTCTGATCGGTATCCCCTATCTGTGTACGTACTGCAGCAATCTGAAGAAAATGTACGTTTGCTGACGCTCTGCAGTCCTCATCTCGCTCATCTTCTCGTCGATTTCATACTGGCTGTCCAACTTTCAGCCCACCGCAGTCGCATTCTTCACTTGGGTGTTCTGGCTGTTCCTCGATCTGCTGGCGGCAGAGGGCCTCGTAGTCTTCATGACATCGCTCTTCCCCTCGTTCGTCATCTCGCTCGCGCTCGTCGCTTTTGCCAACGGACTATGGATGAGTGTCGATGGCTTCATGGTACAGCCGGGTATCCTGAACGTATTCTACAAATACGTCTTCCATTACTGGGATTACCAGAAGTACGTGTTTGAGAACATGATGATCAACGAATTCAGCGAGCGGGTGTACACCTGCGCAAGCACCGCGGATGGCTGCCAGTGTGAGTATCTCGTCTTTCCAAGGTTGTTTTTTGCGTGTGCTAACGCCGTTGACAGGTATGTGGCAAACGGATCTTGCAGACCAATGTCTCATCCGGGGTCAAGGCGTGCTCGACCAGTACGGGTACCAGCCGGGACACATGCGGAAGGATATTGGTATTATGATGGGCATTATTGTTGGGTACAGAATTGCGGGCTGGATCGTACTCAAGCTTAAGAAATGAGGGGAATTATGTGTTCTTTTTGTGCTCTGGTTTTTGTTTATCGAGACGGTTATGCTAATGATACCATGTTGGCTTATGGGTATGTCTAGTCAATAGGGGTTGTATATACCTCTGCAGAATGTGTGGCCGATTGCTTTAGATAGTTAGGGCCCTGGCTGAGAGAAAAAGATATGTGGAGAATGATCCAGTAATCTAGACATTCCAACTGAAAGAGATGTATTTTCTATCGAAGATAACCGTGGGAAGTCAAAGGGACAGGCCCCACTGGTTCACCAAAGATATGACGACCCAGCTGGTCATCCACGGCCAGCCCGTCATAACAAGAGAATTACGTTGTCATCTACTACTTTTTTGATCTACCGATATTATCAATACTTATCCAAATCGAAACCCAAACCCAAACCCAAACCCAAACCCAAACCCAAACCCGGCGCAACCCAAACCCACATGGTATCACACCCCTTCATAAATGCAATCCCAACATTTCGCCGTTCCCTCATAAATGCAATCCCAATACAACCCCCCCTAAACACCAGCCATGCCCTACATGCAATACCCAGAGACCCAGATCGTAACACCCTCCCACTAATAACTAAGCCACAACTTCCCCATCCAACGCGGCAAAATACCATGCACTGCTCTTCTGCGCCGTGGCCAACTTGCTCTTCAGCCAGCACACATCCCGCCCGTTATAGTCTCCCCACCCAGCACCAACACACCCTTCCTGCTCGGCGCACGTGTTGATGCACTCGGTCATGGTGGCTGTCTCGGTGTTGTACAGGTCTATTGTGCCGGCCCCGGAGTTATAGTCGCGCCCGCAGAGGAGGAGGAAGCGCTTGGAGGAGATGGATGGGAGGGAGGAGGATGGGGTGTAGAGGGTGAGGTTGTTGGAGGGGCAGAGGATTTGGGTGGAAGGGGAGGCGAGGGCGTTGGCGGTTGGGAGGGGGAAGAGGGGATTGTGGGTTGGGACGGGTGTCGGTGAGGTGCTTGTGGTTGTTGGTGGTGGGCTGAGACTTGGTTAGCGGGTGTGTAACCATGAGGTGAGGTGGTGGACGTGGTGGGTTGGGGTAGTGGCCGGTCGGGGGGAAGAGGAGAAAGCTTGTCGGTTGTTGGTCCCATCATGGTCCCGGTGCGATGGTGCGGTAGCACAAGCCTTTCTCCCAAGACTCACTACTGTTGGATATAAAGGGAAACTGAAAAACAAAACAACGTACCTCGCCGCCGGCGAATCTGTCTTTCCACGCATCGCGATCCCTACGCCTACTCCCACTGCAACGGCCACAACGGCAAGAAAGATTGCGATCGCCAGGATGATGAAGAATGTCTGCCTCTTTAACCCCAATACCCTCCGCTCGGTTGCCCCAGCCATCCTAGCCGGTACGGGCGGGGCCATCAGCGGGGCATTGTCGTATGGGCTGTTGAAGCCGTACGGAGGTGCAACATGATATGGCGTCTGCGGACTGTAGTAGGCATCGTCTCCGAGCTTCTTCTCCTGGCCGTACGTTGTTGGACTGTACGACGGTTTCGGCGGGACGACCTCAAGTTCGGAAGGTGCCAGCACCTCCAGCCCCGGGTTGGCCTGCAGCTCTTGGTATTGTGGCCGGGTTGACAATTCGATTCCCGACCCTCTGTGGTCTTGTTTCCGTTCGGCGTCGGCCATGTTGCTGTCCCTCGACGTCGCGGTGCCGTAGTATCGATGGTATTGCTGCTTGCGCTTGTGACGAGAAGCATCGGGGAGAAAGTCCCACGCAGGGGTTGCTGCGAGGTTGGCATTTACAATCGCCGTTGAGGGAGGGCTCCGAGCCAGGACCCCTTGGATCCCGGGTAACAACCAGGCTGGCGGGCAAGGGGGGTGCTCTCCGCTAGGCAGATTCGAGGTTTAGCGAACGGCCCCCCTGCGCTTTCCCGCGGTGCGTGCCAACTTCAACGGGGAGCACGGCGCCAAAGCTTAAGTCCACCTGTCAGACGGGACTTTTGGTTCTTCGCTCTGTCCTTTGCAGAGAACCACGGTTCATAAAAGGGCCGGGGGCGTCCCGATAGTTATGGGCATCATCATGCATCGTTGCAAGACCGACTCTACCTCGCACTGGGGGCGTGCCTAGGAGTCCGAGTTCAGCTTGGAAACAGCGAAGGCCCAGCACATTGGCTGGCCACTGGCACGATAATTGTCCGACCGCCCAGACAACATGTTGTAACACCAAACAGCTTACATCGCGTTTCAGTTTCAGTTAGACACCTAGACTTGCGAGATGCCTCTTTAAAATTCCCTACCCAGATTACCGCAGCCTGAAGCGCAGCGCAGTTCCTCCTCCGGCGGTCCCGTCATGCGCATCTGCGATGCAGGTAGTGACAATGACAAGCCCGCTTCACCGGCGTGGCCTCTGGCTTCCAAAATTCTCCTCGGCCTCACGGATATTTATTGCCTTGCCGCTAACCAAAAATCCCGGCTTGTTCGGGGACTACCTTCACGCTGTTATGGCTATATTGAGGCCCCCAACCCATACATGCCTGCTGACATTGGATCAGATTGCATTCCCAGCCCTATTGGCTCTCACGCAGCTTGGAACACTCCTTATCCGCGCATCTAGTTCGAAGAAGGCTTCCGTGGAGCTCATCAGTAAACCCTACCTATCCCAGTTCTGTGTTCAACTAACGCTCGCCAACAGAGGAGGCCAAAAGACAGGCGCGCATGTGGTACGACTTCAGCTGCTCACCTGTGGCTGTGATGCAGTACTACCCAGCCGACTTCACTTGAAGCCAGCCCCTTGTCAATCTCGATTATTATCGCCCCATCCGGAAGGCGAGGGACCCCAATCAAATTCAAGGCCCGATTCAGGTACCTATGAAACCCCTGCATACAGCCAAGTGTTGTCAGTTTGGTGTGACAGGTAGATGTATTTGCAAACTACTGTCACTATTAGCTTATGTATGTATGAACCTATAATATATTATCGGCACTGGTACTGATTTATAACCCTAGTGCTGTTGCAGAGTCTTACTCTGGACAGATGACTACGGATATTCTGGACCGTACTCTTCCATCCACATGCAATCCATCCCACGCATCCCTCGATCCTTTGTCCACCTCAATCAAGCATGGGAGCTAGCCGCTTGCCACTTAGTTGGGCCACTGCTGCGGGCCGGGCATGGGGGCAAAGTTCGGGGGCGGCTTGGCCCAGCTGTCGAGCTGAACAGCGGGGTCGCTGACCTTGATGCCACCAGGGATCCGGATGGTAGGGCCGGGGGTTCTGCCATTGTAGTTGCTGTTGATCTTGAGATGGGCACACTGGACATACCACTCCTTCTCACGGTAGGGAGGGTGGACGCTCATCTGCTCGATGCGCATCAAGTACTCGCCGGCCGGGATCTCGTTGGGCAGACGGAACTGGAAGTTCTTCTTGTCGCGCGTCAGCCAGCCCTGGTCGGTGCCGTTCCAGGGCATCATAGTGCCAAGCTGGTACACCTTGAACCAGTCGCCAGACCCGTCATAGTCACGGACGTTGCCGTTGGGCGCCTTGGAGAGGTAGATCTGTTGCCCCGTGTTAGCAACTGGGATGGCCTCGGAGCAAAAGATTCGGATTTGATTCTTACGGTGACGGGTCCAGGGTGGTAGATGCCGAAGTCCAAGTGGAGGTTGAAGCCAACAGTGTCCTTGCCGGCCGTGACCACGGCCGTCTTGGGCTGGTTGCGGTGGTTCCACGAGCCCTTGTTGCAGCGGAAGTCGTTGCTGGTCAGGAAGTTGTTGTTGGAGGGCATGAAGCCGTTATCATGCTCTCGCACATATTCGTACGCGCCGGTCCTGACGCCGTTGAGCATCAAGTGCGGGAAGAGGAAATGGGCCGATCCAAGCTGGGGAGCCAGAGCAAGCGCTCCAGCGGCAACGGTTGAGAAGTGCATGATGAGAAGATGACCCCGTGGCTGCTGAGGATGGCTGGCTGGTGGATGAGAGAGTCTTGGACTGAGGAGCTGGGTTGGAGCTGTTTATATAGCTAGGCGGCTGGCCATCTCGACGGCATGACTTGCATGGTGATTTTCGTTGTACGCGAGGTCGTCGGCCTCTTCCTCCTGTTGTGTCCATCCCCGGGTTCCTCTCCGCGGAAGCTGAGGTCAACGGATCCTTACACGCCACCGTACCAGCGCATCTCAATGTCCGGTAACAACGAATCGAAGCGAGTAGGCCCACGAGGGAGAAGCGGGGTGGCAAGTGGACTGCAAAGCTTGGATTGTATTCGCGCGGAAACAGCTGCACAGGATCGCGTCAGGGTACCACGACGCCATGTAACCTCCGCATATTGGAACCCTACGACGTGAGCCATCTCAGCCATGGCCAAGGATGCGGAATCTTGGGTAAATGAGTGCCGGAACCGATCTCGAACGCAAGTGTTTAACTTGAAGCGGCCAAATCACGGACTCGACGTCCAGTGCAGTATCGCCGCTCTCCGTGATCCTGTTTCTCGCCCTTTTCTAGGCGCGGAAAAGAAACAGGTCTTTTGAGGTGTGATTGAGCAATCAAATCCTATCCTCAGGTTCCACTGGGTCTAAGACGCGTGTCTAGGCTTTATCGTTCCCAGCTAGGTCTATGATGCAGCAGAGGATTTTAATGTGATCGAGATGCCAGCGAAGGTAAACAGCGTATGGCTAACGACAGGGCGTTTAGTAAATAAAAAAGGCCCAAGTAAGGAGGTAATTCCAGACCTACCTATCCGATTGGCTACTAGTAGTAGTATAGCTTTTGATTGTCTTTCCCGCAAGATTCAAGTTTATGGCGTTGAGCGCATGTTAGATATCCAGATAAGCGCCCGCAAAGACTGCTCAGCCTAACTGTATTTCCTTGTTTCTGTTAAAGCCTGGGTAGGCAACGTAACAATGATACTGCTCCTATCGCAACAGCGTCGAAAACTCCCGTCTCCTGCATTTTCCCTCCAATTGCTGCCTATCGGCAAATCTCACTTCACAAGAGGATTGCGAGCCGGGTGGTACGAGCGGGTTCAAGTCGCAACGAAACAGAAAGAGGAACTACCGCCTGGCACCAATCCCGAAAGCATTTTCTTTTCATTCTATAGCATTCCCTAACCTGGAAACGATAGGCCACCCAGCCTCGCGGTACCAGACCAAGCGCTGGGCGGTACTAAATAGTACGCTAGGTACCTACCTACCTTACCTCGTTGGCGCCGGGGCGGCGAGATAGCCGAATCCACATGCCGGCCCCCCTTCCCCAATCCCAATGCGCCCGCCCTATCGTTTCCGGACCCCAAACGAGTAACGGCATCTCGCCGCCGGGGGGGGGAACATGACGGTGCTCTCAGCCATGGTTGCAAGGAGGCTCTCATATCGATCGCGCGGCTGACAAGCCTTGGCCATCGGTAGTTGTCGCCCTCGAGTCCCGACACCTTCTGTTCTGGGCGAAGCGCACCAATCTCCGAGCCGCACCGTTCCGTTTACTCCACAACTCACTGCGCAACTACCTGCTCGGCGAACCACGGCACTCTCGGACAAGAGCCGCCCGGCGAACATATGGGGAACCCGGGAAGGCAGCGGGCTTCGCGTTGATTGCGTGCATGTGTTGTCGTTGTCTTACCCCGGAATAACGTACTCTACCACTGAATCGCCGAGTACATATGGCTTGGACGGACCGTTGATAGTCTCAATCTGAGCTCTCCGTTTCTCCCGGGCCATCGCGTCCACCAAGGCGCCATGTCACGCTCGCCCATGGCACAAGTATCTCAGAATCTCAAGACCAACGGTGATGTATTATTACGTCTCCTGAGTACGTACTAGATATTAGTTGATCTGCTCTCCATCTCCATGTACGATGATACTGACGCCGCGCTTCTATCCATCATAGCAAACTTAGAAGGGTATTATCAATCGAGCTGCTGAATGGGAAAACAAACTGCAAAATATGAACCCTCAAACCATCGCGATTCTACCTGATATGTCCGACCACAAAATAAGAAGGTGCTGTGCTGCTCTGCTCTCCAAAGAATCCTGCCAAGCCAAGACAGGCCCGAAATCAAAAGGGGTAAAAGGAAAACAACAATCTAGCTTCGGACAACGAGCACTCCCACCAGACTGCAACAAATTTACCATGCCATCCGTTCGTCTCGAGCCCTGATATCAGCGCTCAGATCGAAAGACCTCAGGCCTTTCCATCCACCCTCTCCATAGTCCGTTTATTTTCCGCCTTGTTTTTCTCAACATCCCGATGGCTCGGCGAGAACGGATTCTCCTTTTCGTCAACCGGGGTCTTCTCCGCGAACGCTCCATCGTCCGAAAGCACCGTACCATCACCACCGCCACTGACAGCGTCCTCGACATTCCCATCCGGCTTCCCAGCAAGACCACTGACATCATTCTCCTTCCTCTGCTCCAGGTTTCTCTTCTCACTCGATGACCCCGTCCCCTTGTGATCTACACCTTCCCTCTTCTCCTTCGCCGCGAGAGCACTTGACTTTCCGTGATCCTCACTCTCTCTTCCCTTCTCCGACCCCACGACGCTCTCTATCCCCTCGCCTTTGTTCAACGCGATCAACGCCCTTTCTGCCGTCTCGACACATTCAAACACGGCGCCGAGGCTTCGTTTCCCCCTCTTTCGCATGCCCATTCTCGCCCTCAATCCTCCCTTTTTCTTCTCTTCCAAATCCAGTGCAACCCAAAGCGCCCGCATGATATTCCAGCCTTTGATGACCTCTTCGGCCTTGTTTTTCTTCTCCCGCTCTCCCAGAGCCCCCACCTCCCGCTGGCCTTCCATGATTCTCGCCCGCCGGATGTATTTGATCGGCTGCCTGCCACGCTCGGCCTGTTTGACCACGCCCTTGAGCGTGTATCCGACAGGCCCAAACACCGCAGCAATGTCCTTGAGCACAAATCCCGTCACGCCCATGCCGACGCCTGTCACGAACCCTCTCACGCCACCATCACGAGCGCCGCGCACTGGGAGACGCACGAGTCCAGTCCAGCCGTCGTAAACACCGTACACGAACTCGTGGCCCGCGGCGCGAAGTCCGGACTTAATACCTGTGACGCGAGTCGGGCGCCGGACGGTATCATCACCATACAGGCGTGGGGCATTGTGGAAGCCCTGCGCCAGGGCAAGCGAGAGGTCAACGGGTGCGCGCGCAAGCGCTGAGGCAGACATGACAGCGCCACGCCCGACCTGTGTGACGAACTCCTCGGCTGGATTGTCCTCTTCGGTGGTTGAAGTCGTTTGCTGGGTGTCTTCTCGATGGATGGCGTTGCTGGTGGTGGTCTGGATGTGGCCCGTGTCGTCTTTGTCCTGTACGTCCTCGGTGGGCTCGGCCGCGTGATCTACAGCCTCTGTTGTTTCTGGGGGGGCAGGAGGAGACGGACTCGTCGACTCGCCGTTGCTCTTCTTCCGACCACTGTTGTTATCGCTCTTCATGTCCTTTTCACTCTCCGCCTTGTTCTCTTTCCGATCCTCCGCCCTCTTCGCCGTCCTTTTCCGCCTTTGCTCTTTTCTCTCTCTTCGTTCATGCTTCTTCTTCGCCATCCGGTACGGAACGCCTCCGATTCCGCTGAAGATATTCCCTGCAGAGCTCATCAAAGAACCAGCCACGCCAGTGACCGGCTCACCGGGCCCTTCAAAATCGTTCCACTCGTTGTGCCTCAGCAGCCTGAGCTTTTTCCACGAGACATACCCCTTGTCTACTATAAAGTCGGCCGCCATTGAACTGAGTCTTAGGTTGGTGTTCTTGAGCTGCCAGACCGCCACTTTGTCCTTGAGGATGGAGCAGCGCATCGAGTTCTTCCCCGCCAGCACTAGATGTTTGTGGAACGCCTTGCAGGCGTTTTCTGCACCGTCACCCTCTAGCTCGATATCCTTGGCGATCTTCTCCGCCCCCTTAACCGCCTCCTCGGTCAAACAGTACTTGATCGCCTCGGCCAGTTTCTCAGCCGTGAGGTCTTTGTAAGGCACTGGCTCTGGCCCCGCTCCAGCGTTGCTTACCATCGATCCCCAAAAGTGCTGATCCCCAAAGAAAGGCACGATCATCGTAGGCTTGCCACATTTGAGAGCGATAGCAGTCGTGCCAGCACCGCCGTGAATGACGCACGCACGAACCTTCGGGAATAGCCAGTCGTGGGGGGTGTTATCCAGAAGGAAGATATTCTCCGGCACGTCAAGGCTATCGCCGCCCAAACCACCCCATCCTTTGGAAACAAGAGTGCGGACGCCAGCAAGCTTCACTGCCTCGAATATCATGTCGGTAAACCGATTCGCGTCATCGACAACGATAGAGCCAAACCCAATATAGATTGGGTCCTCGCCTGAGTCGAGGAACTTGGTAAGCGGCGATGGTGGTTTGAAAGTGGAGGCGAGGTCGAGGAAGACGAATCCAGAGACATCAATCTCCTTGCCCCAGTCCGAAGGCTTCGGCACAAGCCCCGGACTCCACATGTAAGTGAAGGGGACATGCAGACGATATGTGGCTCCAGGCGCCCAGAGGGTCGAGACGGGATCCAGGCCGAGTGTCTTGACACGGAAGTGGTTGACCAGATCACCAAGACCTTGCCAGACCATCATCTCCACAAGCGGGTACGAAATGAAGTTGGTGTAGCCCGGGTCAACATTGGACTTCTTGATGCTTGCTAGCGGATGGGGGAATGCTTGGGTGGGCGTATACGGGAAGGTAAACATGAGATGGAGTGGGATTCCCAACGCCTCGGCGCAGTGAATATGTGCAAAGCTGGGCGGGTTTGCGATGATAGCGTCGGCGACAAAGGGGTCCATCTTGCCCATCATCTTCAAGTTTTGCGTATCCTTTTCGTCGTCGGTGGCGTTGATACAAGCGCGCCAGAAGCCATCAAACATCTCGGCCATGGCAGCGCGACGCCGGCCAATATCACCGGCTTTCACGGATTCGAGCGTGGGGATCATCCCCGGGTTCTTTACCATGAAAGCCATGAGCTCTGAGGGATCGCCGCCAACCGAGAAGAATTCTAGTCCTGAGTCCTTCTCGACAAAATCCCGGAAGGCCGGATGGGTTGCGATCCGCACACGGTGGCCGTATTGCTCCTTGAGAACCTTCCCAACTTTGAGGAATGGCTGAGCGTCACCACGCGAACCAATGACCATGATGACGATATTTAACTTGGGGCACGACACATCATCTGGCCCAGCTGCTGTGGAGGCGGAAGATATCCGTGACGGGTGGGGTGGCCTTTCTCCCGGTTCGTCGCCGGCAGGCTTCAGCGGGACGAGCTTCCTGGCGGCCATGCCCAGAGCTTTCGCTAGATACCCTGTATTGCTCGTATCCTTCAGCGATATGTTGAGACGGCCGTCATGCTTTGATACCTTGCCCCTAGTATGGTAGTGTTCGTTCCTGATATGGAAGCGGCCGAACTGGTCCCGATGCCCGCCGCCCTCGTCCTCGGAGGAAGATTCGCTGCTGGACGTATAGCCACCATAGCTGCTAATGGCTCGGTTGAGCTGGGAAACGCCCGTACCGGCTCGCTTCAACCGGTTGGGCAGAGTAGAGGCCCTGTGGTCGCGTGTCCCGGAGGTCGTTCCAGTCGTAGTGGCCGAGCGGTGGCCGGAAGCACCCATATTTGGCCGCGTCTGTCCGTCCTGAGCTGCGATTGAGTCGCTCTTTGTCATGCGAGGATGGGCGTCTGGGCTTGGGATATCAGGCTGCGTTTGCGACTGTAGCTGGTGGGATTTGGACCGGCTTGGGCCTGCTGGAGGTTCGATGCGCCAGTCAGGCGAGGTGGGAGATTGCGTTGGCGGAGGGACTTTGCTGGGATAGATAATATGACCATCTGCGTCGCGGACTACCGTCACTTCCTGTCCGTTTTGCGCTATGGTATCGAGGTGAAGCGGCCCATTGCTGCTTGCCTCTGTGGAGGCGGAGGCTGGAGACGGGGAGACGATAGTCTCCTGGAGGATAGGGTTCGACATCGTGGTATTTGCGACTGTGGTTTGTGTGATCACGCGTATGTCGGGAAAGAGGAGAGATCGTGTTCCTCGAGCGCCCGCCTCGGTGCTGGAGACTAGACTTGAGAAGCCTAGCTCGGTGCGCGCATGGGACTCGGGCAGTCTCTGTGCTCAATGCCGAACTGAGCCTCGCAGCCCAATTTCTTTTGGTATGCACCCTCGATGGTCGAGTGAGTTGTAAGTTTGGTGCTATTGATGCAGACAAATCACAGTCTGTGAGAACACCGGAGCTCGTATGCTCTAGTTTCTCAGTTGTGAGAGAAAACCGATGGGAGGAGGTGAGTTGGTTCCTAGACGGACTGAGACATCCAGCCACCAAGCAAGGTACGTCAATAAAACCGCTTGCTAAGCTCGGCACTCGTAGCTCTGCTCTATTTCCGGTTTAGTCTCAGGTCGAGCAACTAGATTCCCGTGGTCCTCGCTGTCCTCTACTCATCATGGTACCTGGCGGGAAAGCAGCTGCCGTTGCCCATCCGCTTCTTCCCAGGCCCAAGCGACAGGGGTCTAAACTCTAGGACTGATGACATCATTGCCGTTGCTAAATTTATGGGGCGCAGGACGCCAAGCCTCTAGCTCACCCGCACAGGCCGATCCAGGCCACAGATCAAGAACCATCTCTCTTCGCAGGGGTAACGATAGTATCGAAGTTGATAGAGATAATCCAGGAGCAAGTTGCCCGTGAATTGGCTTCATTTACCATATCTCCAGAAGATGGGCTGGACTTGGAGTTCGAACCCAGCCACAAAGGAAGACGTAGACATCGCCATGTCCGGAACTGACCAGATGGCTATTACAGGTTGAGAAGGATTGGTGGTCGTGCTGTCATTCAGTCGCTCACTGTGCGCTTTTCTCGCTGTGTTTTGTCCTACAAACGGGGATAATGGACTGAAATCAACGCATCCCCTGCTAGTCTCCCAGAACTCCCAATTTGCGCCGCCAACCGCCCGGGCTATGTTATCCCACCCATAACCTATTGCGCAACTCGCACATGTATCACTATCTAGATCCCAAGTTTGCTCCCTCTACGTCTCCATCACCAATACTTTCCCAATCCGCCATGAAGTTCTTCTTCCCATCTGCGAGCCCACTAGACCCTGTCGGCATCATCGGACACGTTGAAACCTTCGGCGGATGCCAGTCGCATCATTCGCTCTCGGAGCACGTCCAGCTCACTTGCTAGCGGCCCCATCTCCTCGCCCACAATCTCGACGCCGCCCTTCACGGCCATCCTGACTTTGTCTACCGCGTCAGCCAGCGGGCGGAACCAGCGCTCCTTCACTGTGGCATCGGCATTGGCGGGCAGCACGTGCTCCCACTTTTGCGATGACCAGAGAAACAGGCCAAAGTTGACGGCTTGTAACAGGAACGGCATGTTCTGCGCCAGGAACTCGAGGAGATCCCCGGCATCAAGCCCCGAAAGGGAGTTGAGGCTCGGGAACACGACGTACTGTACGGTGTCGAGTGCCTGTGAGGTAGAGAATACACCGCCATTGGTTGTAGATTTTGTTGGTGCTGTTGCCTCAGAAGATGTCGAGGACGAGGAGGCAGCGATGATCTCTTCGCGCAGCCAAGTTACCGCACACGCCTTGAGCGACGCAAACGTGCAGTTCTCCAAGAGGTCATAGAGAATGCGAAGCCGGTCCTCTTCTGATGGGTCGCCGTGTAGAATGTGTCCAGCGAGCATAGTCGCCGCATTACGGACAGGAAGGCGCTGGTGATAGAGGGCAACAAGGGCGACAAGGTGGAGGTACTGCATGAACTCCGATGTCGGATCGTCTTCTGATGCTGTGGGGTTTATCGACAGCTCGTAGGACGCCGTATGGATACGGCCGTTGGCATGTAGCCAAAGGCCAATCGCCACAAGGGCCTCTGCTGTGCCTGGTGAACTCTGGATCTGGTGCTCGGCGTCATCCTTCAGAAGCTTCTCTAGAATAGCAAGATGGTCCGGCAAGATGTTCATCTCGGGGGCTGGCTGGTCGGCGTCGAATACGGTTGCAGAAAAGACCCAGTATGCGACCAGGGAGATACATCCCCCAGTTGCCAACGCCACATCATCCGGACCCGCCGCGTCGTCCGTCGTGGATAAAGGGTCGCGCGTGATGGGGCCCTGGAGAATCTGATCAAGGAAGCTCCTGGGGCAGGAATCCAAGCCTAGGTCTCGAATCAATGCCTGTTGTCAGGGATTAGCCATACGGACTGAACTAGTCAAAAAATGGATTCAACATACCACTAGCCGTCCGACAACCCCATCTCTCTCCAGCAGCTCTTGGTCTTCGCGGAAGGACGCCATCAGCGTCCTCTTCCCAGGCACGAGTCTCTCGGGGTTATAAAACTCGAACAGTCGTGCTGCCCATGCCATGTCGCTCATGTTGGTGTATGTCTCCAGTACACACGTCGCAAAGCTGAGAAGTAGCTTTTGCTGCATAGCTGCCTCACTGGGGTCCTCCTTTTCATCCCTACTGTCAGCCTCCGGGTCAGGCGCATTTTTGGACGCGTCGCCATCTTGGTCAGGGTTGGCAACATTGATGCTGGACTTCCTACTCGGCAGTGCCGGTCTTCGGCGCCCCGAGAGATTGTGTACCAGGTTCATGACGGCAGCTGTAGCCTCCTGCGTTGGAGTGTAGTTGCGGAAGACGGTCTGCAAGGTCTGCGCAAGGAACCGGCTTGGGTATTTCGTCTTGATGCGGTGGTGTAGAATCGCGAGCATGCCAAGCAGCGTGATGAACCTCTTCTCCCTGGGAATGACTGCAGGTGTCGCCGGTGCGTCCTCGTCATCCCACTGCGGAATGCCCGCATCGAGTAGCTCAAGCGTCTCGAGCACTTTGAGGATCACCTCCCGCGGGTTGCCTAGTCGCGCTATGGTTTCCAGGCAGGCTTCGGAGCCTGGCAGGTTGACAAGGTTGAACACTAGGTCCCAGCCGATTTCTTGGGTGAGTTCAGCATCTTGGAGGATTTCGTTGAGAGCGGGGAGGACCTCAGGCGAAAGGTTCGCTTCGATGATGGTCAGGTATGTGAAGCGATCGGTTACCGGCGGCCGAGCATCGCGAATGGCTGCGATCGCCGCAGCCGTGTCAACTTTTGGCAGGTCGGCGGCCATGACGAACTCAGCGATAAGTCAAATCGGCGATGTAAGCTGGATGGGAGCGAGCGCAGGAGTCTGGGCGTAGAATAAAGTGGTGTTGAAGTTGATGGTGGCGGGGAAGATAGTTCGTCTTGTTTGCTTTGCCCAGTTGACATCAAGGTGCAGCGTACCCCGCACTGCTGTCCACCAACAAGCTCGCTTGCACCTTCCAACTCTTGCCCAATGGTTGTGGCCTAGGGAGATCGTAGGCGAAAGAGGACGGAGGCTCTAAAGTGTGTTGATTGCTTTCCGATGATAGTTGATTCGATCGCAGCAAAACCGCGCATGTCTTGTCCCGCTCGTCCCGGTGACATTTGCTCCGATACCCACCTTTCTTCATGCGTCAAGACGGTTGCGATGGAGCCACGAAGACGTCATGACATCCATACCAATCACTATTATCTCCCATGCAGGCTACTGCGCCAGCCGTCCCGCCCTGGCATGTTTTAATCAAGTGGTTGACGTTGGTATTGTAACGTCCAATGCTTATATCCAAAACAAACGACCTGTCCCCTGAACGCCCACTCTAAAGACCAGCAAAACGCCCTGCCAACATATACACAAGAGTGGCCGGCCGGGACCGATCACTCATCATCATCATCGACCTCGTCCTCATCATCCCGACCCCATCCGCTCCTTTTCTTTGTCCTGAGCATCCAGCTCCAGTGGGCCCACGGGTCGTCCGCCAGCTTCTTCATCTCCACAACGTCGGCAGCCTGCTCCCCGACCATGGGGATGCCGTGGTCGACGGCTAAGCGCGCGTACTTGGTCGCGGTCCACGGGTCGCCGACGGCGTTGTACTCGAGCGCCGCGAACGAATAAGCGCTATACATGCTACCCCCGAGCTTCTCCTGCTCGTAAAGGCTGATGAACAACTCGGCCATTTGCGGGCTGGCAGGGCTATCGGCTTTCCAGCTACGCAGCAGGGCCTTCAACTCCTTGATTTGGCGGATGCGTGCGTCTGAAGCCTCAGCACGTGCGCGCTCTTGAGTGCAAGCCGAGCAGGCGCACTGGAACCCCCAGTTGCGAGCCAGCTTGGCCATGCGGGCCACGCGCAGCATGACGGGGTTGATGTACGACAGCGTCAATTCCTCGCCCGGCTGGACGTCTCGTGTCGCGTGGATGAACTGCGTCAGCGACGAGTGATCAAAGTAGTAGTCGGCGTTGGGGCGGCAGTCGTGGTTGAAGCGCGCAATTTCAGGGAAAACAACGAAGAAGCCATAGTCTTGAATCTCGTCGCCATCATCGGCTTCGATATCGAAAGCGTTTGTCTCGCCAATCTTCTCGACCAAGTCCTCATGCGAGTCAAAGGTTTGGCCATGTGTGGAAAGAGCCAGCACAGCGGCCCGATGCTTCTCCGGGAGGTAGTCGACGGCGTACACCTGCAGCTTCTTGTACTCGTCCTTGGTGAGTTCGTCGAAGACGCGGTAGTCGATCATCAGCGAAGGTGTGTTCGCCATGATCAAATCGCCACGTGAGATGAACTGGTTGGCGACGAGCCCCCAGCCCTTGCCGGGGAACTCCTTCATGTCGTACTTGAGGGGTATGGTACGCTTGAGGTCCTGGTTCGTCCCCTCATGATATTGCGGGTCTGCGAAGGCCGGGGTTGTGGCAATGTAGTCGGCCCTTCGCCCTGTCATCACGAAGGAGGTCCCTCTCCCTTCAGCGAACTCTGTGTCGGTGAATACACAGAAGTCCTGGCCCGTGACATTGCCCCTGAAGCATGGTGTCGAGTGCGTCCACTTGTGTTTGTGCGCATAGTCGCAGTCTGTCCCATTGGGGCATTTCCAGCCCTCGACCTCTACCGGCTTCTCTGCGAAAATATCTTGTTGGACTCCCGCCAGGAGCTCGGACTCGGATTGACAGGAAGATTCGCCGTTGACTGGAAGCGCCCCGGGCCCGCACACCGCGCCGAGGTCTGGATGGGGGTGGTTATGATGGTGGTCGTGGTGGTGATGCTCACCGCTGCTGTGCGCTAGCACAGACGCAGCAAAGACGGAAACGGCGCGTGATAGCTTCATCCTGGACGAGGACAGCAAGCTGTGAAAATAATCTAGGGGAAAGGGACTGCGGCGATAACGGCGTAGTGGCAGCTTCGAGATATATAGGGAAAAGGAGCCCTGGCATTTGTATTGGGGAAAGAAATCGCCACGATGTGGAATTCACGCCGAGGGGGATCCTGGACTGACACGGACAGATTTTGCGCGCCCAGAAGAGTCTCAAACGGGAGGCTGCGCGGGCGTTTTTGTTTGAGCCCCCAAGGTAGCTGACCGCTTTCGTCTGAAGAGATTCGTTCGTGGAGTGCAACTTACGCGGTCCCCCTCACGGCATATAGCCAACGCGCTGCAGATCCCACTGTCATGGCATGGCGTTTCGGGACCAAGACGGTTCGTTGATTGAATCCAGCTCAGCGGTTGAATGCGGGCGCGGGGAAGCTGGGGCGAGAGGGCGCGTCGAATACGGCGATGAGGCCAGTAGTATCCCTGCAGCATGTCTGAGAGCTGTCACAGAATGCGCCGCCATGACCAGGAACAAGAAACAAATCGGGAGGATCTCCCCGAAACCCCTGGTTTAGTTTCATGCCAAGCCAAGTGTCTCCCTTTCTGGGCAGCGCCAAACCCTGAGGAGGAGCCTGTGTTGGACCTTTCTTTTCTCGAGTCGTGTATTGTTCCATACTGCGCCGAGAAAAGGGGAAGCTCTTCCCGACGGCATGACACCCCTTTTCACATATGCTGCGGTATCTTCTGGTGCGGCTATTTCGCTTCTCCGGGAAAGAAGATGTCGATATCACCGAGAGCGATCTTGAGAACATCTGTAGCCCAACGCGGCATACATTCTAACCCCTGTTGCGAAGGAAGGAAGCCTCAGGCAACAATTAGAACCCCACTCCACTGGCCACTGGGCCTTAAAACCAATTCCAGACAGCCCTGCAGATTAGAACAATCAAGCATCCCTACCACCAGACAACACCCCTTGAGGTGCATCCTGCGATGTTCTCAGGGTTAGGGCTGGTGCTCTCAAGGTCGGGCCCCGGACTTGGCGATGACAGACTTGACCAAGGCACAGACTACCTCAACCAACAACTCACGGCGAATATGGTGTATCCAAACGAACAGAAAGACAGAGCCTCCGGACGAGATCAATCATTCCGGCCACGTGCCTGCAAATTGCTTCGACGCTTTCACGGCCGTTAATCCAAGTGGATAGGGCATGCGGGAGCTGAATCAGCGACAACCAAGAACCGTCAAATCTCTGCGCTCTCACCGCAGTACTCGGCGGTTGGGGTGACATTCTTCCTGCAACCAGCATCGAGCGGCATGACGGGGCCGGGCCGTCTCATCGCCGAAGCCCTCAGGGTCTGACTTATGTCAGTGCCAGGCCAGCAGCCAGTCAACGGCTTAGCAACATCCTGAGCCTGCTGACACACCCTCTGCGGCCTGACTGCAATCGGCGTTACACGCTCTCAATAGTCGGTGTTACAGTACATCGCCCAGCCAGCGACAATACATGTTCATTCACCAACCTTGCTTTCCCCATCCGACACTATGTGAGCTTCACCCGCATGCCCCGCAGACAATGCTCCAGTTCCAAGGTTGCCGATGTTGCGAGAGGCAAGCTGAGTAACACCTCAGTTGCTAATGCCTGACTAAATCTCCCATACTGTGGAGCCTTGAGCCTTGAGCCTTGAGCCTTGAGCTTTGAGCGGTGACGAGATATGATATTGTGATGGAGGCCATGCTGGAGGGGAAGGACAAGACGGACGGGTATAAAGAGCGGACAGCCGACCGACCTGAGATAGTTAAACACTTCCTCAGCATCCCATCTCATCCTCATCGGAGCTGTCTAGGTACTTCCTCAGCAAGAACATCCAGAACGCCCACCATGAAGCCGACCGCCATCAGCAACCTCCTCTCGACAGCCCTTGCGGTTGGCACAGTCCTAGCCGACTCCTTCGCGTGGGAGAGGCTTGACAAGGACAAGGCCGTACGTCCCCCATCTGGCGCACGCACACTTCCCATGGCTGACAAAGGTGTAGGTTCTGCTCGTAGTAGATATTCAAGAAGGCCTGTACACGCTGGCTCGGGATTGGGATGCAACTCTGTACAAGAACTCCATCGTCGCATACGCGGGTATCGGCGCGGTTTTTGGACTGCCGACGATCATGACAACCTCGGCACAGTCCGGCCCCAACGGACTGATCCCCCAGGAAATTCTCGATCTCCATCCGAAGGCGCCTCTCATCGAGCGCCAAGGAGAGATTGACGCATGGGACAACGCCGAGTTCCGCGCCGCTGTCAAGGCCACGAACAGGACTCAGATCATCATTGCCGGGATCGTCACTGATGTCTGCACGGCCTTCCTCGCGCGTTCGCTTCGCGCAGAGGGCTATTCCGTCTGGGCGGATATTGAAGCGTCAGGGACCACAACCAAAGAGGTCAGTTGCACTATCCCCTCTCCGAGAGAAACACCACTAACTTCTTCAAGATTCGCGACATCTCCAACGACCAGATGCTTCGTGCCGGTGTCAATGTTGTATCTCTCTTCTCCATCATTTGCGATCTGATGCGAGACTGGCGTAACACCCCGGGTGCCCTCCAGCTTTACCCCTGGCTTGACCAGTACTATCCCGTTTACGGCTTGCTCGCACGCGCGCATCGTGCTGCTATCCGCAACGGCACCGTCTCCGAGGCCGAGGCCTTGTTGCCCTCTTAAAGGATGCGTGATCGTGCTGAAAGGGGGCTGTCTGGTTCTGCACCTGGCTGAGAGCCGTAATGTAATCACTAGAGTTTGAGTCCTAATGGAGGAACGCTGGATCATTGGGCATCTCTCTCCGTCAGAATTTTCTCTGCTTGATCCCCAAGATAGTCAAACCTGAATATCATTCTTGACTTCCCAAATCCTAGCTTCCTCGGAACTAAATGCGATGATAGATCGTAAATATGGCCGGGGCAGGTAAGTGTACAATGTTCCCACCCTCACTCCAACAAACAGCGTCATTTCTCCAAAGTCCTCAATCTTAACAAAGCCAAAGGCTCAAGACATACATACATATATGCGTTTTCTACCAGACAGGATATACCACTCATGCCAACTAACATCTTCATCTCTTCCTACAGCCACCTCGATTGATCCGAACGCCAATTGCTAATGATAAAAACAGTTCCAAGGGCCGTGTTGCCAAAATTTTCTATCTTTGTTCATGTCCCATCATCATATCCAATTCCTATTTCATATCCAAACAATAGTTCGTCAAGTCATGTCGTTACCCAAAAAACACCCATATTCACAGAACCCCTCCCAAGTACAAGAGCAAAAGAAGAGCAAAACAAGAAGACAAAACAAAGCCCCGTAGTACAGCATGTTGTTCCATCCATCCGATACCTGTCCGTTACACTTTCCTCCTGTTTTTTCTTTTGGTCTGCTTTCACCTTTTTTTCCATCTCAAGAAGAGCAATGTCTTCTTGGTAAAGTAAGTTAAGCACCACCAATCCATGGTATTCATGGCGTCAAACGAATCCAGAGACATCGTCACTGGATAAGTGTCCGTGGCCGTATCGGTCCACGTCATCCTCTCACCCGGGCAACTAGCCCACAGGGACCACTCCCACTCGGCGCGGCTCTTGTGGCGGGCCTGCCTGTTAGGCGCTCGTGTCAAGGGAATCCGGTGCACATTTGCCCTGGAGACGATTTGAATCGATCCAAGTGGCCATGCACTCGCGAAAAGGGAATTTAGAAAACAAGTCCAGAGAGGCCATCCCAAAAACTGGTTCAAATCCATACTGGGAGCGATTGGTCAGCGAGAGATCAGACGGTTTGCCAGAGATGAAAACTTACAGTGCTGGAATTCAGCCCTTCCACGACCGGCGGAAGGGGCCTTGAAGGACCTCGGCCTTGTTGGAAACGACAAGCTCGTGGGAGATCTTGCCCATGGCAGTGAGGTGATCCTGGGCGTCCTTGATGTACTGGAGAGTCTGAGGGTCATCCGGCTGGGTGTATCCGTGGACCAGGCTCTGGAGAGCCTTCTGGTGGTCATACCAAGCATCCCACTCCGCATTGGATTGAAGCTCAGCGGCCTTGGCAGCCTCGGCGGCAGCCTTGCTGGACGACTTGCGAGAGCTGGTCTTCTCCTGGCTGGAAGGCTTCTCCTGCACGTCATTCTTTCTCTTGCGTCCGCGAGCCGAGGTCGTTGTTGGCCCGGACGGGGGGGGCGAAGCCGCCTGGGCGGAGGTGCCGTTGTCGTTGTGGACTCGCCTCATGTGGTCCCTGAGGTTCCACTGTCGGGGAAAGCCGTGTCCTGGCTGAGAGCGCTCGCATCCTTCATAGGTGCACAGGTATGGCTTCTCGCCATGTCCATGCATGGCGTGGGCCTCACGCTCATGGCGGAGCAAGCAAGCAGTAGAAGAGAAACGGGCATTCTGGCATCCCTCAACCTTGCAGCGGTAGGGCTTCAGATGGGAATCCACAAATTTGCTAGATTTCTGGTTAGTGGGGTGAACTTGTGGAGGGTTAGGAGTTGGCAAAGTTCTTACTCGTAGTTGCACTTGAGCTTCTCGGCCTTGTGGTTGCAAGTGGCCTCGCCCTCCCATGGGCAGTGGAACAGGCCGTCCGCTTGGGGGTACGCATTCTTGTACAGAAAATGGTCCCTGGCAGAAGACTCACCTTCACCGCTCAGACGGCGAGAGCCAAAGGCAGGGGGCAGAGCAAAGCCATCCTGGGACATTGAAGGCATGAGGTTTCCGTGCAAATCCTCGGAAGTCACGTATTGAGAAGCATCCACCTTGCGGGTCATTCTGCTGTTGCGTGACATGTAAGAAAGCGTCGCGAGTGAGAGAGTCTTTTCAGCCGTGACATACCTGGGGGACTGGCCGGCAAGGGCGGGCGAGTTCGAGTGTTGGCTTTCTCCGGGCGAGGCGGACCACACGTCATCAGAGCCACCATCGGCGGCACCGGGCGAAGAAAAGCGAGACTCAGCAGGGCTCAGCGAGCCCCAAGACTGGGGAGAGTGGCTTGCCAGCCCGGTATCAAAGATCTGCGGGTTCACGTGCGCCACCGAGGCTCCCATGTCATTCGAGTAGTGAAGACCGTCCGGATATCCCATCATGCCAGAGTAGAAGGCAGGGCCGTTCACGTGGGACGACACGGAGAGTGTGTCCAAGTCCTGAGCAAGGTATTGATGCACATCCATGATGCGGCCGTTGGTCACGGAACCATCCTGATAGGCAGCAGCATTACCTGTCATGTCAAGCTTTGACATTTGCGAAGAGGTCTGAGACAGAATCGATTGGACTCTGGACCGGCCCTTCTTTGATGAAGAAGAAGTCTTGGTGCTTCTGTGCTTGTGGCTCCTGGTAGAGCTCGTCGACGAGGTCATCCGGCGCATCGGCTCCGCCTTTGGAGCCTTGGCTCCATTGTTCCATGTGGAATGCAGATCATCAATGGCCTCATTGTGATCCGGCTTGGGGGTGATGTGGCCATAGGGGTAAAACTCCTCGGCATCTCCGGTGTAATAATCTCCGGCGTCTGTAAACTCAGGGAAGTTCTGTGATCCTTCGGCTGTCGCGTCCCAAGACGAACCGGCTAGGTCCGCTGGTCCTGTGTGGCAGAAAGAAGAAAACATCCCGGAAGTAGATGAAAGCATGGGCTGGGCAAAGCTGTAGTCGCTGAGGGGTGGTTAGTGTGTTGCTCAACAATCGTCTGGCGAGAATGAAGGAAAAGTAGATTATAAATATGAAGACGAGAAGGAAAGCATGGATCAGATGGCACAACTTTGCATCCTGCAGAGCGAGACAGGTTAGTTCTGGCGTTCTACAGCATGTTAAGGGGGTTTTACAAACCAAAGCTGAGCGGCACAGAATGTGACCTTGGGAGTCCGGGAGTCCATTGGAGAAGATAGGAAAGCATTGCAGAGGTCTGATCGGGTCCAGCAACGGAAGTTCCAGGGATGTCACATTGGTCTCAGGAGACATGGCCAAGCTGTCGTTAGAAGCATTCCAGGACTGTGGTACCGCGAGCTGTTCTGTGATTCCTGGCTCGGCCTTGAACTTGAAGGTCTTCAGATCCGGCAGCAGACAAAAGAGAAAAGTCCTGTGGAAGTTGTCGCAAAACCAGCACGCAAGAGTTGAGACGTACCATGGCAGGCTTCAAAGAGGCGCGGTTGTCGTTGTGAGATCCTAGCATGAAGCTCGCACAAGGCTTCCTGGATGAGCAAGAGAGACGAAGTCGATCAATAAGATGCCAGTCCGGTATATCGCGACCGTAGAGACGACCACTGGGCTGCGATCTCCGAGTCCTCGAGCATCTGGGATGTCCTAGTTCGAACGCAGGTAAGAGAGCACGATCTTGGAGAGTCAAAGTGGCCTTGAGGGTCGAGTCCATTCGGCAGTCTGTCCATGAAGGATCCTTGGTAGTCAGGAGAAGCTGAGAAATGAATGTCCGGAAATCCTCTGGAGTAAAAGCAAAAGAACAGGCGGCTTCCATGTGTCCAGACGGCTGAAATCTGCAGAACGGAGTTCCCTTGATGGCGGTGTATCTTGACGAGCGGGCGATACTTACCATCGGCTCTGAGAGCGTGGTTTGATAATGACTTTTGAACGAGAGCCTTTGCAAGCTTAGTTCTGTGAGCCCCAGAGGGCCGACTCCTGAGGTAGCCTCGGACGGGTCGTCCGGCTCCGGCAATGAGGTCCTCGGGCGAGCTCATATCCACGGTAGAGAAAAAAAAGGCCATGGAAAAACAACGTCCGGCGGATTGCAAGTTGGTAGTCCTCGTGGCCAGAAGCATTCGCAGGCGGTATCAGACCTCACTGAGGCGGCAGGCACAAGTTTGTCGAGTAGGTTGAAGAGCAAGGAAAAAAGACAGAACCGTTCGCAACATGATATGGCGCGAGAGCGCAGAAAAGCAACCGCAAAAAGCACAATGGGCCTCCCAAGGAACAAAAGAAAAGAGAATAATACCTCGAGGGTGTGTGGACCTCGTCCAGCTCAATGTGATTGAAGCCAGGCATGGTCTCAGTCCGGGTCATAACAATGAGGCAGTCAAATCCTGGAGGCACGCAAGAGCGGGCAAATGCTCAGAAATCCAGCTGGCAAAAGCTCAACACACAGGGAGGGTATCCCGAGTGTCAAATCCCGTGGCAAGAGAGATCCTGATGGGCTGAGGTCGTGCAAAAAGCGGTCTGCCGATCAACAGAGAGAAATTCCTGGGGCGATGATGTGTCCAAGTGGAATCCTGGGGTATGGGGATATGTAGAGCAAACTCTGTGAGAGGGCAGGAGCAAGAGCAATGGAAGGACAAGAGTTGGCGAGGGCGTGTATAAGAAGGGTCTGCGAGACGCAAGGCGGGCAGCGGGTTGGCGAGAGGGGTGTTGCAGCGGGCGTGGAGTCCAGTAAGAGGGCCTGAAGACGCTTTGTCGATTGGGTTGGGCGCAAATGTTGGCGGGTCGTTGGGCTCTGGAGAGAAAAGTCTGAGAGAAGGAGCACCAGTTGGGTTGGGAAGGGGCTATTCGGGTTTTAATGCTGTGCCTTTGCGCGCAGTCCCAGTTGGATCGTGCCGCTCACCTCGCTCATCACGCTGCAAACCCCGCTCCAATTCGTCTGTTGGCGCTTGCCCCGTCACTTCATCAGCTTCGCAATGCTTCTTCCCGCTTCACTTTCTGCTGCACTTCCTGGCCTGCGTGTCTGCGACCTGTCACATTGGAGCTAACGCTGAGCTGGCACGGCACTCCTGCACTCGCCATAGGCTGTGTTTTGCATGGATTGCTCGCACACCGCTCTTGACTGGACTTCTTCCTTGGTTTGCACGGTTTTGTGTCGTCCAGACGAGGTCGCGGCGGGGCGTGGGAAGCCCGGCCAGCCTATCATGCCGGGTGACGGTGGCTAGCCGGCGACAGTTGCAGGGGATAGGCTGCAGCGGACAGCTTGCCAACGCATCAATGCAGACAGCCAGGCCCACTTGGTTGACCACTGTCTGCGAGAGAGCACGCGAGGTTATTTGTTCATCCGCCTGTTGCGCGAAATAGATACTCCCTTTCTCACGATGGGTGGCCAGCTGGCATGGCACTTTCAGCACTTTCGGAGGCGGCGAGGCTCTGAGCCGATTCCGAGACTCCCGCCGCTGTGACGGATGTCCCGGGTTTGGCCTTTGCTTACCGCACGCACTTTACAACACCCACGGTCTACTGCTTCCCTCCAGCAGGATTCAGAGCTGGAGAACACGTACGCTCGAGCAAAACATCTATGGTGCGGGGAAGCAAAGCTTCGTTGCGACCGTTGGTTCTCGCTCAAGCCTCAGAATGGCCGCAGAGCGTGAAGCGGCTCAGATCGAAGGTCCAGGCCCATGGGGCAGCTTGGACTTCCTGTCTCACCCATCAATCCAGCCAATGTATGGTAAGCGGGTCGGCATGATGCATGAGACGTGCTTCGACCAATATAAACGAGTGGGTTGAGCCCAGCGACGTGAATGGACGGCGGTAGGCCAACTGGGTTGAAGGAGCCTTCTCTGTCCGTGTTGCCCGGCTTTGGTGGCAGCTTGGGAGAAACAGCAAAACGACTGATCGTCTAGGAGTTGTTGCCTCGTCGAGCGGAGTGCTTCCCGCCAAGCCGGAGATCTCGAAAGTCAACGCCGTTCAAGCCGAAGCCATTGCGCCTCGGTGGTTGTTGGCCACCTGTTGTTCTCAGTTGAGACGATCCTGGCGGCAAGAGCGGGTTTCCAAGCGTCCACGACACTGGAACGTCAATGTGTTTCTGCTCGAGCTCCGCGCTTGAGATGCAGCCGCCTCACTCTCCATGCACGCGGACAGTTCCCCTCCTTGACGTTTGTCGCATCAACAACACTTTGCCGATAGCATTGGCTCTCCCAGGTGGTATTTTCGATTGCCAATGCTGCTGTGGCGCAACTTGATTGCTTCTCTCCGAGAGCAGGCCGAGCACATGTGCGATGAAGTGGTCGAAATGCTCAGCTGAATGGACACACAGGCGGGAGGCGAAAAGGGGTCGAGTGTCGTCGCGCGTTAGGCGACAATCTCATTGGCGCTAGCAGCGGCGACATCCCCGTTGCTTCAAAGGAGGTAACACGCCGACTTGTGTGCTCTTCTCGAGTAAAAGAGTTCGACCAGCGACATGCCACATACTCCGTCATCCCCAAGGTCGTCGACTTGTCTGACAACCTCGTGCTGATAAGTTGAATTTGCCAAACCCCAACTGCTGCCACATTCAAGCTTGTCCCCAATCCAAACTCTCCATTTTCACGGTATCGTCGACGGGGGTACTCTGGATGACGGCAATAGTGATGAGCCGGGACTGGACGTGGAGAAGTGTTCGGCTGAACAAGTCAAAAACCACGCCGCACTTCGCGTCATCAAGACACGACGAGATCGAGCATCCCCAATAGCACATGGCCTTGAAGAGATTTGCCTTGCGAACGTCTCTGAGATCAGGGTGCCGGGGTGTGTTCCGTGGCAGACTGTGGTACCATGAGGCGCTCATCACCCTCGCCTCCGTTCCTCCACTTGGAGTCCCATAGGTTGCGGGGTGCACAAGGCTTCACCACAGGGCCATACTCTTTTCATCAGCTTTTGATCTTGGTAAGCGGTTGAATGATGAAAGGCCAGGGATGCACTGTTGCGAAGGCAGCCAGAGACAGAAGCCACGTCAAAGACTCGGCAGCGCCGGCTCTCTCATTCTACCGCAAACGTGACAACACCCAGGGGTATACTCGTCAGGCTTAGATCTCGACAAGTCGTGGTTACCTTGAGGCTTCTATCTATGAATGTCAGCACCTGTTGACTACCAAGACAGCTGGGCTAGACTAACTTACAGCAAATTAGCAGCAAGTGCAATTCTCAGCCAGCGCCACATCGGCCTCTCACCGGCTGTTGCCACCTCGTCCTGATTCTGTGTCAATGATGTCAACCGCAACTGCCTAGTTCGATTCCCCACCTGGCGAACTCATCAATGCCTTGGCTGGTGAAGCTGACCGTATAACGGACACGGCTCTGACAGTTCGCTTGCTTTCCAGCCTCGCATTTCGGGGAGGCATGTATTTGTGCGCCTATGTTACCTTATTAAATAGAACCCTCTGGATGCATCGTCGTCATCTTGGCGCTGCCGTAGCTGCTCCAACATTGTACTCGTGAGAAATTCGCAAGGAAGTAGGCCAGGGCTGCCGTTACAACCTCGGCAGCGAATTCGACGGCTAAGATTAGGGGTTTGGCAGATGCACCATTGTAAGAAGGGTAAGGAGTCGTCAAACGCTGGCCTGCTGTCGACCGTAACAAGTGAGGCGCCTTGAACAACAGGGCCAGGTTTCATGGTGACCAATTCCCCAGAATCGGGCCATCGGGAATCACCAAGCGGGACTTCGATGCCGATGGTGAACGTCGGACAACTCGCAAGGCTGGCAGGTTCGTACAACTCCGCAGTCTCGCTCCTATCAGCGTCTGACCCAGCACACCACCTCGATGTCCGGGAATCCAGCAAGAACGAAACCAGGCTCCAGGCGGAATGCGGCAGTGTGTTGTACCCCGAGACAAGAATGGCCAGGTAATCCGTAGAGTTGTCGACAACGGTGTGTCTAGGACGAGGAGCTGGTTCAGGACCTGGCTTCTCAAGAAGTTCACTTGTGCGAAACGCGACTTCAAATGAGCTGGTGTCGGTTGTTGTGTTCATGCGCTCCGAACGCCATCGACGTCAACAAACCTGCTACAGGCAGTGATTATCAACGCCTAGCCTCGAAGTTGATAGGTCTCAATTGTGCGTGGTTTTTGAACCAAAACCCAAAGACCTGATTTGGGCTCCCATCACCCAAAATCATGCGTGGCGCCGATCTCTGTTTCGCGGCGTGGCCGAGTTTTTGCTGTCGGCGACAGAACGGCGCGAGCCACGAAGTGAAGGTCACATCTGGGATGGTGATGCTCTGCCACGACAAGAACCCGCCTTTGCATTTGCTAGGCTTTCTAAGCCTGGCTTCAAAATCTCGACGGGATGGGCCGTCCATTCCCTGCATGGAGCAGGAGGAGGACCAAAAGTTTGTCGGGCCGGGGAATACTTGTGAGGAGACCAGGACAATCCTTTCTTCTGCGGGCCGCACGGGTGCTAATCGTCATCGGGTCTCGGCAGTGGTGCGTCCAAAAATGTCCAAGGCTGAAGTTGGGTTGCCGGGCGGTTGCTTGGCAAACGGCATCCAAAAGCCCCAGAGCTTGGGCGGCAGGCAAATCGGTGGGTTACGAGGGGTTCGGGGAAATGCACGTGGATGAAGAATGATGCCGAGTCAGGGTCAGTTCATGTTCCCATTTCGGCCTCGAGGCGCGCCGACTTCAGTATCGCGCGGTACCCCCATGCCGAACAGTGTGCATCGAGGTCCCAAGGAAGGTAGTCAGCTTGCGGATCTGGCGACACCCTGCTCTTTAAGGAGGACTGCAGCGAGAACGCGGCGGGTCGCGGCCAGCTCAGCGAGAGTCGGAGCGCACAACGAGGACGGGACCGAGGGGTCTCGGGTGGATGTTGGGTATCTGCCGTCAAAGGCACGATTGGGCTCGCTCGCGCCAGCGGAGCAAGTTTCTGCCCAACTTCCAGCGCCCCCAAATCACCAAACATCTCTGGCCGCCGCTTGCAGCTTGGGGGAAGGGCCGGTCCCCGCACCAATCGAATCCGTTGAGCGTTGAGGTGTCGGGCAACAACACAGATTGCCTTGGCACTCCCATCTCTGCCCAACGGTGCCCTACATCATGGCGATTTGCCATGCCGGCCAACACCTGCGCCCCGCTTGAAGCCTGGACGGTGTGTTTGCGACGAGTGCGGCACCAAGCGCCGCGCCGGCCATTGGACCGCTCTCGTCGACTTCCCGGCTGCGAGATACCCCCTTTGGCTGGCGATCACCGCCGCGCCTGAGCGTTGTGCCTCTCCTCCCGTCTGCGCCCGACCTGCCTTCCCAACGCTCCCCCCACTCGTCCGAGGTCACGAATCCGCCCTTGTATGCGGGTCTTTGCTGAAAACGGCACGCTTGTTTCCTCTCCCGCTCCCCAGGTTGGCCGCCTGTGACGGTGGACTGACACGCAGCTCTCGCAGCTCGTTATCGACCACGTCCACGAGCTGCGGTGCCGCGCTGTAGTTGGCCTGCGGCCTGCACAGCTGTGTGAGCATCGGCCTTGCCACTCAGCTGGCAGAGACACCATATATGCCTGCATCGTGAGACTGCCCTCGCCAGCCGACCCTCCCCTTCTCCTCTCGTCTTGTCCAGGTACACCCAGCATCGGAAAGAGTCTCGAGTTGCTTGCCCCAAGAGAAGCGTTATAAACTCAGCTAGACTCAAGGAGTCCACTTGCGCACCCGTCGAGCTGTCAAATCCGCACTCTAGTCCTAGCCCGCCGTCCCGTCGGACCCACTACCGTTGCAAATCTTCCCGAAGACACATCCCAGTGAGGCTGTCGCCGCCCCGTGGAGCCCCTTGGAAATTTTGAGGAGTTTTTTTTTTGGTGGCCATCATCCCAGGAAACCCCGGCCGCAAGGATTTTTTTCAGTTTTGCCCACAGGACTAACTTGGCAGACCGGATCTCTGCGGACTGTCTCTTTTCTTTTCTGGCTTGTTTGTTTTCGAATTTGTGCTTTTTTATTTACTGCCCAAGGAATCGGACACCGGCCCAGCAAGCACCTTCAGGAATCCAGTCTGAAAGTCCCCATCCGTCCGCCCCAGGTCAGGAGAGGAAGCCATGGCACAGCCAGATTTTGCCTACCGCCCATCCCCCGTGGCCTCGAACGACCCATGGATCTCGACACGCAGGTGGGAGCAGAATCTCGATCCAACGACCGGGCGAGGAGCAAATGTCAGCTGACTTGCGGCAAGCCCAATCTACAATGATACATACCAGAACAACATGTTCGAGAAGGCCAACGGCCCCTATCGGCCGCAGAGGTAAGAACGACAGCCGAACGAGACCCTCCTTCTGGACAGTGAAAATAACCGCAGGATTTCTCAAGCGTGGCTTATCCGTCCGGGACTATGTCTTCCTATAATCTGCCTGCCACGCTGTCCGCCGGAAGCAATGGGCAGCTCAGCCGCGCCGGCGCCGAGGCCATGTACCCCCTGAACACATCATACAGCTCCCGACCGGCGCCAGGGATATACGGCAACACGGCCCAGAGCCAGAGCCATGGTCTTGGGCAGGTCCAGAGCCAGGGCCCATACAAGAACATGGGCGCGCAGGGGTGGGAACAACAGGGCAGATTCTCGCCGACAGACTCTGTCGACGATATCATTGCCTCGCCGAGCTTGTCCGACTACTCGCTTGACAACGGCACCGGAAGGACGCCGCCCAACAAGAACAGGATGAATGGAAAGCCGCGGTCCCAGCGGCGCCCGTCGAACCGCGATGAGTTCGATGGGCCGCACCAGTTCCTGCAGCGCCCGCCCCCGGAGTACATCGCCATGCAGGAGCGTGAGCTTCCCCATCTGCCCACCAACCTGCTGGTGCAGGAACAGGATAGTGTCCTGTCGCAGGTCAACGACCGGTTGTCGCAGTGCGCATATGACTTTGTAGCAAAGTATCAGTTTCCAATCCCGCTGACACAGGACATGCGTCCGGTTGAGCGGCCACAAGACAGGGAGTGGTACGTATCTTTGTCTCCGACGCAGCGAGACCAGAGTTGTTGGCTGAAACAAAATTTGGCTGTAGGACCGAGTGGGTGTATCTGCTCAAACGCCTGGCGACGAAGCGGCGCATCCCCGCGCGCGTGCTGTACAACGGCCAGATCAAGCAATTTGTCACCATCCTGGAGAACTCGCTCGAAATGCGGCACGCGGCTAAGCACCAGTCTCGGCCGCTCAAGGACGACCGCAACATCCTGCAGCTCATCTCGGCGGGCATCCAGGTAGCCAAGATCCTGAAAGACGCCCAAGCCATGGATTACCTGGACAGGCTATACGTATCGACCGAGCAGCAGATCCAGGAGAGGTCGGCGGCCTCGGCAGCACGGTTCCGCTGATTCCCATTTTGCGATCGATTTTATGAAGACAAGGATAAACACGCAACACTCTTTGACTTGCCACGAAGAATAACAGAACATGGGGGCCAATGTCTGCGGTTTGTTCCATCTATATCCATCTTACTTATCCTATTATGAAGCGGAGCGAGGACTGTCTCCCGGGCTTGTTGATCCTGGTTTTGGGGGTTTATGACTGGAATGAAGTTATAGACCAATACCCCCCGGTACTGTATGAATTTATTATTTTCTTCTTATTTCCGTCGGTGGCTACAGTGGTGAGAGCTGACGTTTTCGGTGGCACGGAGGCTCGGTTTTGTTTTGTGTTTTCTTTTGCTGCGGGTGGGAGGACGCTTTTGATGCTTTTTCCCTTATTTTTCTCTGTCCGTTCCAATGGGAGGTTAAATACATCTGCAATTTATTGGGAGGACCTATTCTTAAGAGCTTGGGCGGGGTTTCTGGTTGATGGGGTGTCGAGCGCGGCGGAGGAGTTCAACGGGCTGGCAATTTTTGTCTTTTGGTTCTATCTACTAGTTCGGGGGTGGCGTAGGCGGCAAGCTGTGAACCTGCTTCTTCTGTTTTGCTTGATCTGAGTTCGTTCCTGACCCGATGTTATGCTTTGAGTGTCGTCTGGTTTGGGTTCTGGGCTGATGTGCCACGGTCACTGAAAACAAACGGCTTTCGGTTCCAGAGGCCCAAGATCTGGTCCCATGGGGCCGGCTACCGATATGGTGTGTTCCTGGCCGGGCTCTTGGGAAAGGGAACGCAATGCCGAGTCCCGAGGGTAGCGTCTCACAGTGGAGGCGAGGTGTCCTTGCTGAGGGAATGGGCATGTATCTGCCGATATCTAATCGCTGAGGCTGTGGAACATAATGACACGAGAAGAGCACGGCGTATGTCAATACTCCGAGGGCCGTCTCCTGACGAGCGACTCGTCTCCTGGTGCGCATGACCATGCTTGTGGAACGTCTGTATCTCGCTGCCGATCTTGGCTACTGGACGTCGATTCTCGTGGCGTTTCCCGGCAGCCCTTTGTTGAACGTGAGCGAAGTCGTGGGCGAGTGACACTAGGGAACAGGGAAGCGTTTCTTGGCACTGGATACCGACATGTCGGAACGAGTCGGCGAGCAACGTGGGCAGTTGATGAAATAGCTTGTTGCTGGTTGGCTGGGTGTGCCTCAGGCAAGGTACCGGTTTTAGTCTCCACCCGGTCTTCAATACGGGACCTGATGTTTACAACCCAGCCAACCCGTTACGGGATAGGTTATACTTATAGCCTTACCGGGCTCTCCTGATGCTCGGTATGTCTTGCTTCCCAGGTGTCCTGATGCAGACGACGGTGTCGAGCCCATCAACGGTCGGTATCCCAATCGGGATTAGCCCCGCAGCGTTTGTTCCCTCCAACCCCTGTCCCTCTCCCCGCGACAGTCGGGGCGATCCCCCTCCATCCTCTCGGTCGCCCCATCGGGTTTAGCCTTGAGGCGGAGCCCGTCCGCGAATGCATCAACCATCGGGATGGATCATTTCGACCTGCCTGTCGTGCCTGTCAGGCCGTGTTAAGAAGCAGGCCATTTCCCGTCGCGCGTGGGGCTTGGATTTCTTCCTCCCTCCCACCGAGACTGTAGATATCACAACCAACGCGAAACAAACTTGTTCAACAACTCTCCGGTACTTCCGTGCCGTGGACTGTGAGTGATCAGGGACTTTTGGAACTTTGAGCGACGACCACGAAGACGGCGCTCGACGTCTCTGGAGGTGGAATTTTTGGGTGTCGCGGGCGCACAAGGCCTGACAGTCCCACGGCGAATCTCTGGGCGAACGAGCGACGGGAGAGGCATTCGCGAGGCGGAGAGGTTACCTCGGCTGGGTCTCAGCGACGAGGCGACGTGATACAGACACGGACAGCGAGCGACCCTTGGATTCTATTCCCACACTCGTCTCTCACACCGAGGCGGCCGAGAGACAGGCAGAGCGATATCGCAGCAAACAAGCCCCCCTGAGACCGATCCGTCGCAATGGCATCCGTCGCGTCCGCCGGGACGTCCCCCCTATCGGGTTACGAGTTCCCGCAGACCGAGTCGACTGGCGACCCCGACGAGAACGCATGGTATGGGTCGATCCCCAACAGCGCCGGCCCCAACAGCTCCGTGGGCTTCTTCCCCAGCCCGGTCAGCGCCACTCTAGGCAGCTCCTGGGGCTTCATCGGCCATGGCAACACCAACAACGGCCAGCATTCGGAGCCGCCGTCGCTGCCGGCTGCGTCCCCGCTAAACCTGGACACCGACCAGCTGCCGCACGTATTCACCGATGCTTCCTTCGGCGACCAGACAGCAAGCGCATTCAGCGCCGCCTCCACACAGCCGACAGACAGCCAGTTCTTCATGGATAATCTGTTCCAGACCCAGCATGACTTTTTCGCGCCGTCTGGGAACTCCCTGCTCACTGCGCAGTTCGAGAGTAAGGGCACCGCGCGTAACCCCTACCCATTTCATTCGCCATGCCATACTAAAACCAACCCCCTTTTTATAGCGGACCTCAACAGCATCATAAACAACCAGTTCCCACCAATGGGCAGTGCAGAAGAGCACCTTGCCCTACAAAGCTACGACTTCACTGTCCCCGAGGGCCTTTCCGGCGTGGACGCACCGCCATGGAACCCCGCCGGTCTCCGCGAGGCCAGCACCTCCTCCTCGGTCTTCATCATGGATGACAGCTTCATCTCCCCATCACCGCCCCCGCAGCACTTCTCCCCCTCCGCCAGCCCGAGTTCCCCGCCCGTGCAGATTAAGCGGGAGGACGGCAGCGGCGGAAAGGCAACAACACCCATCGCGATCCGCAAGGTGCGCGGCGACGCGCGAGTGAGCAAGAAGACGAAGAAGACACCACCGACGCACTCGCCTCTCAGCAGCAGCGCAGGCAGCGGGCTCAGCACCTTCCTCATCGTGACCCCCGACAGCGTGAACGCCCACGCCGATAAGTCCAACCCCTTCGACTGTCACGACATAGCACGGTCGTCACAGCGTGGACGCAAGGGCCCGCTGGCCAACGAGACTAAGCAGAGCGCGCTCAAGGTCCGGCGGCTAGGCGCGTGCTTCCACTGCCATGCCCGCAAAGTCAAGTGCGGCGAGGAGCGGCCGTGCCGGAACTGCACCAAGCTAAAGATGCAAGTGCCGCATGCAATGTGCTGGCAATTTGACGATTTTGACGTCGTGCTCTTCCCCGAGTTCATCCGCGGCCACTTTGCCAAGGAGGAGATGTCACGGTTCATCTCAGACAATATCTCGAGTTTCACCGTCAACGGCGCCGAGAAGGCATGCACGGTCGAGCTATCGTCAGGCCGAGGGTTCAGAGCGACCATGTCGATCAAGGCCAAGTTCTTTACAGCCAAGACGCAAGAGGTGCTACAGCAGTGGCATCTCAATCACGTCCGTGGCATTGCCGACCTGCAGGCGCAGAGCGCGGCGCCCATTGGGCTCGATCCGGAGGGGAGTTCGCATAGGGATGAGCTGCGGAAGAAGACGGACAAGTACATCCAGGCTATCGTTGCAGAGCCGGCGTTTGCGGAGCTGGTGACGGATGCACGGCACACACGGCTGCCACGGACCATCCTACGCATTGTGCAGGACTATGCGCAACGCACTGACAACACCATGGTCAAGAGGGCGCTGTCCATCTACGCCATGCACTATGTCATGACGTACCAGCTGTGTCTGACGCATCAGACCGTCGCAAACTTGGCTGCTACCAATCTGGTCCCGCAAGGCGTGCCGTTCGTGACGCCGCGGGTGTTGAACCGACAGGTAAAAGCCGTGATGGACGATATGATGCGGCAGGAGATGACTCGACTGTTCAAGGCCTTTGGTTCGACACTCAAGCCGAAGGAGCGCAAGGGGTGGGCACCCTGTCTCGCTGCCTTCTTGGTGCTCTGCCTGTTCATGGAGTCGGTCGAGACGGCAGCGGACACGTTTGTGATCAGCGAGAACAAGATCTCCGTGCGGGAGCAGAGCCCGCCGAAGTGGAAGCGCTCGTTCGCGCTTGGAAAGAACGCCGAGATTGAGAATATGCCCTTTAAGCAAGTAGCTTTTCAGTTTCACCAGCTTTACCAGACGCACTCGCGCGATGCTGGCGCACGCAGCTTCAACCCGTTGTTTGACGACGCGTGCCTCGAGCCGGGCGAGCTTGATCGGGATGCGGCTGCTATGGTGATGCAGCTGAGGAGGTTATTGCAGGAGCCGAATTGTAAGTCTTCAACGTGTGGTTGATCGTATTTGCTGGTTGAGAGACTAATCGCACGAACAGGGAGCGAGCTGGACTTCCTGTCCATGGACCCTATTCTGCCCAAGCAGGAGAAGTATCCGATCCATGATGTGGCCTTTAACTATACGGGGCGACTGGTTGCAAAGTTTTTGCTGTCGTTTGATGACGAGCGGTACATTATTGAGCGCAACGACTGAGATGAAATTTGATGGACATGGATGATGTATTGATTTAAACGGATACGGCGTTCAGGGTTGTCAACGATAGAAGGCACAGGATGATACCATTGGATATGAATTTCAGAGCAAACAAATATTGATGCACTCAAGGCAGCGAAACGTGCCATTAGTTATTCTTTCTTGGTAACTGACAAACTATGGGTGGTCAAAGTGCAATGGAATGTTCGTCCTTGTTAGTCCCGCCGACGTACAAAATACGCGCGCTAGCGGGGTGGATTGGACTGGCTGTCTAGGCCGTTTGGTTTTTCTTCCACATGAACGAGCAATAAAAAGTTGACCTGTTGCGCATAGAAGGCGCAAAGGTAGGCAAGTAGTGGTTCTCGTGTGCTTTTGAGGGGAAGGGGGCAATTTCTCTCGCTGCTCGTCTTCGAGTCCCGTCAGGACAGACGATCGAGATGGATGATCGTCGGCGGGAATCGGAGAGCTCAATGACAAGCCGCGGAGGGGCGGAGGAAACGAAGCGGTGTCAATGAAGGTTGTGCTGCGCATTCCTTGGCGGAGAGAGGAGCGGGAAGCCAGTGGCTGGTGTTGGTGAGACTGTGATGCTGATGAGGTTGGATGCAGGAAGAAAGTTCAGATTGCCCAGAATCTGCGAGATGTTTTGTAGTCCGTGATTGAGAATTTTCGGCGGATGTGGTCTGTGCTCATATGGAGCCAACCCGGCCCGAGGACCTCCGGCCGCTGGCTGTATTTCCTTTGGAGAATTTTTGGCCGGAGCTCTGGTTTGATCTTTTCTCCTTACACTTGAGCACAATTAATCAACCGAGCTGGAAACAATCAACTTCAAGTTCGGTCAAAATGAGTGCTAGACGAAACTTGGGTGTCCTCTCCGTTGCACTCCTTCTGGACTAGCATCGCAGCCAACGTCGTTTCCGCGACTCGGTGCTCGGCCGCCGGTGAGGATCCCGACATGTGAATATGCCTTGTCCATCTTGATAATGATTTGAGTTTGAGTCTGGTCACTCACCGGCGGTTCGCCGATGTGTACGTTGGACTGCCGTCTTCCATACTTCGGCCTCGAGACGCGCATTCAGCTGGTGACTCGGTCGCACAGGATCCAACGTCGCGATTGCCATGCAAGGGTCTGGGCATCTTAGACGGCATGTGTCTGACCTTTGAGCCTTAACCAGGCAGGTGTTGATGTGTATTCTTAGGCGACATCCCTCTTCCGTTTGTGGGGGGCCTATAACAAAGCAAACATGTCTCAGTCGCCAAGACGCCTGTTGATGCGCCAGTCTGCCCTACTGCTCGTTCTCACGGCGATGGTCGCACTGGATCCGATACGGCACTGGCAGATGACCAAATGTCGCCGCTCGTCTTGGCAAGCTCTGCTTCTTCGGGGACTCCCTCGGCGACGCAAACGATAGATGGGACTCTGTGCTTGCCCCGTTGGGACGGAGCTGCAGCGGCGCGGGAGGTCTCGGCAACACGTCGAGTCAACCCCTCTGCCTCAGGTCGTACTCTCCTATCCCACCACCCTACGGGGACATACGGCAAACCACCTGAGGAACTTCTCAAAGCCACGGCTCTGTCCTCCCGCCAAGCTTGCTACACATCATGCCAGTCACAAGTCCAGGAACTCAAGATCATGTAACGTCGCCCCTGCGGCCACTCGTTTTAGGACACCTCTATTCCTGGTTCGCGGGAGCACTCCGGTGCATCCCGGGAGGCTGCGGCCGGGTCCCGGTATAGCCTCCGAGTGGCAGCCGCTCTACTCAGAGGAGCTGTTCATTTTGCTGCACGCAATGTTCGGGCTGTTGTCGGCGTCATTGTTAGCAGGTTGTCGAGGAGACGAGCGAGGGGTGAGGGGCAGGCTTGTGCTCTGTCAAATCCAGGTCGTGGGTGCGTCCCGTGACCAATAGGGGCTGCGGATCGACGATCAACACATGTCCATACCTAGCTGTTATGGAAGAGATGGGAATTACAAGATAATTTGCATAGGGCGATGCGGCTCGTGACTCCCTGAGTTTACCCTGCAAGAAGTAAGTTGTCGTACGGGCCACTGCAGATGAGCAGACGGGAGGCTTCATGCGCTCCTCACCGCAGTCGACCACCTTGAGGTTTCACACCCGTGACCTACACTCCACCCTTCCACCTCGTCTTCCGTCTATCACGGCCTCCAGTGAAGGGTGAAGCTAGTTGCTTGGATCTTGACCCTTCGCGCTCATAAGCCTTAGGCTCCAGGTGCTATGTGAGGCCCAAGCCTCGTGCAATTAATTAGTGCCTCGTTCTTGTCCGACGGATGAGAACGGTCTGCGGCCAGCCCGATGTACACCTAGGCCGTTTCGGTCAGAGGCATCTCCTAAGCATGATGCCTTAACCTGGCAGTCTTTGCCTTATAAAAGGGAAATGTCCTTTGTTCCCCGTATGTAAGAGAAGAAGAGACTCAGAAACACCTACACATCGACATCCATCACCAGTCATAAGCTACCCTTTCTCTCAAATAATAGACACAAAGTAACATCGGCCTAAAGTTCAAGCTCCGCTGCAACCTACCATGCGATCCTCCACAACTTCACGTATCGCTATGGTCCATACCCAAGCCAGGGTAGGCAATGCATCTGGCATGAAGAACCGCAAGGACGAAAACGACTCCAATGGAAGCAACCCATCGCCCCCTGATCCTCGTATGTGCTGCTCTGAGTTCTTTGCCTGGTTGTGTTGGATGCCATATCACAGAGCCAAGACCGCTGACGGTTTACCTCCGCAGTTTACGGAAAGTGAATACATCGACTCAGACAAACCAGCCCGTCATACCAGGATGGGAAGCTTGTCTGGAGCGAGAGGGGCTGGTGATGGCGCAGCAAGAGGATAATAATTTTGCTTTGCTTTGGCTTCATTTCCTATGTCGGAATGGCATCTTGGGCGTTGAGGAGACGGGCAAGGGGCGCAGGGAAAATGCTGCAATAGACTGGATACGGTGTTGCGTCGGTCGGGACTGGGGCTGCCTTTCTATATTGTGCTCATCCTTTTAGAGTGCTGCTACGTTGGCGATAGCTTCATCGGAAAAGAAACCATCCATATAATTTCGGTGTAACAGAAAACGCTGGGCAAGATGGTGATGACGGTGCTCTGCCGAACCTGCGAAGCTCGAAACTCCCGGCGCCTACTTTTACTCCCTAAAGAGAATGAGGGTTAGTGCCGAATACGATCGATGCACATACTGTCGTGCAGGTGTACCACCGTCCACAGCTTCTGCTATGCCATCAGAAATCGTGGCCCCCACATATTGGAGAGACGCTGTTCAATGTTGAGGTTACAGGTTACAGACAGGATCAAAGTTCCTTGTCAAACCGTATTCGCCCACGCCGGCTGTTGACGGCCCGGCGCCATTGCCCCACTTTCTGCTCCCCCACCAAAGACACACAAAATCTTGGGGATTTGCAAAACTCATTCCGACAACCACCAAATTCTCGTCCTGACGCAAAATACCATACCTATAGAAGAAATTCTACTGGAAGACGGTCAAGATGTCTAAAATCACCGTCGGTGAGTCGCAGCCAGAATCCACGATGTCTGACGACACATACTGACCGATTGCCCGCAGCCGGTGTGCGCCAGCACGTTACCGACCTCCTGGAGTACTCCACGGAGACCAAGAAGCGCAACTTCCTCGAGACCGTCGAGCTCCAAATCGGCCTCAAGAACTATGACCCCCAGAGAGATAAGCGTACGTCGACTTGGATGTCCAATCAATTGTGGCCGCGCAGGAACTGACAGGATGCCACAGGTTTCTCGGGTACCGTCCGTCTCCCGACGATCCCGCGTCCCAACATGAGCATCTGCATCCTCGGTGACCAGCACGATATCGATCGTGCCAAGCACGGCGGTGTTGACGCCATGAGCTCCGACGACTTAAAGAAGCTCAACAAGAACAAGAAGCTCATCAAGAAGCTCGCTCGCAAGTACGATGCCTTCGTCGCTTCCGACACCCTCATCAAGCAGATCCCCCGTCTGCTTGGTCCTGGTCTCTCCAAGGGTAAGCTCTTTCCCTGTCACTTTTTTGCGCTGCGACGAACGATTTTAACCCTCTCCTAGCCGGCAAGTTCCCCACCCCGGTCTCGCACGCCGATGACCTTACTGGCAAGATCAACGAGGTCAAGTCCACCATCAAGTTCCAGCTCAAGAAGGTTCTGTGCATGGGTGTCGCTGTCGGCAACGTCGGCATGACCTCGGAACAGCTCGTTGCCAACATCATGTTGGCCATCAACTACCTCGTCTCGCTGCTGAAGAAGGGCTGGCAGAACGTTGGTAGCCTGACCATCAAGGCTACCATGTCTCCCCCCAAGCGCATCTACTAAACTGGGTCCGTTCTACGGCGATGGCTATGCGTCATCTGGTCTGGACGGCCGGAGCATACACATGATAAGATACTTAGATGAATCGATGCATTAGTGCTCCACATATTGACGTTTTCTGCGATGTGAATGACATGTGATCATATGTTTGTATTGCGAATCCGCAACTCAGTGCTGTCTGTCCTCCTGCCTTTTGGGCAGCTGGAATACGTCCATATCGATTCAAACAACTTAGTCTCGGGTCTCGGAAGTTTACTTCGCGATGATCTTACTCGAGTTGGGTCCTTGACATAGCGTACAACCGGGTATCATCACTGTTGAAAATTCTGCGGGACATGCGCTCAACACCAATTGGCGTTGAGGTCATTATGGAGCCACAGGCAAGATTGCTGGAACGTTGGATACAGATCGCTAGACATTTGCTCGGCCAACTCGATTGACACGAATCAATGCAATTGAGCAGTCTGGATCAAGATACCCAGCAAACGCGGGTGATTTTGAGCACTATTCGCAATCGAAATGTATGCAAAATCGGTCACTGCATGCGTCAGTACGCCGAACCCAGCGATTTGCCGGATCGATGCACGCGCCCGTAATTTTTATTGCTAGTTATGAAAATTCGGATTTCACGAGTTGGAATGTCGAAACCATCCCACAGTCACGGACCTCAAAAGTCGGCGTCCGCGGCAATGTGAATAGGAAAAGATGGTAAGGCGTTATTGTGGGAGGCCGGGAACGGAGGAAAACCCATAAAGCATTGTATCATGAAATACAGCGAGTAACCCTCAGCAAGCCGCCGTAGCGGAGCCGCCCGGGAACCGCCCCCCTCTGCTCTTCACTTGACGGTGTAGAGTGGAGAGGTTGCGATTCCTACTGAAGAGAGAAAGGGAAGCAGGAATTGGAGGAGCGCGGGCGAGAAGTTATATACTAGGAGTGGATCCACCTGTGCGAGCCCTAACCAATGGGGTTGGTGGGGCCCACCTTTGGGGGGCACAGCGGAGGCTGCCGCTGGAATTTGATGCCAAGCACCTCAGATAGAGGCGCGGTGATTGAGGCTCAGCGAAAGCACTTCAATGGTGATTGGAGCTTTGAGAAGTTGATGATCTCGGAGTTTTGACGATTGAGGTTTCGTCCCGGTGAAACCTTGAGCTTGCTCAAATGGGTTTGTATCCCTACCTATTTTCCCACGTTCAATGTCGATCCAGCACTGCGTACTGCGTGCCACCACGCTTCCTCCAGGTCGTCAAACCTTCAAAACGACCGCGTCTCGTGTTGCCTGGGTGCTGGAAAACACGTACGGGCAGATCAACATCGCAATGAGTCTTCAGGTCTCGAAAAGAGTTAGATTTGAAGATGCCAAATGGGCAGCGTCCTTCGGTTCCTTCTCTAAATCGGGACTCGTGGCGCATTTCCAGCCGCTCGCTATCGTTTGACCCCTGACGCGCTTTGCGAGCACAGGAGACGCGTTCAAGCAAGTGCTTGACACAGTTTCCACCATGATCACGGCCTGATTGTCAATCGTCGTCTTGCCGTCTTTCCGAACCGACCCCAGTCCCCGGGCATTCTCAGCGGTCCAATGGCCGAGCCGAGCTGCGCGGCCTTGACAGATCCATCCTTCAACGGGGCTTCGACATATGCTTGGGGATCTTGTCCAGCCTGTATTCACAGCGATGCTGATGTTGCAGGAATCGGGGTAGGCATCCAGAAGCTAGCGGAAGCATCGTAATGCTCACTCCAAACAGGTCATGACGGGCATCATCGGGCAAGCCTTCTTGACGAACATCGGCGTCGTGTTCTGGTGGTTTCTCGGCACGCCTTCCAAGTGGTGTTTTGGCCGTTTCCGAAAGGACAAGGAAAAGGAGCTGCGAAGCTGGGCCGAAACACGACGTGTCAACCTCCAGAGGATGTTGCTCACCTCATGTGACACCCAAGCCGTAACGGGCATCGCCCTGGCCGCGGCGGGCTTCCTGCAAGTTGAGGAGCTCCCGCTGTATGACCTCGCTATCATAGGTGATCTCCTGAGCGTATCAGCAAACAGCTATGCCGTCTTGCTGCTGTATGGGCTGCGCCAGAAATCCGAAAGGTCACGGAGGGCGGTGGTTGCTGCAGGCCAAACCGACAGCCCTAAAGCCTGGCATTCGATATTCGATGCTCGCTTGCCCATCTCGGTAGCATATATTACGCTGTACTTCTTGTTTAACGTCCATGCCTCGAAGAGGTTCGATAACGCCGTGGCTAATCACGAATGCCTGTGAGTGCTCCCTTAGAGAGAACTTATCGTTTTGTCGCGTTTCCTCTTGTCTTGGGAGTTTCTCCTCCTCATACATGAAGAAATCTCCCAAGGGGGAATACTGGCTGATATCTACCACAGTTACAATTACCCACCGCAAGCTGGCAACTACGCCAACTGGGGTCTCGCCGAAGCCGCGTTGATGCTCCTCCTAACTGCACTAGCATACGTTCAACACTTTATCCCGAAACGCGTTTTACCGTGGCGACCCAAGTGGCTTCTCTGGCTGTACGACGGTTTCCTACCGGCCTTCACGCTTACGTATTTCTTCTGGAATCTCGCAGACATCATCACGCTCAAGATCTCAAATAAACCAACGCTTATCGAGGATAACGAAAACAAAGTCAGCGGGTTCGGCCAGGTCGTCCCCGTGGCCCTCTTGCTACTTCCCCTGCTCGCTCTGCGGGATCTCTGGGGCGACGAGTAATAGTGATGGCGATCGAACTTTGGCATCTCACGCTCACGTTTGAACACGCCTCCAAATGATCTTCTATTCTATCGAGTCTATGCTTGCCAAAGTGCGCCACCAAACAGCAGCCGATTACATCTTCGGCATCACCCACCACCCATCCACAACCGCCGTTATTAGTTGGTTCGCAATGGCTGTCTTGGGGGGAAGACGCAATGCGCCATCCACATAAGTCTCCGGCGCCGGTTCCCCCAGATTGCTCACCCCCTTTGCCAGCGCTTCCCTGACCTCCTCGAGCGAAAACCACTTCGCGTCCTCCAGCTCAGCATCATTCCCAAGGTAGACCTTCTCCCCATCGCCTGGAAGCGCCTGTCCCACGGCCCCAATCATCAGCGATGCCGGGAACGGCCACGGTTGCGAGCTGTGAAGCACCACCCGCCCAAGCGTTACCCCGCTCTCCTCCCACACCTCGCGCCGCACCGCCTCCTCGATCGACTCCCCTGGCTCCTGAAAACCTGCGAGTGTACTGTACCAGTACTTGGGCCATCTGCGCTGCCGGCCCAGAAGGATGCGCGAACCGTCTGCGCTAACAACCGCCATGATGACGGTTGGGTCTGTCCGGGGGAAGCTCAGATTGGACACTGTACCGCGCGTTGCGCAGGGGAGCCGGTCTTTGAGCTCACCGCCGGCGAGGTCTGTAGGAGGGCAAACGCGCTTGGTGCCGGCGTTGACGGAGAGGGTGCGCTGTCCGCATTGTGCGCAGAAGGGGTTTCGCGCGTTCCAGTCCAGGAGGGCGCGCGCGTAGCCGTATGTTGCCGCTGGCAGAGGTTAGTACCATACCTATCTCTCGTGTACCGACGTATAGGGGAAATAGAGAAAATTACCTTGACCCGAATGCAAACCCATATGTCTCGGCGAGGCATCATGGAAAACGAACCCCTTCGCCTTCACACCAGCAATCACCCCATCGGCAGCCCCAGTGAGCGTCCCCCTCGGCGTGACCTCCACCGCAAAATAAGGAATGCCCTTGTAATCCTTGTACGCAAACTCCTCGCCCAGCAGTTTACTCTCCGTGTGAGACGGCAGACTCCCCGCCTCGTCAACCCCCAGGAACAAAATCACAGGACGGTCCTCCGTCGAGTTGAACCCCTTGATCAACTCATCCTCGGTCTTGACGAACGGCTCTGGCCCAGTCAGCCCCGTCACATCACTGCTGGAGACAAAAGCAAGCTGAGAGGAGTCGCCGGCTGTAACGAGCGGAGCGAGCTCGTTCATCAAGAGGAAGGAGGCCGAAGGGTGGGTGAAGGCTGCTTGGAGGAAGGCGTGGTCGGTGCGGAGAAACGAGAGCCGGTTGAGCGGGCTGCCGGAGAAGTAGTTTGCGATTTCGGGCCCGAACTTTTGCGAGAGTAGGGAAGACTCGGCGGCGAGCTGGGGAAGGTCGGGGATGGGCATTTTGGCGGGGGTGAGGGGTGGTTCTTGGGGAGGTGAGAGAAGATGAGATGTGTTGAGATGGGATGAGATGTTTATGAGGGGATTGTTTACTTGTGTATCTATATGTACTGGTCCGAGAGTATGGAAGGGGTGCTTGGGTGCTTATTTATCACCCGTGGCACATCTCTCGGGGCTTGGGCGGCGGAGGCTCACGGCGAGCGATGACACAATCTTCCACGGGATAAGCGGGGGCGGGGCAGCCGGGCCCGCCCCGAGCCGAGCTCTTGATGAGTAATTGGAGCCGTCCCTTATCACAATCTACTCGGGAAGCTATACCAGCGAAGGGGAATTGTTATCCCACCGGGTTTTGGGTCGGTAGACAAGCTAGGTGTAGGGAATACAGATATATTGTGGGTATTCTACCTTGCTCGCTACAATCGAAGGGTCCATCTTGAGGGGATGGTGTTAGGTACTGCTTCAAGGGAGGTTGGCAGCTGAACAGCATACTGTTTGAGGGGGGTTCCCTCGTGGCATAGCGAGCCCGTAAGAGATTGGCAATTAGGAAATGGGTTGTTCACTTTATCCTGCTGTGGTGGAAAGAGAGTAGTTCCTGGTCCTTGGATTGGGGTTGGGGTTAGAGCTGTAGTTACAGGGTTAGGGTCAATAGCTCCCAAGCTCCCCGCCTTTGGAGCTGTGCACCTCCAACATCCCACCTCCAGACAGACATCAAGGTGGCTTTTCGCATCCACGACACTCAAGCTCCATCGGCAGCCATCATGGCCCTCCCAACACCCGACCTCTCCATCCTCACCACCGCCGCCGAAGTCTTCACAGGAGGCCACACCCTCCCGCAGATCCGCACAATCCACAAAACCCTCCATGCCCAACTCGAAGATACTGCGGCGCGCCTGCGCACCCAGGTCGGCGGGTCCTACCGCGACCTTCTCGGCACAGCAGACACCATCGTCGCCATGCGCGATGATATGGAACGCGTGCAGCTCACGCTGGGGCGCATGAGCGGGCGGTGTGGGCGCGCCGTGGTAGGGCGGAAGGTTGGGGGCTTGGGAAAGTTTGTGAGCGAGATTGAAGAGGAGGATAGGGAGTTGGGGCGTGCGGCGAGGGGGAGGTTGCTGAAGGGGTGTGTCCTTGCGCTTGGGGGA
>Ga0247780_1000287_pt1 | contig 51131 bp, 36 predicted proteins | sample UWRJL079202R5_FD_179927 | JGI IMG/M metagenome (GOLD analysis project Ga0247780, IMG submission 179927) | Plant litter microbial communities from Arlington Agricultural Research Station in Wisconsin, United States - UWRJ-L079-202R-5 | ecosystem: Environmental > Terrestrial > Plant litter >...
CAGAGTGACTACTACTGTTAAAGATTAATGGAATGAAGGGCTATAAGATATATTAAAGTAAAAAATAAAATATATTATGCTTTATAAGCTAATAAAGTGTAATAATGATAGATATAATAGAAAGTAGTTAAATTTTAGGAACTTATAGGGCACTTAGTAGCTAGAAACTTATAAAAAGAGAGGAGCTACAGCCTAGTCTAAGTTAAAGACTTTATATTACTAGTTAAATAATATATCTTATGTAATATATAATGTTATCTTTATGTTAATATACAGTCTTAATATCTTAACACAGTCTTTCTTGGAATAGTAAGATTAAAGCTTATCACGTTATAAGCCTTTCTAGCCTAAAGGATAGTGTTTTTAATGTCTATATTAAACTAGTGCGATAGCGTAATAAAGAAGAAACCACAAAGAGAACCACACCCATAGAACGTTATTATCGGCCTAAAAGGCCGACTCCCAGACTACTAGTCCTCCGATCGGAGGGACACAAATGCAACTGACGTAGAAAAACAGATACGTACCTAGTATGGAACAAAACCTAGTATGTAGCGGTGCCTAGCATGAAACGGAGCTTAGTATCAAACAATAAAGGAAACGCGACTGTGGATTAGGTTATCTTCCTTCAATCGAAGGGCCAGAATGTCACTGGGCTTTTAATGGGAGGTCTTCGTAGTGAAAATCATCGGATTGATGATTGTTAAAAGAGGTAGGGTTCAAAGAACCGCGAGGCGCGGCCCCTTTTTAACGGTGGCACGCGCCAGAGAACGCATCGCTATGTACAAAAGCGGCTACAGTAATATTACATACAGGGCCTAAAAAGAACGACAGGGTCGGCCTGAACAAACGCCCCGAGTCACTATATAGTAGAAAGGCATCTTCCATACAGACAGAGTGTTAGACGCTTCTTTTAGCCAGAGCCTTTATACACTTGCAGATTTCTCAGCTGCATTTGACATTTACTAATAAAAGCGACATAAAGCAAGCTGGCAGGTAGAGAAAGTTATTCCACAGCGACTGATTAGCCGTAGTTACAGCCAGAGAGGGTCATTTTAAGTAAGAGCATTGGCAACGAGTATAACCCCTCAGCCATTTCTAAGTCCTCCTGCTCACCCCCTTCTATGCGAACATTTCTTTACAAGTTTACCTGTCCTGAGCAATCCTACCACCGTCACATATCACTATAGGCTTTCGACCCTCGCCGTCTATGGAACTATAGCATTGCCCCCGTCAACCCTCTGACACCTCTTAATAACGTTAATGGTATTCATGCTCGCGACGAACTGGAGCGTGGTGAGCCTTGTCGCTAACTCCGACTACCACTTGTCAGAAAGAAGGGAGTTCAGAGGCCCTGGGCATCTAGTCAGCGGAGCTGACTGGATATCTGGCACTGCTAGTACGCTAGTGAGCCTCAGCCACCAGAGTGACGAAGCCGGAATCCTGCAGAATAGTCTATAAAGAAGCCTCTGGCTTCCAGCTAGAGCTAGAGGAACAGAGTTAACATAAGCAATACAATTACGCAGTTGCAACCCCTACAATTCTACAGAATCTAGAGTGCCCCGCTTCCAACACCACTGATGCCCTTTAATGATCATAACGACTTCGTGGTCGGCATCCACCGCATACCTACGCTTCTAATTTCTTCGCAAGTCTATTACGACCTGCACCCGACACAGGCCTTGAGAGGACTGGCGCGGGTTAAGACAGAACGTATGGCAGGACGCCAACAGGTAGGGGGCGTTCCGAAGACGGCTTGTTGGGCTAGCACTCCTAGACGGGGGGTTCAATATCACTGTAGGTCGCTATCACTATAATGCACAGGGGTGAGTCTAAACAGTAGGACACAAATGAACAATTAAATACTAGTGTAAGGAACCAAAGTCCCTCACGGTAGTTGTAGGCATAACTATAGTTATTTATACTAACTAACTAGGAAGTACTTCGTACCTTGCTCAATAGCCTATTGCTCAGTAAGGAACTAAGCAACCTGCTACTAAGCGCTCCTTGCTCAGAGGTCTTACAGATGCTCAGTAGGTAAGCACCCTTACTAAAGCTAAGCAACTGCTAGTTGGTCGTAAGGGCTTCAGGTCTTTGCACCCCTGGCCCAGTGCGCAGTACCGTGCGTACTGTCTTCCTACACTGTTCCTTATGCAGGGGATTCGTCAGGCCGCCCCGGCCTAAGCGACGGCCTACAGGGTCGTTATACAATTCCCCCTCTTCAACATTCTTTTTCTACAAAGAATCCTGGTAAGGGCGTTCCTTCTTTCTTAACGTAACTATACCTGCTAACCGTATGCAAAAGCGCACTTCGAAAAACAGTACCTCTCGTCGCCGTAACCTTACAGACTTCACTTCGACTTTTAGATCGCAAATGTCGCCTTATAGTCGTTGTTCTTCAAAATCGCTTCCTTACCTCGTTACTGCACGATCGGACAGTTATTCCGAATGCTTACTAACAGGGGCTTCGTCTTCGTGCGACGCGTTCGGTCACAGCGACGTTTTCCTCCAGCAGCTCCTTTCCGAGAAGCGCCGCCTTGACGCTGAGCATAATACTGCTACGCGGAACTTAGAGCTGAAAACTCGAGAGCTCCGCGAAGCCGCTACTTAACTTAAACGGATTAAAGTCTAACACCGCTGGACGGAAGAGCGAGCTTTTTCTGCATTTGGCCGAGAGGTAGAGATCCTTCGCTTCCAGGAGCAAGAGGAAGCCCGCCTAACTGCTCCTCCCAAAGCTAGCAAATCTTTTAACTAAGGAGGCTTTTTAATAAGAACCCCTGCCAGTTCTTTCCCCAAGGGGTTACCTTAGCTGATAACCTCTTCCTAACTTAGTTTGTAACTTTAAGTTCCTTACAGGTCTTTTTATTTTTTTTTACTGACTTTTCTCTTTTAACAGTACTTATTTTCAAGTAAAGCTCTTTAAGAGCTCTAAAAATCCAACCTCCCTGTTAGGTCTAAGGTCCTTATAACCTTAGCTAAAGTTCTAACAAATGTCCTTCCATACCTATTAAGGAGTTTCCTGCCGCTTCCTAAGCTTTAAGTCCCATAATAATCTTACTCTTCAGTATAGTAATTTAAATATCAGATCTTATCTTATTCTTAGTTCTTATCGTTAGTTTTAATCAGTCTAAGTTCCTTTAATAGAACTCCACAATTAGATCTAAACACCTAAAATTTTTAACTAATTCCCATAAATTACTTTCAGGGCTGTAATCTAACCACTTAACGAGATACTTAAACGTGTTCTTTCCTTCTTATAAATCTATAACTTCCCTAACATTATACTTATCCTCGTCAGTATTAACCTCAACCTTCTTTTTTAAAGGAACTCCCTTTAAGGCAGGTTCTAGAAGTAAGATATGAAAAACCCTAATCTGCACTTTTATACTAGCGGGTAAGTCTAGTTTGTAATTAAAGGTAGTAACCTTTTTCTTAATTTAGAATAGTCTATATCTTTTAAAGTTAAACTTCTTACTAAGCCGTTTTAAATACAGGTTTCGCGAAAAAAGGTAAACGTAATCCCCCTCTTAAAGAGTTAATCCCTCAACTTGTTCATTATCGTAATAAAGTCCTTTCTTAAACATTAGCTACTTAGTTTAGTATTTATCAGCAAACTTCTTCATTTATTCGCGTATAAACTTAAGTTCAGCTTACAAGTGGTCGTGTAACTCTTATATCCAGTCTGCACAGACTACAGCTTAGGGGGTGCTAATAGGCGGGCTTTAATAAAGCTTAGGCTCCTTACTATAGTTAGTGAAGAACGGTAATATATTTATTAACTCAACTAACGTCGTGTTATAAGCTATCTGTACTGTTAGTAACAGCTTAAGTTAATTATCTTATTTAAAGTTAACGTAAGCTTAGAAATACGTTATAAATATCTAGTTAACTTACTCTGTTTAGCTATCTGTCTGTAAGTGGAAAGCTGTTAAAAGTTTACTCTTTACACTTATTCTTTACATTAGTTTTTATTAGAACTTCGACACGATTAACTTATCCTAATCTATAATAATATTATCTAATTAAAAGTGTTATAAAATTACCTTTTTCTCGAAGATATAGGCAAGTTGCTCCGCTGTTATATCCTTTAAAGTTAATAGAAAGTAAGCTTACTTTGTTAATCTATTAATTATTATAAAAATCTAGTTATAAGTAACTCTTATAGTAAGGTCTTTAGACTTTAGGATCCTAGTAACGAAATCGAGCGAGATAAAACTCTATAGCGCTTATAGTATAGGGAGTAGTTCGAGAAGTCTATAAGGCTTATAACGTTAGTTTTACTTCTAGTAATAGACGTCGCAGTTATTAACTACTTCCTTAACCAGCTTTTTTATTCCTGGGAAGGCGTATGTTTATTAGGCTTATATAAGAGTCTTAGCTCTACTTATATGTCTTTTAAGTCGAGATTTATGGATTTGCTAAACGTACTCCTTTCGTTTATCTAAGTTATATACGTATGGTTTTTCTTAATATTAGAGCTTTGCTCCTAGTTTAGGTGTGCTGTTTACACCTTTTAATAGCTATTCCAGCTAATAACCAGTTTCGTTATAGTTTAGATATTTTAAACACTCCTTATTACAGTCTTATAGGTACCTTAAGAAGTTTTCTAAAGGGCACTTATATTTGTAAGTTCCTTCCACTAACCTTTTTATTTAAAAGTCTTATTATTACTAATAGACGTTATACTTTATCTATAAGTTTATACAGACGTTAATAGTTTATTTTAGCATTTAGTTATCTAACATTTATAATATATACTCCAGTATACTGTTCTTAGCTTCGTTAAATATAATAATAAGGATTAAGACTAGATTAGCATCCTTATAGTCCTGTCTTTAGCTAAGAGTATCGGCTTACTTATTATCTTTCCCTTTAACGTAATAGATTTAAAAGTGGAATAGGGCTATTAATTTTACTTACTATACTTACTATAAACTAAGTTCCTTCATCAGGAAGTATTAGAAATTATTATAATCTAAAAAGACCTAAACCGGTTCTTCCATACCGCTTAAGTACAGTGCCCACTTAGTAAAGTATTAAATAATCGCTATCAGTTCTTTATTGTAAATTAGATATTACAAGGCTAGGTTATAAATTCCTTTCGATAAGAAGGTAACTGGGTAACGTTTCCTATCATCCTGGACTTAACTAAGTTCTCCACCAATTACGAATTCTAAGGAGTCTGTTTCGACTTAAAAAGGTTTTAAGAAATCGGGAAGGGTTAAGACTAACACTGTAATGAAAGCGTGTTTAAGGTTTTTAAACGCCTTCTACTGTTTATTAGTCTATTTAAATAGCTTTCCCTTACCTGTAAGTTTATAAAGTAATCTTACGATTTTCATAAAGTACCTAATAAAATAGTAATAAAAGTTTGTAAAGCTGATAAAAGCTTATAACTCTTTTTAGTTCTTTAAAGTAAGTTAATCCTTAATTACCTCTGTCTTCTCTAGTTATATTTTAAGCTTTCTAAAGGTTACCCTAAACCCTAAATAGTTTAGTTCCTAAACGTGGAAGTAGCTTTTTTCTAAGTTTACTGTTAGCTTTGCTTTCTTAAGAGCTGTCAGAACCTATTATATATGTTTTTAGTATTCTTCTAAAGTTTCGGAATAAATTAAAACGTTATCTAAGTATATAAAGATAAACTTATCGAGGAAGGGGCAGAGAACACTGTTAATAAGGTTTTAAAAAGTCGCAGGGGCGTTTATTAATCTTATTAGCATAACGTAGTATTAGTAGTACCTGTTGCAAGTCTAAAAGGCTGTCTTATGTTCGTCCTTTTCCTTTACTCTAATATAGTTAAATCCTATAGGGAAATCGAGGCTAAAGAACCAGTTTACCTTAATAATCTGTTTTTACATTTCTGTAATAAGTAACAGTAAGTAACGATTCTTAATCGTATCCTTATTTAACGTTTAATAGTTAACGACTATACGTAACTTACCGTTTCCCTTCTGTAGGATAAATAATATTAGGTACCTTACTGGAAATTAGGATTTTATAATAAACTTATTCTTTAAGTTCTTATTAATATACTCCTGTAAGGCCTTAGCTTACTAAGGGTTTAAGTAATAAGGCTGGAAGTTATAAAGTTTCGCTCCCAGCTTTAACTTAATTTCGTAATCTTATAATCCGTAGTTTAGTAATTACAGTATCTTTTTTCGAAATAGAGTAAACTTCCTATACTCCGTAAGTACTTTAGATAAGTTAACTTTTTCACTTATCTATAGATTAGCTTCTAGCTTCTTTTTACCTTCTAAATTGTCATTTAAGTAATACAGTAAACCTTTTAATCTTTTAACTATCTTAGTAAACCTAACCTAAACTGTACTTAGTTTTAAGGGTTTAACGTGCTTTTAAATGCTTCGTGTATTTTTAAAACAGTTCGGTACTTTCTTAATTTTCTTTAAATAATAGTTATAATTAAGGGACTTACCAAAGGTAAGGTAGTTACTCCTCTAGTTAATTATAAGGTTATACTTTTCCAGCTAAGGTAAACTTAAGATTATATTATAACTTATAACTAATGTAACGTTAAAGTCCACTTATTATTTATCCTTATCCACTTTAATTAAAAGTAGTAAGTAGTAAGTAACTTTACCGTTATTATATTAATATAAGCCTCCTTCTCTATTTTATATAAGAATAGCCTCTTTATACTCTTAATTAGGGAGTTTCCTTCAGTTAACTAATAAGGGGTGTATTAAGTTAAAAGCACTCCTACTATTAATCACTACTTTTACCCTAAATAACCTCCCTCTTCCATCTATTATATCGATATTAACGGAATAATACTTATACTCTTTTAATATTTAAGTTATAATAATCACCTTTCCTTAAGGTCTTATTTAACTTAACCTTTAAATGCCTTTTTTTCTTCTTAAGGTCTTTACTAACTAGCGAATTACTAGTTTCCAGCCTTTTTAAAGGGCCTATAACCTTTTCCTAATTCCTTTTAGAAAAATAAACAGCTTTAGTAAACCTAGCGATTAACCTTTCTTAAGTTCTTATACCTTAGCGTCCAGTTGACTTTAAACGGTATAATGTTCTTAAAGTCCTTAATAAGTCGATAGTACGTTTTACAGGCTTAGATCGCAGCAATGTCCTTTTGCTCTTAGATCCGTTAGTAGTCCTCTTACTTTTGCTATTCCCTAGCTTTTCTACTAAGATGCAGTAAACACGTTATAACTAAGCAGTTATTAAATACCCCTCTTTACTAACACGTAATAGGAGCTTAATTAACTATAATAACTTTCCGTTTATTACCAGATTCTCTTATTAGGGAGTAGGAGACTTAATAATAAGCTAGTTCTAACTCTACTCTTATAACAGCGTAGTCCTATCCTTATATGCTAGGAAAGTGGTTATAAAGAGCTTTGGGTTTATAATGCCAATTAAGAGTATAGTTATTATATATATAGTTAATCTACAGTATATCCTTATAACTAAGGTAGTCGATATTAACTGCTAGTACTGCGGTTGTAAAGTATAGAATAGGGAAAGTGGTACCTTATTTCTCCTCTTCTTCCACTTATTTCTAAGTACGTTATTTCTCCTAAACCTCTTTTTAAAACTTAAGTAATAATAACCTAGTTTATTCTTTTACGAAACAGTCTTCCTTAATAAGGTGATATTCAAGCTAATTAACGAAGCGAACTTTATTACAGAGTTATAACCCGACTTTTACCGCTCTGTCCTTTAACGTTACAGTAAGACCTTTAACCTACAGGTCCTTTATTTCGTCTACTAACTCTTAATGTTTCTCCTTTAGCTCTTAGATCCTCCATTAATATACTTACTTTATACCTTCTTAAGAGACCTTTAAAGTACTAGTCTAAGGTATACCAGCTTTAATATAGGGCAGTTATCTAAGCTGTCCTTCTTCTAAGGAGGTAAGGGTGTTAATCTACTTAGCATACTTAAAGTGTTTAAGAGTCTTAGGGGGCACTGTTAAGAAAAACTTCCGTTTCTCCAGTTCGATTCTCTTAACTTGCTCTTTTTCACTTTTTAAGGCTTGCTTTACCGTTTAAGTGGCTTAGAGGGCTAGTTCTTCAATTCCTTCTACCATCTTAGTAATTTCTAAATTAGAGTTCTTCCTAGACTTCCTTAATTCCTGGGCTTATAAGGTAAGGTTTTTAAAGCTTGTAATAACTAACTGGAATATCTTTTCCTAAAGTCGGTCTTTTATAACCTATACCTCCAGTAATTCCAAGTTTCCACTTTAGAGTTAGTCTTCTGTAACCTGCACTTCCGTAGCTAACTCCTCTGGGACACCCTTAAAGATTAGGTATATTACATCTTAAAGTTCTTCTTCTTCTTCTTTATCTCCTAAGTTACACTTATCTATCCAAGTATAGTCTTCTTTATTACTTACTATCCTAATATAGATTTTTCCTAAGTTAAACTTAACGTGCTTTCTTCCTTCTGGAACAGGTTTTTAACTAACTTACTTTAACGACAGGTATTACTATGCTATATATCCTTTCTTATTACAGTTAAAGCACTAGACTTACAATAAGTCTTTAAGCTGCTTTTACTACTGTTATTGTTAAAGTTTATCACAGTTAGGTCGATTCTAGCAGTTCACTATATTAATATCTATTAACTTAAGATAATAACCTATTACAGTTAACTGATTCCCCTTCTTAAGTTTATTTAATTAGTAAAGGGTCTGTTCTTTTTAAAAGTTTTTCCGATAATGGTGATTATAATACTAATTATCAGCCTTAATAGTTATCTTAACTAGTTCTTATAAGCGGTCCGGTTAGTCCTCTTAATAAAGATCTCCAGTAACGTGTTCCTTTAAGTTACTCTAAAACAGCATAATTAAGGCCTTTTAGCTAAGTTTAGTCTTTACTGCTTCTAGTTTAAAGCGTGTGGAGAACTTAAGGACTGAAGACGTCTGCCTTAAGGCTATAAGCTGCTATTTAGCCTGCTTAGAGGCGTCTAGTTCTCTAAACTCAGTCTAGAGTTGGTTGATAAATACGTTGAAATTGTCAAAAAGAGCTTAAGTTTTAGAGGCCTTTTTACGCGCTTTATTTATAAAGAGGTTATTAATTGTCTTCGCATAGGGTTCGTATTAGTAAACAGTTACTCTGTCTAGTAAGGCTCTAGCAAACTTAACCTTTCCTTTTTCTTCGAAGAACTGCTCGTCGTAATAGGTGATATAGCTCTAGAGCTGGGCTATCCAGGACTCCAGCTGCGTAGAGTCTCCCTTAAAGTGTAAGGGCGGAGGGAGCTTTACTTATTTCTTCTATAAGCCCCTAAGGTCGTTATTCTTTAGCTCGACAGTGTTAAGTTAGGCCTGGAGTTTCTTAATAAGACTAATTCGGCTCTTAATATCTCCAGGGAAGGCCTCGTTAAGCTCCTTAACCAGCCCCTGCTAGTTAAGGTTTAAGTCTTCAAAGCGTGCAGCTAACTTATTAATAGTGGGGAGCTGAGGTTAGGCTTACACCTTCTCGATCTCCTTTCCTTTTCCAGAGGTCGATATGTTAGTAAGAGAGAGGTAATATCTGGGAATTTAACAAACAGCGTTCAGAACTCGACGCTAGTATCGTATTACAACTTACACCCGACATAGGCTTTAAAAGGACTAGTACAGGTTAAGACAGAACGTATAACAGGACGCTAATAAGTAAGGGGTGTTCCAAAGACAGCTTATTAGGCTAGCACTCCTAGATAGGGGGTTTAATGTTACTGTAGGTCGCTGTCACTATAATGCACAGGGGTGAGTCTGAACAGTAGGACACAAATGAACAATTGAATACTAGCGTGAGGAACCAGAGTCCCTTACGGTGGTTGTGGGCACAACTATGGCTATCTATACTAACTAACTAAGAGGTACTTCGTACCTTGCTCAGTGGCCTATTGCTCAGTGAGGAACTGAGCAACCTGCTACTGAGCGCTCCTTGCTCAGAGGTCTTACAGATGCTCAGTAGGTGAGCACCCCTGCCAAGGCTGAGCAACTGCTGGTTGGTCGTAGGGGCTTCGGGTCTTTGCACCCCTGGCCCAGTGCGCAGTACCGTGCGTACTGTCTTCCTGCACTGTTCCTTGTGCGGGGGATTCGTCGGGCCGCCCCGGCCCAAGCGACGGCCTGCAGGGTCGTCACAAAGTCCCTACTCCCTAAGGCTCAGACGATGAGGATAGCGACATCAGGACCAGTGGTAGGAGATCCCGGTCAGCCGAATAATCGATCAGTCGCTTACACATTTGAACAGCTTCTCCGAAGTTTCCACGTTGGAGGACGATTCTAGCTCAGAGGACAAGCCATTTTCTAACAGGGCGCTTGCGATGATGTCGACGTCGTCAAGGCCGGCGAGGTCGTCAAGCTTCAAAGCCAAGTTCAGGGAGCTCGTGCTCTATATACATAATAGCAAGGTCCTTGGAGTGGAATCTGCGGACGAGCGCAGCTATCTAGGCGGAGGCCTGCCTCCATGGAAGCGGTGGTCTGGGCTCTTAGCCCAGACCCACTTTGGGGCCTTAGCCCCGTGACACAGATGGCTATTTTGTCGAAGGAATTGTCCGTCGTATCTCCCAAGGCCGTGCAAGGAGCGGGTTTGGGAATGCGCGAACAGTTCGCAAGTACTTCCAGAGAGTTTGCCAGCGTCAAGCCCATCGACTTAGCCTACTCGACTCTCCTACATTAAAGGACCGTCTATTCTTCACGAAGGAAAACTTACTTAGGCCGAAACCGCTTGATGTGAAGGCTAAAAGCACGACCTGGGCCAAACTCACATCCCTCATTGGCTGTACGAGGTTAGGAAATCAGTCTACATCATGTTCAAGATTGTGGACACCAACTACCAACGAGAACTCAATGGCAGGCGACCCTACACCCACTCGCTTAACGTGTGTTTGTGGGCTCTCCGGGGACAGGAAAGACGACGGTTACAAGGCTTTACGGCAAAATCCTTGCCGAGCTTAGGTTCTTGAGTAAAGGAGACGGTACATATAAATTCAAGTTCTTGTGACTTCACGCCAGGAAGCTGATTCGAGCATCTGTTTGCAGTGTCTGTTTGCAATAGTCATCGAAACCACCGTGTGCTTGATAGCATTGTTGCAGAGGTGCAAGGCAATCCTGGCGACGACAGGTGTGTTCTCTTGCTCGGATACGAGGATAAGATGGAGTCGCTCTTTCAGAATGGAAACCCTGGGTTATCAGGCCGCTTTATGGCCGAGATCCCATTCCGATTTGGTATTTACTCCGCGAACGAACTGGGCGAGATTCTCAAACTCGATCTCAAGACTCGCTACATTGACTACGAGCCAGGCTCCCTGGATGCTGCGATTGACCTACTGTCTCGATATAAGTACAACCGGAACTTTAGCAACGCCAGGGAGGTCAAGCTTCTGGTTCCGAAGCAGTTCTTAGAAGCTAGGAGCGGCATATGACAAGTCAAAGTCACCACGAGGACCTTAAAGCTCGCTTTGAACCCCAGGACTTTGACCCGTGGCTGCGGCTACAGACGGCATCGGCAGGCAACGTGGTTAACTACAGAACGGATCTGACAGGTCGGATATCAGACTTGGTCATTGAGCAGTTAGAGATGTACGTCCCGACATTTCTGGACTTCGAATTGAGCCGTCATGTACCGCAAACCTTCGTATTCAAGGGGCCACTAGGTAGGTCATAGCCATGTCATTTGCTGTCTCTCATTTTGAATGTTGCTAGCAGATACTGACCTGGGTATCTCCACCCCACAGGTACTGGAACGACAACGCTTGCCAAATACAGGCGGAGCTATTCCGCGACATCAGGCTCATCCCAACCAACTAATTTTTTCTTTGCTCGGCAATAGACTTCATCGGGCAGCACGTGGGTCAAACCATACCCAAGAATCAAATACAGCTTGAAAAAGGGTTGGGCAAGGTCATTATCTGCGATATCCACCAACTCGCGACAGGTGGCTACTCGAGCGAAGCTCTCAACGCACTCACCTTATTTGTTCGCGCCTACTCAGGGATAATGGCGATCGTGCTCACTTGGCCCTCAGAGCCAGTCGACGAGCTGTTGGCCGACAGACATGAACTTGGGAGTATGTTTCCAGATCGCATCACCTTCCAAGACCTCTCTCCCAGGGATTGCCTGAATCTACTGGACAGAAAAATTCGCGCGCTCGAGCCCTCTGCAGAGATGCCCTTTTTCACACCTCAGGCTGCCGCGGAACGGTTTGAAAAGGCAATGTCAATTCTCCTCATGTTTGAGGACAGAGGAAACTCCCCGCTTATCGCAAATCAAGTCTCGCATGCAGAAGGGGGACACCAGCTTTTGTTGGCAGGTACACGAGATCCGGGAGTCAAACACCGTTAGAAACTCACGGAAGGGATGGCAATGTCTTGTTTTAGGGCGCTGTTCCACGAAATCCGTAACACAGGTGCTGCGGTGAGGAAAACTGTCTCTGAACCTGCCGGCAATTCCGGCGAGACCCAAGAATCGGCTAAGCCACAGACGGGTCCTGAGCTTTCCCATCTAACCCAAGCAACAAGCGAGGCAACTGCAGCACCCAAGCGGGTAGTGCAAGCAATTCATCAGGTTGAGCATGTGGCCAAAGAGGGTTCAGAGCCCACTGGGGATCAAGGGCCTGGGGAGAAGGAGTTCAAGCTGCGGGACAAGACTGAAGTCAAGAGCGCAACATCAACTCTAGAGGCTTCTAAGGTGGCTGAAGATCAGGCCAGACAAGAAGATAAGAATCAGAAAAACTCCGAAGGATAGAAGCAAGCCGTGCAGGAAGCTCTGAAGCGGATCGGTAACTGCGAACGAGGGTATGAATGGAAAAAGGTTTATGATGGCTACCGATGCAAGGCTGGCTTTTGTTTTGTGTCTGATGCCGATGTGGCGAAGGCTATTCGACAATTAGTAGTTTATATTGATGGGATTTGAATCCGCAAGTTGACATTGCAGCGAGATAGGTATCTCGAGCACGCCTTTAGAGTCTTCGTTAATGTTTCATGAAGTGAAGGAGGACTTGGGAAGCCAATACGTGGTCCTATTCCTTGCTTTCGACTCTGAATGAACTCTACCGACCTCGATTCCCCTTCATCAGCCCTATCTTTTCTAACAAGGAAAAGGAAATAGTTAAAAAGGACACCTTCTACACTGGCTAAGGGGTCCCTCTTTTAGCCTGAGCCTTTGTACTGGCAGTGCAACTCTGAGGCTAAGTTGCATGTGCCTTATTCACATGTTTTGTACACACTCTATCCTTCTCTGACAGTGTAGTTTACAGGCTTCATTACAGGTAATTGTGACAAGGCTATATAACACAATGCGAAATGACAAGTGGCCAGACTTGTTATTTCGGCACACCTTTTGGTAGGCTGACGCAGTTGGGGTTTGTTCAATTGCTGAAGTCGCCACAGTAATCTACAATCTAACATTACAGTCACCTTTATCCCTATTCCTTTACTCTAATGTAATACAACCGATACCATTTCTCCCAAATCCCTCTTTAGGCCGCTTCCATTCGCCTTGCAAAATCTTGTACCCCGGGAATCCCTCTCCACCCACGCAGTCGCTCTGGGCCTCCTTCTATTTTGAGTCCCTCCAGCGTTTCCGCGCGTGACAAGACAACATAGACTTGGCCCTCCTCGAAGCTCCTTGAAAGGTCAACAATAACGCGTCCCAGCGTCATGCCCTGCGCCTTGTGTGTCGTCATCGCCCAAGCGGCCATAAGCGGGACCTGGGTGCGGCAGACAAGTGCATCCTCATTTGGCTCTCCAACCTTCGTGACGCTGCAAACTGGGTAGATGGTTCGAGTACACTTTCCAGAGTTGCCCCCGCTTGTTGGTCCGTTGAAAAAGTGAACGCGGGGTCAGCCGGGGAAGTCCTCTCTATGCTGTTGCTTCCTGGCGAACGCTCTGATCTGTGCCTCCATGAGTGATGCGTGCTCGCCGACCAGGCCTCCGCTAGGGTTCCATCGAGAGATTTCCGGGGCAATTTCTCCTCGTCGTAAGCCTCAAAGTCGACGACCACACCTTGCGACCCATTGCACAGGCCTTTGCGCAGGTTCAGATTGGCGAGCAGGACCACCTGCATTTTCAATATCAGTTCGATGGTCTTTTCGAATCGGTGGTCGCGGCCGAAGTATTTGAGTGACCCGTTCTCATCTTCCCTAAACCTTGCTGTGTTGTATATATGCTCCCCAACGAATTGGTCGTGGCATGTGTAACAGCGAGCCACGCTGGAGAGCTTCGCAAATTCTGCGGTGTTAGTTTGTCGGACTTCAGCGCGAGTGGAAAATAGCTTGACGGCACCCTTTGTGTCTGATGGGTGGTTCATCAGCACATCGATCTCGTCTTGAGAGAAGGGAATGCTCTTTCGGCACTTCTGGAGCAGTGAAACGAATGCGTTGTCCTTTTGGCGATGGGCAGTGGTCAGTTCGATGTGCCGGAATTTGCATTGCTCCCAGACTTGGCTTTGGAAAGTCCATTTGTCGCTTTCTCTGTACATTATGAAATCTTTGCATGAATCGCAGGTGTAATTAACAACGGTATCTTCGCTATCCTCGCCATCTTCCCAATCGGTTCGGAACGGGCTTCCACAGTATGCGCAGTGTTGGAATGGTTTGACAGGAGGGAGCTGGAAGAAGTCGCCTATCAGGATGACCTGAACTCCGCCAAACGGCTCGTCATATTTACCACGGCCGGCCTGCATGACCGCGTTGATGCGCTCCAGATGCAAGTTCTCAACCATGCTGATCTCGTCGATGATGATCACACCAGTTTCGTTGAACGCTTTCGAGTGTGTTTGTTGCGAGCTGTTCTGTCCTGCAGGGACTCAAGAGTTTTCTTGTTGTCGTCAGGTCGAAGCCCAGCGAACGACCAAGTAGTGGTGCCTTCGATTGCAAGAGCGGCCTTGCAGGTCGGAGCCATGACCCGAACCTTCAACTTTCCGGGGTTGCCATCGGCGTCGAGGCGGGCCCTGATGGCGTTGAGCACTCGGGTCTTGCCACTTCCTGCCGAGTCGGTGTAGAATATGTTACGCCCGGTCGCTGCAAAATCAACGATTCTTTGCTGCTCTTCGCTCAAAGGAGGCCCTGTGTCGTCGTCATCCTCGCTATCGCTGCTGAGAGGAATATATTCCGGGAGTGCATCTGGATCCGGGTCTTCCGTGCATGCATCTGCTGAATCCGGGGTTTCTTCTCTCTTAACTCTCTTTCCGTCGCGAAATGCGCAAGCTTCCGGTGTAAATCACAAGAAGTTCGTCGCTTCTCCTCTTGGCAGGCACCGTGGAGGTCACGCCGGCTGGGAGCGCCAGACCTTGGGGTACAGGCTTGAAGTGGCTGGAAATGGACCAGTAGGGCACGAATGGGGTCGACATCCTTCACTGTCACGGTGTTACCCGGCAATGCAGAGAAACGCACGTTGCAGCCGAGGTGGAGCGGCGGGAATGTGTGAAGTGGAAACTTTGCGGAACGCGCCCGAATGCATCTCGACCACGACACGTGACGCGCCCAAAACTTTCTGAGGGGCTCTCAGAACCCCCGACATGATTTGTGGGTGGCGTTTGTGGAAATGACGCTAGCAAGCTCCTCCTTGGGGCGTGCACTCTGTAACCCTAACCCTTTCCATCTCGAACCTGACCACCCACTCAAGGGCTTTCATCGAGGAGGCCCCCCGAGCTTCGCAATGGGCAGACACCGCTGCATTTAGCCGTTCTCGGCGGCCGCTTGGAGTTTCTCAATGTATTGGCCACAAACGGCGACGATACGTCTGTCAGCTATAGTCGACATCAGCTGCTTCCACCTCGCCGTATCGGCGAGATTATCGAGGGTGAGGGCAAGCCTGGCGTCACTTGTATTCATGAAACAGCAGAGCATCCTCTGTAATGTATTGAGATAACCAGGACAAGAGGATAATATTCAAGCAGCTCGCCGCTTCCCAGTCACCCGCCATGGACGTTACCTTTTATGCACTTGTCGCCACTGTGAGGGGCCAAGTAAGGTGGATACCGTTACTTGGTGACTGAATCGATTATGGTTTCTATGAAGAAGAAGATCAAGAGTGATACAGGAGCTGCGCGGAGCGCAGCTATATAGGCGGAGACCCGCCTCCATAGGAGCGGTGGTCTGGGCTCCCAGCCCAGACCCACTTTGGGGCCTTAGCCCCGTGACAGCCACCGCCATGATGGTCGGTATGCTTCTGGCCCTGGCCGCACTTTTCGTAAATCTTTACAGCTCCAAAAACCCAGAGCTGACCCCTTGGCCCAGCCGGTCGCATTGGCATCAACGGAGCTCCGGCGTCCCTGAAGCCTCCGGCACCCCTGGATTCCTTGCCCCCTTCGCTAACTGTCGTCTAACGGACATGTCGGTTTGTTGGACTTGGCGGTACGCGCCGGGAATGCTACCGAGGGAGTGATAATCGCATGCAAAGTATTGTTTTGGGGGTACGTTCTTTAAAGGGGAAGTCAATGTCGACGAGCATGGGGCTTAATGAACCTGTTGAGATGCCGGGAGTATGGCGAGAACTGGCTTCGTAAGGTAGATAGCCGATGTTCTTATGTTTCAGGGGGTAGCCCCCTCATAATTTCCCAAGTCCTTGTCTGACTCGAAGAAGCTACCTATCAATGCGATGATGACTTATTGTGGACGGGCTGCAGGAGCTTCACATGCCATTGGAAGGGTGTAAAATTTTGATTAGTTCGGCTTCGAAATACTTTCATGGCTTCTTGATGGCTAAAGCCTCACGCCAGCCTTCCTGGTCCCGCCCAGCATGCCGCGTTTGCTTCCGGCACATTATGCCTTTGAACAGAAACGACAGCGCTCAGAACTTTATGACGCATAATCGAGATCAAGAGAGCAGACTTGTAACTCTGACATCTTTTGGTAAGTTGACTCAATGACCAGTGGTGTGTGCATGTCAGTTGCAATGTGGGGAGAAGAGAAGTTTGCTTGGAGAGCCTGAACGTGACCTCAAACTGTGTGGCTTCGTCCATTTCACATGGGCAAACTTTAATATTGCAGCAGAACATGTAAAGCATCGTTCGGCTAAAGTTGGGTATTTCCTTTTACACCGTGAAGCTTCCTCTAGTTTAACATACCGCAACGTCAACTGCCTCGTTGACAAACACAAGCGGTCTAGTCTTCTTTATGCCTTCCCCGTTTCATGATTCATGTATGCTTGTATAATACAATATCAACGTAGCCAACCGTCTGCCTACCGCGCCGCATCCCGCTCAATACCAATGCAGTGTTTCTACAATAATCATACCACTATTACCTCTTCCTTGTATCCCTCCCCCTCTTCCTACTTCTTTTCTTATCCCTTGGTAACTCCAGTGGCGTGCCTTCCAACGCCTTCGCCATAAATGCTAACATGAAATTATCGACGGTGTGCATCGGTTCCCCAAATGCGTTGTGCTCAGTCTCTGCAACATCATCCACGTCACCAGGAAGGTCATCGGCCGATTCGGCAAAGAGCCCGAGCCCGGATGACTGCCCGGTCTTGCCCAGAGAGATCGCCGACAGTGGCGGCTCTGTTCCTTCCCTGGGAGTACCTTGTCTGACGCTCGACACACCCGACCCTGGGCCTGATCCAGCGGGCTGTTGCTCCAGGAAGTCCGCATCGTCCTGCTCGATCTCCTTCTCCGCCACGCGGGCAGCTGCAACATCCTCTGTATCCTCGGCCTGCTCCAGGACACGTCCAACATTGCGTGGGCCACTACTGTCAACACCTCCAAGTACTCTGTCCATTGCCAGGTTGGCGACAACGTCGTTTTCGTTAGCCGACACCTCGCCATTAAGGCCGATGACGTCGCGCACCGAGATCTTGTTGAAGTAGTCTGTCGTGAATTCGCCCTCCTGAATAACGACGTCATCCAGCATTTGCTTTTGACTTGCCTTACGGAGAATGTTGGCCTCGATGGTGTGCTCACTGACAAGGCGGTAAATATGCACGTCTCGCGTCTGCCCGATTCGGTGACATCGATCTTGGCACTGCTTGTCCATGGCAGGGTTCCAGTCCTGGTCGTAAAAGATGACGGTATCGGCACCGGTGAGGTTGATGCCGAGACCACCCGATCGGGTTGAGAGGATAAAGCAGAGAATGCGTGTGTCGACGTTGAAGCGATCCGTCAGAATCTGGCGCTGCTCGACCTTCGTCGCGCCATCAAGGCGGAGATACTTGTGTCCATGGATGTTCAAAAACAGCTCGAGTATATCAAGAACCTTCGTCATTTGTGTGAAGATAAGAGCACGGTGACCACCGGCCTGTAGCTTGCGCAGCAATTTGTCGAGTGCTTGGAGTTTACCGCAATCGTACTGGAGAAGCCGCTTGTCTGGAAACTGGATGCTGAGCCGCATACGTGCCTCGTGCCATGGGTCTGGTGGCGGCTCCTTTGGCATGTATGGCGCGTACTTGATCGGTGCTGAGAGTTTTAGATCCAGCTCCTGGAAGGCCGCGACTCCTCTTTCTCCAAGAAGATACTTGTTGACGTCGTTGGTGACCACGGCCGGAGTGGCGCAGGCAAACTTTGTGATGGTTGTCTCCATGGATGCCGCGCGCTGCTGAAGCGTCAATATGGCGCTGTTGAGGAGGAATGAGTCCTCTTCAAACCAGGCCATGATTTTTGCGGGGACCTTCGGACGCTGTTTGAACGGCCGGCGCGTAGTGTCGAGTGTCAAGAGGTTGACAAGACGTTTCCCGTATATCGGGCGCTGTTGACGGCGTAGGGCATTGAGGTACACGCAATGCTGCAACTCCTCGAAGCGGCCCCACCTTGCCGCACTCTCTAGGTATACAATGTTGGACTTGACAGTAGCAGGGTCCAAGGGAGTGTAGGCGTTGTTTGCTCGGGCCTTCTGCGCTTCCCTCAGGTCGAGGAGGACCCGATGGGAACTCAGCTGGACGATTCGATCGGTTTGGATGGTCGACAACTCTTCATGGAGCGTGGGCACCATGTTGAGGAAGCTTAGGCTGACGGTGCTCATGGGTTTTTCGGCCAGCAGAGTCCTTCGAACTGAGAGTTCTTTGAGTTCGTAGTCCGCCGGAACCGATCGTTGCATGCGGAGAGAGGTCATGATCGGTCGGTCGACGAAAAGATCGGGATGGTTGCAGACCTTCCGCAGCTGCATCAAGCAATTGATGATTGACATGTAGTTTCCCGATGCCAGTGTATTTCGGGTGTCTGCTCGAGAGAGAAAGCCATCGTACAATTCCCGCTGCCGTTTTGACAACCTGCAGAACTCGACATGCTCGTACTTGGCAGGCATTTGCTTCTCGACATCTGCCTTCAGTCGGCGGAGGAGATACGGTCGCAGTACCTTGTGCAGCTTGGAGATGATGGCACGTGCTTCATCATCCAATTGCTCCCGTCCGCTCTCCAGAATTTGCGACTCTGGTCTGGAAAACCAATTATGAAACTCACTCAGATCAACAAACCCTCCCTCGCCATTCTCCGGTGGCGCCAGGAAGTACAAAAGCGACCACAGTTCCGTAAGGTTGTTTTGCAAAGGTGTTCCAGTCAGGAGCAGACGCGAATGTGTGTTGAACCCCAGCAAAGTCTGCCAGCGTTGTGACTTGAAGTTTTTGATGTTGTGGGCTTCGTCGAGAATCATGTAGTGCCAGCGTCGTCGTCGAAACACTTGCTGATCCTGGAGAACCATCTGATATGAAGTTATGCAGACGTTCCAGACATCGTCGTTTGTCCACCCTTGCCGCTTCCTCTTGCGCTCATCTTGATTGCCATAGTAGGTGAGGATTTTGAACCCGGGGCACCATTTCTTGAACTCCATTTCCCAGTTCAGCATGACACTTGTGGGGACAATGACGAGATGAGGCCCCCAAACCTCGTGGTGGCAAGCGAGGTGGGCGAGGAGGGCGATGGTTTGGATTGTTTTCCCTAGACCCATCTCGTCGGCGAGAATGCCATTCGTGTTGTTTGCGTATAGTGCGGATAACCAGTCGAGGCCGAGATGCTGGTACTCGCGCAAAGTTCCGCGCAGGAGGAAGGGAATCTCTGTTCTTGGAACTACAGGCTGGGGCGATGTTGACCTGCTGTCGGTCTTTGGAACATTGAGCAGGGATGCTGTCGTAGATGTTTCCACTTCTGAAGGCTTGGACTCGTCAAAAACCCTCGGCGACTGGCTTTGAGAGGGGCTGTGTGGGTTTGTCACAGCATTAGCTTCTGGGCTTTGGCATTGGCCGTTGGGCAGCGCCTCGGTAATCTCGATTTGGGGTGCTTCTTGTCGACTTTGAGAATGCTCGACTACGGTTGTGGCATCGGCCATAGAAACATCTGAAACATCTTTGTCGACTGTGGATTTCGGCGGCGTGGTTGTGACTGGCACTGGCGCTTCAGGGGGGGTAAGAACCATTGCAGGGAGCGAATGATGAGGCGTCCCGATATCCCCGACCGGGTCGGAATCTGGCGATTTGATGTCAGAGGTAGTATCTATCACACCTCCTCGTTGGTCGTCTTTCGTCGCTTGTTCTTGCATCGTACATGATGTAATTGGCTGGGGTTCACCCTGGGGGGTGTCCACCACATCTTCGTTCGGGGTTGCGTCTGTTGCATCGGGCTCCGCTGCAGGTTCGGCATCAACCATTTCGATGTCTTGGGCCGTCTCGTCCTGGCTGGGCTTGACCTCGTCGTTCAACTTCTTGAGCTCCGACTTTTTGAAGAAAAGCCCAAGAAGACCAGCCGGCTCGTCGTCGGACTCTTCCGCGTCGCCGTCTGATCCACCACTATCCCCTTCCTCGTCTGCAGAGTCGTCCTCCGTGGATCCTAGGTCGTCATCCATGTCGACAGACTCGTCGCTCGTGTCATCGTCAAGAACGCTACCGGCGTCCTCATCTATTATTCCCTCCTGCAACGCCTTCTTCGCGCTTTCGGGGACATCGAGCTCCGGCAGGTTGGCGTATTTTTTGCGCAGCTGATCTTGAGTGAGCCCTTCGTCGGACAACACCGAGCTTTTATCGTCATCATCGTCAGAAGAGGACATATTGCTCTCATCTTGTCCCGAGCCAGCTTCCGAGGCATCTCCGGGATCGTCCTCGGAATCGTCGTCGTCGTTCATGTCGGTGTCTAGCCCGTCCTCTCCTTCGAAATCTTCCGTGAGATCTTCGGTGTCTATCTGCGCTTGCCTCGCCTGGAGCTTTTGCTCCGAGAGGTTGACTGCCTGGTTCAGCGCAGCCTTTACTCGGCGTTGCTCCTCTGCTTCCCACTCTGCAAGCCGGCGACGATTGATCTCAGCCTTCACGTTGTCCCACGTGCCCGCGATCGCCTTGTTGACCAGGCGCCACTTTGCTTTGCTCCTTTCCGACTGTTCGAGCTCGAGCTCCTCCTCCGTTTTCGGTTGGGGATTCCGTCGTTTCCACTCGGCCTCGCATGCGAAGGCCAGCCGTTTTGCTGCGGCACGGTGACGCTGTTGTTCAAGGAGCATGAGCCTCCGGAAATTGCCCATAGCCTTTGTAAGATGGTCCATGTGCGCCCATTGTCGTGGGGGCTCCTCTTCGGGCTCCGGCTCAAATACGGAGCATCTCTCCTTGGAAAGAATACCACCGGGTTCCACCTCTTTCTCGATGCGCAGGATGATTTGGGCATCATGGCTTGCCATCTCGTCCGTGTATTGTGGGCCATCCTCCAAGGTCAACAGGCCACCTTCTTCTACTGGAATATCTGCCGCACGCTCAAAGTATTCCTCAAAGGTCGGGCCAAGCTTGCGACGTATGTTCGCTTGTTCGCGGTGGACGAGGGGAATGACGGTTAGCGGGGGTCTGGCTCGGAATTTGATTCGCGGTGTGGTGCGTGTCGCATTGGGAGACGCTGCGTCTCCATCTTCGTTGGCCTCTTGAACATGACGCGTTGAACGACGCGTGCCGACGGCAGGTCTGGTGGGTGTTGTTGGACGCCTGGGAGAAACCGATCGACGGCGACTTCGGGTGGCGGATTTATTGTCTTGCTGTGTTGCTTTTCGCGTCGAGGGCTTCGTCGCTGGTGCCTTGGGCGGCATCGGCTTGCCCGAGGAAGTCGGGCGTCTTGCGGTGCTAGATATCGAGGGCGTGGTGTGTGTAGGGGTGGTGGTGTGGCCGTTGGCAGAGGCAACTCGAGTTTTGGAGGGGCTAGCTTGCTGGCCGTGAAGGGATCTTCTGGTGATCCTCTTGTCGCCACGTTGTAGCTCTAGCGGGATGGTGTTGATGCGCCCGGATTTTCGGCGGCCGTCTTGTGCCACGAAGGTTGACGGGCCCTCGGCCTCAACCTTCTTCCACGGTGGCGACTCGAGCTTGGGACGGCGCGGCGAGTTGTCGGGTGTCTCCTCGCGCACGCGGCGCCGTTTTGCTGGCGGTCCGTCTTCCATCGGGGTTGAATCGCGTGCATGACCGTTGATGCCGTTGATGCCGTTGGTGCCGTTTGGCAGAGGACTCGAAGCTTGCGTCGCTGGACTTTGGCCGTCGTTGGGGTCTGGAGAAAGTGGGGAATCGTCACGATCGTTGAAGGGGAGTTGGGCTTCTTTGAACGAATGTGACTCCTCCGCGTCGGCGAGGTCGGCGGCGTGGGCGTCGTGAAGGCCATTGTTGCCGTTGGTGGCAGGCGGGTCAGCGTGTGTTGGGCCGGGCGAGAGAGGCGACGCGATCTCCGTCATAGTGTTGGGTGACAGGGAGAGGCGGAGGGGACTGAGATCTCAACGAAACGGGCATTTGGCAGAATGAAAATAACGTCACGGGGATTGCAGAGGCTCAAGGTATCTCCCAGCAGAGTCTGGACGTGATCAGCCTTCTGGGAGGCAGGCTGCAGCGTGATTTGTTGCGAAGTCGCCCGTCATCTGCAAAACTTTGACGGCCGACAAAAAAATCCAGTCCTTGCCAGCCTGAAAGGCGAGTGCCGCGGTTCGAGCACCGCGCTTGGCTGCCTGAGGCAGAAACGGCTGTCGGCGATTTCCCGGCAAAACTCTGCGACCCAATCACGAGCTGCTAACCTACGCTGCGACTGAGCTGTACGTCCAAGCTCCACACTCCACCCAACATCGAGCGACAGCCGTCATCAAAGACCTTCGCACAAACACACTTGCCCTGCAGTTCGACCGCATCGCGGCACTTCCTCCCGCAAAGGTACATATCAATTGGATCTCAATTCCGCTGAGTGATTGGCTGCTAATGTGCGATTGATGCAGATGTTGTCCCGTCGGATTGTGAGGGCATCAACCTCCCGCGTCGCCGCCGCAAGTCGGCTCCCCGTCGTGCAACGCCGAACATTTATGCCCGAGGCCATGGTGGGCAGGAAGACTCTCGATGAACACTACCCGGACTCAGACTACCCGACTCTGACAGATGCGGAGGATCCTGAGATGGTATGCTCTCCAAGGGGCCGGGACAGACATGGATCTTGACGATTGACAATTCGCGCAGAACGGTGGCTATGTCAATCCTCCTCGTATCAAGCGCCAGTTTCGCGACCCTCACGGCGACTGGTGGGACAAGCAGGAACGGAGAAACTACGGCGAGCCGGTGCACGAGGACCACGATATTCTGGGCATGTTCAGCCCGTACGAGTACACCTGGATTGGGACCGGGAAGGGACTTGCTCAGATTGGTGCATTTGTGGCCGTCTTCTGCAGCGTTCTCTACGTGGTGAAGCTGTCATACCCCGACAGACGCTCGTACCCCCGCGAGTTCGAGGGTGGTCTGGAGAAGGAGCTTGGCGGTGCTGGAGCGATTCGGGTGAGTACTGCCCGTTAAGTAAAACTGTGGTACTGGAAGCGAATACTAACCTGCGATAGGCGAGAGCATCCGGCGACCCTGAGCCGTAGGCAGGGACGAGCTGGACATGTACATATGTAGAGAGAGGCGCAAACAACCAGAGATACTATGTGGATGTGGAGAAGTCGGGTGGCTTCCATGGTCTCTTGGCGCAGTGACAAAGTTTGAACTCCTTGCTCCGTCGATATCCCAGATCAATGGCAGTGGATAGTGACTTCCATGAGCCAGGCTCAGATCTGACGAGCTTCCAGGGAACCGCCCATCTCTATCGACAGCCTGGCCCTCAAGAGCTCCGCGCCTCTTCCTTCTCGTAACCGATAACTGAGGGAGCCTGAGTTTTGCAGACCGGGAAGCCCCGTGCCAGGTGGCTGTGTTATCGATAATGTTGGCGCGCTTTCCCCTGGAATCTCCGAGAAAGGGGCATCTGATTGGTCGCATCACGAGTCTCTCAGCAAACGCGACTTCCCGGCCCTGACAGCTACTGCACGATACTCAATCTTCGCCAGTCACGTTGGCCAAGATAGACTTGCAGCCAATCGTGCCATTGCCGTGAGTTCCCACTGACCGCAATTCAGCTGCGTGGAGCGGGATGATGCGAGAAAACGGGAGCGCGGGCAAGAGCAACCCTCGCCGGGCACTCTGTCGGAGCCGACGATTAGGTCATGGCGTGACCTCTCCCTTTCTGCGTGGTATTATCATCGCAAAACGTCATCTTGGATCGTTACCAACCATCAGCTGGCTGATCTGCTTTTTTTTCTTGCCTTCTTTTTTTGTCTGTTTTGTTTGCGTTTGCTTCTGTCTTGCTCTTCTTTCCGCTTCCCCAGGATCTCACATCACGACATATCCCTTCGAGCTTTGCGCCATCTCCCTCCCAGCCATGCGGTTTGAGGATTGGGATGTCATCCTCTTTCCTGTCGGCAGAGACTCCAAGATACCCTTCAAGGAGTTCAAGGTCGCATGCCATGCAGCTCCGGACCTTGAGCTGTCCCACATCCACGGATCGACAGGCATGCCTGTCATGACCTGCTTCGTCCCCAGTTTACCCGCTGGCACGCCATTTCAGATCTCGATTCACTGCTGGAGAACCCCCGACATCAGTCAATTTGCTCGGACCTACAGCAAACATACAGACCTTGTCAAGTTTGAGGCCCGTATCTTGCTTGACGGGCGGCTGCTGTCGTGCGTTACAATCCCTTCACTTTACTAGAAGGAAGGCCGAGCCACGCACTGACGGCACCGTAGTTCAACGACCTTTGATCGCAAAGTCAATGGGCCTCATCTGATTACTAGTACTTTCGGTATGTACCAAGTTGTTACCGACACGAGGATCACAGCTAACAGCACCCTACTTAGAGTTCACGAAGACTGGCGAACTCGAGCGGCTCAAATTCCCGCACTTCCGCCGCGAGCTACTGCTCCAGAACCATTGGAATCCGGGCGACGATCTGGGACGCATCAAGGTCATCATCAGTGAAGGATTTCCCCGCGACTCGTTGTCGGTTCCTATCGAGAGGGTGAAGAATGTGGTGGCATTTTCTTTCCAGCATGCTCCGTTGGGTAGGTGAAAAGTCTCGCGCTCCGCTGCTTCTCGGCCTCAATGGGAGCTAATGAGTTGATGAAGAGTTACTTGAGAGCAACGGTATTGCATGGCCCAGTCCGGCCATGTGGCAGCGCCCACCATACAACCCTCCTATGCCGGTGCCGACGTACCACCCAGAGGACGGAGCTCACTCGCACACACACTCTCCGCGAAAAAGGTCTTTCTTTCGTGACAGCAAGAGCCAGGGTTTCCAGCCTCCGTTCGGGATGGGAAACGTCTTCCAGCCCCAGCCATCCACAAGCTTCTTCGGGGGGCAGCCGTTCCCAATGCCGTTTCTCCCGCGGGGGAATACGACAAGTTCTTCGCTGTCATTTCCTGACTCTTTCAACGAGTCCGCGTATTTCGATTGGGTCAATTCTCTTTCCAGTGGGCAGTCATCTGGTGAGCTCGGCAAGGCGGTTTGGCCAACCACCACGCGCAATACAAGCAAGCAGTCCAGCACGGACACTAGCATGCCCGACTATATGTCGAATCACAGTGTCGATGCGATGCATATCTCTGGGCCGAGTCTCGAAGACGACCCGATGAGCCTCAAGGTCCCAACAAACACTCCTACGGCAGGTCCGACTGAAGACGCTCAGGGCCCGCAGTTCAATTTCTCTTCGTATGGCATGTCGTCCGACCTCGCAACATCCCTGACGCATTCTCTCCTCAACCAGCCTCTCCCGCTCCCGATCCCACCTCACGCTATCCCGCTCCCGTCGTCGGAGGTCAAGTCTCGCAAGGAGAACCGTCATTTGAACATCAGCGGCTCCAACCCCGCTTCAACACAGTTCACACCGCACGGGGCCCAGACCGATACTCGGAAAATTTCCCAGCCCGTCTTTGGCATTGGGGGAAATCTGGGAGCTGGAGTCGGAGTGCAGATGTCATCCACTGCTGGTCTCGGCACGCGTGGCCTCTCACCCAACTCGGAAGCTGTTTTCACTCTGGAAGCATCTCGCAACTCGTCGGCTAATGATTTCGGGGTCAACCTCACCAATAATGGCGCGGGACTTGGTCCATCATGTTCGCCGATGCCTATTTCTCAGCATTCATTCGTCGAGGCAGCCACAGATGGCAACAGCCCGAAAGCCCTCTCTACTAACGTGTGCAATGTGGGTTCGAGGCGAGCGCGAAACTTCACGCCCATTTCCGCCAAGGTGATTGATGAGGAGGATGAGCCACGGAAGTCTTCCAGTCATCATCATGTGAGGGCCACGGGACACGGCGAGGAAGGCTCTGTTGAATGAACTCTAATACGAAGGTTTTCTTCAGCATAACTACTATCTGTAAGAGCCTTTAACGTTTGTTAACCACACTGTTGGCTGAAGAAGCATATCCTGGTGACCGGCGCAGCTTGTTAGTTTTGATAGAGGTTTAAGCTATGCGGCCGAGAAATAAGCAACTGATCATCCCATAACAAGGGCATTCTGTGGGCATTTGGTGCAGCTTTGCCTGACCGAGCAGTGCATAATTCGAGTCCTGTGCACCTACCTGCTCATCGTCAACATTCGCGACCGCGTACTTACGACAATGTCGAGCTCGTCGCATCTCGTGAGCGTACCGGATCATCTCTGAGGTCCTCTGAACCGACGCTCACAGAAAGAAAATGAACACCAAGAGGAAGCATTCGTCGTATGGGACCCATCTTCTCGTCATCCTATACACCAGTTGGCGAGTACCTTATGTCCGTGAGTGATGAAGCAGGCGAAGTCCGGCTGAACCTGAAGCGACCGGTAGAGACTCTCTGCTTCTAAAAGCGATGAACTGTCGCATTTGCAGCCTGGAAGCCGATCTCGTTCAGATACAACTTTCTCAAGTCTGCATTGGCCGAGCGGGAGAGAACAGGGCCATGGAGATTGCAGAGACGTCCGGAGGGTGAACTGACAGGGCAAATCGGAGTACATATCGGGGCCGTGTCAAGCAGGCAGCACCCGTCGACTGTCGACCCTGCGTGCAACTATTCCTTCTGCTGCAGCTTGTAAGTTGTATGGCGAGAGAGTTTTTAGATATATACCCGTGTGGGTGAAGCGGTTCACACGAGCTTCGGCTTTATATCTCTGCATCTTGGGACAGTAGTTCTGAGAAACCCGGCTTCCCCGGCATGTTGTGTTTCCGGTGCACGCGGATGGGTTGGGGGCACACGACATCCATCATGGACTGAAGGCGCCACAGAAATAACACATTGGCATGCGAATTTGACTGTCACTGGCGACACGAATGCGTGATGCGCGGCATGGCCGACCGCCATGGTCAAAGTGGAGGGCATGGAGGGGCAATCGGAACTGTGATCTTGAAGGATCCGAGTTCCTGACTCTGCCGAGCCACTAGTCCGACGCTATGATCTCGGCGCGAGGCCGGGAATTTTGCGACCTTTCAGCTCGCGGGCACTAGTATCCCGTCCGCGGAACGCGACAGAGTTAGCAGCCGGCTGACCATCGCGAGTTGCGGCTAGGGTAACTCCCTTTCTGTATTAAATACTTCGGACGGCAAGCTGGTTGTATTTAGGCGTGTTAGTGGCTGAATTCGCCGAAACAGAGACAGGAGGAAAGCAAGTAGGAATCTGAAGCTGACATGTCCGGTGTGGTCGAATTCGCCGAAGGAGAGAGCTTCGGAGGATTGCGGACGAGATATTTAGAGCCGATATCCCCGATTGACCTGCGCGAGCGAGATGTCCGTGTTGTTTTGCACCCCCGCACGAGGGAAGATTTCCGCTGTCGATTTGACGGGTCTACTGGTGTTTGAGCCTCTCGGCTTACCTGACATTTGGCCCAACCGCTTTACCAACAAAAGGAAAATGAAGTCGTTGACAAACACCGAGCTATCCTCGCAATTGGTTCGGTGTTGTGACACGCTCAATCTCTGACACGGAAGTCCTGAGGGGTTATTTTTCGGGCAGTGGGATAACCCCGAGCCCGGTGCAACTGAGAATGACACCTTGGATTGCGGCGCGATGACATACCCGTCCGTAATTACGCTGTGGACGCCCCGGTTCTGGATTCTCGTGCACCAGGCTGGCAGTCCATTTTTTGCCAGTGAAAAGCCTACCAGCGACTCTATAGTAACTACCCGGTGGATGTAACTCTCAAAGATTGAGGCAATGAGGAGACTGGGCGAGGTTTTCTCGGAGAGGAGCAAGGCCTCGATGAGTCACGAGGTCCACGTTGAGAAGCGGTTGCGAGCGTTCGGATTGTTTCCAGCAAGCACTAAGGATTTCATGTTGCGTAATACGGGTTTTATTCGCCGGGTCTCCCACCTGCACTTGCCAAGACTCTTTCGAGTGCCCAGCAAAGTCCCCTACCGTTTCCGGGTTCTGTGTGTGTACTGCCACCCAGTTCCAACCGCATGTCGCGTGGGGTTCGGATGGTTTCAAGCGCCTTTTAGCCTTCCGGTGATTGATTCTGCGTTTTTCTTGATTGTGTATATTTAGAGCTCCGTTTTCTCCCTTCGTTCGGCGCGACACGGATCGAGTTCCGGCCGGCGCCCCGACTTAGACGAAAAAGGCGCCAAGGCTAGCGACCCCGGGACTTGGATGCGACCTGGGGGGGGCGGCTCAATCAACGCAAGGGGACCTAAGACCTTTTGGGTGTACTCTCCATCCAGGGCCGTCCCGCCCCAGCGCCCTGGTCTGGAACTTCTACGCCTGTTCCATTCCGGAGGGACGCGCGCGTCGAGGAACTTATCCCGGCGTCAAATTGGCACTTGCCTGCTGCGGCTAGTGCTGATGTTGGCAGTTATCATTATCCCAATTAACAATTCTGGCGCCTGGGATGCAAAATGGTAGACGGTCATCGCATTGCGTCTCTGGGCCGCAGTGGGAGCCAGATTTGCTGCAGCAGTCAAACACTGTGGACCCAGTGCCCAAGGCGCGGGACGGGACACACTAGTTCGGAAACAAACCAAAGAATGACAACGGGATTCTCGCGGTTCGGAGACAAACGGGGTATCCATGAGGCCGTGTCCCCATCCGAGCCCTCCCTGCTCTTGCTGCCACAACCATTGGACGCCCTCCCCCCAGACCCCATCCCCCCATCGCAAGCCGCAGATGGCCACACAACGCGCCAGATGTGATGGGCTGGCAGGGACCCCCATCTTGCGATTGTCAGGATTTCAATATAATAAGGGCAGAGCCCACAACCTGACGGCCTCGTTTTCAACCCTCTGAGCAGACCGGCTTCCCGTTCTACCCTTGCGACACAGCGCCAGCAGCGCGGATTCTCTTGCCTGGACGAGCATCCTCGCGCGCGACCTATCTCGCACACTGAACCACACTACGATCCACCCACACCACCAGACCGAAGCCATGGACGACAAGCTTGCCGTCCCGACGGCGTCGACGGTGCCCGAGTCGGAGGCTGCCACCATCGCCGATACCAGTGTCGCGGGTGACGAGAAGGGATCTAACATCGACGAACCCTCCGATATCGATGCCGCCCCCCCTCGCAGTGCCCCAACACCCGCTGCCGACCCCGAGAAGAATGCAGAGCTTGCGCGTCAAGCAACCGCCGTCTCGAAGACTGGCCAGAGCATCGCACAAAGACTCACGCGGGAGGATGGGACTGAGTACCCCACTGGCGTCAAGCTCAGTCTAATCATCCTTGCGTTGTGTCTAAGTGTCTTCTTGATGGCGCTCGGTAGGTTGCCTGGTAGTGACGGGCCAGAGCCTCACTAACATGCGTTTAGACAACTCTATCATCGCGACTGCTATCCCCAAGATAACGGATGAGTTTACAAGTTTGCCAGACGTTGGTTGGTATGGAAGCGGTACGTTTCCCGACTCCATGTTCTTCGGGCGCAGCTTCTGATTGGGTTGCACAGCATATCTCCTTACCACCGCCGCCCTCCAGCTGCTTTTCGGAAGATTCTACACCTTCTTCAGCATCAAGTTGATCTACCTCATTGCTATCGTCATCTTCGAGATCGGTAGCTTAATCTGCGGCGTGGCCAACAGCAGCGTCACGCTGATCGTCGGCCGTGCCATCGCGGGTGTAGGCTCGGCCGCCATTTTCTCTGGAGCCCTTATTATCTTGGCCTACTCGGTGCCCCTCGCAAAGCGGCCCCTTTACAGCGGAATGATCGGCAGTATGTATGGAATAGCCTCGGTATCCGGACCGCTTCTTGGCGGCGCTTTCACCGACAAGGTGACATGGCGCTGGTGCTTCTACATCAACCTGCCCATTGGTGCCATTACCCTCGCCGTCATTGCTGTCTACTTCCCGGACCCCCACAGGGAGATTACCAACGACGACACGACTTGGGAGCGCATCAAGCGGTTCGACCCCTTTGGAACAGCTGTCTTCATGCCGGCCATCGTCTGCCTGCTCCTGGCTTTGCAGTGGGGCGGAACAACATACGCTTGGGGCAGCTGGCGCATCATCCTCCTGCTCGTCCTATTCGGTGTCCTCATTGCTGTCTTCCTGTTCATCCAGCATAAACAGCAGGACTTGGGTACTGTACCGCCCCGCATTTTCTTCATGCGCTCTGTGTGGGCGTCGAGCCTGTACTCGTTTTGTGTGGGCGCTGCCTTCCTTGGGTCTGTCTACTATCTGCCCATCTGGTTCCAGGCCGTCAAGGGTGCGAGCGCCGTCAATTCGGGCATCATGAACCTGCCCATGCTAATCTCCTGCGTACTCTTCTCGATCTTCGCCGGTGCCGCTGTGAGCATTTGGGGTTATTACACGCCTTTTATGCTGGCCAGCGTTGTCTTCGTTTCGATCGGCTATGGTCTGATCACGACCTTCCAGCCCGACACCAGCAGCTCCGCCTGGATCGGCTATCAGATCATCGCGGGCATTGGTATCGGCTTGGGCATGCAGCAGCCGTTGATGGCAGTGCAGACGGTGCTCTCCATCGAGGACGTGCCCACCGGTACCGCCGTCATCATCTTCATGCAGACACTTGGCGGTGCGCTCTTCGTGTCTGTCGCCCAGAACGTCTTCACCAACAAGCTTGTTGAAAACATCGCGAAATACGTCCCCGAGATCCCTGACCCGCTCTTCATCCTTGGTGTCGGCGCCACAGGCGTACAGCACGTCGTGGACCCAAAGCTTCTCCCCGGTGTGACACAAGCGTACAACGACGCGCTGACACAGACGTTCATCGTCTTCACTGCACTGAGCGTGGCGAGCATCATTGGCGCGGCGTTCACCGAGTGGAAGAGCGTGAAGGGCAAGCAGGTGGAGATGGCGATTGCATGAGCTTGAGGTTTCCTACTGTCGCATATACCCCCGCATGACCTTCGTGTCACTTGTTTGTTTTTACTGTTAAAATTTGTGTTATAAGAAGGGATAACGTTGTAATGGAGGCCGCATGTACCGCTTGCATAGACTCATTGGATAGATTAGGGCGATGATGTGTAGGATTTGGGGCGGGCATAAAAGTCAATGGCGTTTGGGAAGGAATCTCCTCACATCCTAGGGAATGGATACTATTTTGACACCAACCGTTTTGCCGAATTGTGACTTGGTTGAGGCTGAGGGGGGGGGGATGTACTCGTTTCGTATGGGTGGCTCCCACCAGCATGACGTCGATGTTGATCTGCATCGCGCGCATCAAAGAGGGGCCAGGACGTCAGGTTGAGTACGAACACGAGGTGACCAACTAGATCCGGAAAACAACCCGAAAAGCGGCTACAGGCGAGGTGCATCACAAAAGCTTAACTTGACGGTCTCGACTGTCGAGGAAACTGACCCCGCGGAACAGGCCAGCTAGCATCGACTGCACATGAACTGTTTCGCGATCGAGGCATTGACAGAGCTCGAGGGTAGGGGAAATGTCATGAGATTGTTCTCCCAAATCTGCCTTAGTACCTGACTACCAAGCTAACACCAACGCCAGACCATTTTCTCAGCTTCCCTACGAACATCTCCAGCTGTTCGCGGCATTAACATCCCCCACGCCGTTATACAACGCCTTCTCCGGCCAAGGACACAACGGCCTCTGCCTCACCACGCCCGAACTCGCATTCCACCGCGAATGCCACGACGTCGCCACAATCTCCTCCACCACCTTTCCGCCCTCCACCCACCCAATCATCGCCAACATCGCGTCGTGCCTCGCGTCCTTGAACCCCGGCACCGACCACTCGCCCATGCCCATCGCGCCCGCCTGCGTCGCGCCCCCAAAGTTCCACGGCGCCTTGACCGCATCATCTGTATTCCAGCAGTGATGCATACCCGGGACCAGAAACATCCTGAAGAAATCTCTCACACCCTCCAGGTCTCCTCCGAAGGCCTGCACCGTCTTGTCGTAGTACATCAGTGACCCCTTTGTGGGAACCAGCCCGTCAGCGAGACCATGGTAGAGTATCATCTTTCCGCCTCGCTGCTTGTACGCCTTCAGCGCGCCGTAGTTGTCGGCGTTGCATTGTCCCGGGTCGCGCGCGTCTGCTTCGGCGATGGCTGAGTCGTTGTAGGACTCCCATTTCCAGTTGGGGTCGTCGTACAGGAAGTCCTTGTCGTAGCCGACGCCGAAGCCGGAGGGGCCGGTGGGCTCGCCGATCAGAAGGGGCCATTGCGATTCAGAGGAGATGGTTAGGCCCGGGTAGAGGAGTTCGCCTGATGCCGAGCGGTAGTCGCCATAGATGTTCATGGCGGTTTGGAGCTGGATCGGGGTGAGGCAGTTGCGGCCGTGGAAGCTCGTGGGATCCGGGAGGGGGGTGGAGTTTGTGCAGAGCAGTTTGGAGAAGTCGTACTTGCAGGACATGGGGTTCGAGACGATGGAGTCGACTACCCCGTCCTGGGCGTCGCATTGGGCTCGGGCTTCGTGGGCGAGGAAGGGGAGGAGCGTCATGGGGATATGCTTGGGATCGGAGGCGGGGAAGTTGTCTGTGCCGACTTTAGTGATCCAGTTGTTGAGGTGGGTGGTCCACCAGGCGGGCGCGCCGATCAGGGCGCCGTCGAAGGAGTCCGGGAATTTCTGGACCTCGCGGAGACCCTGGCGGCCGCCGGTTGAGCAGCCGTTGTAATAGGAGTGCGCCGCGGGGCGGCTGTAGTAGGCGGCGACGAGCGCCTTGCCGTGGACGACGGTGCCATGCATGGCGCGCCAGCCCCAGTCGGTGCGCTTCTCGGGCTGGTTGAGCGCCCAAGCTGTGTCGATCATGGTACCATTGTGGCCAGTGTCGGTGGACACGGCGGCCATGCCGTAGTGCGGTCCAGGAGCCCTGGTGGTCATGTCAGCTTCGGTATGAAGGTCGGGTAGAAGCTAGGGACTTACATGTCAATCCAGTTGATGCCGCCCGAGAAGCCGCCGTTGCCTACGGCGAGGAAGCGGCCCTGCCACTTGTCTGGGGCGGGGAGGAAAAGTCCGAAGCGGTAGCTGCTCGACGGGGAGCTTATCACGCGCACCGTCACCGCGCACAGCGCGGGCATGCCGGTGGGGATCCAGGGGTAGGCCTCGTCCGGCGGGCCTTCGCCATAGCTCCCGAGCTCCGGGACGCTGGCGACTTTCTCGATGGTTGCATTAGGGGGGAGAGCTGATACGAAGGACGACACATCGCATGGTAGCGCTTGCTGGCGAGGATGGAGGCGGACAACACCGCCAGCGGGGTTGCCAATCGTTTGAAGGACGAAGATGATGCTTGCGACGGCGACAGACACTGCAATTCGAGTCATTACGCCGATCGTCAAGGGGTTAACAGCATCGGGGGCAGTGCATGTTGGTAATGTCGCTCTGATTTGGACTGACAGACAAAACAAACAAAGCAGCGCAGGGATATAACAGATCACTTGCCAGTCATAAAGCTTCGAGCCCATGACGACGGCAGGGCCCAACCGCTGCTACTCGTGGCGAGCAACACAACGGTAAAGACACTTCCCCCGTCATCAGTCTGTGTTTTCAGCACTGGATCGAGGCCCATGGCGAAGCAGTATCCTCAAATCCTAATGTGTGTGGGTGCCGTCTCTCCGCCACCGAATGAGTTCCAGCCCAGATGCCGAGCCCGATCCACCCAAGGAAAGGTACGCAAGAGCTAGAGAGTCAGAGCGGTGGTGCCGAGAAAGGTATCGTGTGCCGCCCGTTCTCACGCCGTGTGGGCGATTGGATTCTCTCTCCCACGCTCGGGCTGCGAGCCGAGCTCAAAGGGGCTAGGTAGCCGGCCTTATGACGGTGGGATAAGATGGATGCAACCGGTCGTATCAAGGAGTGGCCGGCCAGCTTGGCAAAATACAGCAAAGGGAGTGTGTCAGAGGCCCGTCCGAAGGAAGGATGAGATACGAAGATTCGCTTGGACCTTTAGATCGGGAGACCAGTTAAAAAGAGTCAGTTAGATCGGGCTGTCGGGATGCTCCCGGCTCCCGGCGTCGTAGGGACGGGAAGCTGCGGGCCTCGGAACGGGGCTCCGGAGTGTGTGGATGAGATGGGACGAAGCCGCTGACAAGAGAATGGATTTCGTTGTCTCATTGTGCATCAGACAAAAAGCTACCTGGGCGTCGGATCAAATGATGTGCATACTAGATCGGGCCTACCTGTGCGCATCGCCGTCAGATCAAGGTTCAACCTAGTCAAATGTCAGCGTTAACTCCCTAGCTCTACGACTAAACCGGACATCTACATGAATCCTAATTAAGTTCGCACTAGAACATTCATGCATATGGACCCCGAGACTACTGTGACATGCGGCCAATATATGTGTCTAGCTGGGGTTGCTGCGTTTCGAGACACAAGACTGCATGTAGTTGAACCATAATGCTCTGGTCAGATGTCTCACGATGGACGCTGTGACGAGCTCGTATGGAATGTCGACCCTCATCTTGCCGCTGGATATCATGCAACACACAGAACTCATGAAATACGCACGTGCAAGACAAGACACCAAGATCAGATTGCCTCCATTCCTCCATTCAAGACAACACATAAACTACCTCTGCCATAGATATCCCGGTCCCACCGCCCTCCCCTTCAAGTCCAGCACAAACAAGAACACACGAACAAAGTACTCAAAGCCTGAACAACCGAACCTCCTTCGGATCCCTCCCCGCCTCCTCCGCCTCCCTCAACAGCTGCTTATTCTTCCACCCATAAAACACCCTCAACGCACTCGACCCCACCGTGACAAATAGCAACATTCCCGCATTGACCCAATGTCCCGTAGGGTACCCAATCTTCGCCTCGTCCGCCTTGTAGATCCACACACCCGGCATCTGTCCAATCCCCGCGCCAAACGACACGTTGATCGCCACCGCGAGTCCTACCGCCGCGGTGGAGTACACATTGGATGTAAGCCACCCCAGCATGGGCGGGATGCACGCGAAAGCCCCCGCGCAAGCGATGATGAAGCATCCGTAGCGTGAGAGGAATGCATCCGCTGGGAGCAGGGCAGAGGCCATGAAGCCGATTGCGCCGATGAGAGCGAATACAGCGGTGTGTAGACCACGAGCGTTGAAGTGGTCTGCGGACCAGGAGACGAGGATCTGCGTGACGTAGGCGACTGCGTAGGGGGGGACGGTCATGAGCTGGGCGCGGAGGTCGGTGTAGCCCAGGCCAGCGGTGATGGAGGGTGCGAAGAGGGAGAGGGAGGAGAAGGGGACGCCGACGCCGAAGTAGATGAGGTAGTGGCCGTAGAGGCGCCAGTCGCGGAGGGTGGCGATGGCATCATGCTTGGTCATGCTGCGGTGGTGGGACTTGGAGCCCTCGACGCGAAGCCGGGCGAGGGCGATTTCTCGGTCGCGGCCCTTGAGGTGTTCCTCGGGGTAGTCGGGGAGGAAGAACCACACGAGGATGGCAGAGAGGCAGGAAGGCACGCCTTCGATGATAAAGAGCCAGCGCCAGGCCGAGAGGCCGCGTGCTCCGTTCATGTGGCCGATGGCGTATGCGATGGCGCCGCCGAATGCGCCGGCGAGGGTGGCGCTGGCGAGGATGAAGGCTACGCGAACGCTGCGCTCGTCGGTTTTGTACCAGAAGGTGAGGTAGTAGACCAGGCCGGGGAACAGGCCGGCCTCGAAGACACCGAGGAGGAAGCGGACGCCAGTCGTCGCGGCGAAGCTCTGCACGCCGCCCAGGCCGATGGTGATGCAGCCCCACGAGAACATGAGGAAAGCGAGCCAGCGGGAGGGGCGGAGCTTCTTGAGGAGGATGTTGGAGGGGACTTCGAAGATGGCATAGCCTGTATTGTGTCAATCTTTGCGTGTTAGGTAGATGCTCCTGCGAAACTTGCCGACGAGAAAGATCATCAGCGCAATGTTGAACTGGTATGCCGTCGCGTGGATCTCGGTTTGCATGTCATTTTTTGTCGACGAATTGAGCACTTTCGCATTGCCGATATTGCTACGGTCGAAGAAGCATAAGAAGTAGATGTATGCCGACAGGGGAATGATCGTCAGGTCTTGCTTCCATACCAGCTTGCGCTCCTCGGCGGCCGTGTACTCAATCGTGGGGACAAGCTGAATAGAGTCAATGCCTGGTCCAACCCTATGCCAGTGTTTCGTGACTAACCTCGTTGTTGCTTGGTTCGACCTTGTCCGACACGTCCAGCTTCTCCGGGTCCACATCGTGGATCGAATCCGACTTCATTATCGCTGCGTCGGGCACTGGGTGCATGGGCTGGGGGATCACAACGGCACGGGTGTAGCTCGCGCGGCTGGAGTACCTCAACACCAAAACCTTGCGTTGACGACAGACGGGCAAGGCGGGGGATCTTAAGGAACGCGGCATCTACCAGGGCCGGGGGGGCGGGGTCGGGGTACCCTGTCCCGGCTGCTGTCATCTCATGTCTCTGATGATCATTCCCCACCTCCATGGCCTGCCGGTGCAATGCAGTGTCACTCGACACAATAGGGAAACCATCGAGATAGGCTACCCGGTATCCTCAAGAGTCTCGTGGGCAATACCGGCGAGGGAGGGACCCCAAGCGACCTGCCCATTGTGGTGGGTGCCAATGGCATCGATAAAACAAGAAGGATGATGAGTTCAAGTTGGAGTAGAGTGAGGTGACGTTGCAGTCCGGTATGCATAAAACAAGGTGTTGGCAGGGTTGGGGTGCAGAGAGAGCAACGGTCGAGACCAATGGGGTGGCACTCAGTCCGGCTGAAGGGCCATCGGCCGCACTCGAGGGGCCGGATCAGCGTTCGGCAAGCTGCCCCATTTGGCAGACAAGACGGGGAAGGCAGTTGGCTGCGGGCGCACAAGGGTTCGGCATTTGACGTCGGCCAATTTATGTCGATCCGTGCCGCGTCTGTCACGCAGCACCCGCTCAGGTCTCATATCAGGCGGTGCACCAAGCTTTCTTACTCCGAACTCCGGATGAACGATATCTTTGATGATTGAGAAACCCGCCGCTGTGAATGCTGAAGACAACAGTACTATACAGAGGCTAATGACGCGAAAGGAAACTGTGCCTACAGTGCATGACTCGCTTTGCTGCCCTCCGGTCTTCTGAACGGATGCGCTTCTGTGTTCAAGACATATTCGTCCAAGCTGATCAAGTCGGGCGGCGATAGGGCAAGATAAAAATACTTGAGTGTTTCTGCCAACCAGAAGCTCTGTGGAAATCGTCAGTCACATTCTGTGGGCTTTGCAGGGATTCTAGTCACTAACCTCCATGTAGTCCTCTTGTGGCAAGGGGTACTTGGCCTTCGTCACATCCAGGACCGCCGCATTGGCGTACTCCGTCGCTGTCCCATTGGCGACGGCACTGAACATATCCCAGGCAGCCTCCTGGTACTCTTGGCGACCAGTGATACGGTACATGATGAATACGCTCTCAATGGCCTCAGGCCGAAGGATGTAACGCGGGTCCTTGGTTGTCGTGAAGCCTTTTGGGAGGTGTGCAGACCACTCGTGGCGCAGCTTCTTCTCTTGGTCGAATACCTTCTCGTCCCATTTGCAATACTTGCGATCCTTGCAAGGAGCATTGTTCCATCTCTCAGGCCCCATACCTGTGGGCATCGAACGGTACGCGTAAATGCATCCCTGGGTCAGCTTGGGCCCAAGATCATCTGCCCAGTCACCCCGACCAAACAGCCTGCCGCCCAGGCCGTACACCCCCCCGACAAAGCATCCCAGATGTTCGCTCTCGGGATCAAGGGTGGTGTTTCCATCATAGTCCACGGTTGCGGTTCCGATCATCAGCAGATCCTCCTCACCCGGCAGCATGGGCCGGTAGAAGAAAGCCTTGTCTGCGGCCTTCATGAACAACTGGGACATCTTTTCGTATTTCTGATCCAATCCGCCGAGTAGCGCATACATTTTGGGGAGGTACTCATATAGCGAGTCGGCGCACCCGGCGATTCCGAATGAGCTGCCCGACACCACGTCAGGCGCACTCATGGAGACGTAAATTGGCCAAAGTCCTGGGATCTTGGTGAGTTTTTGGCCCTTGGCGAACACATCCATGACGCGTGAGACGGCATCATAATATTTGGGGTCGCCCGTGAGCTGTGATAGACGAGTCATCTCCATGGACAAGGTGCCGGGCGATGCCGACACGACGGAGCCTTCGACTTGCAGGCCCTCGCCCGCCTGAGCCTGCTCAAAGTTGATGAAGTCGACGGGCATGCGGTGCTCCGTGTCGTAACCAGCGTAAAGCAGGTCGCCTAGCTCGGTGGCCTTCTTGAGCAGGATGGGGCGTCCGCTGAGGTCGTACGCCGCCAAAAGACCGCCCAGGTAGCGGATGTTGGTCTCGAACATGTTGACGGTAACGGTGCTGCATTTGCCGAAGTCGATGGTTGCTACGGCATCAACAGCTTCATCGAACTCCTCACGCAGGCCCATGATCCACAGGGTGTCGAGTGAGTCCACGAGGGTGGCCGCCCATCCACTGAACTGGTCCTTGAACCCTGCGGAGAGGGGTTGCAAGGCATCCTTCATCCAAGCATACTTGCGGTAGCTGTTCCAGTTTTTCAGGAAGAGGTCACGGATTTGCTTCCGGCGCGCCTCGCGGCGCTTTGTTGCGGCCGGGTTCTCGGCCGGGAAGTTGTACTGCACCCGAGGCAGCGATACCGGGCGCCCCGCCGGGAGCCGCCTTATCTGTCCTGGGGGATACTTGGGGATGACCTTACTCCAGTCAAAACTGCTGGTCGACTTATGCGATGTGTCGGCGCCTTCGTTCATGTGACGCGCAAGACGGAGGGACTCCAGCTCCCCTGGCCGCGACCTCGAGGGTCCACCATTGAACGAGGCTGACGACGAGAGGTAATAAAGGAGAGTGATGAATACTGCTAAGGCGATAAGCGCGTTCCGCCGCCCACGGAGCGGGAACCGCGCCATGATGCTGGGGTGGCGAAGACGCTGTCGGGGCGCGGCGCGACGGCTCGGCGGCGGCTCAACTCGTTCTGCTCCGCTCCAAAAACCTCCAAAAAATCGGTGTCTCAGGGGTCGCGCTCTTGCATCGAATGGGGAGCGATTGTTTCGATCTTGCGTTACATGACTCGGGAATATTGATGGGTTATCCAACAACGACAAACAGGCCTGGGATGACAATGAACCCACGCAAGACTGCGGATGGGAATCTGGAAGCCGTCAGATTGCCTGCAAGGTGGATTGGGTTGAGACCCAGCGGGCAGGCGCTGGGCAAGAGATCTGTCCCATCCTGATCCAATCTTGGTAGGCGCTGCCGATCTAACCCCAGACAGTGATGAGATTTGCCGGAGACGCGACACGCGAGCGGGCGCCAAGATTGGACGGGGTACAGGGTCCGTGCGCATTAGTGCTCAGGGGAAGCCGGAACTGCCCTTGACCTGAGTTAGGATGTGGTGTTGACTCTGGCTTCAAGGTGAGTTCTGGAAGGAACTTGACTACCAGCAAGAAAGGGCGCGAGATGTCTTGTAGGTTGTAGCCATGTTTCCTGCCTGCAGGTCTATCAGAATGATGCATCAAATTTTTGGAAGAGAGTCGCGAACAGAGAGACCACCAGCGGTTTCGGCTCAACTCACAAAATATCGTTGCATGGCTGAGTGTTGCATCTCATGCTATGACAACAAAGGGATTGCGGAAGATATCACTTTGAGGTTCTCTGCAGTGTTTTTGAACAAAGAACGAACCACGCAGTTCAGGATGGGACCGCGAACATTGCCATTCTCCCCTGGAGTATCTGTTGCCTTTGTTGTACAGCAACATGTAGTTGTGCGGAACGACATAAATACACGCGCGCATAGCTGGGAATACATGCTCGTCTCTGTATTCGCTCATCAGTGTTCTGCCCTGACTTCTATCCACAGCATTGCAGACCACATTTGCGCCAGCTTACCACACTGCACCACATCATTCACCACACACAACAAAAGCTACACCCACGTCTACACATCATGCAGCCAGGTTCTGCATCGTCCGTCATGCCGCCCAGGAAGTCTCTTACGAGCAGGCAGCGAGCTGGATACGACAAGCTTCAGACACTCTGTGTGAACGTGGTACATGTTGGCACCAACGACCACTGGCGCCGTCAGCTCGATCAGTTTGTCGATGAAAACGACAAGAACGAATCTCTTCGGCTTTGGCGCACAATCCTTCCCCAACACTACTCCTGGGATCGTTTCCAGGAGTGGATGAGCCTGCGCATGAAATACGACAGCGCTAAGCACAGGGTCATCTTGGCCCAGTCAGGCAAGGACAAGCAATACCACATCGAGGCAGACACACAGTGGCATGAGCTACTCGAGGATGTGGCCAACGGCTTCTTTACTGTTCCGAAATGTGCCGACCTGAACTTCATTCTACGTCCGCGCGAGCCCCTCCCCGTGCTCCCCTTGATCGGCCCTTGCACAAAGATCCCCGATGCTGAGTGCATTGCCCGGGAGGCTGCACTTGCCGAGTCAAAGGCTGCCGCAGAAGCAGCCCCAAAAGAGACAGACACTAGCTCGTTGGTACCCATTGTCAACAAGACCTGGAGTTCTGACAAGCTCGCCGAGCTTGGAGTCGATCGTTATTTTCCTCGCGTTACCGGGGAGGTGTTTCCCTCAATTCTGAGCCAGATCGATGGCAGGGTCTCCACGAACTCGATGATTGAGGAGATATCTCCAGCTACCCCATCCCATAATGGCAACAGGGGCTCTGTCCAAGATGAGGAGCCCCCTCGACTCGCTCAGCCAACTACAGTCAGCAGTCCCAGCAGCCCTAGCAGCCTTACCAGCTCAGACTTTTCTGATTTCGAGATCATCGATATCCCAGCAGGTGAGTATAATGTCCAGCAATCCCAGGACAATGACTACGGCGCTGTGGATGAAGGTTTCGTTGACACACAGATCGGTAGCTACAACACCGGAGACACAGAGACCGAGTGGCAGCAATGCGTCAAGTTCTTCCGCCTGAAGGTACCATCTTCGGGCTCTTCAAGTTCCTCAACCTCCACTCGAAAGCGTGTTCCTGTAGCCAAGCTCCCCGGCATGTCCGTGGGTCTGTTTGACTACCAGCTCATGGCTGTGCTCAAGATGCTTGGCTTCACCACCAACGGTCTCTCCGGCGGCTTCCTGGCCGACGAGCAGGGCCTGGGCAAGACGCAAGAGATGTTCGGTCTCATTGCGGCTGCTCACAATATCCGCAAGAGCAAGAATGAGGTCAACGTCGCTCGAAAGTCCAAGGTGCCAACCAAGCATAATGCGGCCGACAAGAGGTCTACCCACTGCTCCATGGACGTTCGGTATGGCCTGCGGTGCTACTGCTACAGCAAGTCAACCCAGGCGATTGCCGGCTGTCTTCCTGAGGGCCCGACTGTGATCATCGTTCCCGCTCGGAGCTGTGCACAGATCCTGCGGGAAGCCAAGACCAAGCTTGATCTCAAGACTCTGAAGATCCGCTTGCACCACGAGACTGCCGCCAAGGAGGACAAGCTGACCTTGGCTGAGGTCAGGAGCATCACAGCTGCGATCACGGCCAAGACTGGCACCGACGACGGCACCGTCGAGTACCATTACCAAGTCAACCCCGGCTTTAGCGACTTCGTCATCATCACAACTCCCGAGTCCCTCGGCACCCTCACCAACGGGGTCTTCGGCGTCGATGTCAAGGTCGGCGATGAGCGCAAGAAGCGAGATGGACTCCTGCCTGGCATGGTGATGCTAGACGAGTTCCACGAGTACCTCCAAGACGACCAAACGGCCAAGAACAAGACGCTTGCCTGGCTTCAACACTTGAAGAAGTCATGCCGCGGTTCCAACCAAAACACACCACTGGTGTATTTTGTGTCCGGCACCCCATTTAGTGACTCCCCGGGCGACATCCGACCGGCCATCTCGCTCCTTGAGCGGGAAGAGTGGACTACCGAGTCTCACGACATGGCCCCTGTCACTACCGCAGGGATCGACAACATAGTCAGTGCATTTGACGGGCTGTGCAAGGCGCAGACTGAGGGCTTGGAGCTGAACCGCGAGGACATTGTCAACTACCGCCGACTCCTCGACGGGGTCCTCAGCCGCACCTTGGTCCGCCGTCTCGGCACCAACAGCTTCCGCGACCAGCCCCTGACTACTATCAGTCCCCTGGGCGTCAACATCGTCGATCACGAGGTCCCGCAGCCGCTTCTCGCGGACTTGCAGTCCCTCGCGGACGCCACCGCTACCCTCATCCAAGAGGAAGCCGCAGGTCGGTACTCCTTGGACGAGACAGGCGCTACCCCTCTTGACATCGGCCGCTTCCTTCGCAGCGATCACAGCCAGGACTTCCTCCTCAAGCTGCGACTCGCCTCAATCTTTCCGGGCATCGCCACCGTCTCCGGCGCTGACTTCACCTTCACAACCTCTGAAGTCACCGCGGGGCTCGCTGCGGCCAACAACGACCCCACCAAGACGCGCTATTACCCGCTCATCGGCCACTGGGCCTCACACAGCGCCAAGCTCGCCACCCTCAACGGCATCATCACCACGATGCTGTCCGACAAGACCCCCATCCCCGGCGAGGCCAGTAACGCCAAGAAGCTCGTGATCTTCACGCCCCTCGAGGCCGAAGCCGCGCTTCTCCACGCGTATCTCGTCCGCCGCAAGGCGACCCTCCCCGCTCTCAAGGCCCTGAAGCCTGTGTCCATCCACAGCGGCATCAGCGCCTCGGCACGCCAGGGGGTGATCGACAAGTTTCTCGAGCAGGGCAACGCGCCGCCGAACGTGCTCGTGGCGCCAATGGCGCTGGCGGGCACGGGGCTCAACTTCCAGCGCGCGAAGTACTCCGTTGTCACAGGTCCTGCGTGGACCAAGCGTGAGAACCAGCAGGCTTATTATCGCATTCACCGTGTCGGCCAGAAGCAGCAGGCAAAGCTGTCGCTGCTGACGGCGCGGTGGAATCCTGCTGAGCGGGTAGTGTTGGCTCGCTATGAGGGGCGCGAGGTGATGGAGGAGGGAAGATGGGAGGTGAGTAGCGTGGGGGACGCAGATGAGAGTGCGGGGCTTGTGGAGCGGCATCAGGCGGCTGCAGCGGACGCGATGGTTGAGGAGGCTTCTTCGGAGTAGCTCTCGAGATAAACTCGCATCAAATATTTGTACTACCACCATAATTGAGTTTAGATAAAAATTTAGATAGGTCGTTTGCTTTTTGATGTATTATTTCCTTGTTCTGCGATTGTTTTATGTGCTCTTTGTGATTTCGTTTGACAGTGACCCTAACCCCGAATCTGCAATTTGCGTGGCCCGAGCGTTTCCACATCGCACTAACACCTTCACACCTATTTCACTACCAGAGTTGCTAACGACCCAGCACCCCCACCAATCAGGATCAGCCACCCAAAATTCGATGTTTCCGGCCTCCACCTCAGCGGCAACCACTCACTCACCCGCCCGCCCAACACCATCGCCAACACGACCAAATAACCATCACCACTCCTCATCTCCTCCCCTTCCATCTCACAATCTCAAAATGCCCCGTCCACCACGACCCCTTCCTCAACCCCCCGCCCCATCCTCAGCACACCACCTCCCTCCTTCCCCCCCAGAACCCATCCGCTCCAAAGACTTCACCTACTCCTCCGCCGGCTTCACGTTCGGCGCCAAGTTCATCCCGCGCGACCCCCCGGCCGTCATGCAACAAACCTTCTCCCCACACTGCACAACCGACCAATACGTCAACACGACGCTTAAGTTCTGGCTCGTCGCGCAATGCGCGCACTGGGACCTGGCCTTCAAGCGGCCCCTGGACGCGGACGACTTGCGCTTCATTCTCATCTGCGCGCTGCAAGATGGACGGATCTCCGAGGAGAGGGGAGTCCCGGCGAAGATGCTTGAGCTTGAGGGGCGGATGAGGGTGCAGTGGGAGGAGAGGGTGGCAGAGTATGAGCGGGAGATGAGGGCTTGGAGTGGGGAGAGGTTGGCTTTGAGTACTGATGTCACGGAAGAGGCGAGGGAGTTTCCGGAGGTTTTTGTGGCGAGGTATTTTCTTGATGAGGAGGGGAGGCCGGACAGGGGGAAGACGGAAGGGCCGGTTGTGCTGGGTGCGCTTAGGGGCACGGCGGATAAGTTGGCGGAGGCGGTAAAGGGGGTGGAGGGGCTGGCATGTTATGTGACGGAGAGGATGTCGATTGTTTGCTGGGGGGATGTGTTGATTCCGGGTGTGGAGAAGGCGTTTGAGGGGATCAAGGAGATGGAGGAGGCGCGGAGAGATCCGTTATTTAGGCCGACGATAGAGGCGCATTTCGATATAGATCGGTTCGTAGCGAAGTATTTTCTGGATGGGATGTTTGGAAAGCCAGAAAGGACGCGGACGCCAAATCCGGTGGTGATTCGGGGGTGGTTCGGTGGAATTCGGTGCCGCCAGAGGTTGCTCAACATCATCGTGGCATGTGAGGGCTTGAGCGTGTGCTACTTCACTGATGAGAATGGCGAAGACTTTGCCATCCTCGGCTGGTATGAGATGGCGCTGAAGGAGCAGAAAAGATTGGAGAAGGCGATGAAGTTGAGGCTGGCTGAGCGTGAGAAAGCTAGGCAGGAGGCGGAGAATCGGCCTTGGGTGGAGGCCTTGATGCCACACTTTGCCTACCTCGAAAGAAGGCAGTTCATCCCAGAGTCACTAAATCAGTTCTTCATGAACGAACTTGTGGGCTCGTGGATCGTCAAGTGTCCGGTCATTGAAAAGGACTGGGGCGGCGCCCCTGGGAAGATGAGTTTGGATATCTGGGCTGACAAGCCTCGGAACAAGTTTGGACTCGTTGCCGCGTTTGACCTAGCCCTCGTGAAGGGCACGGCGTTGATAGCCCAGTCCGATGAGTTTATGCAGGGCCTGGAAGACTACATGGAGGGTTATACATCAGAAAAGGAGGTAATAATGGACAGGGCGGGCGGCTGGAGGAGGAAATACAGAAACGTCGCCAAAGACCCCGCGCTCCCGGTCAAATTAGCGAATTTACTGTCCACACCTGTTCGCGGCTCAGGAAAAGTGTACCTGCACTGGATGGGGCGCCAGATCGGGGAAGAGAGCGCGGAGATCGACCCGGACAACAAAAACACGGGGTGCATCGGAATCGACATGCAGACCCGGGTGGTGGGGAAGGGCGCTATCCGCTATCCAAGATTTTTCAGTTCGCCATTGGATATTTGGGTATACAAGGTATCAGATGAGCCTCAGAGATTGCCCAAAAGGTGGTCCCATTTCTGTACGTTGGCGCCGGATGTTACCAAGTACGATCCTTCCACTGATACGGTGGCGGGCTCCGTGAGTCTCAGCAAAGATGGAGTCGTCTGACGGGGTAGGAGCCTGGTTCAGATTTAATCATAATTGCGGTCAAGCTTATCTGCTTGCACTTGAGGTAGTAATAATTCAGTGGTCGAATCAACGCTGTCCGCCGTCGCTCTCCACACACAGAACGGAAATATCTCTCGTGACTTTGGGTTTACTTCATCTCCTCCATCATCCCCGGGAGATGCGTGAGCCCTACAAACTGTCAGTATCAAACCCCCTAATAATCGCAGGATACTTCGTAGGAACCAGGAATACCCACATGAGTCGATATCCTCGGTCACCCGCCTCTGAACAGCACACTGGTTTCCCTTGGCAATATTCTGCGTCTTCAGTTGCGGACAATTGATATTGCAGTTCGTGTCCATAGCTTTCTGGAGTGCATCGTCCTTCCAGCCGAATACGTAATCACCTGCACGTTTGTTGTCAGTCTAGTACTAATCTCTCAAAGGAACCCGGACAAACCATGATTGCTAAATCCGGTATGGTCACCCTGCGACCAAACAAATGGCTGCGAGCCATCTTCAGTCCAAAGTTCCTTGGCGTTGAACTTCGTCGTGTCCCAGATGGTCTCGAAAAAGAGCTGTGGGATTCTGACGGGGTGTGTGGCTGGGCAGGGTCCGTTATTCTCAAATGTGCCCGTGGAAGGGTACGCGATGTGCGACATGTGGTCTGGCGAGTCAAGGTTCTTGCCGTCCCAGCAGCTATCATCTGTGTTAGATCATGTCCTGAGAGACTTGAATGCGGAGGGAGAGACATGCGTTGGGAACCGGGCGTTGACCATGATCCCAGCCGGGCAAGGCTTGGTCGGGAAGTCGAGCGTCTCGCCAGTGCGGGTCATGATGTTCTGCAGACAGGTGTATGTAAGTTGCCGGAAGCGTTGGGCCTCCTCGCGAGTCCGCGAGGCCTGCGAACCGGTAAGCATCCGGTAACCCGGCCTGAAGGCTGTGACGGTCTGTTTGGTGCCACCGTATGGTATATAGTAAATGGTCATGCCGCCCTGGGCCTGCTCGAAGCCGCTGTTCGGTTTTAGGTTGACGCGCTTGTATGTACCGTTGCGAGCTTTGAAGAAGAGCACAGCGGTCCAGTAGTTCGAGAAGTCGTCAGCGAAGGTGCACGTAGTGCATGTTGCCTGCGTTGGGGGCGGTGAGTTGGGATCCATGGTTACGTTAAACGCGTTCTGAAAGCGTGGTTAGCTGGCTGCGTGTCTCTTGGGGAATGTGACGTACCCCGCCGACGATCTGGTGGAGGTGAGGCGCAGGCGCAGCTCCAGGATTCACCAAGCTATAATGTGCGGTGTGAGTATGGTGGCGTGAGTTCAGTTCATGGGCATGAGCGGTGACTTACGGGTCAAGACGGTCAACGACGAGTGATGAGCATGAGAACCGGAGGAGCGCGTTGGCGCCCGGTACCGTGAGCGCCAAGGCGGCGGCAAGGGAACCCCAGCGCATGATGTTGTGCGTTTTCCCCTTGGGGGTCAGTAACCGAACTTTGTGTTGTTGAGGCTTGGAAAAGGATCTCGGCCCAGACCAAGTTTGGACGATGTAACTGACGACCAAGTGTAAAAAAGGGGGAATAGATGGAACCGGCGGGGCTGCTTGACGAGTCAAATACACAGCGACCCCGTGTTATCTTTGTTCTGTCACCGGTGACATCTAAGCGATACTTACAAGTCCGAATTGTCCGGTCCGAAGAGACTGGGGGATGTCGGCTGTCGCGACGGATCGCGTGGGCGCCCACCTTGCTGTCTGCAATTACCGGGGCCATTGGTATTCGTATGTAGTAAGTGCCGGCTCATGTCTGGGTGCTGCGGAAGATAATCTTGATTCGGTGGATAAATAGGGGTTGCCACTTGGCGCTTTGACTGGACAGACTGTCGCTTCTATTGTCAGTTTAAATGAACCTGCTTCTCTCCGTAACAGGAACGCTTTATATTGCGGAGTAGCTATTACACCGATCTGGAGCTATTCGGGGAAGCATATGTACAGCTGTGCTCTACTAATAACGGGCTATATGATACTTAACTGTCGTGATATACCTCTGGAGGAGCAGCCGTGTTTGTGTTTTTCGTGGTATCGATATGCAGCTTTATCCCGAAAACAAGCTTCCAGATGCTTTGTCTCATAAAGACAGGATGCGCTTGTATTTTTCTTTGTCCAAACCGGACTGACAGGGCTGACGCCCTAGGCGCCACGACTCGGAACGACCGCACAAAAACTGCTGCCTTCAAGTTCGGGGCGCATGGACGAGCGCTGCAATACTTCCGAGTAGTGGATGTCACTCGAAAAACTCGGCAATCTTGACTGCAAAAGCCCCTGTGCTGTTTTTTCTCAAATCTTCGTGTGATAGCTCGAGTACCTTTCTGTGCGTCCAACAAAGGCTTTTTCGTCGATGTGGGGGCTGTGGGTATTTGTAGACATATCTGAGTGGCTGTTTCGGTGTTAGATAAACTCCCGACCGCATATGCCGAGGTACTCTTACCATAAACTCCAGGCAAAGCATTATCAATGTGCAGAGCCTTGATAATAAGTTGCAGACTTCCTCGCTTCGGCGGCCTCGAATATCAATCAAGCTAACTGCCCATCGCGATCGCGGAGTGCAGGCCCGAGACTACCAAGGGAAAGATTTTCAGCACGGCGACGGGATATAAACCAGCGAGAATTCGGTATCCCAGGTCGAACAGAGAGGTTCAGTGACCTTATGCTTCAACTGAGGTGGAAACACAGGGGTCCTTTGCCCCACGTGCGCTCCACCACATGTCCGCATACGCTAAGAACCTTATCCACACGCGGCCAAACTCAGATACGTTGCGTCGCGTTGTCAGAGCTTGATTTTGAGGTACACGCGTGACTCCGTTTTACTTTTGTGCGGTAATATATAGGTATCCTTGACCCTTAGCTTGCCATGGCTTCATTGTCCCAGACCTCGCTCGAACAACTCACCTCTGACAACCCTTCCGGTCACACTTCGGTCCCACACCACCTTCCCATTCGGCGAGCTGTATCAACTATACATATCCCTGGTCATAGACCCCTTTCCAGCCACCGGCGATGCTTTAGCGATATAGCAATGGATATTCACAACACCGTACCTCCGGATACAGACAAGGGCCCAGGCCAATCTCCACCAAACCCCCGGCTCAGCGACGACAAGTCGGCTTTCAGGGGCTATCAAGATGCGCTTGAGCCCCTCGGGCTCTCCTTAGTTAGTTCCAATGGTACTACAGCCCAGACCAATCTTTCTAGCGATGAGGAGAAGCTGGTACGGCAGCATCTGTGGTCTGAATTTGGCGTGAAAGACTTCTACGTCTCTGGACCATTCATCGTCCTTCTTCGTGACGCGACCGGACCGGCCGCATCCCGGGACACAGGTCAACTACCTCATTTGGTCGGAGCACTATGCCCGTTGTGGCGCGACATTGACGAGCCCGATGACGAACCGATGGTGTTTGGAGAGATGGGTGAAGGAGCTGAAATGATGGTCGATGAATCGGTCTTTGCAGGATGGGACTATGGCAAGGCACCATCTAACGCTATCGTCGAGCACCTCGCCACCTATTTTTTCACTGAATGTGAAGCTATAACATGGATTGCTGGATGTCTTGTTATAGAGCTTCCAAAGGTGGATGAAGCTTCGTTCGAAGCACAACTCTCGAACATGCCCCTCTCGATTGCATACGCGCCTTGCGCAGTACAGTATCATAACGGGCCCTTCCCGACTGACGAGCAACGCAAACGAGCCGTCACACCAAATCCGAAGCCGGCGGCAAGCCACGACCGAACAGACGACGAAACGGATTACGTATCAATGGATGGAAAGTTTTATCCTGGGTCAATCATATACTCAATTAACGACAAGCAAGACCGAGCGATGTCATGTGTCTCAGCCGGGGTGCTCATTCGAAAGGGAACAAGCCGTCGATTAACATGTTCATGGCATGCCTGGGAAGATATTAATAAGGACAATCTGGGCGTATTTGGCCAAGATACTGACGAAGCGCGGCACATGTTCCGGGTCATACAAGGGACCAAACCGGGCACTAATATTGGTTACGTCAAGGAGAGAGTCGGCGAGACTGACATTGCCTTGATCCAGTTGCACGATGGGATTACATTTGAGAATAAGTTTCTCGACTCTGGTTTCTCCGCCAAACGGTTGGTTCATAGCTCACATACCAAAGCTATGGAACTATTCCATATTAATGGGTTTCCAACTGGAGAACAAATCTTAACCTGTTTGGGGACTCGGTGCACCATGAATCGAGGTAAAAGCCTCTTAACTCCCGGTATAAACGCGGTACTTCCACAGCCTGGTGTGGCTTATGTCAAGTGTCGGCAAGTTGCTGCTTTAGCGGAGGACAAAGCATTGACGAGAAAGCCGTACATCCGGGATAGCGTCTGTGGATCGGTACTTCTACGAAGTAAAGTTGAAGGGGAAAAGGCTAGCGAAGACACAGTGATGGCAAGAGGAGAGGTGGTGGCAATGTGTCACCTTGTAAACCTCACTTCTGGGTACAACCCCCGGCAGCTGTTGATGTTTGCGGATGCATTAGATCCATTGATAGAGGACGGTTGGACGATTGTACCACTTTTGGGTGGGATCGAGGAGAAAAACATCACCCGAGATGGCAGTGAGGAGTCACCGGCAAAGAGGCTGCGGACTCGGTAGTACGTAAATATTGATAGGAGTAACCTGACTACTGAATTTTGACGCTGATGAAGAGCTCTCAAGTGAAAAGGAAGTATGACAAACCTTGCTCGGGCTAGCACCGGACCACACATGGACTGCAGACGGAGAGGTGGAGGAAACTCCAGGCCTGAAAGCCCGGGAAGCCATGGATAATTGCTGTCCGTACAAGGCGTTGTATAAATATTGACTTGAACTACTTAAATATAATTAATTATAAGGATGGCGAGAATGGCTGCTTTAGGCCTGGAAATCCCCAGACTCCCACTGTGGATTAACTACTGCCCACCCCCCATACGCATGGTACGGTAACACACCAAGAGCACCATAAAGAAAACCGAACCAGTAGGTAGCTTTCCTCTGGGACCTAGAACAACCCAGGCATGTCGCACTTGCGTACCAACCCCAGCCCAAAACGCCCCCACTGCGTGAGAACACCCCCGATGGTACAACTTGATCAAATGACCCCTCGACTTCCCATCAGGACCCAGGCCGGACGAAGACCGGGATGGTACCGGTACTTAAAAGCGGAGGCGGAGGATCTGAGAGGCCTCGAGGCACAAGGGCTCTACACAATTCCACTCAAACTCAACCT
>Ga0247780_1000288_pt1 | contig 51130 bp, 57 predicted proteins | sample UWRJL079202R5_FD_179927 | JGI IMG/M metagenome (GOLD analysis project Ga0247780, IMG submission 179927) | Plant litter microbial communities from Arlington Agricultural Research Station in Wisconsin, United States - UWRJ-L079-202R-5 | ecosystem: Environmental > Terrestrial > Plant litter >...
CCCTCCGCCTCCATCTTCCTGCCCATCCCTCCGCCCCCCCTGGCCAGCTGCTCAATCCCCCTCCTCGTCTCCTCCGGCAACGCCTCTAGCGCCCTCTCCAGCATCTCCCTTCGCAACTCCGCCCCGAACCGCTCCGACCTCATAAAATCAAACCGTACTAGTAGTACCGGGTGTTCCATGAGGATAGTCTCATGCTGTCTCACGGGTTTGGTGAGGACTACGCCTTTTCCCTTCCCGGGGATGTTTCGGATGGCATAGCCTTTGTCACTGGCCGGTGCCTGCGGACTGGACAGGTTCCGGAAATAATCCGGGACGATAGTATCGTCTAGCGCCTCTGCTAACGCGGCTGCGACAGAGGGGGCGGTGATGAGGCTTATTCCCTGGGCGTTGCGGAAGGTGGTGTGCGTAAAAACGCAGTCGTCGGGGTCGTCGCCGCCGATGTGTTTGTTTGGAGGGGAGGGGCAAGAAGGGGGCTGGGACCAGGGGCTAGATGGGTCGGGGCAGGTTCCGGAAGCGAGAGCTGTGAGAGGGTAGGGGGAGCCGTGGGGGGTCCAGAGGCATGTGGAGGGGGAAGGGGTTGAGAGGGATTGGGAAGGGGTGGAGTTCATGAGGAGGAGGCAGAGGGACAGGGTGAAAATTTGAGGGTGTTGGGGACGGCGGTGGGCCATGGTTATGGCTGTGGTGGTGTTGGTTGTTTCCCGGGGAGGTGGGAGAGATACCCTGGTAAATTGTTAAGAAGGTGGTTAGGTGCGGAAAGCGGATTTGAAACTTTAGGGGTGAGGTGAGTTCATGCCACATATTCTTTTGATGTTTGTCTGGCTTTGGCATGCTTAGGTGGTAATTAGCCGACTTACTTAGGTGTCATGCTAACGGGGCCTTTTCTTTTTGGTGGCCTTGACCGGGACTTGCTGGATAGGCACAAAATGCCGGGTAAAGAAGCGCCACGGTAGCAGTAGGTATTTGGGCGTGTTTACCCGGACACAATTCCGTGGTCGCCGATATGGAGGTAGTCCTGAAAAAATAGATCTCCAATGTATCGCACTGTATATTGATTTGTTTCTCTGCAATACTTCAAGACGAGATCCTGCCTCTCCGTCTTTTCATCTTGGTGCCTGAGTTCAAGGTCCCCCCAAAACCAATTTAACGAGCGATTGCTTAAAAAGCTCTCATTAGATAATGCCATGGACGAGGGGCAGTCAATTTCGCAGTATAATTTTGCCTTGTCTCTCGTCGAGGTCGCTGGCCGAGGTCAGGGGCTGGAAGAGACGCTGCATACATGTACCTGGCCATCGTATTCGCCTGTTATTTACTCGATGCCTCTAAGGAGGGTCCAGTACGGGCAATTGGCTTGACACTTCAAGTTAACACCGCTGAGGGAGGGAGACCTCGCGCACACTTGTACGCTAGAACTTCTCTTGGGCGTCGATGCCGCTTGGCAAAGTCGATTGGGCTGCATGCATCGCATCAAATCAATGCCGGTGCTGATCGATACATGTCGGTGGGTGCCACGTCTGACAATCGGGGCCACACACGTCCCGCTGAACTAGCACCAAAAAGACCAATCGAGCCGGAGGTCGGACAGAAGACGCGGAAGACGGCAAAGTAGTGGGCGAAAAGTGTTGCGTCTCCGCCCGTATAGGCCTGTTTACTTCGCCGATCCAGATTGCGCCCCAGAGTCTGGCCAGCTGTCGAGAGCAATCCGTCATGCTGCCCACACACACCGGTTACAAAAACCGATATCAATTGCGGTGGGATGAGGTTGTGTTTGCTCGGTCCGGGGGTTGGGATGAAGATCCGACTCATCGCAAATAGCTCCATTCCAGGGAAATCAAAGAAAACGCCCAGGCTGGTCGATAAAAAAGATAAAACACAGGGGCGGCTGCTCGATCCTGTTGCACGCCGACCTATGACCTGGGCAAGCCGAAAGGAAAGATGTCATCAAGACACAACCTTCGGATCATGACGCATGCTTGAGTGCTGATAGGAGATTGGGACATACCATTTATCGATAGCGCCACAAAAGGACGAAAGCTAAATGACAAAATGGCAACGGACGTGAATCAAGAAAGTGGAACCGTGCTAACCAGAGAATGTCTGTCCTCCAATGCGGTCGCCCGTCTCGGGAGCAAAAAAAAACCGAGGACATTCCTTGTCGGGCAGGGCTCGCCAACCAATCCACATTAGGGACGTAGTGAAAAAGCGGGGCCTCTTACGCGGGAGAAAAGAAAGAAGGAAAAAAGACAAAGCTCTGCAATTTTGACACCCCTCTTTCCCTCCTCCAGCAATTTTTTCATTCTTTCCTTGCACAACTCCAAAACAGCAAACGGCGTCATCACCGCCGCGATTGACAACAACGCAGCCCGCTTTCCTTATCCACAAGCTGATTACTGCCATCTCTTTCTTTCTTTCTTGCCATTTTTCAACTACAATAAGAGCTAGCCATGCCTTCAGCGAAAAAGAAGGCCCCTGCCAAAGAGAGCCGCGCCAGTCACAATCCTGTAGGTTTTCCCGGTCATCGCATTTCTGCCATTCTATTCCATCCCAACCTTTTTCCCCACTGTCGCATCTCGTGACCTGTTCTCCACCGCAACGGTTTTCAACTTCGGACCACCTGTCGCTACCTTTCAAACCGCCAGCCAAGTTGGCCTGTTTGGGATTCGAGCTGGGAACCCAAGGCCAATTCAAGATTCCCTGATGCCTACATGCGACCCCGGCGAGTGCAGCGACTAATTTGAGGCTGGGGTAGTCAACTGGAATGGCTGTCGCGTCCAGTCGCAACAGCATCACAGTCGCCAGTATTGCTGTCTCGAGGGACGCAAGTGACGCCGCCAGCTCATCACGCGAGCCGAGCCCTGCGTCGACGATTCCGGAAGACCAGGAATTGGAGCCGCCTCGGGACCTCAACCACGAACCAGAGCCAGTTTCGGAGCCAGTCCCGGAGTCAGTCCCGGAGTCGGTCCCGGAGCCAGTTCGGGAACCGGAACGGGACCACGACGTTGAAATGGATGACGCAAACGGTGTCGTTGCCGCCCCGACCGAGAGTCCGGTGCCGTTCCCGATCACGGCGGGCCCTGTCATTACCTCGAATCTGGGCCATGACGATGCGGTGCTCATCCCCCCCGCCCGCAACGGCTATGAAAAATCAAACCTTGACGAAATCACGGTGCGCCAACTCTACGAGGACATGAGCGCCTACAACTACGACCTCAGCTTTTGTCGCGCCCAGCTCGAAGAAGACGATTTGACTCCCCAGGAGTCGCGCACGTTTCAACTGCGTATCCTCGACCTTGGCCACCAAATCCGCCATTGCCAGCACCGGATTGAAACTCTGCGTATCTCGATGCGTGGCAAACCTCTCCGGGGTTCCTATGGCGTCACCACTTCGTTTCCCGCCAACCACGCTTCAGTCGGTCCTACCAGCAACGGAGCGGCTATCACCAACGGCAACAGCAAACCCCTACTGAAACGAACCAACACAAACACCAGCATCTCCACCCCCGTCGCCCCAACCCCGAGCAACAAACGGCCAGCCTCTCACCTCAACGAAAGCACTACTAACCACCAAGACGAAAATACCAAACCCAACGGCACCCCCATCGTCTCCAAGCGCCCCAAAACGCACCAGTCCGAACCCGCCTCCCCTCCGGACCACGACACTAGCATCCATACCAACGGTGCCGATGGCGACAACCTCGCCCTCCAGCGCCTCGGCTATTGGAAGTGCCGCCTCTGCGAAGCCCCCAAGTACCTCCTCGCCGGAAGCGGTCGTTCCCCCGCCATGCCGTGCAAGTGGCCGCTCAAGGACATCAGCAAGATGATCACACATTTTACGGAAATGCATGGTGAGCATGCTCCCGCTGAGCGCTGCACGGAGTTGGGTTCTGCGCTTGCGCGCAATAGAGGGCCATTTGAGTACTGGCTTAGGAGGACGAGGGCCCAAAATGTAGGCGATGGGAGCGTGATGGATGAGTGTATCGATACGTTAGTCGCGGGGACGATGCCGAGCTTGTTGAGGCGGTTGAGTCGGGCGGCGGCAGGGATGCCTGCTGCTTAGGTGTGCTAGTGTGTGAATCTATGGCGAAGAGAGGGGAGGAGAGAGAGGAAGGTGTTTTGGCGGTGTCAACTGGGAGAAAGGGCGAAAGATGAGTGGTTAATTCTGGCGCACGCAATGGGGGTTTATATCTGTCTCGAGATATTCTTGGGGGGTCGGGGGTCGGGTGCATTGTATTCTGGTGGAACAGGGAGTTAATTATCACGTTTTCATGAGGCGTTTCGGTTTAGCTGTCTGGGTGCGAGAAGATTTATAATTCTGTGGCGCCTGAATCAAAAAGAGGGCATTTGAAGCATGTAAAGTTAGCTTTGTGAATCTTGTCTGTTTGCTCCGCATGCGAGGCTATTTTGGGTTCTTCCTCTTTTGTTGTTTGCGATATCGGACGAAATATATGTGTATCGCCTGTTCCTCGCCGCAGGAGGTGATTAATCGGGTACTTGTCTCCTGTATCTATTATCTAATCTATACCCCAGGAGACTTTAGACTCGGCGGAGGACTAGGCGTATTGGAATCCAATACTGGCTCACGCACAGAGGCTGCCGAATTTGTATATCTTGTCGTCAGATACCATATTAGAAGTCGCGACCCCACAACCGATCGACCTGATCGCCGATCATGAAGACCACGTGCACCCCCAATTGTAACCATGCCACAAAACATCCATTTCCTTACTAATTTCTATGAAACAACATGTTTTCTACATCTCCTCGGCGCGACGAAGGCTCTCCAAGCCATGGTATATAACCTCCTGAGCCTCCTCCATCGCAGGGGTGGGGTCTACGCGCGCGGTGACTCGCCTCCGCTTTGGGGGCTTCTGCGAAGCCTCCTCGGCCGCAACGATGTCGCCTATCCTTGCAAACTTGCCGTTTGGAGGCTCTTTCACCTTCTTCCTACTACGTGGTTCCGTAGCCCTCAAATCCTCCTTCAAACGCGCGTTTTCGGCTTCCAACAAGGCCATCTTTGCGTTGCTTTGATCCAGCGCCTTCCCTGCCTTGCGAAGAACACTCCTTACGGTTCGATTAGTAGGGCTTGCGTACCCCCTAGCGTTGTTGACGGCCCGGAGAATATTACGGCTCTTTTGCGGAGTCTTAACGGCACTGTCCGCAGAGATAGGGGCTATCTCAGGGGTCCGCGGCCGTTTAGGGGGGGGGGGCGAGTTTCCGATCAGTGCCTCAGGATCACCAAGGACTTAGGAGGGGTCAAACGGCCATATACCAGTCTTTTTAAAGCCGCTCTTTACGTTAGTAGGGCTTACACCCTCCCTGGAGGCATCCCTATAGGCCAGAAGGAAGCGTTGTTTATGGGCTAGTGCTGAGCCTCGACAGGCTGTAAGTGGCTTCGTTCGTTACTTATAGTAGGTCTTAAGAGCCGAGAAAACGCTACGGTCTAGAGGCTAAGTTTTGTGGGAGGTGTGGGCTGGTAAGAACAGTACCTGAACCTTATTCTTAAAGGTCAAGTAGGCTAATTCTTCCGGTTCGTGACTCGAGTGGGGATCTATAATAAGAAGGCACCACTCTGTGGGGTCTGCAAGCTTGGTTTCCGGTAGATAGACCTCCTTGAACCATTTTAAGGCTATCCTTGTATTACTAAAGCCAGTGGGGGAGTAGTCGTACTTCTAATTGCGGATATCAGGCTGGTTTTTAACCTACTTAAGATACCACTGTCCCTGGAGACTTGCCCCCGTAAAGACGATGACTGGAGTCAGCCTCCGGCTGTCTGCAGTGACTGTCTCCAGAATAAATACCCAGGTAGTTCCATTGGAGGACTGAACGAGGGCTCTAGGCGTAAGAGAATCGCTTATAACAGTCCCAGCCGCTGTCTCGCCCTCTTACATGCTGTGTTTATCTATATTGGCGATGTTGGTGTGACGGATGGCTTTAGACTCCAAGTGAAAGCTGAGAAGGCTGTAGAACTCCTCATAAGCCTCCTTCGTAGAACCGCGCTTCCTCGCGCTTTCTAACAGTACCGACTTCTTTGTTTTAACACGCGTGTGGCGTGCCAGGAAGCGGTCTACCTAACGGTAGCCAATAGGGGTAAAATCACCTCCTTCAGCGAGGACCATTACAGCCATTCTAGTAATCTGGGCCTTACTTGGAGGCCGCGCGGAGGCTTCCTCATTAAGGCACCAGTCAACGAGGAATGACTCCTCTTCAGGAGAGAGCCTCCAGTTGGCTAATTTGCTGGTTTTCTTGTTGGTTGCGCCGTGGATACGGTCACAGAGGGTTGCTTGAGGGATGCCCCAGTTTTGCGCGGCCTCTCGCTGTGTGACTCCGCGCTTGACTTCATCGATTGCCGACGCAATATTCTGCTCACGCACAGTATTCATCTTGAATTTGGTGTGTTTTGGTGAAGAATTGAAGGAGTGGTGGTGGTGGAAATGGGGGGGTGGTCGAGGAGGAATGGTGGAAATTGTGATCGGCGATCAGGTCGATCGGTTGTGGGGTCGCGACTTCTATGTTCTCAAAAAGCACCAACAACTTGGAATCGAGGCATGTAGTTACTCCCCATTTTGGGCTTGAAAATGCCTTGATTTTGATAGCTGAGGTCCTTTTGTTTTCGTATACACGTAGTAGGTACTGGTGCAATGGGCGAGGATGTGCCTGGCGGCATTCTCTTTTACCGCCTTCCGCTCCAACTGTTAGGCAGCAAGCGGGGAATTAACATGAATGCAGCGAGCCACCACCTCCCTATATCGTCGCACCCCCTTTGACGTTCACAACTGTAACTTCAACCGGAACCTCCAGGCATCTTCTAAGTTTAAACAAGCTACGGCCCCTTTCTGCGATGGGCAGTCGTTGGCATAAATCCGGCTGTGCATCACCCCGCATCAGCGTCAGCTCGGACAGCAAACTCCCTCATTGCCTCAGATGCAACGCCGCTCCTGACATTGGCAACCTCATCCAAGCTGCCAGCTGTTCTGCAAGTGGAACAGGCCCCAAAGCGTCAGACTACAAAGATAAAGGAGGCCTAGATCTACATTCGCCCTACGCCGCGCTTTACATCAAGCATCCACAAACCCCCAGAGCGCAAATCGCCATCAGCGAATACAATACCGCAAACACATGCCATCCCCCGCCCCCGCCACAACGGCATAGTACACCAGGAGTGCCTTCGACTCAATGAGTTCCGTCTCCTCCGGCTCTTGTCTCCCGAGGACGATCGGGAGCACGGGCCGCTGCACACTCACCTTGACAAATACAGCCTAGACGACTGCCGAGTATGAGACGGTCTCATACAGTTGGGGCGGCGAGGACGGCGATAGCAGACCCTGCAAACCAATCTTCGTCGGCCCATATTAGGATGTTTTGCTCCAGACAAAGAATTGCTGGGACATGCTCAAGCTGATGCACCTGTCGATCGGCCAACGGGCCATTTGGGTTGATGCCATCTGTATCAATTAGAGCGATATTGGCGACCGAGAAGATCAATTCGCCTAGATGTCGAGGATTTACGAGGGGGGCATGCGGATTTTTTGTGTTTCTTGGCGAGGACGCTGTCCGCCCGCTTGAAAAGGGGGTTCGGTATCCTAGAAGGCGGAAACTCGACTAGCGTCTGCTCTAAGCAGCGGAGATTGAGACCGCCTCGAAGGAGTTCACGGTGCAAAAAGCTCTTGAGAGGAGGTATTTCACCCGCATTGGGTGGTCCAAGAGATGGTTCTTTCGGGACAAGCAGTCGTCCGAATTGGAGACATCGAGTACCACATTGCCCACGACACGTGCCGTGATATGGCCAGAGCATTCCCGGACTGGAACTGGGATAGTACATCGGCTCCTTGGTTTCAGCATGCGATCAAACAGCGCCTGACACCTGAGGACGGGCACAACCTCCTGGACGTGCTGAAACTGACATCTGGTTGCAAGTATACCGACCCGCGTGACAAGGTGTTTGGGGTTCTGGGCCTCAATACGTCAACGCCAGCAATACGGCCGGACTATTCTCTCTCCGAAAAAGAGGTTATCATTGGCATATTTGCGCATTGCCTCATCAGCCTCCAAGACACCAGAGTTCTGTCATGGGCATCTGGGTGTTCGAGCCTGGGCAAGTATCTATCCTGGATACCGTCATGGAGCGTCATGGCCGTGGAAAACGTCGAATCAAGTATCTTGGAGCTAGAAAGATCACACGTGCGTCAAGCCAACTTGGACTGGCAGGATTCCGGCAATCGGTACCAGTGCGTTCTTCTTGACGAAATTGTCGAAAGCAAAAACAGGCGCGACATAATCAGCACAAAATATCGCGTGGCGACATACTTGCCGTTCTCATTGCATTTCGCAAGGTGGAACGTTGACATTCCGGAGAAAACGCCACCTAACGAAACTCTATGGCCGACTCTAATCTCAGTTTTCTCTCGCACCGGGGGCTTGTTTATCAAGAGCACACACTAGGTACCCATGCCACGACTGCGGGGGGCATGGAGATTTGAAAGGCGTTGACGACGTGATTTGTTTACACATGGAAACCCCGTTTCTTGTACCATTTCGGTATAACAGGAAGAAGTGGGATCTAATAGAGGTCTTTAGGGAGGTAATTGTGGGCGAAGTATGCACCCAGAGGGCCATGCCGCTGCTTTTACCTCATCCGGCTCTGTTGAAGATCTGGCCGTGTTCCCGGGGGCTCTTGAAAATGACGAGGAGAACACCGAGGCAGAACTTCTGCGCGTCTACATTTCTCGTATGGCGAGCAGATGACCTCAATCAACCAGGCACCCGTTTCCAAGAGACAGGTTAGCAGCGGCACAGGAGATATAGTACTGGAGCTCAGACGTGAGTTCTGGAAGGCTTAGGGAATCAGTATGATGCTCGACGAGAAAGGACGCGAGAGACTCGGCTGGTCTTGGTATTGCGATCAAATCGAACAGATGTCAGAGGTACGCGGCTGTGGAACTCGAAAGTTCACAGCAGATATTACCTTCTCTGCCGACTCGGGAATTCGCTTCTCAAGCGAGGAATGACCGGACGAGTCACTGGATTCGCTATTCTTGGTGATTTCCGCAGATGTAATCTCAACTGCCATCAGACAGTCCTTGCGCAACCTGGGTCTCTTGAGCAGACTCAAGGTGGAAGATAACGGCGAAGGTCTCGGACTAAAAAACGAATCAACGCTCCCGGCTAGCCTCACTAGCAAGTCATTTCCTGCTGGATTGGTTCAGCCTTGGTATATTACGAGCCTGAGGGATGAACAATTCACAACTCATCCTCCCTCCCCTATATTTGATGGCAACCAGTATCTGGTCAAAATAGTCTAGCGATCACAGAAGTCCGTGCAGTGGTATAATTTCTCAACCCGGCATCGGGTGTGTCGTTGAAGAACAAAGTTTTCTTTCAAGACTTTAGTTATACAGTTCCTCAGCTTACCGACCATCGTACACAAGGGCAGATAGAAAACCAATCAAGATATATTCAAAGAAATGATGTCAGTATCTACAAAACCCCAGGCTTTCAGTCACCACCTGCCCCACACAGCAAAAGTTATATACCAAGAATCGAAAAGTGGCCAAAACAAACAAGTCCTATACCAAGAAGCAATAAAAGAAACCGACAAAAGACGGAAACCATCACAAAACCACAAATCCCAACAGGACCCCCTTCCCTTCAACTCCACCCCCTCAACACCCCCTACTCCAACCCTCAACCTCCCCTCAACCCCCAGGAACACTCAAGCCCTAAACTCCACCACCTGCCTCTTGTTGTTAAACTCCCCATTCGGCTGACACAAATCCACCCAAAGATCCCCCGTATTCAACGGACACCACCTGGTATTCGGATCATCCGGATGCTGATACGAATCCAAACAAACATTGCCCGCCGGACACCTCACCTTTACACACGTCCCCTGGCCACTGCCATTCCCTGTCGGCGAAATCTTAACATTATCATTCCGAAACGGCGTGCCCACCAGCCCGGCGCCCTTGCCATCCAGATCCGACAGGTCCCAGTAGATGCCCGAGTTGGAGGCATACGTGTATTCGAACTGGAGGATGCCGGAGCGGAAGTCCGCGTCGTTCTTGGAGATCTTGATGGACGTGCCGCTGTCGCGGATCCAATCGAGGCGGAGGATGCTGCCGGAGGAGACGGTCCAGGGGGCGGCGCCAGAGGTGCCTTGGCATTTGTCGTTGGGGCCCATGTTGCAGCTGCCGCCGGAGGAGCGGTAGATTTGCACGGGCACGTTGCAATAGTTGTGGATGTTGAGGGTGGCGGTGGCGGTTGTGGCGAGCAGGCCGAGGACGGCGGTGAGGGTGGTGGTGAGCATTTTGAGGGAGGAGGGGGGTTGATTTTGGGAGTAAAGGAGTGTGGGACGTGTAAGAACGTCGGGTGAAGGAGTGTGGGTGCTGAAAAGCGGAAGGGAGATAGTGATGCCGATGATGGGAGAGAGGGATGGTAGTGTTGTGAGGTGGAGGGGGTTTTTATATCTGGGCAGAGGCTCATGATTTGCGTGATATGGGAAGCTAAACCTGTGGTTTCTCTACTAGTATCTGCTAGTGTGCCTACTTAGAATCCAGTGTCGTATTGGGATTCTACCAGGGAGGGCATGTTGAACGATCCAACTGAAGGATTGAAACGACCTGAAGTCTGAATTCCATCCAGCCCCATGTATGTGCGGCAGCCTGGCTGGAAAGAACCAAGCGGTTCTACTTTGCTGTTGAATACAGCGCGCGTAGAGTCTGTAGGATGTCTACACGTGGTGTACGCGGCCAATGAGAGAGCGGGAATCAACCATGAAGCTGGGATATGTTGGTTGCAACTTCAGGGATCCTGAACCACGGTGAAACTCGATGATACCAGAGCGTACTCCGCCTCTGATGCGCATTGAACGATAGGCATACTAGGGCCAACGACTGAGAGATCGTGATGCATTCAAATTGGGACTGTTATGCTCCAAAGAGACCTCACCGTGTAGGCGCGACTATGGTCTTGTGAAGCTGGGAGGGTTATTTTCGGTGACTCTTGGCGTGAAAACAGGGATGCAGTCCAGGCCTGGCCAGCTAGGCGTATATCGCCTCACGGGCTGGGCCGTTGAACGTCAAGGCAGATATCTATCTCCAGGTTAGGTTGGTAGCTAGAACCCCCGCGCGAATCTTTCTGGAGACCAACCGCCATCGCTTAGAGACCAAGTATCCAATGCGGCGGTGTCAGACATGCTACCGTGGGTTGTGTTCAGGATTCTCCAGCACCAACGCGCTTCCTTGAATTCCAACAAGCCCGGGCCAATTGCGGTTCTTCCTGCCTCGAGTCGTAGTTTGACCAACATGTTGCTTACAGAAGATATGGTCTCGGTGCTACCGATCTCGCAGCGTTGCACCGACAGGATCGTTGGATTCAGGGGGAAATTTAACAGAGGCTGAGTTTGACTTTTTGGTTTGCGGCGTGGCTGCAACAGAAGGATTCGAGCCAATCACAAAGAGGCAGTCAGACTCCTTCAAGGTGACCTTGGTAGCTTGGGGTATGAAGTTCGTCGCGGTTCACCTTGCTTCACCGATAATAAACCTCCCCGCTGTGCCCGAAACATGCGCAACATGCGGGAAGCCTAACGGCGGGCGCCTTCGTCCCATACTTGGGGCTCACCTGGAGGGCTGCAGGTGGGTTCCAGTGGGATCCGGAGAGCAGGGTGCGAGAGCCCTTCAATTTGCAAAGGGCCTTTGCGAATACCCCGCAAGGTGAGAGGGAGAAATAACCGAGATTGAAGAGGAGAGGATTTCCCTTCTCAGAAACCGCAAGTTGGCTTTGGGGAAAAGCCCTATTTTTGATCGTGGCCTGGAGAGTTGAAGCCATCAAGAACGCGCACCCCACAAGGTGACGAAATGAGCTCAGCAATAGGCGGAGGGCCCCCATTGTTGCATATCTGACAAGTGCATATGGTTATGTAATGTGTATGACCTTGGTCTCTTGGAACTGTCCCCACTGGCTTCGCCTGTTCCCGTGCCCGGCAGCCGAGGATGTCCAGATCCGGCTGGCGATCAGGGACCATGTTCGGCGCTGTCGTTTCCCACGTCGCGTGGTTTAGAGATCTTTTGCCGCCGAACGACTGAGCTTCCTCGACCAAACGAGAATTCCACCAGAAACGCGAACCATTCGGCACCATGGGCATCATCAGGAAAACCCTCTTCACCACCGTCCTGACGGGCGCGAGCGTGTTCGGTTACCTCGGGGCAACCACCACATTAATAACGCCTCTGCCGGGCAGCGATCCCGTTTGGAAGTCAAAGAGCTACGCTCGTTACAACATCCACCGGAATGCGTCAATGCATGACGTCGCTTTCAAGCGGATTCCCCTCGACAAGATCAAGCCTGAGCTTCTCCAAAAAGAAGGTGATCTCGTGCTCGAGTTCTGTCGCGGAATGTGGGGTGGCCTAGGTTAGTAGACACGCGACACCGACGAGGACCAAGACTACGCTGCTAACACTGGGCCTTCCACTCATACAGGGTACCGACCGCAAAGGAGCTACCTCTCCCGCAAATACGAAGGCCCCGCCACTGCCGGCCAGCTGTGGACGGTGCAGCAACTGGACAAGTCGACGTACGAGCCCGGCACGCAGCTGTCGGACCACTTCGAGATTGTCGAGAAGACACCAACCGAAATCGTGGTCCGATGCGGAGATAGCCCCCGGAACATGGGGCCCCGCGACTCTGACGGGCTTCTGGTGCTCAGCGCCGAGGTGGACAAGGAGCACAACGAGGTGGTCGTGGGGCTGAAGAGCGTGTTCTTCAGCAGCAGCAAGAAGATTGAAGGCATTCAGGGGCCGGTGCCATATTGGATCGAGGTGTCTCATCGGTGGTATGCCAGGCTCTTGACGGAAACGGCTGCATGGAGACTAACGCGGTAATGTTATTTACGTACTGCCCCCAAAGCCGCATAATAATACACTGGAGGGCCATTGCGCCCACATGCGCTGCCGGTATCAAGGCTATCAAGGCCGCACCCAGCAATTCTCAGGTACTCGTGCATAATCTGGACAGTGTAGGAGGGAAGGACGCAGCTTCATCCCAATGATCTGCCCGCCTGCTCCGATCTAGCGGGGTAATAAATGGGCCGCGACAACCCGGTCCAATGCGGGGGCTCAGGAGCTATCAGAGACAAGGAGATGGCGAGTTCCGATGATAGGTGTTGGCGCGGCATAGCTAGGAACCCAAGCCCGGCACTGTTGTGTAGAGATCACACGTACTAAGAAACTGGATCACTCACACTCAGTTATCCGGCCCTCATCCGAGAATCGGGACGAACAGCGGCCGATCTATCATTCCGCAGATTACACTCCACTCATCTCACAGACATCTCACGGACTTTCTCGAACAAAGGATACGTAACCCCGCCATCCCTTACTACACTGCTTCTGCCATACCACTTTCCTACCTTGAATATAGGTGCCCCGGTACATCCATCATGACAGCAGCCCATCCCAACGGGGCCAATGGCTCCCCAACTCTCTCTCACCCCCTCGGCCCATTGAGCGGCGAGGAGATCACTCAAGCCTCCGGCCTTATCAAAGCCTCATGGCCGGAAGGCGTCGACTTGCATTTCAGGGTCGTCACCCTGCGCGAGCCGGCCAAGGCAGAGCTGGCGCCCTATTTGAAGGCCGAGCGGGCAGGAGAGCCCACCACAAGCATCGACCGACGGGCCTTTGTTGTCTACTACTTCAGGGGCACGGTATGTCGCCAATGCCTAGGCTTCACGAGCAAGCACCCCGCTGACCTTCCCACGTAGGACAACCTCCACGAAGCTATTGTGAATCTCACGACTCAGGTCGTAGAACGCAATGTCAAGCTCGGCCCCTTTACCCATCCCAACAGCGATGGCGAAGAGATTGTGGCCGTCGAGAAGGCCCTCCTCGCCCATCCCGACGTCCAGGCCGAGATTGCCAAGCTCAAGCTCCCCGAAGGGGCTGTCGTGGTAGCAGACCCCTGGATATACGGTAGGTACCTATGTTCTACGTATTCAGTCCAAGCCCCATTGCTAAGCATCCCCAGGCTCCGACGGCCTCAAGGACGGCAAGTTCTTTGACGACAGGCGTGTGATGCAATGCTTCCTGTACATGCGAGACCCTAAGAACAGCTTCGAGGCTGATAGCTGCCACTACGCCTTTCCGCTGCCCATCTCACCCGTTATCGACCCCTCAACCCTCGAGTTGATCCGCATCGATATCCTTCCTACCGGCCACGACGCCAAGACCGCGCCGCTCACGCCATGGCAACCCGTGCCGCCCAGCGAGTACATCCCCGAAGCCCAACCGTCCCTCCGCACCGACCTCAAGCCCCTCCACGTCGTCCAGCCCGAGGGCGCCTCCTTCACAGTAACCCCCTTCTCCGAGCTCGGCAAACTCATCCGCTGGCAAAAATGGGACTTCAAAGTCGGCTTCAACCAGCGCGAAGGCATGGTCCTCTACGATGTGCATTACGACTCCCGGCCGCTCTTCTACCGCCTCTCCCTCTCCGACATGGCCATCCCCTACGCCGACCCCCGCAGCCCGTACCACCGCAAGGCCGCCTTCGACCTAGGCGACGCCGGCGCCGGCATCATGGCCAACAACCTCGCGCTCGGCTGCGACTGCCTCGGCTCCATATACTACATCTCCGGCGTCCTCGCCGATGGCACCGGCCAACCAACGCCCATGCCCAACGTCATCTGCGTGCACGAGCAAGACGCCGGCATCCTCTGGAAGCACACCAACTACCGCACCAACCGGGCCGTCGTCGTCCGCAACCGCGAGCTCGTGCTGCAGACCATCCTCACCGTCTCCAACTACGAGTACATCCTCGCCTTCATCTTCAACACCGCCGGCGACGTATGCTACGAAGCCCGCGCCACGGGAATCCTCTCCACCTCCCCCGTCGACCTGGCCCTCTCGCACGTCCCGCACCCCTTCGGCACCGTCGTGCACCCGGGCGTCCTCGCCGCCTTCCACCAGCACTTCTTCTCCCTGCGCATCGACCCCATGATCGACGGCCACGGAAACTCCGTCGCGTACGACGAGGCCGTCCCCCTGCCACGCTCCGCCGACCTCAACCCTCACGGCGTCGGCTACACCATCCAATCCACCCCCGTCGCCACCTCCTCCGGCTTCGACTCCGCCCCGATGCTCAACCGCACCTTCAAAATCATCAACCCTGCCGTCAGGAACCCCATCAACAACTCCCCCGTCGGCTACAAGCTGCACATCCCGCCCATGCAGCCCATCCTCGCCGACACCGAATCCTTCCACTACAAGCGCGCCGAGTTCGCGGACAAATCATTGTATGTCACGCGCTACGTCGACGGCGAGCTGTACGCAGGCGGGCTGTACACCAACCAGTCGCGCGGCGGGAGCGGCGTCAGGACCTGGGCGGCACGAGGGGATGCGTTGGAGGGGGGCGATCCGGTGGTCTGGGTCCAGTTTGGGATTAATCATGTCCCGAGGACCGAGGACTTTCCGGTCATGCCGGTGGAGACGCTCAAGGTCGTGTTGAGGCCGGTGAATTTCTTTGGGGGGAATCCGGCGGGGGATGTCCCCGGGGGTAGGCAGTTGGGGGATAGGAGTGTTTTGCTGGGTGAGGGGGAGAAAGGAGTGGAGGGAGTAGAGAAGGAGGTGGAGGGGTTGACGCTTGGTGGGGAGGGGGCAAGGTTGAGTGCTTGTTGTGGTTCGCATGGTGGGGGGTGGGGGGTGGGGGGGGGGGGGGGGGGGGGGGTTTAAGTTAGGGATGTGAAGCTGGGATTGGGGTGGTAAACCCCGAATAATCGTTGCAATTACTGTTTACTGCATGAGGGACAGAGGGGGCGATCAAGAGGGGAATACGCACAAAGGCTCGGGCCAAAGAAAGGGTCTCGCTTCTCGGTGGTCCTGACAGTAAGAAGGAATCTTTCGCACTGGCTGGGGGAGTCCTTCCTTTTGGTTCGTAGCTACTCAACAGGCCCTGTCCGCATCAAGAGAGGCCTTGACTGCGTCGTGAGAGGATCCGGCCGTATCATGAGAGGCTTCGGCTGTGTGGCGAGAGACTCTAACTGTTTTGGAATAGGCCTCTTAAGAATGCAATATAGCCTATAATATGTGGGACCATAGCGCAAATAAGATGGAGGCCATAATGCGAGAGATGTTCTCTTACTGTTAGCTGCGTTGGGGACAAAGGTGGCGATCGGGAGGAGAGGGGAACACGTACATGATCTGACGTCAAGCCGACCTCGACGTGCCACTGTTCTTTGCCTCTCCCTCTCCCACTTCAGCTCCACTCACAACTGTGACATCAATTTGAAAACTAAATACAACAGCTACTAACATCTCGGCGACGCAAAATGGGGATTGTGCACATTGCAATGTACGGATTCAAGCCTCTGGTGCCGCCAGAGGAGATCGAAGGCGTCAGTATCCCTTCATGGTCGGATTCTGGAGCGAGAATCAACTGACAGCAGCTGGCGAACAGATCTGCCGGCGGATGCTGGACCTCAAAGAGAACTGCGTGCACCCGACGACGAACAAGCCGTACATCAAATCGATGGGCGGCACCGACACCAGCTCGGAGCAGCTGCAAGTAAGCATGACTTGAGCTAGCCTTGTTTTGCGAGAAAACGCCTTGCAGTCTTGAAGCTGACAGCCTTGTGCCTGCGCAGGATGGCATCACCCACATCTTCGTCTCCGAGTTTGACAGCCCGGAGGACAAGGCGTATTATCTGGATGAGGATCCCGCGTACGCGGCCTTTTGCAAGAGCATTGAAGACGTGGTCGAAAAGAAGCAGGTGGTGGACTTCTGCCCGGGGCAGTTTACAACTCGTGTTCGTTGAGCCCTGCAAGTCTTAGGTATGGTTTTGTAGGTTGTTATCAAGAAGGCGTTTGCTAGGCGCACCTCGCGTCTTTCACAAGGCACTGAACGTGGGTTGAGAAATGTGCCCCGCCAGCTGCCAGGGGTTCCCCGCGGTGCACGATTGCCCGGCAGCATGGGGTTATCGGGCCCGCTGATTGGCCTGAGGACCTCCAACAGCCCACCCGACGTCATTTGCTCCCGCTATCAACGCCCACTGGCCCAGCCTCAAAGCCAAAAATGCAAGTCCACCGCCGAGAGACTTGAGGTGTCGCGTCTACCTGTGATACCACCTCGGATCTCAAAGAAACAACCACCTCAAGGCGTTTCCTGATTACTGTCGCTCTCTCGCGGCTCGACCACCCATCAATCGCTCAGAGTCGCATTCAAGCGCATTCAGTATCAGCCGCACTTGTCCGTCTCCCCATTCGGAGCGGGGCTCATCGTGTACCGAATTCGAGACTCAAACACCGGCGGACTTCTTGAGAGACACGTTGCTTGCCACATACCGGGTCGCCAACATGTCGCAACCATCACATCCCACCCTTATCAACATGCCCCAACCCCCATCGCAGCCAGACACCCCGTCTGAGATGCCGTGAGTACTCGCGCCTCCAACCGCTGCTTTCCCATCCGTCTGCTGACCGCGCAAACAGGGGCACCCCGACCAGCACAACTACCTCCCTCTCCGCGCTCTCCACCACAGCCATCAAGGATGGCCATCGCGGCCATGTCCACCACGCCCCGCACCACCGCGGCCACCAACACACCCTCTCCTCCAACAGCCTCGAGGCCGAGCGCGCCGATCGCATCAGTCGCCTCACCGGTCTCTCGGGTGTTTCCGCCCTCCGAGGCGGGCCGCCCTTCGGTTCTAACGGCCCCGGCTTCCCCCCTCAACAGCCCTTCAACAGCAACTTCCCGCAGCAAACAACCCAAACTTCCACCGGGTTCCCCTACCTGAACCCAACGCCTGCTTACTTCGACGCCGCAGGACAGCCCGTCGCCGCAACTAAGATGAGCACCGTCGGCTCGGCCAGCGCGACAGAGAGCATAGCAGGACGCACCAACAACACAGAAACGGCCGATGGCTCGCGCGGGCGCTTTGATGATGACGATGACGAGACCCGTCGCGACGAAGACGGCTGCAGTATCGACACCAACGAGGCCGAGACGGAGATCGAAATGGACTCTGCCAGCGGGTACATGGGTGGTGATCGCGACGTCGACGCACGCATGGACGATGACGACAACGAGATGATGACCACGCGCAGCACTGGGACTGGCGGCGGATTCTTTGATATGGATCGCATGTCTGACGATGGCAGTGCCAGTCTTGTTGGCTTTGGCGAGGGTGCTGGGAGCACTGTGTCCGGACCTATTTACCATCGCCGGCCACTCCCGCCGGGTAGCCAACAAGGACACGGGAGCTCTGCGGGAGCTATGGTGTGGGGCTTGGAGCGGAGCAGCTCCGGGCTGAGCGAGGGACAGCTAGTGCTCCAGCAGGGACGGCGAGATGCGATGCTGCGGTCGCTAGAGCGGGATAGCAGCGGCCTCAGCAGCAGCGACACCCCAGTGAGCCATTCGGCATTACAAGAACGGAGAGAGGCGCTCATGGTGGACGGCGTGGCACTCGACGGGCAGCACGTCCCTCCAGACGATGACGTCTTTGTCGACACCTCCACGCGTGGCCCTGTGCCCGTTATGATGCAGCAGCCGTTGCAAGCAAACATGAGCGCCATCCGGGAGACGCAACAGCCACACTCGCATCAGCAGCAACAACAGCAGGCGCAAGCGCAAGCGCGAATGGCTGGCACACCTTCCTCAACCCGCGAACAGGCCGAGCGCATCCTCCGCGAGCGTCTCGATAACGGCGAGGGGCGCGTGGGTAACACGGCGCTTGGAAGCCCCAAGGGCAACGAGCCGCTGGGACGGTTCTACTTTGAGGAGCGGAAATAGACGGCAGGAGTTCCGGTGTCTTAGGCGTTTTCTTTTTGCGGGCTGGCAGCAGCACAACGTCATATTCTGTTTTATCCCTGCCTGCTGCCGAACTCTCTCTTTCTGCAAACTTTGCGGGCCGTTTTGCTGAGAATCTTCGACAATAGGCAGGCGGGTTTGCGCAGGAGACTGGCAGGTAGGCGGGAGTACTTTGCAAGATGTTGAGTCGGACGAGAAGGGACCAGTTCCAGTGTGTGTTGGAAAGCGGGTGATGAACCTACCTGCATGTCGTTACATTTCCTGGCTTCGTTCCCGGTTGTATTATTATTACTAGCACGCGCGTGGTCAAGCTATGGTTGTTTTGGGCGGGCAGGCGCGAACGTTAGCCATCAGAGTCCACAACCGTTGTCGTTGTGGCGTTAAACTTATGTGTATCTGTTGAGATATAGGCATGGGATTTGCCTCCTCAGACGCGCCGCAAGGCAGGGCAAACTCTGTTCATTTTGCTTCCTTTCCTGTCAATTTTTCTGGGAGCGGAGATTGTCAGAAATACTTACCTCGTTGTCATGATGGCCTCAAATGGGATCCACAGTGGCCAAAAATACGGGACAAGCGTTGTTGACACTGCCGTCCATGTCATAGATAGCAATTCGCTACAGATTACAACCATGTATCCTCCAATAATACACTACAAAATTGTCTGCATAAGCCGATGTGAAAAAATACCGGCGCCGAATATGAACAAACCGCTTCTGTTTCGCTTTGGAATGCAGGACGGTACATGTAGTACCCGCCACGTTGAACTTCCGTCAGGCTGTGTCGTCTGCTCTGGCGGTGCCAGTAGCCCCGACGGGTGTGGCTATCACCAAATGTACAGGACTAAACCAGCAATCCTTCAATCTCCCACGTCGCTGAACAACCTAGAACCCGAATCAACAGTGGCTGAGCTACGAGTTGCCCAAAACAAGCGACACCAAAAAGCAGCATCTTTCACAAACTCCATGATATAGCTATGCACGCAGACTTTCGCTCCAGCAAATAAATTCAACACTCGTTCTCTGCATCCTAGTAGTCATCCTCCTGTTGCCTCGGAGTGCCTACCGGCAGCTTCGCCGGGATATCGTCCATGTCATCCATATCGCTACTGAGATCACTCCTCGCGTCTACCGGCTGGCTGGCAACAGCCTTCGCCTGGTCGCTGGATTCCGGCATGTTATTTATGGGTGTCCAACGATGCGGCGCGGACCCCTCGTCCCGTGAGCGCCCCTCCTGCCCTGATCGCCTTCTTTTGTTGGGGCTGGAGAGCTCTGCTCCGGGTGTCGATATGCTCCCTGGTCGGAGTCTCTTGAGCTGACGAGGGGTCTTGTCAAGGTCATTCTCCTCATCATCGGCAGACATGGCTGTCTCTTTGCCCTTGCCTTTGCGAGATTTTGGTCCATTCGTAGCCGGGGATGCCTCAGAAGCCCGCTTTTTCTTGGATCTGCGAGGAGTTTGAGCACCGTCCTCGTTCTGTGCTTCGGCTTCAGATCCCTGGGAGGAGTCGATGACAGCTTTGAGTGCCTTGGCCCTCTTGGTGGCGGATGCCCTCAAGTCCTGATGTTTGTTCTTAATAGAGTACGTTCGTGCTTGAGACCTCGGTTTCTGCGGGCTTGGTCGTAGTGAGGGTGTAATGGGAAGAGGCGTGCCGTCATCGAGGCCGAGGTCAACACTTGGAGCTCGTTCTCGACGGTCAGTCGACATCGACCTGGGAGCAGTGACGTCTTCATCGTCACTTGGCGGGGTAGGCTCCCTCGGCGGTGCGTTCACATCCTCGTCTTCCTGGGCGCTCTCCTCGATCACGTCTGTACCATCCTCCTGCGTGTCCTCCCGGGAGCGCGAAGCCAGGCTGAGCAGCTTTTTGCTCCTAAAAGCGCGCGCCATCGCTTGTTCCGAGAGTCTGCCGGCTGGCGTACCACGGGCGGGAGTTCCCGCTACACTTCCGGACGCACTTCTGCTAGCGTCGAGACGTGGTGTTCGATAGCCTCTGGCCTTCCTTGCGGATGCGACCTCCCCGGCCGACATCACGCGCCCGCTCTTCTCGGGCGAGGACCTTCGAGAATGAATTGCAGACTCGACACCTGATTCATCCCCACTCCCAAAGTTCCCCTCTGCTTCAAAAACGTCGCAGAGATAGCGGGCGATCTCATGTGTCTTCATCGTATCCGCGTCAGGAACGGTTCCTCGGAGCCGGGCCCATATCACCATGATGGCCTTGCGCTCATACTGGTTCCCAAAGACACCCTTCACCAGCTCATTCCACTTGATCTTCGAGTCCTTCGCTACCTCCGAGTCGCGAATATAACTTACGAGCTGGAACTTATCCTGCAAGTCGATTTTCTTCAGATCCTTGCGGACCATGGCGAGTCGGAGTGACGAGCTTGGCGGCAGCATTGAAGCGACTCGCTCGGGAATGACACCGCTCTCGCCCAACAGCTTCCACTTCTTCATGCACTGGAGGCGATTTCTGGTGGAGCCCATTGCCTCGCTGATCAGCTGCCAGTTGATGAGTCCCTCAATCGTCTCGTCATCGACCTTCTTGAGGGTTTTGTCTTCTCGAATTTTGTTCACTGCAAGCTGAACCGCGTCGTAAAGCTGTTCCTCCTCTTCTTTCGACCAGTAATCACGCTTAACCGTATCACGACAGACCAAGTGGTTTCTGTATCGGTCTCGGCAGTCGGTCGAGAGACGGTTGATAAGTCCGCCGATGTGAGACCACTTCTTTCCATGCCGCTCGATCATCTCCATTAGCTCGTCGTCCTGTTCTTGAGTCCATGTGCCTCGCGCGACAAAGTTATGGAAGTTCTGCCTGCACCAGTGGATCAATTTTTGACGTGGTCGTGTTGTGCAGGCCTCTACAACTGTGGCCCATAGCTGGCGATGAAGCTGCCCCTTTGCCTGTTGCGGATTTACGTGAATGATTTGGATAATCTCCTCCTGTGTGATATTCTCGCTCTCTCGAAACCCCTCAACAGCATTTCTGACTTGTTGCTGTTCGTGCGCTGTGAGGGCCCCGCTGAGATATTGGCCTTTCTGTTTTGCAGTCCGAACGGCCTTATCTTCCGAAACTTCAGCAGCGGCATCTCCATCAGGGGCAGGGGTTTTTGGTTTCGACTTCTTCGCTGCCTTCTTCTTTGGTTCCTTCTTGTTAGGCTCCTTCTCAGGAGGTGCAACAACTTCATCCCCAGGAAGCTCAGAGAAAGCTGCGGTATTCTCGTCTTCCTCACGAGCGAAATACGGCGTCTTTGGCTTCCGCTTGTTAGCCTTCCGCGACCCTGGAGTTTTTACCGACGATCTGGGGGGTGAAGAGGCAGCATTCACCTCCTCATTGGCTGGCCTTTCCCGATTGGCTTTCGCTGGCGAAACGTCGAGCTCGTAAATATCATTTGCCTGTCTTTTACGAAGTAGACGAATTCTGGTCGGGGTTCGTTGTGTCGCAGGCTCGACATGAGCGCTCTCGTCATGATCCTTGCCAGGCCCTTCGTCCGAACGGCCTCCACGTAAAGAATTCGCATTGGCGCGTGGGGTGATTTCTGCTGCCTCCTCCTCATCTTGCTCGTTCTCATCAGACTGTAGATCCTTCTGGGTTTGCCGAACTGGTGAATCGGGCACTTGACGACGATTCCTCTGGTGGCCCTTGGACTTTTCATTGGCCAAGATTCCTCGGCCAGCACTGGGCGTTTCATCCGCTCCCCCGGCTTCAGAATCCACCCATGAATCCTCAGTAGAGATCTTCTTCGCCGCTCGGTTTTCCTCGGAAGTGCTGTCTCCGGCAGATGGTTCCTCCGCATCGGGCATCTCAACGTCACCCGTATCAGCAACGCCTTCGGCGGTATCACCGGCAGCTTCTGACTCCGACTCTATTGACAGGTCTTTGCTGCGAGGATTTCTGACTTCCTCGCCGCTCATGACCGATTCGATGTCATCGTTCTCGAATTTGCTGGGCGGTAGGCTGTCTACGTCCATGCTATCTCGGGCGGCATCAGACTGGCCAGACTGCGGCGGATTGATGTCATCCTGGGCAGAGCTGGATACGCTTCCCATCCCCCTTGATATCGGTTGCGACGGTCTCTGTAACGGGGGTTCAATTGATTCCTCTCGTCCTGATTTTGGTAGGTGCTGTTCGTCTGACCGGGAAGGGCGCTCCGACTCCAGATCTTCTCGTTCTCCCTTGGGGCCCTCGTCGCCCCGCTCGTCGTCATGAAGAAACTGGTAACTGCTGGGTTGCGTCCACTGGCTTGGTGCTCGCGGTCGCAGAGCTTCCAGACCGCTCGACGTCGGCAGTTGCAGCGATTGTCCCTCTTCGACGACAGAAGAAACTCGGGAGTTTCCGTTGGAATGATTCACAGGAGGTGATTGCTCGTCCGGAGGTCCAAATCCCTTGAATTCTGATTCTATCGGTTCGAAAGGGGATGCCAGCCTCTGCCTCTTGTTGGTCTTGGAAGCGCCGCTACTCCTGCGCCCGCGCTTGCCCGAGGACTTAATGCTAGATGGAATGATTTCTACAATTCCCTCGTCGTCGGAAAGCACGTTGCCCTCCTCGATTGGCTGGAGTATTGCGTCAGCGTCTCTTTCTTGGGCGTTCTTGCCCTTCCTCCGCTTCTTTTCCCGAGGCGAGCGACCGATTGGCGGCGTGCTTCTAATTATGGCAGTTGGGTACCCGAAATCATCGGCATCTTCCTCGCCGGGAAGCCTCTGCGCAGAGCTCGAGCGACGCTTCTTCTTTTTCTTCTTGGATGCTCTCTGCTCAGTGCTTTGCTCCTCTTCAGGCTCAGAAACCACAGCCGCATCGCGTTCTCGCCTATCGGGGCTGCCCCCCATCTCCTCCGCGACACCTAACAGCCTGTGCTTCTTCTTCTTTTTCTTCTTTTTCTGCACCTGCTCCCCCCGAGGGTCGAAATCGTCGGGCTGTGAAGCGGCTCGCGCCCGTCGGTCTGGAGACTCCGACCTCGAGGTTTTTTGTATGGGCATCGTCGAGGAGAACCTCGGGAGATCGTCGTCGTCGTCCATCCCGTTGCGCGGGTCTTCGTAGCGAGGTAGCGGCGAAACAGATCGACCGCGAGCGCGGTCGCTCGCGAACTCGTCGTCGGCTTGGCGTTCTGGAATACTCGACTCGCTGCCCATGTCTTCCCGTCGTCCTACTTGCAAAGAAAAGGTTGTAACTTCACCGAAGCCGCGACATGGGTAAAGCGATTAGGTTAGCTCGTGGGAGGTTCGAGCGGACGCGAAGCGCGTTGTGGAGCGAGAAAAAATATTGTGGCGCTAGCTCGTTGAATAAGTTTGCGCGGGCAGGTGCGGCTGGAGTTTCCGCTGCACAATTGCCGGCACAATTGTAGGGATTACCAAACGGTAACTGGGGGCCGGGGGCAGTTGGGGGCGGAGCGGAGTTAGAGTTGCAGGGTACCACACCCATTGAAACTTATCCCATGGCGTTTTACTCTCGCTCAAATTACCAGTAGTTTCACAAAGACATATCGCGGCGATTGGTACAGAGTGTTCCACACCCCAAGAAAACCATCCATTGAATCCGGTGGTATACTATCGTACAATAATCCTACACCCCTTCAAAAACACAAAATGCCTCGCGGCTTCCGGTCCTACAAACGCCCTTTCCCATGCTCGTGCCCGGGGTATCATCTGTCGTGAATGCGAGGCGTTCCAAATCTTTAAAAAAAAAATCGCCGACCTTATTAGTGAGGCGTCTCATAGCCAGAGACGCCTCTGGTCGGACGATTGATCGTCCCATCGTCATTTCGGGTCGTAAAAAATAAACAAAGAAAAAAAGCAAAAACAAACGAAAACGAACCGGACCGAAACCGCACCGTCCTCCCCTTTCATCTCGACGCCCGAAGCGTCCCCCCTACTACTCCTTCTTGTCCTCCTTCTTGCCCGTGAGGGGCGAACTCTCCTCCTCCTCTTCCTCCTCCTCGTCGTGGGCCGACGAGGCACCACGCAGGCGGCCAGAGTCCGAAGACCCGGCAAAGGGTGGCGGCGGCAGGGCGGCGGACGGGGCGGTGGCCGAAGCCGACAGGATTGGCGGCGGCGCAGGAGCGAACCGGGGGGCCAAGAACGCCTCCGGCGAGAGCCGGAGCGAGTCGGCGGAGGGGCGGCGGCGCGGCGGGATCGGGGGTGCCAGGCGACCTGGCGGTGTTGGGGTCACCGACCTCTGCTGCGAGGCCGAAGCCTCGCCCGAGCGCTGCAGCATTGCGGCGTGGCCGCGCGTTGTCATGATCACCGGGGGGTGAGCTCCCATCCGGGAGGGGCGGCCAGTGGTCGTGCTGCCGACCGAGCCGAAGCTCGGCCCGTCATCGATCGGGAAGGGCGGCGGGGGCGGCAACAAGAATGGGGCGTCCGCCCCGAAGGTGGCGGCGCGCAGGGAGGGTCGGGTGGGGGCGGCGGTCGGTGCCCGCAGGCTTGCCGACTGGTACTGGCCCGGGATGGGCGGCACGGGCGGGATGGCGGGGGCGGACGGGGCGGAGCTGCTGGGGGTCCAGGGGGAGCTACCCTCCCCGCTGCTGCGGCCGTCGGCGGGCGACTTGCCCTTGTTTTGGCGCTTGAGGGCGCCCAGCATCCTGCGGAGCCGCCCCGGAGGGGTCGGCGGGGTGTCGGGGCTCCAATGTGACTTGGGCCCCTCGTCATTGTCGACTGGTGTCGACGGGGGAGGGGGTCTCTGGGCAGACGACGAGGCGAGGTCGGCGGGAGACGAGGTGGGCATGGTCCGCGACGAGGTGAGGCGTGCGGCCGGGGGGGTCAGGCCTGTGGGGGTTGAGGACATGCCTCCTGCTGTCGACGGTAGGCCTGTTGCAGACGAAATCAGGCCTCCGGGACGAGCCGGAAGGCCTCTGGTCGACAAATCGGGGCGTGCGACGGGGCCGGACATGTCTCCTGACTGCTCGGTAATGCCTGCAGTCGGCGAGCGTACGCCTGTATGGTGCTCACTTATGCCTATCGTGGGCGAAAGCACGCGTCCGGACCAGAAACTTAGGCCTTCAGACGACTGGCTCATGCCTCCAGAACGGGACGGGAGGGCGCTGGTCGACGATTCCATGCTTCCGGAACATTCTGAGCCTTCGAACAAAACACTCATCTCTGCGGCCGGAATAGCTGTGTCCAGACGAGGCGGATCTTGCGGCGATCGTCCCATGGTGCCAAAGTGCGGCGCTGTGAGCGAAGACGAACGGGGAGGAAAGAGTCCGTAACGAGGGGGTCTGGCTTGTCCCTGCTGACTGCTGCTGCTGGTACTTCCGGCTTGCTGGGTGTGCGTTCTCAAGGCTGGGGCCGAAGGCATGCCTCTCAGCGTTGGTGCAGAAATATTGCGAAGGCCAATTGTCGGCTGAGTTCCGGGAAGCTGGCTCGTACTTAGTGTCGGTGTAGAGGGCATTCGGGGAACACGAAGAGCGCGCTGAAGTCCAATTCCACGTTGCGCGCCGGGTGCGTGAGACGGCGTCGGTGGGGTAACTCGCTCACGAACTTGCCAATTTTCAGGCGCGCTCCAACCTGCTCCAGTGTGTCCTGTTCCAGCCTGGTACGCACTCGGGATAGTCGGTACGGGCGGCGGGGGAGGTGATCGTGAACGACGGAACAAGTTCGAGAAAGATCTCATTCTTCTCGCCAAAGGTGTGGTAGGCTGTGTGACTACAGCGCGGTTCGAATGCGGAGTGGTAGACCGAGTAACAGATGGCTCCGGGGGAGGAACGGGTGCTGGAGGAACATCTGTGCTGCTTTGAGCGGTTTCGATCTGGATCAAAGCGGTCAGTGACAATTCCTAACGCCTTTTCAAATAGCAAAAATCGGTACTCACCACCTCCTTGGCTTTGCCTTTATTTCTCGCGTGCGGGGGGAGAGGCGGCAGAGGGCGGTTCGGCGGGGGTCCTGGCGGGGGCGGGAGCTTCGGGAGGGGGGGAGGCAAGACCAGCTTGGGCTTAGGCTTGGGCCTGGGCTTTGTCGGCTTCATTTTTGCTCCAGAGCTGCTCGCAGTTGTTTCTCCGCGAAATCCGGGAGGCAATGGTGTGGATTCGAAGAAGACGCCTCTTCTCTTTGCTGCCTTTGCGCGCTTGGCTTCGTCCTCTTCCTCTTCGTCTGCCTCGATGTCAGTTCACGGTTCTGGATCCAATTCCATTTTGTGGGTTGTTTGTGTGAAGGCTTTTGAAAGTTGTGTTTGCGAAAAGATGTGGGGGAAGAACAGCTCGGCGGTTCTCGACGTTGAAGAAACATTGGACGATTTGATGGTACTTTTTAGGGCAAGATGGACATTCGGGATGTTCAAGCGTTTCAGAAGAAGGCAAATGGGACCACTCAAGGGCTCTGCCGTCTGAAGAACAACAAGTGTTGATCTACAGGCGCCTTGGACCACCTTTCATCTCTCCAGCCATCCGAAAAAAAACAGGTATTGAGCAATAGGTATCTAGGATCTCTTGGCTTTCCAGTCGAAGAACCAGCCGGTGCTGAGCCGGACATCTGGGATGGCTGCCAAGGTCTCCAGTTTAAAGGACAACAAGTATTGTCTTCGGACATCTGGGACCACCTCTGGGCTTTCCAGTCGAAGAACCAGCAAATACTGAGCCAGATCTCCAGGGCAATTCCCAAGCTCTCCAGTCGTCTGAAGAAAAACAAGTGTTGTCTTCAGACACTTGGGACCACTTCTAGCCTTTCCAGTCGAAGAGCCAGCAAGTGCTGACCCAGATACCTGGGACAACTGCTGGCTTCTGACACGGGAGGAAACAACGCTTGAAGTGGGATGAGAGAGATTCAATCCTGGTCTTGAGGGCTCGGGATTTCCTGAGGGCTGGGAGTGTGCTGAGGGCTAAGAAGGAAAGGAAACAAACGTTCGGACAGGATCGGAGGGATTCGATGCCGGTCTAGGGCATACGTTCAGGGCTGGGAACTCGCTACGGGTTTGGAACTCGCTGAGGGCTTGGAACTCGCTGCAGGCTTGGGACTCGCTGAGGGTTGGGACTCGCTGAGGGTTGGGAATTCGCTGAGGGTTGGGAATTCGCTGAGGGCTCGGGGGGAATATGGTGGTAGGGCAGAGTCTGGACATCGTAACTTACCGACCGCTTCCTTCTTCTCCTCCACCTCCTCCCCCTCCGCCCGGAGGACGTCGGAGGCTCGCGCCCCCGCGCCACCGCCGGGCGACACCACCTCGACACCATACAGGTGGGCAACCTGCCAAAGTTGGTAGGTTACCCCCCTGATGGTGACGGGGGTGTCACCCCGGCTGAGCTCCTCCGGGGGGAGGGGAGGGAGGCCGCACTTGTCGACCATGGTATTCTGGATTGGGGTCAGCTCAGTAATTCGGCATGGGAAAGAGTGGTACTTACGGAGGCTGGTCAAGAACCGGAGTTCTTGGTGGTGTCGGTGCTGTTGAAGAGGTCAGTAGGTGTTTCGAGGTCCCAAGATCGAAGCTGGTCAATTGAGGATGTCACTGCCGAAGCATTGGAACGGATAGTAGGTGCGTGGTACTGGTACAGCGACCTCAAGTGCTCCAGAGGTCCTATCGGTCGCGGTCTCAAGCGGACAGAAGCAGGGAGGGGGAAAATGAAGCTGAAGATATTCAAACACAGGGAAATACTCACAGGGCGGGCGACAAGCTGGTGCTGGCTGCTTAAAAATTAAGCGGCTACGGTCCCTCGGTGACGAACAAGAAAGAAGAAAAAAGAGAGGAGGGCCGGCAAGAACGAAAAGGTCTTGTGGTGTTGAGAACGAAGTGAGGTACAGTGCGGAAAGGGGGTTGCGCGTCCTAACACGGTCTTTACACGGTGTACGGCGCTCGCGCGTTACACTGGAGTTGATTCGGGACAAGTATATTACAACACTTCCCCAGGGAATCAGTTTTCACTTGGGAACTTGACGATGACACCGCGAGAATCCACGACGGGGCGGCGATAAGACAAATCCAGCACGCAGACATGATAGGCAATACTATATACACCTCCTGTGTTAATTTTGGCTTCATCGGAACCCGGGGGTGGCCGTTTCGAAGTCCTTCCATTCTGCGATATATGTATTTGGCGTTCTGGTCGCCAGGGTTGAATGTTGACTTTCCCTCAGGGGCTCAGGGGCGCACAGACCCTTCGGTAGTTGTTGCCAAATGCCAAGCTTTTGAGCCTCAGCGCACAGGCCAATTCCGCAAAAGGACCCACTCTAGCCAACTGCCAGACCGACGACAAACAACGAATGCCACTCAATTCATCTCCGCAAACAGCAATCGTACAAACGTCGCACGACGATGTTTATGACTGACCTGTCTTGGCAAGGCCAGACCTCCACTCATTGACTACATCATTGCTAGCTGTGCTTCTCTATTTTCTGTTTCCTCTTCAGAGTCACTCATTTGCTTCCTCTGCCTTTCGTTTTCGTTAGTTTCTCGATGCCGCCATGAGCCTATCGCATGTTGGCAGGCAAAGGGCGGCGTGGCGCGTGGCAGCCACGGTGCGCCCCGGAACACGCGCTCTCGTAGCAGGAGTCTCAATTACCTTCAATTGGAAAGAGCAGAAACAGCAGAATTTTCGGTCGGGTCTCGCAAGAGCGCAGAGGCACTTTTCAACTCAGCACCCGCTGCGCCAGTCGTTGCTGCCGTCAGGTAGGTCCAGCTTCATTCTGTCTGTCCCTTCCAGACCACCAATTCGGCATCCCTCTATTTCTCCAAGATGCGCGCAGCTCTGTGAGGACAGCGTTGTGACTCCAATGTACAATACGTCATGGCGGCCCACCGCAAATGTCTTGATGTGCTCTGGCCCGGCCATCTGGGTCGCGTAGATCATCCGGATCCTTCGCCCCACCCAAATCTCACCTCGAGTCCCGGTCCTGTGGCTCCGATCCGCCCAGCCCAAAACAATACCCCCAAGACCAAGCCTATGTGGTTCTTAGACTGTGATATCTCGCTTGTTAGTACTCTGAAGCTCACACTGAACTAGGCACGGATCGTGGGCCCTCAAAAGATGCGCCGCCGCAAGATGCCAGCGTCTCTCTTTGGGCGAAGATGGTCGAGGCTGCTGCCACTTCCTTCGCTTCCATAGCTATCCTCGGTGCTGGCTTTGCTCTGACCGCCTACCTCTACCATAAGGGTTACAAGTACTTCGTGCTCAAAAAGATGATGAACGCATTCGAGCCGGGAGATCCTGTCCTAGAGCTGGCTGCAATGGGCCGCCAAGTGCCCCACGATAGTCCCGAGGCTGCGGCATATTGGATTCAGCGCCCCGAGCAGTATGTTGTCGATGAGATCATCTCTGGTCACCAAAACGGACACTACCATCTCTTCCTTGGTGACAAGGGCACCGGCAAGAGCAGCATGCTCCTGGAAGCCATCAGGCGGGTTGAGGGCGACGGCATTGCCATGCTCGAGGCCCATTCCGATCTTGAGATCTTCCGCATTCGTCTGGGGAAGGCTTTAGACTACGAGTTCCATGAGGATTATATCGGCGGCTACTTCAGCGAGCGGGGCCCGCGGGAAACTACCGCTTTGCTCGACATCGAGCGAGCTCTCAACAAGCTCGAAAAGGTCGCATTGCTGCGACGCAAGCACGTTGGTCGCCCACTCATCCTCGTCATCAACCAGATGCACCTTATCCGTGATGATGAAGACGGCAAGGACCTCATTGAGCTGCTCCAGCAACGTGCAGAGCAGTGGGCTGCTGCAAATCTTGTTACGATGGTGTTCAACAGTGACGACTACTGGGTCTACGAGCGCTTGAAGCAGCTAGCTACGCGCATGGAGGTGCTCTCCATCGTCGACCTGCCTAAACGCCATGCGACACAGGCCCTGTCGAACTATCGCCTGAAATATTTTAAGGAGGAGCTATCACCAGAAACTCTCGAAAAGGTCTACGACCAAGTCGGTGGCAGGCTGACCTTTTTAAACCGAGTCGCCAGGAGCAAGGACATGTTCAAGACATGCAACGATATCTTGCAGATGGAAAAGACGTGGTTCCTCAACCAATGCTGGATTCTAGGCGGTGAAATGGACGACGACGTTATGGATCAGCAAAAATGGGCTGTAAGTACCTTCTTGTCCCTTCTCACCACTCAGTCAGTCTTCTAACCAGTAAACCATTTGTCCCACAGGCCGCCGCAGCTGTTCTAGCCACTGCCCTTGTTGACAAGGAAGCAGACATGGACAACAAATGCTACGACCCCAAATTAGGCCACGTCCTTCCCACGTTTCCGCTGCACATTGCGCAGCAGATCATGACACGCGCCGACTTTGTCCGCGCTCTCGACCGCCTCAATCTCTTCAGCATCACCTCGGACGCCCAGGTCCGCGCCAGCTCGGTTCCCATGCAGCGAGCCTTCAAGGAGATTGTCGCCCAGGAAGGCTTCCGCGAGCATCTGGTGGCTACAATTGACCGCATCGCCGCTATCGAGAGCCTCGGCCGCACGAGAGAACTTGTAGCCAAGGATCTTACCTTAGGCGCAACGTATGAGATCAAGAAAGGCAAGGGCGGAATCGAAGTGACGATTAAGGGGAAAGAGGACGAGGAAAACAAATAGCGGAACTAAATGGTGGAACTAATGGCGTTGTGGTGAATTGAAACAGCCTACCTAGATAAACAGTGTGCCCCCGCACAATCTATTTTGTATCTTCTCTATCTCACATGGACCTCTTGGTGTATGCCCTGGCCTCCTTTTCTTGCCTCGATGTTTACATTGTAGGTCACACACACACACACACACGGGGGGGAGGGGGGGATTCTCGGCAAAATGTCCCAAAACCTCACATCCCCCAGCAAAATTACAAGTTTTGTATCAGCCGTAAATTGGCCACGGAGCCCATCAATGGCAACGATGGGTTTTACCACCAAACTACTGATGCTACAGTGTATATCCCTTCCTATGCCCATGGAGCCTCACATGTGAAGGAAACTGCCGGCGGTGAGCCGGCATCCAACGGCCAAGCAGGTCATCGCTGCCCAACCAACGACAACCAGCCCGAACCAACACCAGCATCAATCAGCATTCACGCGCCGCATCGCAGAAAATAAAATTGAAAAGACAGACGCAAGGAATATCCTTGCGAGCAAAGGGTATGACACCCGCGAGTCGCGAGGAAGGAAAGCGAAAATAAAAAATAAAACCAAGTACGGCGGCAGCCTTGAAAATCGATGGAAAATATTTATTGGTACCTATGGTAGGGTAGGCCTTGGCGATGCATTGCATCCTCATCGGACGTGAGATGTAAGGTACCTACCTACCTACCTACCACCTACCCAGCCTGATGATGTCGTCCCTACCAACCGGCGCAAAGACCGGCTCGCTCTGTCTCGCTCGTTGTCTCTGTCTCCTCGCCGATGACCACGTGTAAACCCATCTCTCAAGCACAGCAGTGCTCTGGCAACAGCACACCACACCACACCACAGCGCCGGGGCTCAGGGACTGACAGAAAACATGAATCCAAACGCAAACGTAAATGTTCCTACATCACCACGCGCATCTATTACGTATGTTGCCTACCTATCAAGGCACGCAAAGGGCACAAAGTCCTAGGTATGCAGGTATTGCTCCAGGTACCTACCTACCTACCTACCTACCTAGGTACGTTTGGCCACCAGGGCGCCGGCTCACGGAGATTTGACATCTTTCTCCAAATCCCCCCTGCCTGTCCTGTCCTGCCCTGCCTTGAAGGAATGCCCCGCCGTCAGGCCAGCCATTCCCACGTTACAGCCGCGGAAGCGCGCCGAACAACACCCAATGTCCACGTTAGATGACATGGCATGGAACCTTCAATGTAAGCATCGCGAATCCCACCTTCAAATCCCACCTTCAATCCCACCTACCTTCCGCCCATCTCACCTTACAGGTCCTCTCTAAACGCGCCAGGCCAGGCCAAGGGGAATTTCCACCTCCGTGAAGTGCCATCCACCCCCATGCCTACCTGCCATCTACGACCCTGGGAATCGCCAATCCCTACCTCTATGTACCTTACCTACCCTGCAAATATCCAGAAGAATCCTGCGGCAGAGTCGAATAATATCACCGGCGATTATTGCTTGCTCGTATGCTTGCTGCGTCTGATTCGAGATGGTACCTACCCACCTACAACCTCCTGGTGGGATAGAGTGCCTACCCTTCACCTCCCCTCCCCTCGCACAACTGACCACAACTGCGACTGCAAACTGCAAACTGCAGCTGTGATTGTGACTGCCACGACTGACTGCGCCCCCATCTCATCTCATCACACACACACACATACATACCTACCTGCTGGTATCAACCACCTCGACCTCCACCAGACACCAAGACACCCAAACCGATGACAGGGCTGAGAGTGGACTAACTGACTGACGATCGCCCTCACACGTGAAACCTCCCGAAAACTGATTATTCTATCCCTTCTTTTTCTTGTCCGTCCCTATTCCGTCCGCCTCCCACCCCCTTCTGACCCCCAGCCTCCACCGGGGAACCGGAAGGCTTCCCAACTCCTGGCCTTACAGTGCCACCCCCTGCTTTTCACATGTCAGTAAGCCGCATGGCGACACCATACTGTGTACAATACAAGACAGACCGATCGTGTCATGAGGGTGGTGGTGGTGAGCTTCACCGCTGCCTGCCGCTGGCCGACTGGATGGTGTGGTGTTGGCGCCTAGCCAGTTGGTAACACGCGCAAGAGGGAGACTACACCTTCTGGAAGGCTGAGCTGCCCGGAAGGCTCGGCCGAGAAAGCTCAACACCATCTGTGATAGAGGGAGCGTCGACGCCGCTTGGAAATACCCTGCCTTGTTATGTGGGAGGCCCGGTTGCATTGTCACAATACAGCTTCTTGCTGATGTTGAACGCCAATTGGGCCAAACCCTCCCTCTCCCTCAAAACGGGTAACTGGGAAAATGAGATTGCTCCTCATTGTACGACCTGCCCCAAGGATCCGGAGAACTGGCAGCTCTCCAGCGTAGCACAAGAGACGGTCGGCAGACTGACAGCCCCAGAATGAAGACAAAGCGATGAAGAATCGCGGAAAAGTGAGACAGGACGGCACTTTTTAGCTTTGTGGGACCTGATGTCAGAAGATGCCACACGACACAAGACTGACAGGTGAAGCCGGATGTTTTCCTCCTTATTTTTTACAGGCCGAGACATGGCTCTGGACTACGGGTGTTCTGCCTACAGTGGCGCGATTTTGAACCGACTACGGCCTTCGGATGCCACAGCACAAGAGACTTGGCGACTCAAACGCGTACTGACCGATTGGGGGTCACAGAGCGCCTGCCGTGTTAACCAGCCGGACACACCAGGGCGCAAATAGGCGCCGAGATCATCAAGACAACGCAGAGGGAAAGGTGAAGAGGTCGGTGACGGCGGTGCATCAGAAAGGGGTTTCTTATGAAAGCGAATGCATCCCGCGGCTCACTTCGCCGTAGGAAAAGAAAACCACGCAGGGGAGATGTAGGGGCTGATTCTAGCGGCCGAGAGGTGCCTCCAGAACTGCTGATAGGCTCACGAAAGTGACAACAGGCAATACCAACCAGTACAGCGGATCGCGGGGCACATGGGCAGGCTGATGAGCCATGATAGCTGTGCTCCATAGCAGCTACCATCAGTATGCTATGAGCGGCTCTCCTCGACCATGTGTAAATAGGGGCATTCGAGCGGTCCTCCATTCTCGTCAGCGCTTGACTAAAGCAACTCGTTTGTGTGGGGTTTTGACAAGCCTGTGTGTCTCACGTTGATGCATGTTCTGACATCCGCGAGAAAAGAAAAGGGAGGCGGGGAGAGAGAACAAGGGGAAACCCCGAAGACAAAATCAACTGATGGGCTGAGACATGCGCGGTAATAGGCGTCATAGTGTGCACATGGACGCGCCCAAATATGGCAATCGTGGAGGGGAGCCCTTCGCTCGGGTTGGACAGAAAGCAGAATGCCAGCGAGGACAGTTCCGAGAATCGAACACCCTAGCGGAAAGCGCACTTGCCAAGTGTCAACCGATAATCTAGAACAAATTGAGGTTGGTAGCTAGTCTCGCCATGTGACTATGGCCTGTCTTCGCTGTTGCACATACAATCCGGCAGTTGGGAAGGCGCCGCAACGAGACCTGCGTTCAAGGAGGGCGAGGTTGGTGGAGAGGTCGAGGATAAGGTTGACGCCCAGACAGCCATGCCGAAGATCTGCATTTATCAGAGACCTTCTATTTGGGGTCAAACGCGAGACAGGATCGGTAGAAATGACGCTCAAAAAGGAGCGATGGAGTTGAGAAAAGAGAGGCACCGGCGCCAACATTAGTGCTTCCGCTAGTGCAGGCAAATAATGGCAGCTGAGACATCTTCGCCGAAGACTAAGATATCGCCAGCCTTGGACAATTCAGGTCTGCCGCATTGGAACGATGCCATATTTCGTCAGATGCTGGATGATACGGATGGATGGGAGTTGGCGCAGGATACAGATCTCGTGAGCATCGCAACGTTCGATCCATTCTGCCGGGTCCGGCTCCGGTGGTTCGTTCTTATCAGTACTAAGGGCTAGAGGGCACTGGGCAGATGGACCTAGTTCTCTGTCCATGATAAACATCGCGTAACGTTTGGCCGGCTTTGTGTAGCTTCGGCAATAACCCTCAGCTGCCCACACTACCGATCCTCGAAGTACACCTTTGCAGCTCAGCCGGAAGAGACGTCAACCACGGCGACACACGCAATGCCAAGCCGGCCCACAGCGTACTGGTGTCTGCTTATCGCGTGACTTAAACAGCTTGGACACCGAATCCCAAACATGATCAGGAGTTGGCAGGTATCCCTCTCCTCGAATGCCGTGCATCCTGCAGCAGGAAGTGGAGGGGTCTCAGCCTCCAGCATAGTAAACCCCGCAAAGGCGTAGGGGGGGTGGAAAGCGACAGAATCTAACTGGCAGCTCAGGCTTGACCAGGTGTGAATCCCTGCAGGCAGGAGGCTAGAATCTTGACCTATTCCTATAGGAGTGGCGGTGAGCCCTTCATCACGGCCCGCACACTCGGTGTGATGGTGATGCCATCTGATAGCGTCTCCCGTTCTCATCGGAACGGTTGTCGACACTTTACGTAGGAGAAACGACGGGCCAGTAGAAGACGGCTGTCCGATGTCCGGCAGTGAACGTGCCTTTCATGGAGATCGGCTAACTGTGCGCTAAGGCTGTTGATGGCTTCGGGGTTCGGATAGCCCGTTGATTGGCTGAGTTCCAGAGTTGCAGGCTGGTTCTACTCTAGAAGGTATTTGCAAGCTGAGTTGAAGGAGTTGGCGAGAAGAGAGGCTGGCGCCCTCAGAGTCTTGTTGGCGGTTCCCGCACAGGCGTAGGACGGGACATGCCGGCGTCGGAGTTGGAGGTATATGCTGCAAGCAAGAAGGATCCCCAAGCTGCGGCCGAACCTAGAGCAATTGGAGAACTCTGGAGTCCCCGATTTGGTAAGCCGGTCGTCGGGGAAATAGATCCCCTCTTTGCTCTGCGCGCACTTTAGATTGCTTTGTTCGACTCCGCGGGCATCCTATTGGACTTAAATCTAGATCTTGGGGATGTTCTAGACAACCAGACAAAGGGTGTGATGCAGTCGTATTTGGCATTTTGGGTTGATCGAAGAGTAGTAAAGGAAATGGAGACATTATTGAGCTTTGAGGCGCCGCCGTAGTCCGCCTCAATTAGAGTGTGGGGTAACGCTCCCGCAATGCTGCGGCCTGCTGCGCAACAATGAATGGAATTGGCTGGTGATGGATAGCTTCGTGCTCCTAAGGGTTGAAGGGCACTTCCACCGTCCAGTCCGCCCGCTCCCCATCCTCCGGAGGATATGTGAGCCGACATTAGCTTAGTCAATGTCAGAGATCAACATCCTGACAACGTCGGTCTCTGTTCTGGGCGCCTTGCGAATCTGCGGTGCAGCTGCAAGTGCCCGGATTTGGACGGGCAGAGACTTCGATCTTCTCCTTCGCGGGAGATTGCAGAGCAGCAGTCGTCTTTGGAGGTTCCCAGCTGTCAATGAATCGTTGACTCAGTCAAGCGATAACACGCCCATCTGCGGTCTCATTTAGCATGCAGCGTGGGGGGAGAAACGCGACGTTCTTGAGTCTCCATCTTCCGCGCCAATACGGGATCCTGTCGGCCTGTTGCTGCTACCTTGTGGCAGATCATTGGGACTCAACCAGGTCTTTACTCAACGATTCGAATACCGAACCATGTGCGGTCGGCACCGCAGAGCCGTGCTGGTGGCGTCTGTCGAAGGGTTCTTTGTCAACATCAGCCTTCCATTGGGTCTCGAGGAGACACAGAGAGCAGATGGCGCCAAGAATTTTGCCACTTTGAGCCAACGAGAGGCATGACTGGTCAGATGCACCCAAGATACTCCATTTGAAAGGACCTGGACCATTGGGCCGCATGTGGATACGAGACGTAGTATTTTTTTTTCGAGACAGAGAGAGAGGGGGCAGAGAGTGTGGGGAAGGGCATCGGATGAGCAGATGGCCGAGCAGATTCTGAAGCGTGGGCTTCATCCATCATGACCGCTCGTCAGGTAATCAGTAACTCGTGAAGTTCACAGCGCGTCAAGCTTGTTGGAGGCGAGGGGACTGGAGCTTGCAGCATTGCCGCTGTTTCCAGTGTTCCACGGGCCATCTGGTGGTCCAAGTCGCGCCTTCAGCAGCCGAATGGAAACGGGAGGGCAAGGGCAGGGCCGTCGCGCGATCTCCCCGCCTTCCTCAGCTGTTTTTAGAGGTGGAGCTAGGGGGACGAAGCTGGGGTCTCCTTCTGGCTCAGGCCACCAGGTCTGTCTGCGCGTCCCCGCCCCTGCCCGGCGCTAACTGGTGAACAGGGCAGCCTCATCACTAGGATTCTTCGATCGTTGATTCAAAAGCGGATGGCGGGGTGTCATCACCACTGCTGAGGGCCCAGAGAAATTGTGGCTGCAGCAACGAGCGCCGTTGGACGCTTGCCCTTGGGACACACCGTTACTTTCCTAGATAGCAGCCTGAAATTGCATGATCTGCATCGCAACCGGCCAGATTCATCATCAGTTGAACTTGGAACAAATGGCATGCTTAGCTGAGGAAGTGTGCGGTTCTAATCCTTTGAGCCCCCAACTCACAGGAGTCCCGAGGCTGGCCGCGCCCTCAGACCGCTTTCTCGGATCACCACTCACTCCCAGGACAAATATCGGGTCGCAATGGGGCCAGGGGCTGCCCGAGCGATGGCGACCAACGAAAATCACCCCGCATGTGTATCTGCCCAACAGCCACGGCAAAGGTTCTTCCCCCTCTCCAGAGGCTCATCTGGTGAGTGAGCGCGCGCCGGGGGGTAGCACAACCGAAGATTCCGTCCCCAGCTCACCATCAAGCACGGCGAGCAGGTCGTGCGCCGACACCGAGGCCGTCAACCCCCCCTGAAATGATGCGCTGCATCCTGGCGGCGCAAGTTTGGCGGGACGCAACGCTGCAGCCCTCGTCCATCCTGGGATTCTCATGTTGCTGCTGTTGCCGACACAGTACGTAAGCCTAACAAGAACCTGGAACGGGAAGGCCCGCATGCCAGTCTCAAAGCCCTTTCTGTCGGGTGTCTAGACGACTGCTTGACTTGTTATGGACTGGTGTTTGTAGAGTGGGGCCGGGCCAAGGTAGGTGGCAGGTATCTTCTGCGTACCAGACGGAGCGTTTGAGGCTCCCGTTTGACCACGGCGATGATATCATGGTACATCCCGCGCTAGAGCAGCATGGACTCACCGCCCACTCATGGGTGCCGGAGATTGTTCGTAAGATCAAGAGTCCGACGATGGAGGTAGACCACAGGTTTAGGGAGTCGCAAACGAAACGGGTGTGGAATGCCAGGTGTCGGACCCATCACATCGTCCCATTGTCGCCATGAGCCTGCGCTTGGCAATGCGACAGCCGCCCGTTAGAGCTGCCGAGCGACACTGGTCGCTCTCGGGAACTATCCAGCCAGACAGCCCGGCGCCCCGACGCTGACCTTGTCAGAAATCGTGGCGCACCCTCCATCTCCAACCTGCGGCTGCGGACTGGCATGGCCAGACGGCGCCAAGTTTGCCGGGGCACCCCGAGGCCGTGCGACCTGTGGTGTGCAGTCGTCTGCTGGTGCTGTAGAATGAAGAGCAATAGACAAGTGCCTAGAGTAGAATCCCCCTTTTCTCGCAAATATCCAGGTGTCCAGATGCTACCATCCCGCTCACCTCGAGCTTTTAGTGTTGGGTTGTCAATGGAAGACAGAGACAGCAAGGGTTTTCCGCCCAGACAACTTTCAAAGCAGGCAAGGCCGCCGTGGGGCCTAGTGCAGGGCTCCACAGCACTAGCTGGCCTGTGCATTGATCGCGGTCTGTGCTTGCAGCGGGGCATCCCTGCCACAGAAAAGGCACTTCCTGGAAGCACCGCAAGAATTCAGCGATTGGAGAGCTGAGAAAACGCGCCAATGGAGGCCACATCGCTACGGCAAGAAAGGACCCGATGGTACTGCTTGCAGGTGCCTCAAAGTACTCGCATGTCACTTGCAGCATCAGATCAGATGGCGACACCCGCTAAAAGCGACTTGTGGAGACAACGACGGTTCAAGCAGCACTGCTATTTGATGCTCAGCAGCGTCGTTCGCGCCTTTCCTGCAACAGAAAACAGCGTAAACAGTTTTCTTCTGCTTTGCCTTCCGCAAGATGGCACGCCAGATCGACGGGCAGCCTTTTCCCAGCCGGACAAAGAGCTGAAGTTCGAGTCGGGAGGAACGGAGCAGCACGCGAAAAGGGGGGATGGCAGACCTCCCCATCGTCCCTCTCTAAAGAAAATATGGGGCCCAACGACCACGACCCGTCTTGACGCTACATCGACAAAGAGCTAGTCCCGCAACTTGAAGCTTTCCTATCACAGACAAGTGACCTCTCAACTTTTTTCTGTCCCCCGTGCCCACGCGGTGCCCACGTACGTCCCCTGCCACTGCGGTAAGTGTGGAGTAAGTCCAGAATCTCTCTGCGTGCGCACTGGAGCCTCCTCCTCTGTTACGACGGCTCGTCCAGCAGAGTACCAGGTTGGGTATTGTTAGACCAAGCATGGGTCACGGTGTGGGGTTCTCAAGACGATCTGCTTCCGGGGTTCTCTTGCGCCCGCCACTCGTTCCCCATCTGGGTCGGCGCCGCACAGCAGAAGCAAAGAAGACCAATTCTCTCTGCTCAGTCGACCTCTCGTCCTGCTCCGTAGTGCGTAGAGTACTCTACTGCGGACCCCTCTCCAGAAAGATCCCAATTACGGCGGCGCATCCCCAAACGAGCTCTTCCTCGAGAATCCGTTCGCGAATCTGCGTGAGATCGCCCACGCCGCCACTCTGCCCGTTCCGTTCCCCAAGTCTCGAGGCCAGCTAGCTGCCTTCCCAGGCGCCATCACCACCAGCTCCCCGCAGGTCCTCTGCCCGGCCCGGCCACCCCTTGGACTTAGCTCCAAAGCAGACCATCGCCGCACCCCTCTCGCTCCCCAACCCCGGCTGCATGTGCCTCTGGCCTATGGCCAATTCCCCAGATATCTGATCGACGCGCCAACCAGGCTGAGCAGTGCCGAACCTCTAACTCTTCTCATTCCTCTCCCCTTCCCAATTCCCCCCCCCCCCCATCCCCGTTCTTTGACACCCTTGCCTTCCCTGGCCCGCTTCTCATCCCTCCTGTTATAGAGCCGTCCTCTCACCGCACCGCCTCTGTGTTACCACGTTGGTATGGTGTCGTTATTGACGAGCTATGGACCTTCCTCTTCCTGTCGGTCTGGACGATGGGGACATGTCGTGGTCGGACAGCCACAGCATGGACTCAGATGACCTCCAGTCTCTGGGTCTTCCGCAGTCGCCGTGGATGGCGTCGCTGTCGGCCTCCGTGGTCGCGTCCTCGGCGGGGAGCTTTGCCCACACCGGCCAGCTCTCCCCGATCAGCAATGGCATGGACGCGCCGTCCTCGGCGGCCGACAGCTCCGCCAGCACCTCATCGAACTCGGCCTCTCCCGACGAGGCCATGGTTCAGCTTCCGCCGCCGTCACTGCACACCGAGGCCTGGGCCATGGCATATGCGGGACCTAGCCATCTCGCCGACATCAACGACAGGAGCGACGGTCGGGACGATATCGCCTGGGAGCAAGGATCGGACGATATACTAATGGCTCCGAAGCTCGAGCCCCTGGATGACGATGATTTCTGTATGGACGACCTCAAAGAGGCGCCTATGACACCCATTGCCGCCTCGGGTCACCTCCAAGCGTCTGACCAGCCCCGGGTGAAGAGACCCCGGGGGCGACCGAGGAAGCACCCTCTTACACCCAGTGCCATGGCCAACAAAATTACCAAAGGCCGCTCCAAGACGGGTTGCCTCACGTGCCGGAAGCGAAAGAAGAAGTGTGACGAGGCGAAACCACGATGTGAGCCATTGTTCGCCAGTCTCTTGATTTGATACACTTTGCTGACCTTCTGCAGGTATGAACTGCGAGAAGAACGCGGTAGTTTGCGAAGGGTACCCAGAGAAGCAGATTTGGAAGAGCGGCAAAGAGAGGGCGGAAGAAGGTAAACATGGCTTTCAGCCGCCCCTTTGCAACAGCAAAGTCTCTAACCTTAGAGCAGAGCGGATACGGTCTCACAGTTTGCCATTGATTGCGATGCAACCGATCTACAAGGGGTTAGAGACTGTCGAGGACTGGATCTACTGGAAGCATTACAACGAGCATCTCAGCACCGTGCTCACCGTCGAGGGAGAACACAAAAATGCCTTCAAGGATATGATGATCCCGATTGCGGTCAAGCACCAGGGCCTGATGCATTCCATTCTGTCACTCGCCAGCAAACATATCGACTTTGACACCCCATACGGGCTCAACATCCTCAAGAACAACCCATCAACCACGGCGCAAGCGCTGCTCGAGCGCTCTCTTTACCACCACGACCACGCTAGGTTGAAGTTCTACGATGATGTCGAATTCGGCAGCGAAGAGCCGACCCAAGACTGTGAGATGCTCGTGTCAGCCCGATACGGCCAGATGCTTTGTTTCCTCCTCGAAGCTTTGGCCGAAGGGAATCCCCGCGGTGAGCATCGCCTCCACCTCTCGGCCTACCAGAACTTGATCTCAAGTTCACCGCCCGACGACTCAGCATTCCTGTCGTTCATAGGGGAGTTCTTCCAGTACCATATCTTCGCCGACGAGCTGATCCACTCGGCCTGCCATCCCGACCAACGGCCAGCACAGAAGGAGCCGGGCTCGCCTTTGCAAATTCACCCTCCGCGACTTCTCGGAGTTGCCGATGGCTTGCTGGAATATATGTCGCAGATAACGTCGATTCGAAACACGATCCGAAGCAATACCCTAGCCCATGTCGATCCTGTCGTCAACTACGTGAGCTTGTACCGCGCGGCCGAGATCGATGCCGCCATCAGAGAATGGGCACCGCACTGGCCCCCCGGTGACAGTCGCGAGCGGGTAGGACTTCTGTACAAACAGATGGTATGGATCTACCTCGTTCGGACCATCTATCCGCCCTCAACCTCCGCGTCCTCCTCAATGGCCTCATCTGCTGTCTCCCTCCCGCTCATGCACAACTCGCCCGCTCTCGCCCGGTCAGTATCGTCCGTGGTGAACACGCCGCCCCATTCAGCTTCTACAAGCTGCGCATCTTCACCGAAACTCGCCGGCTTTGGCTTCGGCGCCGGCACCAGTCCCCACAGCAGCAGGCAAAGTAACCCATATCCGAACCCGCTCTCTCGCAAGAACAGCACTGCCGGCACTGCTGTCGTGATTAACGGCGACGGCCAGACTACCTGCACCGATGGACGTCCTGAGTCTCCGCCGCCAATTCGCCGCCCCCCGCAGCATGAGCACGACCCTCGCATAACTCTTGCTGTCGATGAGTCTCTCAGCATCCTTGATAGCTTCAAACCCAGTGACCCAAGCCAGACGCTGTTGTTGCTTCCTTGCTTCGTGATCGGTACTGCTTGCTTCACCCCGGTTCAGCAAGAACGAATCCGCGTCGCTGTCAAGACCGCCAAGGGTTACACTGGCTTGCGCAATGCAGACCGCGTGATGGATGTCTTGGAAGAGCTTTGGCGTTTGATGGCCACCGGTCAGTGGTCCGCTGTCTGGGACTGGCCGAGCGTTGCGCGCACATTGGGTCTGGATTTCATTCCCGCCTGAAGCTGTGGACCTTCCTTCTGCTCATCTGACTTTACTCTCACAGCTGTCAGATTTCATTGGTTCGCGACTTTCCTTTCCCTTGCTTATCTCGCTTGGTTTTTGCATTAGCAAGCTATTGTCCATCATTGACTTTGTCCGTCATGTCTGGAGCGGGACTGGGACCGGGGAGCGATCGCAGCCGTTGTATCCCCTCATTTACCGAGGCGTGTTTATTGTTATATTCCCTCATTGGTGCTCTATCTTAGCGTGTTTGTTTCTTTTTTTCGTGTTTCTCTCTCTCTCTCTCTCTTGCGGATTTCAGAGACAAGTGTCTTGTGGATCTCCTCGATGCGTCGTCGTGATGTGTTATCCAAAAATCGGAGCAAGAAGTATATCAATAACAGGAGCGTGCTTAGGGTTTAGGCGTGAAGGGGGGATTTGGATTCGGAGTGAAAGGATTATTAATGCGCTGGCTTTTACTTCTTATGAGGATTTGTTTGTTGGTCGAGACTCGGGTCTCTGGACCGAGCTGGATGCATAGCCGGAAGTTTGGTTCGGTGGGTTGGGACACACAGGATATACCATAAAACATGAGAACCCCAGACAAAAACAGTATGGGGCCATACTAGGCGAAAGGAGAAACGGGTTGAGAGCAGAAATGGGTTTATGTTTTCTTTGAGATATGCTGGGGCATTTCTGGAGAGCCTTATGATGGCCGGCATTTGGTTACTTGGTTACTTAGTTATCTCCCATGACGCATAGTCAGATGCAATCTGCGTGCCAAGCAGCGGGCTTTTGAGGACAACTTCCATCAAGTGAATGCCACTGGTCATGGTGTTGTACTATCATCGCAGCGTTTGTTGTATATAATACACCTGTAATATAACCGGGTCAGATTCCCGTGATTATTTTGGAATATGTTGATTGCTGCACGTTGGTATGTACCTCTACGTACTTGTTTTCTTATCACGACCTCCTTTTCACGGATGTACAACACAGACTTTGCCCCTGACAGGGACATTCGCATGTGCACCGATTTGAGGGAAACCGTCCACCTTCACTCCCTTACGGAACATCAAGCAGTGGGATGAACCTCCAAAATGAAACATGCCGAGCTCGTCGCCCTTCTTCACCCTCTGTCCTTCTTTCACCGTGATGTCGCAGGTACTGACCTCGTCCATGCCCACACCGACGAACGCCATCAACCCGATCGCCGGGTTATCAGCCTCGATGAATATAATAGCGCGTGTCGCCAGCGCCGTCAGGTACCCTTGCGCGGTGGAGATGCCACTCTTCTCTATCTCGACGTCAATATCTGCTCCGCCGTTTTTCTCCCACAGCACCTCGCTGAAGTACGTTCCGTCCTCGACAAATGCGCGGCGGATCACACCCGAGACCGGGGAATGCCACCGGTGGTAGGAGAGAGCGGACAGGAAGGCTTGGTAAATTGTCCCACCGGCGAACTGCTCGGCCAGCGGCGAGTGCGCTAACATGTCCATCACAGAGTAGGGCTGCGCCTTGATCCAGAAGCGGTCGCGCAGCTTGACGTCGCGCGCGACGTGATATGTCTTGGACTCGCAGGCGTTGGCGACTACATTGTCGTCGTCTGGGGAGGCAACTGGGCGTGCCTCGGGATGCAGGCGGCGAGTAAAGAAATCTACATCAATATTATCAGCATGGGAAAGTGGCGAGGAGGGAAACAAAACAAAAAGAAAGCTCACCATCCCAAGACTTGAACCCATAATGCTTCGCCTTAGGGTCACAGACAAACATGTCCTCGAACTTGAAATTTGTGTTCCCCGGCGCATTGGCAACCTCCATGAGGTCGCTGTACGCCGTCCTGCCAAACCACCCTGTCTTATGATCCCCCAGCACCTCAGCAGACTCGGGCGCCTGTATTCCTCGTCAGCTCCCACCACTCAACACAGATAGTGCAGCCGCCCCCCTCCTTTCGCTCACCTTCAGATACTCTCCCCATTGGTTCAAAACCTTCTTCAGCATCGCGTTCACATCAGGATCCAGAAACGCCGCATGTCCGCTGGGCGTGCCCATCGCATAGTCAAAGATCGCGCAAAGTGGAACTCCAACCATACCAACATGTGCCGCCGCGTCGGTCCATTCCTATATCAATCATCAGCATCGGCATCCTTACCCCCTATTTTCAACCACATCTTCTCCCTCAGCCACTTAGCCACCCAGGCCCCAACCCCAGAGACCAAAAAAATCCCCCCCTCCCCTCAGCCAGAGAAGCACTCACCGGCGCCCGCCCAAAAACGCGATTCATCACCGCCAACATATGCTTGTACCCGCGTATCTGCTTCCTGCCCGTGGGGTCGTTCTTGTAGCACGGGCGGACGGGAATCTCGTCCCACATGGCGTTGAAGTACATGTAGATGCGGGCGTTGGACTCGATGAGGTCCTGGAAGTCCTTGAGAATGGGCGATAGCGGCTCTGGGGCGGAGAGGCCGTCGAGGTCGGATATGTGCGAGTTCAACCATTCTCGGTGGACTGGGGGAGAGGGGTGTGAGTTGTGGTTTGGAGGAGGGGGGAGGGTCGGAGACTTACTGCGGTGGTCGGTAGGGAGCCAGTGGCCGGTGCGATGCACGCGGTGATGGTCGGGGATGTCGTGGTCGCCAGTTTGGTGAACCATGATGGCGTTTGTTAGGGGGTTCTTGGGTTCTTCTGGAATGAGGAGTGAGACACAACTGAAGGCTAATCAACAGGGCATCGTGAAGGTTTGTTCATATAGCTGTGGTCAATTGGGGGTTTGATCAAACAGGCTGCGAGTTGCCGCCGGGTATAGAACGGACAGGGCAGACGCTTGTCTTGGATCATGACGCAACCAGTCATCATCCGCTGGTGGTGGTTGACTCGCAACAAGTTTCTTTGAGGCGTCACCCGAACTGGCATTAGACGAAAAACGTCGTATAAACACCAAAACAATGTGTATTTGGTACGTCAGTGTGTATCACACCGTAACGCTAGCCTTCTTGGGGTATCATAAACTCTCCAAATATATCTCCATCAACCAATCCTCCTGCCTTCATGGTGAACCCGCGACCGAGCGCTTAGCCTTGCTTCGTACATGAGCAGCGTGCTGCTTCTTGTGTTCTTTCCTATCCTTCTCGTTCAGCGGGTTGTACAGAGTCCCGCAGTCCTTGCATATCGTAAATCCCGAGTCGGGGTTGAGGGATATGTTCAGCGTTGTTTGCACCATGTCTTTTGCAGGGCGCTTTCCGACCTTCTTCTGACTGCCGACAGATCCCTTCGTAGGTGCGACAGCTTCCAGTGTGTTCAGCTTGCTGGGTGTTGTCTCAGAGAGAGGATTCCTTTGGTGATTTGTAGTAGATACCGATAATGGTTCGTCATTTTGATCTCCTCTGAGACCAGACTGTAACCGTTGCTCCTCTGCCGTGTTCTTATCCTTCGGCACGAGATGGATGGATTTCACCACGAGGCCCACTTCTTCTGCAATATTCGGCCGTGTGGTGAGCCTCCTCCGTTTCCGCGCGTTGGAAATGGGCACTGGCGATGAAGGCGGTGGTGTCAATGCCGGCTCGACGGGGTCGGACGAAGGGACTGCCGGTACGCTTGAGCTGGAGGGAAGACGTTTGAAGTATGACAGAATGGACTCTCGTTTTGGTGGCTCTTGTTTGGGGAGCTGTGGTAATTGTGGCTGTGGTTCTGCGTGTGTTGCTTCCTCCTTCAGTGTTTCCACTCTTTGTCTTTTCGGCGGTGGCACCTCGGGCTCGTTGCTCTGGGCAGAACGTCTGCCGTAGGTCCGCAAAGGTCGTTTCCGCTCTCGAGGGGGAGCGTTTGGCGGGGTGTCTGTCGTGGTGGTTTGCGACAAGGCTGAGAGCCCATCGTATCTTGTCTCGTGTGTGCACGCCATGACGACTGTATTTCGGTCCTCGGCTCAACGGGGATGGACGAGCCCGGGAAGATGTCACTGCATTCTGCAGCTCGTGGGACTGACGCGTTGAGGGCGGGAGATGGGCGAGCGGGGGACCCTGGGCCCTGGTTGGGAAATGTAGTACATGTATTGAAGTAAAAAACCAAGTGGGACGCGTCCTCAGAAGAGAGGACTGCCTCCTTGATTAAGGTGATAAGTTTGGTAAGCTGGTTGTTTTCTTTGCACGAGACCCGGCCCCGCAAGGGGTCGGGGTCGGGGTCGGAATTGAAAAATCGCGGCGCGTCTCCGAGCGCGTCTGACGTGCCAAGCTCAGAAATGCGCGATGACGCGCGGGGCTCAATTATCCCTGCAGCTTCCGATAACAGAACCGTAATACATTTTACAGATACTCTACTTTGTACACAGCGAAAGCCCACTCAGTCTTTGCTCTCATCTACCCTCCTCCTTCGAATATTCCCGTCAGTCGTGTTCTTGGAGCCAACCTCTACTAGCTTCTCCGACCCCATCTTGTCGTCACCTTCGGGCCCAACAACCCATGTCTGGACCACCTGTTTGACCTCCTTAAAGGTCTTCTCCTTTTTTTTCTCTTCCTTTTTCGCCTCGCCGAGATGCCATAAATACCCCGAATATACGCCAACCTCAGCAATCCCAACCAGAATACTCCCGCCTAGAGTAAGGAACAGCCTTGCGGGAGTACTCCACCATCTGGCGAGGACCCAGAGCGTTGCCGCAACACCGAAGATGCTCACCAGAAAGTTGAGGATGAGCATTAATTGCCGGTGCACATCGTCAAGGGAAACGTCATCGTCTCCGAGGTCATCCTTCTTGCCTGGCCGATTTGCCTCTGCAAACGCGTGCGCCATCTTCGACTGGTTGGGGAAGCGTTGTGAGAATGTCTCCAATGGCGAAAGGGGGTTAGTCATGCGCTCATAAGCGCGTTGCTCCTCGTCTCGCCGTAGGCGCGCCATCAAAACCTTGTACTCGTTGGACTGCTATTTATCAGCAGGGAACGCTGTGTGTCGCATCGTAGACCAGGAAACTTACGGGCTCAACCTTTGGCGGTGGCGGCGGGGTGTAAACTTTGGATCCATTCAATAGCCATTCGAGGGTGTATTGTTTCTGGTCTCCATCCCTGAGTGCTGTCCACAAGTCGATTATCTGGCCGTGTGAGATAGGACTGCCAACAGAGACATTGTCAAGGGCCGGATCGCCTTCGCATCGCTGGAGGGTCTTCTGATTTGGGTGCGCTAAGTTCTGAAATGCTTGCAAGCCTTCCACAATGGAAGGCGTTACTGTTAAAAGCACCATTTCAAAGAGTTCGCGATCGCAAGACCACGGCGTTGTGGCCGCGTATCAAATTGTCTCGGTGACCTCAAAGAAAAGAGAGGAATGAGCGAGCTGATGCCTGCCGCGCAATCGCGAGATGCAAGCTGAAGCATGTGGCGCGACCTGCACGCACCCCACCTGGCCAAGAATTACACCAGCCACACCATGCTTGCATGCCGGTTCCCCGACAAATGCCAAGCCCCTAATGTGGGGATATCGCGCAGGAAGTTTTCGGGACGGGTTCGTTCAAGCTTGATTCAGCTTTCGCACTTCCGACTCAACGCCGCGGCTTTGCACGGCCAACATCTCTCGGCCCCCCCCAGATGCGCCAATTGACCACAGCGTGACGACCGGCAGCCATTTTCACGAAGAACGGCGCGGAAATGCAGCTCCAGATGGGGGCTTCGGTAGCTCGCGGAGCTCGAGGTGCCACAAGCCGAGTCTCCCGCGCGACGATCCCATCACCATCAATATGCTCCCACTGTCGCAGAGCCGCGCCGCTCGACATGCGGATACGCACGGGAATGGCGGTGCAGCCCAGAGCCTTCTACCACACCACCCGGAGGCGCGACTCGGCATGGGCCGCCGCCGTTTCGGTTGCCGGAAACATGGTTTCCAATGCTGTTAGCCGGGCGAAGGGCGACATGCCCACCATTGACCCGCTGCGGATAGTAGCCAAGGAGATGAAGTTCTTGACGGGTAACATCCGCAAGCTTCTGGGCTCCGGTCATCCCTCGCTCGATCGCGCCGCAAAGTACTACACCCAGGCCGAGGGCAAACACGTCCGCCCCCTTATCGTCCTGCTCATGTCGCGGGCCACTTCACTGTGTCCCAAGACGCCCCAACGCCAACAAGCAACGCTTCACGCCTCAGCCGCCATCGACACCTCGCTCTCTCCGCTCTCCGTCCTTTCCGACTTTAACCCATCCGCCACGAACCCCTCCGAAAGCGAGTCTGTCCTCAACACCGACCCCGACATCCTACCATCACAACGCCGCCTGGCGGAGATCACAGAGTTGATCCACACGGCGTCTCTGTTACACGACGATGTCATTGACCACTCCGAGTCGCGCCGCGGCTCTCCGTCGGCCAATCTCGAGTTTGGCAACAAGATGGCTGTGTTGGCTGGTGACTTCTTGTTAGGCCGCGCTTCCGTAGCACTAGCTCGCCTGCGCCACGCCGAGGTCGTTGAGCTGTTAGCCACAGTCATCGCCAATCTTGTCGAGGGCGAGTTCATGCAACTGAAGAATACGGCACGCGACGAAAAGAGCCCCAAGTGGTCTGAGGAGACCCTCACCTATTACCTCCAGAAGACGTACCTCAAGACCGCCTCGCTTATAAGCAAGAGCTGTCGTGCCTCCGCTCTGTTGGGGGGCGCCGACGCCGCAACGGTTGACGCTGCCTACATGTATGGCAAGAACCTTGGGCTGGCTTTCCAACTTGTCGACGACTTGCTCGATTACACGACCAGCGGGCAGGAGCTGGGCAAGCCGGCGGGTGCTGATCTTGAGCTCGGTCTTGCCACAGCACCGCTGCTCTTTGCCTGGAAGACGATGCCGGAACTGGGATCATTGGTCGGGAGGAAGTTCGAGAGGGAGGGTGATGTGGCGAGGGTAAGTTTCGGATGTTCTCTTCTGTTTTGGAGAAGAACCTGCTAACGGTACATTTAGGCACGAGACTTGGTGATGCAAAGCGACGGAATCCAACAGACCCGGGCGCTCGCTGAGGAATACGCAGAGCGGGCGATCGCAGCCATCAGCATATTCCCCGACAGCGAGGCCAAGGACGGCCTCATAGAGATGGCCGTCAAGACGCTCGAAAGAAAAAAGTAAACTCGAAATCTATAGCACGAATATTGTGCGTTGTATAAATAAGCCGATTGGTTATGTCATTTCCAAGCGGAAGATGGTAAACGGACGGAAAATAGACAGGGGACACGAAACAGCCATACGGCTGGTGTATATGTGTACAACACGGCGGAGGCTCATCGCAGCTTTGCTATCATTTTCCTTCTCAGCTTTGTCTTGGGGGCCCTGAGGCCAAATCATGTTGCGTGTATCTACTTACCATGAGCATAGACGGCGCAACGCGGACAAAGAGGTGGGTTGGCCTTCTCGCATGAGATACCATGGAGTTTTTGACGCTGCTAGACGTTAATATGAACAGAAATACCTACCTCTTCGGAAACGATTGGGTTGGGGTTGGTGACATCAGTCCGGGTAAATGTCCGCGATTCGTCGATCCGTTGTTGGATCCGGGTAACAACCTCTCGGGATCGCACCTCCCACATTTCCAGAATAAGAAGACCTTCCTTCTCCGCTTTCTCGCGATGGGAAGAGACGGGCTACTCATGACGGAGACATCGCAAAATCACGTCCTACTGACGAGGGCGTCTTTTCCGTCGCGATGAGACTATCCCTCGAGCGCTGGTGCCTTTTGGCATCGGCTTGCGCTTCGCTCGTCCGCGCTGCTTCACCTGCAGCACCGCAGGTCACGGCCGCCGTCTATCCATCGACGCGAACCCGCGTCTGGTCCACCACCTCATCGTCAACCAACATCATCAGTATGTCCCCTCTTCCCCTTCCCCTCCCCTTTAACTAACCCCCCCCAACAGTGTGGATCAACCCCCGCGTCGAAACCTACGTCACAATCCTAACAGTCACCGTCCTCGAGCCAGGCCCCGTCACTTCCGGCCCGTTCCCCGCCACCGTCCCCCAGATCGCCATCACCTCCGGCACGATCCACACCACAATCTCCTCCAGCGGCGCGGCCGTCCGCCAGACTCCCCCGAGCGAGACGTGGGTGTACACCTCTACGGAGACCTGGGTGGTCTCTCCGCCGGAGCCGACGTTCCTGCCTGCTTCTACGCGAGGGGATGCGGTGGCTTGTGAGGATGCGGTAGCGTGTGCGAAGGAGGAGGGTGGTCAAGGGGAGGGGAAGGGGGAGGCGGTTTGTGACAAGGCGGGGATGAGGACGGGGTGTTTGGGGCAGTGCGAGATGAGGGCGGATGGGATGTGGTGGTGCTATCGGATGTGGGAGAGGGAG
>Ga0247780_1000289_pt1 | contig 50956 bp, 53 predicted proteins | sample UWRJL079202R5_FD_179927 | JGI IMG/M metagenome (GOLD analysis project Ga0247780, IMG submission 179927) | Plant litter microbial communities from Arlington Agricultural Research Station in Wisconsin, United States - UWRJ-L079-202R-5 | ecosystem: Environmental > Terrestrial > Plant litter >...
CTTTCAGCAGAAAAGGAAGGATAGCAGTAGGTAGCACAGATTTTCCAGGTAAATAGCCCAGACAGAACCTCCGCTGAATGTACTTATAGATGCTAGCTGTCACTAGTACCTTAACCCTTGGGATTTGTGTCAGAATCTAGCACTTTGGGGCCAATAATGGTGATGATTGTGGAATTGATTGCGTTGTTGTTGTCAACTACTGTGGAACTCTCTGGCTTCCAGGGGCCTCTGTTGCCAAGCCGGCTGCTTCCGCTGATGGCCCCAATTGCTTATATAAGCTGACAATTTGCGCCACTTCCCTATATCAGTGGTCGGCGCTGTGGGTCGATCTTCTCCACGGCACCGCGGCGGTAGTCACCGTGGCCGCTCTTTGCAACGACGAAGATTGCGTCCCGTTTGGGGAGGTGGTAGCACTAGATAAGCCTTACTGGGAGAGGCCCCTCGGAGGCACAGTAGAAGAACAAGGTCAAGGCTGTGCTGTTGAAGGGCTTTCTCTGCGTCCGAACCTGTCATTCTATGACGCTCAAATAGACGGGACAGTATACTCACGGATTCATGCGGATTATACGGCGCCGACATCGTAAGCGTGGCGAGATGCTCGGTGACCTCTTAGATGGGGAAATACCCCCACGCAGACGGTTGCCTGATCCATGGCATGAAACGATTTAATGTCCTTGTGGCACTTGGCTCCTGTTACGTGTGGGGGTGAATGGCGACAAGTTTGTTGTTACTGCTGATGAGCGACAAGCCAGTGACTTTGTCCAGTTCGACGGTCTGGTAACGGCAGTCGAGATCCTGAAAATCATCATAAGGGTACCTGTGAGCTCAGAACTGGCCAGGTGGCGAAGGTAAGTTCCAGATGTCAGGGTGTTTGGCGCCCATTTGCAGAGTCAAACGCGCGAGGCCATACTAGGAGAATGAGTTAGCACAGCTCCAGTCGCTTTGAAGATTTGGCGAGAATTAGGTAGCCTTGAACTGCGGGTTGCTTTCATATGGTGGTTGTCAAATATTGCATATGCCAGACGGTCGGAACGGTCATTGGAGCCGCCCCCGAGACACTGGTCGGAGGAGTCAAGGGCGATCCTCTCTACAGACTTGATTCCGTGGGAGTCGATCGTCAGCCGTACTAGACGACATGGTTGTTTCGATAGCACGGGCTGGTGCCCACGCTCCCACGACAACACCCTCCAGACCGGAACAGCGACCAACTCACTTGCTCCAATGGAAACCGCGGACCGACGTGCGATCTGGACAATGTTCGGATAATCCCACAGCTTGCTTTCAGGCGAGTGCATCTGTATCCGGTGGACCATCTCAGTCGGAAGCTTCTTAAAATTCAAGAGGCTGAGCGCTGCCATGCTAGCGTCGGGGGACACAGCAGGTGGTTTGTCCTCGAGGGACCGGTAAGGTGAACAGCGCCATGGCGACTTCCAACACGACCTGATCCAGAGGAAGTCGAGCAAGGCTTCTCTCAGGAACTCAGTAGAAGCGGATGCCGCATTTTTCGACTCCTGCATGAACAGACTAAGGAAGCCTGTGTGGACAGCGATTTCCTCGGGTGATTCGTTGCAGGTATGGCACGGCGCGTATCGACTCCGAGTCATGGGGCAGATTATGCCCATTTCCCGATAGTTATACTTGATATAGCGACTGTGCCTCGGACGACAGTCCCCGGGTACAAATGACGGCCGAACTTTCCGTATTCCGTTGAGTCGTAGTTTCCGATCAATGTCAAGTACCTGTCGCCTTTCAACAAGGCCTTGTCGCAGAGGTCGCAGCCACCGAACCGCAGTACTGGGACTCCGATGTCCTTCTCGTCCCCCCATATTGTCGCCATCACGGAGATGTACGAGAAATGAAGTGTGCGAGTGAGGATGTGGGGAGATTATTATGGGAATATTGCGAGCGACTGAATTAAAGGTTTGTGGTGTGTTGCGGCTGGGTGGGAAAGCGGTTTGGCAAAAAGACGGGACACGGAACTTGAAGATAGAAAAATCACCTTTCAACAAAATCTTAAGCCATTTGCCCCACGCACTTGCGAAGTCACGGTAGGGCAAGGTACTTGACAGGCGTTACTACTCCCGCCACAAGCCATGAGGACTGTCCTGTGTAGGTAGGTAGTTATTGTCGAATGAAGCAGAAACTCAAGGTTCGGTCGCCCCCTCTAACATCTGCCGATATGTACCAAAACCACCTTCGGTTATTCACCATCCACCATCATCCTCATCTTCATCGTCGTCATCATCCGAAACAGGCGGTCTAGTGACTTCAATGCTCTCCGCAATCGTGTAACTTCGGGAATCGCACTTGAAAATCAGATAGCCATCCATTCGGTGGCATGCCCAGCCTTCCCCCTCGTGCGCGTGGCTGGCTTCGCTAGTGCATTTCACCCTGCAATTGGGGGGGTTAGTGGCATCCACGCATACGGCGAATGTGTTGGTCGGGTGTCTAGCTCGTTTTAGATGCAGAATCGGAGCGGCATCGATGACACAACAGGCCAGGAAACGCCAATGGGGCAACTCCCGACAGCCTTGCGGACACCGTTGCAATATTCAAAAAGTTTCCCTGGCAGTAGCCGTCTTGATCGTTGAAAACCTCAAGACGCGTAACACCATTCAGGATCGCGGACGACTCGTAGGGGAAGCGCCTCCGAAACTGTAAGTAGACATCGAAATCACTTCCCTATCAACAGTGTACAACGTTTCCCCGCCACTTTGCTTTGGTACGCTGATTGTAACTACGCACACTATCTCTTGCGTTGGAAAATGGTAGCCCCAGATGAGCCTACATGGCAAACGGAGTGCGCCGCGGCAGTAGATAGTCAGCGCGGTATGGTTTGGGAGAGTCTAAGGTACAAAGGATCTCGTTAGTGGATTCTTGAGGCGGAACCTGTGGCTTACCCGTCCAAATGGTGCGGCCGGGAGCGGGGTGCCTGCGAAGTGATCAAGAATTGTTGAGATTGGTGATACTGCCACATTGTGGGGCGTCTAATCCAAGGCGAAAGACGCTCCACTGTCTTTGCGGCGCTCGGCTCTTGTAGTGTATGATCATGGATGGCTGTGAGCTCCCCGGCATTGAGGAAAGTAATTCCGGTAATCTTGTCCAACTCCGCGCTGCGGAACCGCCAGGGGTTATTGGTCATCGCCTTGTATTCCGGTATTTGCTCCACGCTAGGTGGCGAAGGCGTATCCCAGATATTAGGCGGTTGGATGGTATTAGGAATATTCAGACGTGCCAAGCCGTGCTGAATGTGAGAGTTAGCGGAGTCCAATCCACCTTTGGGTTTGAGCTCATCGGCAGGATCTCTAGACCTGGTGTGGTTAGGTGTGGTTGGTTTACCTTGAAATTCACAGCCAGTTTAGCGTGCGTTTCCGAATCTTCGATTATTGCGAAAGCCAGATCGCCATAACGCTCCTTGTAGCCAGCGCAGAGGTTTTGTGAGGACGGTCTGTCCACAGACTTCATGCCATGACAGTCCATCGTCAGCCACACTGGTTGATGGTACAGCGTCTCTGAAACCACGGGCCGGTGTCCGCGCTCCCATGACAATAATCTGTGTAGGGGAACCGTGTCCAGGTCTTCCAGCTCGGCAGTGGCAAAGCACTGCGCGATGTTCACCACATTTCCGTATCGCCGCAAAACGCTCAAAACGCTGTACGGCAAATCCTTGGAGACTTGCAGAACCAGCTCAACCGGGAGCTTGTGGAAGCCCGAGAGACCCAGCGCTGACATATTAGGGGTACGTAGCGAATTCAGGTCGTCATCCAGGCACAGGTAAGGTGCATCGCGCCATGGCGACTTCCAGGCCGACCTGATGAAGAGAAAATCCAGGACGTCGCTCAGGGTTTTCGCGGGACCAGACGCATGAGCAGACGGAGGCAATCGGCATGTACAAGAATGGCCTCAGGGCTGTTCTGGCAGATGCCGCAGGTTCGTCTAAAAGGACAAACAATGCCCATTTGAGACTCGTACTCAGTTGTGCGAAGGCTGTCCGGTGGGTGATCCTGGGGTCCAAAGGGACCTTCGAGGCGTCGGTAGGCCGTCGAGTCGTCATTCGCGACCACGGCAAATACGTGTCTCCTTTCACCAGCGCATTATCGCAAAGGTCGCAACCGCCGAAACGAAAACCCGGAACTGGGTGGCCGTCGGGAAACACCATTGTTGCTGTGGAGATTTGCTTGGCTAGCTGAAAGCAACAAACGGTTGAGGCCCGATGAAAAAAAGTTAAAAATCTTTGCACCATCAACTTTCAAGGAAGGCGGTGAGCAGCCCCCCCCCCCCCCCGTGTGTGGGTTCTTTCCTCGCACTTTCCATCCATGGCTTGCCCTACGTAATTCCCACCTCTCATTGCCATCCTCATCAAGGACCGGCGCCGCGCTGCAAAGAAGCCGGATTCACCGGCAACCTAGAATTTCACGTCATGGAAACGCCCACAAGACGCTGAAAAGACTTGATCTCCAACACCGTGACATAGTACGTACTCTAATATCATACTGCTCGGCGAACAGCCATCCGCGCCATCATATCCGAACTGCACTGCAGATGGTCCCTCATCGAAAGCAACATCCGCTGCACCTCCTCCCGCAGCATCTCCTTCGACCCCAAGCCAAGAATTACCTCCTCTGACGGCGGCAACGGCAGCAGCGGCATATAATTGACCCTCGTCGCCGAACTCTGCACCGACGCGCCGCTGGCCGACTCGTCGCTGATGGTCCTCGACCCTAGGACAATCCTCGGCACGCGCGGGACCGACTCATCCCCGCTCGAGCACTCGTCGGCGAAGGAAATATACAACGATGGCTCTCGATACTTGCCCGGCAGATACTCTTGGTCTTCCGTGTCTGCAGGCGGGGTGATGGTCGCAAACGCAGTCGAAAACGCCGCTTCGAAGGTGTTGCCGTGCCTGATGGCCGTTGCCGGCGCCACTGTTGCTGGCTCCATCGACATGGGGGATATCATCGACAGGCCCGCTTCCTCTATTGGTATTGGCAGGCTCGCGTCGAGGTCAATGAGACTCATGCAGGAGACGCGCGCCGAGATGTTGCGCTGCTTGGTCGGGTTTGGGGCACACGAAAACGCCGCGTCGAAGGAGTCATGGCTCCTAGTCGCTGCCGCTGGGTCCATTGTCATGGGCGAGATCAGCGGTAGGCCGGCCTCTCCCATTGGGGTTGGCAGGCTCGCGTCGAGGTCGATCAAGCTCATGAGGCTCATGGTCGAGACCCGCGATGAGACGGTCCGCTGCCTGGTCGGGTTCGAATCGCACACGCCGCCGTTCTCGGAGTCGGGGGTGGTGATGAACAAGCCATTGCTGCTCTCGGGTGCGGTGGATATCACCACGTCTGGGTCCCCCGAGGCGGACGGCATGGCTGGGAAGGTCCAGTCTTGGGTCCTGTTGGTGCCGAAGAGTGAGATCGTCTTGTCGTATGAGTTCGACCGGCTGGCTGGCTTGATGGTTTCCTGATCTGGCAGAGAAGGGAACACATCTTCGCTGTTAGGCAGGCTGGTCCGGACCGGGGACTCGCGGATCGTGTCGTCGTCGTGTTGGGACGGGCGCGGTGTATTTGACCCGTAAAAGTCCCGTGCGTGGTCTCGGTAATTGGAGATGGTGTTGGGGTCGAACGCCTTCTCCAGCGGCGGCCTGATAGCCCGGATCCTGAGATCCACCGGTGGCATCCTTCGCCGCCGCCTCGCCATCGGCTTTGGCCTCGCCGCTTGCTCCGGCACCGTGTCGACGTTCTCCATCGCCCGGTTGTATATCATCTGGTCAGCTTCGTTCACCGTCCCATAGTCCCATCCTTCGTCCGCGCCCGGTTCCCCCTGATCACCCGCCAGCCCCCGCGCACCACCCTCAGCATCAAACAACGACATCCTATCCCCCCCGGTGCGCTCCCACTTCCGATATCTCCTCACCAACTCCGCCAGCATCTCCGTCGGGTGCGTCTCCTCCGTCCCAAAGATATACCCATGCCGCTGTATCTCCTCCGCCCTCGGCCTCTCCGCCGGGTCCGGCACCATACAAAATCTCACCAAGTCCTTCAGCCCCTCCGAGTACCCCTCGCCCTCCAGCCTCGGCGAGTTCCTCCTCAAGAACTCCCCAAAGTCCTCAAAATCAATCCCCTTCGCCTCCGCCGCATTCGGCGGCATCCCCGTGGCAACCTCGATCGCCATGCTCCCAAACGCCCACACATCCACCTCCTTCCCGTAACTCACCCGCTCATCAAACAGCTCTGGCGCCATCCACTGCAGCGTGCCCGTGACCGTATTCCGCTTCTCAAACTGCCCGCGCAACACCCCCGCCACTCCAAAGTCGCAAATCTGCACCGCCCCCTCGTCCGTAACCAGCACGTTCGCACACTTGATATCCCGATGCACCACCCCCTGCTGATGCACCCAGAAGAGCCCGCTCGCCACGCCGCGTAAGATGGGGATGATCCACTCCTCCGCAAGACACCCTGTCGGCTTCATCAGCGTCGTCACGCTCCCGCCCGCGCAGTATTCGGTGATCATCCACATTGTCTGGCCGACCAGCAACGCGTCCAGCACGGTGTTGACGTTCTGCGCGCCCGCGTGTCGCAGCATCTTGAGCGTTTCGACTTCGCGGAGGATGTCGCAGAAGGTGTCTGACGAGCCTGGGGCGGAGAGGTCGCCCTCCTCGATGGACATGATTTTGATGGCGACGGTCTTTGGGGGCGCGGCGAGAGGGGAGGAGGGCCGGTTTGGCCGCGGGGTGAGGTCTGGGTCGATAGGGGCGGCGGCCGCCACCGCCGCGAGGGGAATGGCTTTGTAGACGCGCCCAAAGGTGCCTCGGCCGATGAGCTCGGTGAGGCGGTATGGTGGGATGGGGGTGTTTGAGGTGGCGCATTCGCGGGCGATGGCGTCTTGCATGTAGGCTGCGTCGTCGATGGCGCGTAGTTTTGTGTCGCCGAGCCGGGTGGTGCCGAGCGCCCAGAGGTCGAGTTGCGCAAGTTCCATCATCGTTTCGTCTGTTGTTGGGTTGCCGTCTTCGTTGAGCTCGGTCTCGGGGCGTTGGTTGTCGGTCGAGGCCTCTGGAGGGTCTTCATCGATTGGGAGCAGCGAGGCGAGGACTAGAGGGGATAGTTCCATATTGTCGAGCGAGATATCGGCGTCCATTTCATCCAATGTTGTCCAGCGTGGAATGTCGGCCGGCTGGCACCTGCGAGTCAGCATCACATGTGTCGGCGCTGGTGGCTTGAGTTCTACGAAACTTACTCCGCCGTTCGTTCATATTCGGCTCCGCCTAGCATAGGCTTCTTGCAGCTGGCGCCGGCCGATCTCCAGCGATGCTACACTCGTTCTAGCTTTCGCCCCTATCATCGGCTGGAGCCGTCTGACACAAGTTTGATAGCAAGCTTGAGATGGACCCCTAACTAGCGACATTCAGAAATATGCGCGTGTAGATCCTTGTTGTTTTACACAAAGGTTGCCGCCAGTACCCCAGTCAGCCACAAAACCACCTGCGGTCGTGCTTAGGCTCTGCTCAGGATATGGTCAGGGAAACTGTCAACTCGCGTACACAGGTAACCTGTGCTACAAACGCTCCCTGTTGTTTTGAGTTTAGAATATCAACTTTGTGCGAGGGGGGCGTTTTGGGCATTTGGTCTCCCCCCTTTTGCCCTCCCCCTGGTCTTGTGCACCTTATTTAAAACCATATATTGCGATGCGAATTCGATTGCGTGAACGAAAAAAGAGCCCGACAAACTAGGGATGAGAGAGGTACCATCGTGGGATCTTTGTTTGTGCGGGGGAAGAATGGGGTCTTCCAACTTGGGCGAGTCGCACAGGAGAGTCGCAACGCTGCAGGAAAGCCGGGACTCGGGGCTTTGCCCTGTTACATCAAGATTGTGCGGAAGTCAGGTACCTAACCGCCAGGTTGTGCCACAGGTCAGCAAGCCCAGGTTGCTTATTGTTTGAAAGCTTACCTACCCATAAACAAAGACGTGGCTTATCCCGTCCAGCATGCGCTTTTGGACTTACATGCTTCAAGTTGCCAGTCACAACCGATGGTCACAGCATCACAAACACAGAGACGTCAGTTATGATCATGTTAGACAGGTATTAAACTAATCGAGAAAGCCAGGTTGTGCATAACACCTAACAATCTTCTAGCAGACAACGACGTTCCCATATGCCACCACATATCCCGGTACAATCTAAAGCCACCCAATGCAGGACGAAAAGAAAAGATATCCAATAAATAGCAAACTCCACCACTGTCACTCCCCCGATTCCATGAGAGCAACAAGCCCAGTTCATCCAAGCCAAGACTCATTTCCCAATGATACCATCCAACCGGAAGCAGATGCCCTAAACTCCCACACAAAGCTCGAACGAGACGCGCCAGAATGCCCAGCGGACAGGCGGCAACACGACAGGATCGGAATGAAGGGTATCTCGCAGTCTTCCCCAGCCACTAATAACCAACGACAGGACGCCGAAAGAAACAAACACGACGGCAAGCGCCAGACGGACACGCCCAAATAGTAGCTCCTTCAAGGCAAAATGCCACCAAGCAACCGAGACTTTTTTGTTCGGCGAGAAACGACCAACAGCACCCACGCCAGTGCCCCAATGCAAAACGCAGTGTGTATGACGACTGAAATGCGGCGCCTGGATGAATGCAATGCGGGAAAAAACGAAACAATAGAGGCCCGACATCTAATCGTGATTATTGTAATTTGCGTGAAAAAGGAGAGCCATAAAATCGTACATGCAGAAACGCCAAGCATCAAATCATGACAGGCCGCCCAGTGGCGACGATATGGCGTTGAATGTAGACCGTTCCGGTAGCCCAAAAATGCTGAGTAGATAATAGGCCAGTAGGCCGCGTGTAGAGGCCGCCTGCACAGCCATCGAGGGGAGTGGGCCTGTCGTCGAGGTAGGCCGAGTGAGGAAGCAGGAAACAGGCTAGGGGTGCGCAATTGCCTGTGTGATGCGTGCACAACAGCTTCGTATGAGTTCCAGAGGGTGCCGTCAGTTGGGGCGTGCTGGACCTGCCCCCCTGTCCGTTCCAAGGTTTGTAGATGAGATGCGAAAAGTAGAAAGCCGATAAGGGCGCCAAGATCGGCAGTTGGATGTCTTAGACTGCGATCCAAGGCAAGGAGAGGTCCCTTCCCTGCCGTGATCGCTCGGCACGCGGACTGGTCCGTCCGGCGTTGCGGCGGCGCGGGAGATGGGTGTGGTAGGCAAGCCATCAATGAGAGGCGGACGGTGCCTTGTCGATACTGGGGAGGGTCTCGGGACCAGCGCTGGTGGTGGGCAACAAGAACGGCGATGCACGCCTGACGCAGATTCCGTGCGTCATGCAGACATGCAGGCTGCTCCCGTGTCCCCCCAGGGCGTGCAGTAGCTTCGATATCGGGCAGTTCGCGGCTCGCGGGCTCGCAGTCTGCACACCCAACCCGCGCGCCTCGGTCGGCATCCTCGGGGGCAGGTCCAATAACCGGCCAGGATGTTCATGAATGCCGTCAATAGATCGCCAGACCGGGTGGGAGCGGTGGCTGCAGATCCCTCGCATTTCGCCGAGCCAGCGTAACGGTGTCGGCAGACAGCTGCGATAAATAAAGTGTCCCAGATCTGCTGGTATTAGTTTGCATCGGAGACTTCTGGCAGGGAGACATCGGGAGGTGTCCAGGCGATGGAGATGGTGGTGGAGGCCGGCCCCTGATTGGCTGTGCCGCAGCAGCTGATCATCCTGCTGCTGGTCCCACACCAGCTAACGGCCGGCTGTGGGTGCCCCTCTTCTAACTTCACGGCTGTTGCGGGTCGCAGCGTGGCGGCTCGTGATGGTCCTTGAAATTCCGGCCGACTTCAGGGGGAGGAGGTGCTGTCGATGTTTGCTGCTTATCGCCTCCAACTCGGCCCTGGCGGCGACACTGAACCTCTTCTAACCTCCCCCACAACATCGCTGAGTCATGTCACCCAGCCGCGTCAGATGGATGAAGATGCCACGCGCCCGCCTGGTCCCGCTCCACCACACCACCGCCCCGCCCCATCACCCCGCACCACTACCAGACACTAGAGATGGTCTCGCGGTTCGGGCGCAGACCGTCAGCCAGCCCCCAGCGATGCGACCGCCGCCCGACGGGCGCTGACAGCTGTGCCAACTAGGCACGCTGTGTGCCCTCGCCGTATGGCCCTCCGCTGTAGACGTGCGAGTGACTGGCATGTGCCGGATAGCTCTCGGCCGCCGAGTACGCCTCCCAGCTGCGCGCGTGGCCCTGCGTCACCGGAATCGCCGCCTGCCCAAAGCTCCCTTGGCTGTGGTGCGAACCGTGGTGCGCGCTGGACACGCTGTACGGCGAAGTGAGACTGTGCGTCGAGCCCCTGCTGTCGTAAACCGCGGGCAGTGTTGAGATGCGGAGCCCAGAAGTCGAAATCGGGGAGCTGGTCTTGAGCGACGGCGACATGGTCCGAGTGCCGGCGCCGCTGTACGCCGCCCATGGATGCGGGCCCCCGGAATGCGGCCGTGAGCCGGGGCTGTTAATAGAGTCTGTGTGGTGATGTGCCGCGTTGATGTACCCGGCACCTGCGATGTCCCCAGCTGCTGTGGATGATGCGGGGCCAGGATTGTTGGAGTGCAGCGCGGGATACGAGCCGCTCAAGCTTTGTGTGTTGAGGCTCGCGGTCGCGGCGCTGTACTTGGAGATGATCTTGGACAATGCCTGGCCCAGAATCTTCCACGGGAACACCTTGACGTCCTTCTCGATATTCCGCGGCTTCGGGTTGCCGAACGACATGATAACTTTGAAAAATTCCTCGCTCTCGGCCTTGCCTTTGCTGACCGTCAGCGGATGGAACCCCTCCAGGTTCCGGCGGATCCTATTCTTCTCCTCCACGCTGAACCGATTGGGGGCGGCGAGGAGCTGCTCGAGAAGATATATGGTGTCGACCGACGTGACAAAGCAGTCTTCCTTCTCCGCCCACCAGATGCAGCTAATGCAGATGCTGTTGGGGGGCCGCTCCGACGCGCTGACGGGCTTGAAGCTTGTCGTCACAACGGTCCCATTTTGCTGCTTCTTGAAGAGGACCAGTCTGCGCTTGGTGTCCCATTCCTCCGGGTTCCAGTTCTCCGCCATGGACACAAGATCCCCCGCGAGCTTCAGGCTGGCTTTCGTCTGGTAGAGGGCGTAGGGGTTGTAATTGGCGTTCCCAGACCCACCGCCGCCTTGTTGGCTGAGCGTGCTCGTCCGGACAAGCTGCGGGGCGTTGGAGTTCGAGTGCTGGAGGGGAGTGAGACTCGGGCGTGTGATGGAAGTATGTGAGGAATGGGGGATGGTTGTGACAGAGCTCCGGACCGAGTCCATATGGTTCCCGAAGGGGGTCCATCCGACACCGTGTGGCGACCTCAGGACGGGTGGCGCGCGGGGGTAATGGTCCGCGAAGGACGAGCTGCGAAACGTCCCCAGCATGCTGCTGCTCCCTTGATTGTATGCTGCGGCGGTGTCTGCAACGTAATCGGACTGGGAAGATGCCTGTCGTTGAGTCTGCGACGCAGCGGTGGCGACGGAGAGGCTGGGCGGGAATCCGTATGTATTTGTAACAGGGACATTGGAGTGGCCACGGGTACCTGGCGGGCTGGTAGTGTTGCCCGGCACTGGCAGGCCGTGGTGTGGTGGGCTGCCGCGCTGGACAGGTGATCGGGTCTTGGGCGACCCTAGATCCGGCGGACTGGTGTCACCAGAGCCCCCAGCCCCCACACTATTCCCTGCAGTAGTGCTGTTTGCGTCATGGTACGAAAAAACGCCGGCGTTGCTTGCTCGCGCAATCTCTGTCCCATTCGCGCTCTCGGCAAGCAGGGTCAGGGGGACGTTGCTCAGCGATGGGCAGGTTGTGCTTAAGAACGAGGGCGCCTCAGCGGTGATGGTGTAGGTGCACGTTCCGTTGCTGCTGTCCTGCGAATTCTTCACCACATCGGCTGCGCTGCGATGGGATCCAAAGAGGACCGAAACAAAGGGGGCCGACGACGACATGGAGCCGGAAAGAAGGTCGCCCTGGCTCGTCACCTTCATCGAAACCTTGGTCCCCAGGGTCCCTGCGCTGGGATAGCACGAGATGACGTTCAATACTGGGCTCGACGCTGCTTGAGCCGCAAGATACTGCCCAGCGGCGGCATTGTTGGTTGCAAACGCCAGCTGGTTGATTTGTGAGGCAGCACTATCCGATTGCTGCGTGGTGTACGACTGCGGCGAGTACTGCGTATAGGTCGAGTCCGCATAGCCTGCGCATTTCACCAAGGCGGTGATCAGCATGGTTTGCACGCCGCACAGCGGTCAGGGCTCATCACTTACCGTGCAGCTGGGGCGGTTGGGGCTTGTACGCAGACATCGGCAGGAGACCGGCCGGGGAGTTCCCACTGAGGTCTCCTCCGGTTTGCGTGGCTTCCTCTTCCAATCGTATCGTCAGTGTTTCTGGAGACTCTATTTGCTCGTCGAGTATTATCGTTCGGTGTGGATGGTAACCGGGCTGTGAGGGCAAGGGGATTGATGTCAGCCAATGTCCCAACACCCGCATTCTGAAATTCAATCATTGGGCCGATGCTGCCTAGCATGAGAAATCCCATGGCGAATATGCCTTGGTCAGGAGCAATGGCGAAGGTGAGAATTGAGGCGTTGAGCGCCTCACCGCGGCGCATCTGGTGGGGGCTGAGCAATGGCCACCAGCCGCTTCGGGCTGACAGTCAACCGCAGATTTAGTGTTTACTTACTTCATACACCTTGTAGACCGGGTGTGCAAACTTGACTGCAGACATTCAAACCGACTTGACGTATGACTTCAGGTTTCAGTGCAGTGACTCCTCTCAACTTTGCCGCCTCTGTTGATGAGAAGGGCGTTGCAGCGAGTGCAGCAACTGAAAGCTGGGTAGGTAGATTCTCGAACCGTGGGAGTACCGTGTCACAGGTGTCGGACGGATGCCGTGTGAGCCAACGAAGACAATTCCTGAGGAAATGTTAGCGGAGTGGCCTACGACGAGCCCGCCTTGAACGTGGGAGGTGAAACAGTGGACTCTGTTTGCGGTCCCGCCCGCATCTGCGACGGGAGCTTGCTCTGCAGAGGACACGAACGGACTCACCTTGGATGTGTTGCTTCACACTGCGACTTTGCGGTACGATATCAGACAGCCAGGTGAACGTGCGCTTGGGCTCCTAGATCACTTGATAGCCCCAGACGAGGAAACAGCTCCCTTAAAACACAAAACACAGCCCCTTTCGTGATGGTTCCCAACAACGTTATCCAAAGGGGCGGTGGGTGGGTCGATGCCCTCTCCTGCAACGACAGGTCGTTTTTGAATCGATCCTCGGAATCCTAGCGACTTTCCACTGGCGTCCTGAAAGAAGTAGTCCTAGTCGCAAATCTGCCAGAATGTCGGTCAGCTCAGATCCAACCATCTCCACCAAAACGCAGGACAAGGAATGGTTGTGGAAGCCAAAGTCGCAGTCGTTCGTTGCTTCCTCCAGAATACCTGCCGGTGTAACAGCGCTCTTCCCCCGGGGGCACAAGGGCGGACCCAACTCACTTCCGAATTCGCACAAAGATGCTGCTGGTCAAGTCTCAACTTTGGATCTCGGGCCCGTCGCGGTGGGGACAGGATTTGGCGGTATGCGGCTATCCTAAACCTGTTCGCATAGCACGATGTCAGAACGCCTACAATCAGAAGCTGCAGGTTCCCGTGAACCGTTCGTCTGTTGTCGGGTAGAGACAGCGAGAAACAGAAAATGGATTGGGGGACCAAGGATGCAAGACAGGTCAGAAACACCACGTCTCGCTCCGATGTATTAGAAAGAAAAATAGGGGAGGGAAGGGAGAAGAAAAAGAAACTGCTCTTGCAGGAAAGTTGGTGTGTGTAGTGCGACTGTAGTGCGAATGATGGGAGGCAGATGTTAAAGACACGGACCAGCAGCTGCATATCTCGGAAGGGTTGGGATGGTGGTGTGGGTTTCGACTCCGCACAGGAATGTTGTTTGAGATCTTGGAAAGCGCATCAGATGGCGGGGACAACGACAAGCAGCTTCGTCCCCCGCTTCAACCTCCACTCAGCGCGATTCCCGACCTGTGCTTGGCGCGTGGGACGCAGAGCGCTTCAGGTGAGGGAAACCGCTCTTGGTCGCACAGTCTGTCAATCCCGCGGGGGTCTCTTGACCTTGCAGGTAGCGGACGGGTGACGATGCTCGGCACTACGGCGCGCGACTGAAGGTAGATTGAAACTGATCCGGCCGTTGAATGCAAGATTCCATTGTCTCTGAAGCGATGCCAATGATGCAAGGGTTGTTGGAGGGTGGAGCTGGCTCGACTGGAGTGTCAGGCCGCAAAGATGGGGCCCGGCTGTGGCGGGAAAGCTGGGTGGACTCCTCTGATCGCTCGTGAGGGCGGCTCTCGACACGAAGAGGTCGGCGGGAAGAAGGCAGGGCCGAGACAGGGAGGGCGGCCAGCAAGAAGGACGCAAAAGCGAAAGCCCAAGAAAAGAAGGAAGAAACCCGGCAAAATAACATAGACGGTGCTCAAAAGATCAAGACATAGCGCAAAGCCAAGAAAAGCAAAGAGGATCGAAGACGGCGGGATGTGCAGACAGGGATGGCCGCTAGCGGGCAGAGGCACTCACTAGGAAGCGCGGTGTAAGTAGGCTCCAGGGTTTCGACAGACACCCCGTGGTGTAGCCACAAGGATCGTCGGGAATCGGACCAGGGGGGGCTGGCCGAATGAGATGGTCGGGGTTGTGCGAGGAGCAGACTGTGCAGGGAGTTCCCTGCAAGGCGTGTTAGGGGCGTTTCCATTGGACGGCAGGGGGGATGAGGCCGCTCAACACAGCAAAAGAGATATTCTTTGGGAACTGGTGTTGGGGGCGCCGGCGCACCTTGGGCAATCCCTGTGATCAAGACGATCTGTCCAGCGACAATCCCGTGTTGCTCCCTCCTCGGCACTTCCACGGCCGCCGGGCGAATTTCTCACGGCGATCCGTCGACAGCGATGTACAACCTCTGCCGACTCTCGTCCGCAGCACCACCGACCGCCTTTCTAGTGCACTGCTTGCACAACCACGGAGTCCGGCGAGATTCGATGGCGACCAGTGGCAGATCGGCTAGCAATCCAGTCCAGTGACTGCCTCTGGCAGACGGCGGATGCGAAATCGTGCAGTGTAACCTGGCAACTCATTGGTCAGACACTCTGAACTTCAAAGACCCCCCAAAAGCGACAGGAGGGTGGCAAAGGGGAATCGACCCAAATGCCACCAATGCCAGATGCCACCGTGGGAAGGGTCAGCACAATGACCTCCCATGCCATGCGCAATGGTTACATGGCTGGGCTCGTGCCATCCTGACCCCCAAGATCTGAAGGCCAGCCGCGAGGTTGGGGTGCTGCCGGCGTCACTTGTCTCCCTAGCAAGCCAACCGCAACGACCAACAACGGCGTCTTGCCCGAACTCGCGCGGCGCGCTGGCAACCGCGCGTGTAAGATGCACTTTTGCACTAAGAGGGGAGCCAATGTCCCCCGCAGCTAGCTGGCGCCGGAGATGGCGGTTGGAGCTTGCAAAAGAGGCCCAAACAGGCAAGCTTTGGCCTGCCGAGCAAGCCGCCAGCTGCCATCGCTGCAAGCTGCACTGCACAGCTGGGTTGAATCGGCGGAGTGCAACGACGCATCGAACGTTCGGAGCTTACCGAGCGGGACCGCAACCCCTGTTCTCCGTCTTTTGTCCTTCTGATGCAAATCGTGTCGCCACCTAGGAGCAGCTGTCTGATGGGTCCCAGCTATGCTAGGCAGGTCGCAGCCCACATGCCCTGCTGCCCGTCTCGAAGCAGGCGTAAACTCTGCAGATTATCTCAGCTCTCGTGCGCCGATGAGGAGGGTCCGGATAGGGCGTCGAGGTGGGTCCGCTGCAGGAGGAAGGCGGCGTCACGGTTGTGATCAAGGACGGGGCGCACTGGATAGAGATGGAGCGTGGGAAGAAACGAGAGTGGGGTGAGCAGAGAGCACGGGAGGAGAACGTGGACAACTCAGAGCACGGCTTTGGGCAGTAGATATATAGCCGAGGCCGTCAATAATGACGGCCTGGACAAAAACGGCTGGCCCCGAGCAGACATGGAGTCCCTGGACGGGACGATCCCGAACGCCGCACAGCGCCCACATCTCTCCGCTTCGGCAGCGGCGCAGGGCTGGAGGCGAGCCGGCGAGCGCTCGCCGGGTCTCGCTAGGCAGGCAGAGAGTGATGGGAGCAGGTAGTAGTGGGAGCGGGCACGCAGTGACGAGCAGCGAGCAGTGCAGCCGCACTAGAAGGCGTGCAGCCACCTTGGATGCATGTCTCTCCCAGGGATCAAGCATCGCAAAGCTCGTCTCTCGTTGGCCATCTGCACCAATGGGTTAGACAGCGATTATTGCTTATAGCAGATACGCACGTAGTCGCTGCTATTGCCAGGTAGGAGGTATTGGGGCCGAGCAGCGGTGCCCTTCGTACTGGCCACCAACCTTTGAATGCGTGCGTGAGCATCGCCCGGGCTCAGTCTCCGGCGCTGGATACCTCAGAATTCCGGCGACGAGCTGAGATTTGAGCCGAGCACCGGGCACATCGGCTACCTCAGGACGCCCGGCATTCGATCCAAAATTGTGCTGCCTGGAATTTGAGGGCGTCCGGGGACCGCCAGTGGAGCGGGTCGGCTGCAATGGCAAAAGGCCCCGACCTCGGGCCTGGGCTGCTGGGCGAGGTGCATGTTCAGGTAGATATGTACTCCGTACCCATGGGTCGTATCGTGCAACCTGGACGGTCGGGACGGAATAGGCGAATGCATGGTAACATGAACATGGAAGACGACCTGCGCTGAATTGGTGGGTTGCAGGTGAACAGTCGAGCAAGACAAGTAAGCAGGTACCAGAAACTGCGCGAATTTTCCCATCCGCATTTTGGCGCAGCGTCATTCCGCATCTCCATTTGCTGAGGGAAGGCACTGACGGGCATCACCCGGGAGTGGCCCGGGCGGAAAGGTTCATGCCTGCCGCGCCTATGACAGATGGGGCTTCGCGGGGCTCAAACTTTGCGTTCAGCTGCGCTGCCTCCGCGCTCAGAGAACCTCTGGTTGGACTCGCTCTCTGTACCACTCAAAATTCAAGATTCCATCCCCCCCTCCTTTCCCCAGAGGTCAGCTCGCAAGTCTGGGATTGTTTCGCATCATTCGTCGCATGCTTTGGCACTAGGCACGTCCTCGACCGTTGGAGCTGGCGTTATCGATACGAGAAACACCATCCCCCATTTCGCTGCGGTCCTTTTGTTGCTGCCTGCCCCGGCCGATGCACGCTTCCCAGGTTGCTGCAGTTAGCGGGGACGGCGAGTGCTGACGAGAACCTCTGGTCGCTGCCCGCTAGGTGTCCGCTGCCCGTCCTCGAGTGTACGGTGTACGGCCGTACAGCAAAGTGCCCAGCATCCCAGCGCCTGCGCTGCCTGCATCCAGCAGATTCCATCAGAAGGGTTCCTGGGACCGAGCCCACGACGGCTTCCGCATCCCAATTTTCTCGTATCACTGCTCCTCGCGCTGTGCGCCATCGCATCCCAGGCCCGGTTCCTCCGCGCGAACGCACGCTGCTGGATCTCACTAGAGCGGGACCGGCGCCTGATGGGTACGCTGCCATTTTCGACCTCGTCCGGACACACGACCCCCGTCGCTACCGCCGTGGCTCGACCCCCCGCAACAATCGCGCTTGGCAGTCCCCAGACGGCAGATCTCGGCAGTTGACCTGTGCCACCGCGGACATGTCGCAGATCCGCCCTTCCGACTCCTGCTAGGGGCCCTACTAGGACTACTCAGACAGCCACAACCCCCCGGCACACCTGCAACGGTTCTCTTTCCAGCTCGTGCCGCGACTGCGGGAGTGACGCCATCTCCGAACGCTTCCCGAGGCCCCCATCCGCCGCATGCCTTCTGACTCCGGGTGTCCGCGGTAGTCGGCGGACGGCCCCGTTGACAAGGACGCTTGCCCACATCAGAACAGGTCCCCTCGGTGGCAGTTGTCCAACCGCAATATACAGCCCCTGCTTTGTCGAGAGGCCCGACAAGTCGGTTCTGGGCTCGATCCCCAGACCACCCGAACTGCAGTCCTGCCTAAGACTCTTGTCTCGCATACCCTGCCATCAATACGGATCATGCACGACTGCATACTCTAACATGCCTTTCACCTGATGATCCCTCACACGGTCGGGACAAGTTCATTGTGTTCATCTTCTGTCCTGGGAGGGTAACCGCATCCGCACGGCAGGAGATGTCGAGTCTCACATCCTTCTCCAATAGCACATACCCCAAGTGCTGGCTCAGCAAAGGTGTACATGGGAATGAAGCATCGGGTTCTTCCTCATTCTGGTGTTCTGCATCGCTGCACGCCTGCAATGCACTGGCTCCTAATCAGGTCCCGATCGGCGACCCAAGTTTCCTCATTAGTGCATGCCCGGGGCCGATCCGGACTCTCATTAAGCCGAACGTCACTCCCTCGCGTTGAGCGGACGGTCTTGAATAAGAGCCTGTACGGTTGAGCGAGAGACGTCCCAACAGGGCTGACAGCGGACATCAATGGGCTCTTTCTCTCATTGCGTGACAAGACTACGCTAATGGAGAACGACAGTGACAAGTACCTTACGTCGCTCCTCGTCTAGCGGCTCGAGCGCACGTTCCCTCGTCACACTCGAGACACCAGGCGCATGCCAGTAATCAAATCAGACCCGCTACATACATAGTCACATCGGCCACTGTCACATGATGCGCTATAAAGAGATCAGGAGTTGGCACGGGTTGGGTTGCGAATACCAACCTTTCTATTCAGCCCAGGACAAACCTTGTCCAGTTGAGGAGTGTTGTGGCCGGCGATTGCCTTCAGACATCCATACACGGCCGTACCGGTACTTCAGTCAACCAGCAAGAGAGTCGTACCAACGATGCAACTTCATCTTTTCGTCTGTATATTTAAAATGCCCATCTGCACCCCGTCATATCGTCGGCTCTTGAAACTGCGCCTTTATATGCTCGAGGAGGCCGACCCGGGATCCTGGAAGGCGTCGTCGCACTGCGTGGTGCAATGAGCGCACAACACTCGACCAGAGATAGGCATCCTGTTGTGTCACTGAGATACACTACATCAATGCCGTCCGGGGGATAGAAGTTACAGGCCATAAGAAGGAATATATTCATTGAAACTCGAGTTGGCGTCAAAGGAGCAGGCCTTGCGAACAAAAGTGGGCCGTCTTCCAGGTCGTGCACGTCGCATCGTGATCAATCCACACGACACGCAGGTAGCCACAATTACACATCATCTCGGCTACGCACCTCGATTCTGCAGCTTTGCGGGCACTCTAAATGTGTTTGGGCCACTGATTTCTCTTGTGCGAGCATAGCTTTATTACGTCCGTAGCAAACCCGCGCGAAAAGGTCACGACACAGTGTAACCCCAAGGCTAGCAACACGGCCTGACTTCCATGGCTTACATCTTGCCGCCCAACGACGTTGGCTCGTTGAAACGACTTCCTTTGCCACCTCGAAGCGGGACGCCACTAACAACGGCCAGGGTACTGGCTCACTCCACGCTGCTTTGACATCGGGCAAAATGCGTCAGGAAATACTATAACTTGCTGGGATTTGAGGGTTGGGCAAGGGCAAAGCACGAGAAGCGAGGGTTCTTGCAGCCTATGCTCATTGACGTGACTCTTTGGGAGAGGGCGGGGCAAATAAACTCATGTTCGTCACGGAATCCGTCTGGGGCCGACTTCTCGGTTTTTAGCCCAGGAACACATGCCGGGTTTGAATTTCACCAACCAGGTTCGGTTCATCGCAGATGGTGAAACACGGGCCTTGGGTTGCGATGCAGTTCGCCATCCCACAGTGTGGTCGATTGCGAGATCTCAGACACGATGGGGTCCGAGTCCGGTGGGGCAAACGATGCGGCATATCGACCTCGTGTCGACTGATCCATGTTTTCCAGACCGAGGGGCGGCCAGTGGATGGGCTCACAAGCTCGTGGGAAGAGAGAGCAACAATATGCGCCAGTGCGCCGTTGCTGTAGAACGTGGATCGGTTCAGTGGCTTAGGATATGAAGAGACTCCACACCATCAGTCAGAGGGTAGAGGGTTCGCCGACAACGCGCCAGGCAAAGGGAGACCTGTCACTCGTCCACATCATTGGCTCGCTGACACCCGCGATTTGTTTCAACGGTCCCCCACCAACATGGGTTCCCCAGCGGGATGACGGCATTTGCATCGGGACATCGCGGGCATGAGCAAGCGCGGCTGGGGAAGGGGGCGGAACGGGACACCAGAGCGCCCAGCTGGCTTCCTGTCCTCACTTGGCCTCTCCTATGGGCAACCGAAGAACTGGGAATAAGCCTAGACGCTAAAGCGGGATCATGCTCATCTCCGCGTCCGAAATGCAGATATCCGCGATTGACTCCCTGGACCAAACAGAGAGTCTCTCCTTTCGGCGAGGCACATGGCCTGATGCAAACGCCCTCCATCGAGGTTCAGGATCTCAACGGTGGGGGCCCAAGCCCCAGCTGCTCTAACCCCCCATGTAGGAAGTATCTGGGCGAACCAGAGCATGCTTATCCGCGAAGGCGACTGTAACGTTCTACGGATGGGAGATTGCAAGATTACGGGCACAACGTTCCCAGGTTATCGCAGGGGGGAGACCGATCGACGGAACTCAGCCTTCCATCGCATCCACTTGTCTGGTGGCGCAGACCCACGGCTCTGCTGTCCTCGACAGCAGGTGTGGTCGGCTCGTTGACCTCATTGTCCCGTTCGTTGCTCACATCGCAGGCCACGTACCCGCGTCGTACCGAGGGATAGAGAGACAGGCTGGGCAGCCGGAGAAGCACCGCACGTGGGATTTTGGGTACAGGGCAGGTAGCGGGGAGCAGAAGGCCTGTCGCCGGTGGCATGTGTCCGTAATCCAGTAATCCAGGGGGTTGGCCGCCCGATATCTCGCAGACGCACAACCAGAAAATTTGCAGCGCCAGACGTTTCGGTGCCGAAGAGGGAAGCGGGCTGGTGGCTCATGAATCCAGCCTTTTGCTTTCTGTCGGGGTGGGAGCCAAAGCGAGAGTAGAGAGTCAGGAAGTTGTCAGCGGGGCTTCCGGTCTTGACGCCTTCGCCAGGAAGACCCTGCGTCCCTGAACGGTGAACAAGACTGATCCGGACCGTAGCCGTCAGCTCGCCTCACCGCATGGCTCCGTGGCTGCAGGCGATCTGCCTCCGGACCGCGACCTTTGCTGCAGGGCAGCAGCAGGGCGGCAGGGCCCCGAGTCGACGTGGCTTTCGGTCAAAGTCCCGAAAAGTGGTGCAGGGGCTGCTCTCCTGACCCTAGGCGTCCCAAACCAGTGGCCTGCACCCGAAGCGTGAAGGTTTTGTCGCCCACCGCTGCCACGCCGGGCACCATTGGACATTAGGACTGCCTGATTCGTGTCAAGGCGCCAGCGCTGCAGCATCGCTGCTGCCGATCACTCGGGGCTTCCCCCAGCTGGGAATAATCGATTCGGCGCCCCCTGGACGCTCGGTGGCAGGCGTTCAGTAGTGCAGCGGATTTGCTTTTTGTCCCTGCCACATCTGGCTGGGTGCCCAGCCCGCCAGCCTGCACGCCCGGGGCGTGCCACCAGCTCAGCTCGACAGGGGGCATTGCCGCAATGATCGCCGACCAGGAGGGTGACGCGCCAGACCGCTTCAGGCCACTTGGGTACCCTCCCCTGCTGCGAGTCTGTCTCCGATCCTAGCGTCTGATCTCCAACAGAGCATCTGTCACGGCCGGGGGGGATGTCGGCAGGTGCCATTTGGCTGGGGAAGCGAACCAGACGCCCAACATCACCAATCGATCCCTCTCTGCCGGGAGAGCGCAAGTGCAAAGGCTCCCAAAAAGGTGATCGACCACACCCTATAACGGTGGTTGGTATGGTTCGTCCAATATCCGCGTCCGGCGCCTCCCATTAGCGCGTGGCTCCTGGCCCCTGACCCACAGCGCAGGCCGTTCCGTTGTCCCATTCAGATCCCCGCGTTTGTCGCCGGATCGGAGACGGCATTGAGACTCGCTCCAAACTGAGAGACAGCATCAACCTTAACTCAACAACGCCAAAAGCTGCTTTGCAGCCGCCTCTCAGGCCTGGCCGCCATCTGTCGCCGTTGGGAGAAGTGCTGCCAGGCGCGCGACGCGAGACGCGAGACGCATGGCGGGGTGTCATCTTTGCCCTCTTCCCCTTCGGCCCCCCGCCCAACCAACCCCTTTTCATGATGCCAATGTTTACCCCTTATCGCTGCGGAAAGCCTCCGCGGGCGTCAGACTTTCTTCTCTACAAGCGGCGATGCAAGCGCGTCACCACAGCAGCACAGCTGCTTCTCCCATCCACACCAACAGCAGAGCTGCTGTCCCCGGCAGGCAGAAATATTCTTTTTTGAGGGGGCACCTCCCAGCCAACCGCGGCCGGCGCACCGCCAGAGAGCCCCCAAGGTGGCTGGCTTGGCGTTGACGCTAACGGCACCAGCCCGCGCGCTGGAGCTGACTTGATCACGGGAACTCGATATATCGAAATCGCGGCTCAATGGTGTGGACGATGGGACTCGAGCGCGAAAAAAACATTGGCCACCGGCCTTGTGAAAGAAAAGTCTGGAGAAGCCCGGCACCCCACACCGGTGTCAAATTGTTTCAGCTAGTCTTCGCGGCAGAACGTGGCAGTGAGGGTAAACTGAGGCTCTGGTAGGCCCTTCGGACACACCAGGCCGCGAATAGGCTCCCGTCGCAGCGCCTACCTACCCACCTAACATGCAATCGCGGCGGTTCGACGCCTCGACCACTGGAAAGATCGGACTTGCCTCCATCGTGGGCCGAGGCCTCCCTCACAAGTCGCCATATGCGACGATATCTTCCTGTCACCATGATACGAGTCGCGCATTGCATCGCGGTCGCTGCCTCATAGGGCAGGCAGGCACGTAACTTTTTTTCTGCACTTCAGCTGTCGATGCGTTGTGCAGCCAGGCAGCAGGAATTGACTGACGTTCAGCTCGGCCGTTTCGTGCTTGTCTGCAGCAACTGCAGCAAGTGCAGCAAAGCTGCAGCGCTCCCTCTCACGTGCACCCTTTTTCGTTTTTGGGGGAAGCAATTGGGGAAAAAAGGATGAGGTGCTCAGATACACTAGGCTCCTTTGATCCGCGCAAAAACTTGCAAGGAGCTCCAATTCGGCGCTTCTCAACCACCAATCTGAATGAGGCCGGTCCGGGGCAGCAGAGGCCTTGGCGAGATCTCGGCTTGCAGATCTTGTCCGGGCCCGGACAGCGAACTTTTGTCCTCCATCCATCTTGGGCCGAGCACCCCCAACCCTGATCGACGGTGAGGCTTAGCGCCCCTACCGCCGGAACACGACACCAGCCAAGCCAGCAGGGCAGGGCTGTAAATGACCTCACCGTGAGTCCTCTCCGCGCTGTACTCTAGTGTACGGGGGAGATCATCGCGTCAATGATCGTCATGGGCAAAAAAGCCCAGCCTTATTTCCCCTGCCGCGGCGAAGGTTTATTTGCCCGGTCGGCCTTGGCGAAATCGTAGGTACGAGCCCCGGAAGACTGAGTGGTCGTCACTATTCCCAAGTTCGTCACCGGCGCAGAAGTAAGGCGTCTGCGTCTACGTGAGTGGGCTTATTGCGTACCCTGCCATGCCAGGGTCAAATTGGGGGTCTCCCTTCCCTGCCGATGCGATGCGGTGATTTGGAATGGATGCGATGGGCGATCAGTTTCTCGTTGCGCCTTTTCCGAGATACGCGAGGGAGACCTGGCAGGCCTGGCTGCAGGCTGCTCTAGACTTGCTTCGGGGTCCTGTCCTGCCGGGCGCCGGCGATCGCATCCCGCTGCCTGTGTACAGAGTTGGGGGCTTGTTAGCACGATACTATCAATTGTTGGGTGACTGAGCGATCGATAGAGGGGTGCGGACTGACTGAGGCCCCATCGCTGGCCGGAAGGATGGATCTGCTAATGATGCGACCTGAGCACCGGTGTTCAATTGATTGATTGCGCTACGGGGAGTTTTTCCATTCCGAGAGTAGACCCCAAGCGAGCGGAATGTTCCCTGGGCTAGGCTACTTCAGTGATGGCGGTCGACGGGCGGTTGAGACAGGGCGGCTGGGCTTGAAACGGGGCGTGCCGTGGAAGTTGACGCTGGTCTCCGGAGTAGCCCCCTAGCTGGCTGTCAGCCGGTCAGGGCGGAATGTTCAGGATCTCCATAGACTAGAGAGGGCTGGCGCGTATAGCAGGCGCGTGCAGAGGTCGCGGTGAAGGACTAGGCGAAGGGCAAGTGGCATTTGTTCGCACGCCCGTCCCCGCTGGGAATCGGGATGATCTCGCGATTACTCACCAGAGCCTTGGATTCTGCACGCACCCTTCCTTTGCCCTGGCCGACGATCACCTCGGAGCTTCCCATTCTTCACCCTCTTCCTGGCACGCACGCAGGCTCAGCAGGGCAGGCAGGCAGGCCGAGCGGGATGTTCCACGCCCTACCTCCCTCTCTCCCACTCACGGTGGACTAGCTGTGTCTGCAGAACTCGGTGCGGGATATCGCTGCTTGGTACATGGATGTGCAGCGCACTAGGCTACGCAGAGGTGAGGTGGTGTCTTGCCACTCGTCTGGCAGGCTCTCTTCAGCGCGGACGGACACCGTTACGGGTGGGTTTGGTGTCATGAGGTGCCCACCCCCCCTCCGCTGGCGGTGTCCCTTGGGTACCGTAGGGACATGATGTAGGCGGCCGGCAGTAGGCAACCTAACCGGTGTGACTTCCTGCCTTGACTCGGTGCTCTAGCTTGGAAGGTGGGTATCTCCCGCCCGCCCAACCGGCACTGCACTGCACTGCACTGCACCGTCCTGTGACAGCCGGCCCGGGTTGTTGAGGTGTGGGAACAGAGCAGAACTCGCCTTCCTCTTCAGGCAAGGTGCCGAGTCATCCCCGACTTCTCCCCTGTAGTGTAGGTGGGCGGGACGTCTCCTGACGGGCACACCCAACCTCGAGCGCTGAATGGGTAGCCTCCTGCAGACTCGAACGGCTGTCACTATCTTGGCTTTTGCGCTTGATCGGCAGCCCGCAAGGTGCGTGGAGGTCGTGGTCGTTGTCGTAGGGAGAGACGGTTCAGGGCGGCCCGATTGTCTCGTTTCTGATTTCATCTTCATGTTGGCCTGGGATGGGTTACGGGTCTGGTGAGGGGGCTGGTTGGGTGGACGTGTCTGTTGAAGATGTTGGTGGAGCTGGCTAGCGTAGCTTTTCTTCTGGTCGGTGCGGAGAGGGAGAGCCTTCAGATTCGCTGGGTTTCAGATGCGTGGTGCTTCCGGCGTTTGTGACTGGTGGTGAGTTTGCGGAGGTTTCAGTGGGAGTGGATGTTCCTTGGATCTGGTCTGAGTGACATGTCCGATGCTCATTTGACGGTAATATGCTATGATGGCATGATGGCATTGTGGACGGTGGTTGTCGAGATTGGAGAAGCCCATTGATGGTTCGATGAGAATCCCGATGGCAGTGTGGTAGTGTATTCGATGGTGCTGGTGCCGTGATTTCCGGGCGTGTTGAGTTGTGTTTTGATCCCACCAATCAACTTGGATTGGATGCATGCCCCTGAGCCCCTTTCGATTGCAGCAGGATCAAACAAACAGAAATGTCTTGTGCCTGAGGGAGAAGAAGCAAGACAACGGGCATAGAGGCAAAGCCTTCGAGACACGAATATTTGTCGGTTGGTTCTGGTAAACATGACGAAGAATGCTTAGGATCAATTGAGTATTGAGAGTGAGCCCCGTCATTTCCGACGGTTATTGACACGGTGCATTGGCGGTCCGTTCCGGTTCATTGTGGATCGCAACTATACTTAAGAATCAAATTTGAAAGAAGTCGGGCAACAGTACTCTCTTGCTCCGGGCTCTTCTAAGATGGAGGACGTACCAAGATGACAATGTTATTCGGTCGCCAGAGGCTGCAGGATTGCTCGACAAGTCAGACATATCAAAGCCGTCGCGCCGAGAGGTAGAATGTATTCAGTCAGCTGGGTTTCCCTGTGATATTGGCTTCAACACTGAATGCGTCGCGGTATTCCCACCGACAACACCTGTTCAATCCTACACTCGGTCGTCTAGGCAAAAAGGTGCAACCTATCATATCTACAGATAACACACATCAAATGGCAAAAAGCAAAAGAACGTCGAACTCTAAGAGTTCAAATCATGATGATCAAGCCCGGGTTCGATCCGGAGACCTTCAGTGTGTTAGACTGACGTGATAACCAACTACACCACTCGACCATGTTTTTGATGAAAGCAGACCCTCTAAAACTCCCCTTTGATACCCACCTAGGTAGAGGCGGCCGATTCAAGCGAGTACCCTTATGGTCTGATCGAAGTTGACGCGGATTCGGTCTTTGAGTGATGCACTTGATTCCCACGGACATAACACAGTGATGAGGTAGGGTATCTTTCTATTCCTATTCAGCTAACTCTCGATAGCGTCTCGTCTCCAACTCATAACTTCAAACTCTCCATCAGCGCCTGCAACTTCTCCCACTCCTCGGTCCCCTCCCAGTTCTCCTTTGCCTTGCCTAGAACACTCCTCACAGCACTCCTCGCCTTCCCCTTCCACTTTGCCCCAATCTCAGGGATCTCCTCTCCGTAGTTCTCCAAGACCGACACCAACTCATCTGTGCGTTCCACAACCGTCTTCCACCCGTCCTTGTCCTCCAGCCAGCTCTTCCTCGCGTCTGCCTTGCTCCCCGAAGAAGGGAGAAGCCCGCCGCCAGCTGCAGCACCGATAGCTGCGCGCCACGCACGCTCCGCGGCGTCAATAGCGCCGGCATAGTCACGTCGCCAGATGCGCTCACGTGTGACGAGCTCCCAAAGCTCAGAGCGTACAGTGATCAGAGGCACGATCAAGGTCTCGATCGCGTCGCACACTGCACGTTCGGTGGTACCACGGGGTGGTTCGTATACTACGCCCGCTTTATCGTTAACCTTTGGCCGGGAGAGGACGGATTCGTTCAAAAGCAGGCGGAGGACGTCGATATCGAGGGCGTCCTCGGTGTTGCGAATCCGAATAACGTTGCGAATCGCAAGCAGGATTTCCTGCACGGCCGGAGGGCGCAGACGCGAGCCAAGTGTGATGACATTGTCCCAGATGCGCCAATTGTCATGGGAGATGGATGCGCCGCGCTTATATGCTGCTAACGATTGTGAGAGAAGAGTCGCCGGGTCCCGCTGGGTGGGCTTCTCTGCGGGCTCATCGTCGTCAATGTCGTCAGAGGCCTCCTTCTCCTTGGTCTCTGGCTCGCCACTCTCCTTCTTGAGCTTCAACTCCTTGACGCGCTCGAGATAGAGGCTGTAGAGCGCGCTCCCCAGGTTGCTCCATGTCCGCGCATCTTCGCCGCCGACAATGTTATCCGCAGACGCGATGGCCCGCCCGAAAGCATCCGACGCGTCTGAGAATTGCCCGAGACGGAGACTGATATCGCCCAGCCGGTTCCAGAGCTCTGAGCTCATTCGGTTGACTGCTATCGCCTTCTCGTACGCCTCCTTCGCCTTCTCCAGGTTGTTTCCCTGGAGATAGCACTCTCCTAGTAGCTTCTGTGCCCTGAAGAACCTTTGGTTTGATATTTCCCAGGCACGTTCATAGAAAGCCATATTGTTATCAATATCTCCGAGGATGCAGAACATTCGCGGTGCACTGGGTGGCGGGGGAATACGCTCTGGCCCGTGGTAGTCAGCTTCCTTCAGCTCATCGACGTCAACATCTTCCTCGAGATCCTCGTCGCTATCTTGGTCCGCCGAGGCACCAGTGCGGCGGAAAAGACGCCAGCGTAGTACCGCCTTGGCCTTCTCCTCGCCGCCGCTGCCCCGCCCATCTTCGTCGTTGGTTGCTGCAGCGCTTGCCAGGCAAAGCGCGACTTCGGCCCACAGCCGCAGCCGTTTGAATATCTCAAGCGCTGACACCAAGGACCCAACACTCGCCCAAGAATATGCCAGCTCGGACTCCAGATGCCATCTCGGTGGCGAGCTCAAGGTGTGAATGTACTGGAGACGAATCTGAGCAGGTGCTGTCTCGGTTGGCTTCGCCGCGGGAAAGAATGTAGTTGGCTTGTTGATCACGGGTGCTGCCTCCTCTGGGTCGATAACCCGGATTTCTGGGACGCTCGTCTCGGACGTCTCGGCTTCTGCCGTTGTATTCTCTGGCTGAGCCGTCGTCTCAACAACAACTTGATCCACAACTGCTTGCATCTGCAAGATACCTCTCTCCACCGTGCGGCTACGATGCACCTCGATTCTTGAGCGAACCAGGAGCGCCTGGGTGTAGATTTGCCAATTCGTCGACTTGTCCGAAATGACGCGTACTGCAAACGGAAGAATTTCCTCCGATGTCAGCGTATCCGTCGGCGAGAACGCGTCCTTGAGCGTCGCCTCGGTAAGCAAAATGATCTGATCCAGCGATGACAGCTGGGGCTGATCATCGATCTCCAACTCCTTCAGCACATCGGGGATATCGCGCATCATGCTGTGCTCCGGACCATCCGCCAGTTCCTCCTTCGTGAACTCCAGATTCTCCAGCAAGGTATCATCATTGAGCGCCAGCGCCTGCGGCTTGGTCGTGACCTCCTCTCCGAGCTTCCCCGCCTCGCTACTCTTCGCCAGCACCACGAGATGACTTGTGCTCTTTTCCTGGAACCTCGTCCGCTTCCCCAACGCACCAGACAGCGCATAGACAAACCCATTGAGCTCCCTCGCGTCGCGCAGTGCATCCCTCGCCTTGACGTCCTGGCCCAACATGATGCATATGTTGGCCTTCTCAATCAAAAGCTGCACCTTCTCCCGTGCATCCCACCCCGCCCCAGTCATCACCACCCCCTCGACGACCTCCAAGGCCGTCTCAACCTGCTGCTGTAGCGCAGGCACATCGCTCCACTGGCCGCCCTTGACAAAGACAGACCCAGCGCCAAAGCTCGGCTGCGCAAGCAACTTAAAATGCCACACATGAATCCGCAGAACAAGCCAGCGGACATCCCGAGAAGCAACATCACCCTCTCCATCGACGACGCCCTCCCCCTCGCCCTGAAGATGTGCCAAGACCACCCAGCGCGCAAGACAAAACAGCTCAATGTGCGGGATGTACGGATACACCGAGACACCGTCGACATCCAGCTCCCGGAAGCAGACCTTCCTGAGCTCCTTGATGTCCACCACACCATCCGAAATCTTCGCCTCCTTCAGCGCAGAGTCAAAAACCGCAGCCAGTCCCTGCGCGCCCTTCAGCACAGGACCCGTGACGTTTACCTGCAGAAACGCATTGAATGCGGCGAGAGCAACGACGACGGCGCTCTGTTTTGTGTCCTTCGTGGCGGCGGCGACATCCCCGTTTGGTGTTGCTGCTCCTGCAGGTTGCAGAGAACGTTGGACAAATTGAGCGATCAAGGTCTTGGCGCTGCCACTGCACAGAGCGTCAGCGTACCTGCCTGCACGAAGCAGCGCCGCGGGGTCTGCTGCGTCGCCTGACGTCATGGCGAGGAACCGGTGGAGGGAAATAGAAGATGCAGGTGAGATATCTCAGAGAAACGAACGGTGCATCCCAGATCGCATCAGTCGGTGTTAGAGCCGGGGTGTTGACGGTTGACTTGGCTGCGCGTCAAGTGTCGTTGTGATGGAGGGGCATGGAGGGGCATTCGAAGATTTCTTCGGGCACAAATTCGATGTGGGGAACGGCCAAAGTTCTTGGCAAAACGCCGAAAGGCCTGCTTACCTAACCCACCGCCGCAGAACTTCACATCGCAGGTCGCCGTCATGCTACTCCAACATCGCTTGAACTACAAACCAACTAGCTATGATAGTCCATACATTGAGGCTGGCGTGGCTCACAGTCCGTCCTTCTCGCTGACCGAGCTCACAAAGGTTGCTCGGGTTGCCGGCAAATGCTGGCATCTTAACGCACACAAAATCCACCCCAACAACATCGGCCATCACAGCAACATTCTGGCGCAAACAGCAAGACCCTCCCTCTTTATGACACACTCACAGTTGGTCGGCGTTTAGCCCTGCTTCTTTCCCTTGCCCTTCTTGGACGCCACCATGCGAAATCCGGCAATGTTAGTGTCCTCCTTCGGGGCAGCGCTGCCTCCCTTCTTCGCCACCTCGCTCCAGCCGCCATTGCTGCTGTTCTTGCTGTCGCCGCCGGGGGACACATCCTTGTCAAACATGCCGCGGTCCGCGAGCTTCTTGCGACGGACAAACTCGTCCGCAAAGTGGCGACCGTCCATAGTGGTGCTGTAGCTGTACACAACCTCGGAGAGAAGCATGGCATCCAGAGGCATCTCGAGAAGACTGGCCGCAAACTGGTCGACTGCGAGTGTGTTAGTACAAGCCGGGCTACAGAGCGAGTGTTTGTACTTACTATCATTAACCCCGATAAGGCCGCGACCGAGCTCTCGGTTGAGCCATTTCTTGAACTCCTCCATCGCCATCGATTTGGCATCCTTGAGACCAACAGTGACTTGCTTCGTCGCCGTTCTGGGCGCAGCGGCAGATACGGGCGTTTTCACGTTGCTCGCCGCGCTGACCGAACGGGTCTGTGCGGCCGGGCCAGTGGGAATCTTGACTTTGCCACCGGCTCCAACGGTCGCCCAACCGCTACCGGGAGACGGCGCGGCCGCAGCAGCGGCGAGGCCCGGGGGTGCCGAGGTCTTGCTTGCCAGATCGGCATATCGCTTGCCCAAGCCAGCACCACCCGCAGCCACGGCTGCCTGCACGGTCGCGGCCTCCATGGCCTTTCGCTTGCGCAACTCCTCTTCGCGCTGGATGTCGGCGATAGTCTTCTTGGATGCTGTGCTGGCAGTCGAGGCAGCGGCCGTGTTACCCTTGACGGCAGTCGGCTGCTTCCATGCGCTACCGCTGGCTGAAGCGCTCACGGGCGAGCCAGTGCCCCAGGTGCTAGAAGCGGGCAGGCCAATAATCGCAGCCGCGGCCTTCTGCTCACGGAGTGCTGCAGCCTCCTGCTCAAGGGCAGCGCGGCGCAGAGCAGCAGCGGCCTCCTCCTTCTTCGCCGCCTTCTTGGCCTCGGCCTCCTGAATCTCCTTGAGACTGGGTCCTTTCTGGGCCTCCGTACCAGGCTGGGGCGCCCACGGAGCAGCGGGAGGAGCCAGGGCGGCTCCTTCAGAGGTGGTATCGGGGGTACCGGATGCAGAACGCTCGTCATACCGCGTCGGCAGGTTGCTAACCGGCCGCTGGGCAGTGGGCGCCGCAATAGGTGTCGTCAATGCAGGCGGCGGGAAGGGCATCGGGAGTCCAGACGACGGCGGCTGCTGCTGGACGGGCTTGACAACGGCCGCGGCAACAGCAGCGGCTGCCGCAGCGGCGTCAGCCTGTGTTTTCTTGACTCTCTCGGTCAATGAAAGGCCGGCTTGGCCGTGGCTGGATTTTTTCGAGGTCGGCTCCATGCGAGTGTCAAGCTCGTTGATCGAAGCAGAGGTCTCAGAGTCCGCGGTCACCGAGGCATCGCGGTCTAGCCCATTCCCAAGTGCTTCCGCCTTCGATGCAGCCATGATAGCGGCCATCGCCGGGTCCTCGGCATCTTGCTGGGAACGCAGCTCGTGAAACTCCTTGAGCTTCGTGCTGAAACCCTGCGAGTCCTTTTGAAGCTGGTCAATTCCAGGGAGCTGGCCACGCAACCCATTATCGTTCCCAGAAGCACCCGCGTGCTGCGAGGGGAAAATGCCCAAGGTTCCAGTTGCCTGCAGGTTGGCCAACAATTGGCGCTCGCTGAGGTTGAGGTCGGGGTTAAAAAGGTCCGGCGCTGCCCCAATACCCGGCTGGGCCTGACCTTGGGGCAGGCTCACGTTTGGGGCGCCCTCGAAAAAAGACGAGTTTGGGATGAGGGGGCCGATCGGGGGCTGCGGAGCGATACCGATAGGTGACGACATGCTTCCAAAGCTGGGTTGGCTCTGAAGGCTGTGTGCGCTGGAGTGATGGTGGAGGGTTCCCGGGGCACCGGGCTGCATGGGAATCCGCCCAAAGGCAGCTTGGTGGTGATGGGCTATCTCGCGCTGCCGAGCGTGGTACAGCTGCTCTTCCTGTTTTCTCCGTTCTAGATCATTTTGCTGTGCTGCCGTGAGAGTTCGACCAAACGACGGGAACGCGTTCTGAAGCGGAGGGACCGCCTCGGTTCCGGTGGGAGCAAAAGCTCCTGAAGGCGCGGGTCCGTGTGGGATCCCCATCTGCGGGACGAGGAATGGCTCACGAGAGTTCCCAATGCGCCGAATGAGTTGACCAAGGGGCTCGAAGTCGGAATCTTCGATGCGTTTCACTCGCAGATCTGGGCTGAAGAAGTTCGCCTTATACCAATCGTTCATTTCCAGTCCGCTGAAGGGTCCTTGCATCGTTCCCTGAGGATCCAGATATACCCATCTCATTCTGTCTGGCATCACCATGGTGCGGACCGCAGATGGGTCGGCGCCGGCGGGCCCGGCTGAGAATGAGGAGCCACCACCCGAGGTCGGGAAGGATAGCGCCTGGGCAGTGGACGTCAGGCCAGCCTGTGACTGATCAGCCGTCGAGAACGCGGCCCTGGCAGCCTCGGGGTTTTGGAAGAGGTCCTCGAAGGCATTTCTGCTCTGTCGGATGGGACTTTCTGCATCGCGCGGCTGGGCCCCAATTGGACCCCGTCCGATGGCGCCCAGTGGGTTGGCCTGTCTCAAATCCGGGACCGAATCGCTGAGACTCTCTTGGTCTTGTCCATGCATCTGTGCCTGCATGGCTGGGGGGAACAGCGAGCCAAGCTTGCTGCTGCGGCCGATGGTAGATGAACCTGGGACGCCGAAGACTCCACCAAGTCCAGAGAGACCAGGGGACTGCAGGTCGCCAGTGAGAGGGCTGAAAATGCTTCCGCCAAAGGCATTGTTGAAAGCCTGTCGCTCCCTGTCCGGGGTACCCGTCGGTGGTGCGCCGGGCCATCCTGTCATCGTGTTCACGGCTGGGAATCCCTTCGCACCGACACTGGAGGTCTGGCTGCGATCGCTGCCATCGAACGCATTGGCGCCGCCGAAGGCTCGGGAAAGCGTACCGTAATGGGAGGGAGGTTCGGACCCGTGGCCGGATTGAGCAATCCGGTCCAAATCGTTGTCATCCTGGCCTTCGTCGCCACGGTCAGCCATCGGGCTGCGGTATGGGTTAGTCTCCGAGGGACTAGCTGGTCCGTTGCCCAATCCATGCCCGAGGTTGAGACCCGCCATGCCGAAGTCGCTTGCGCCGCCCTTCATCGGGGTGTCGAACACACCGCGCTGGGGCTGCAAGCTTGGTGGAGGGGGGCTATTGTCCTGGGCTCCGCCAAGAATGGCGCTCCCGGAGACATTGCCCTCGCCAAATGGATCGGTGTCGGTGCGCTGTCGAGACCGCCATCCCCGGCTGGGGTCAGCGTTGGCAGCTTCGTTAGATTTGCCAACAAGATTTTCCGCCGATTCCTTCGGAATGAGGTGCGCAAGGCGGCTCGAGCCGCCAGCGCCGAACCGTTTGTCACCGATAGCCGAGGTGTTCAAAGCGAAACTTCCAAAGCTACCGATGCCTCCAGCCGCGGGTGCCGTCGTAGAAGACCACAGCGACGTACCGCCAAAATTGGCAGAGCCACCAGTGTTGGCGCGCGGAAGCCCAAATGTCTGACTTCTTAAGGGTGGCTCACGAGCGCTCGTGTCCTCCTCAGGCTCATCTGTAATCGGTTCTTTGAGCTCTGTGCTCCGGCGAGGCAGCCAGTCATCTCGAGAAAACCGACTGGCCGTCGGGGAGGCGATGCTCGCGCTCGGGAAAGGATTCGTATCGGCCGTCTCTCTCCTGCGGGTACCAGGACGTGAGGCTGTTGAAGGAGAAGACATCGGATGGCCGCCCGTATTCGCAACACTAATGGAAGTCTTGCGGCCGTTCTGTCCACTGGTGCCTTGGTTTCCTTCCTTGCTCTGCTGAGGAATCTTCAATGTAGAATTGACGTCGGTCATAAACATTTCTCGCTCCTCGGCAGTCAAGTCCTCCAGGCTGATAGGTCTCACATTTCCGTTCGGATCCCAACAAACTGTGGGGTCCTGAGGTACGTGTTGAGTTTCCCCAGCTTTTCCCCAGCCCCTTGACGAATTTCCGTTGACATGATCCGGGTTCCAGCTGGACACGAACAGACTTGACACATCAACCCGCGTGGCGTCTGTGGTGTTTCCGTAAATATTGAGGAGGTCTTCCTTGGAGTAGCGGAGGGGGCCCGATTGTTCGTAGGCAGAAGACTGTGCATTTGCATAGGAAAGCGGTGCGTCGTCAGCAAGAGATTGCGAAGCGTCGGCAGCGTTCGCCGAGGCGGTCTGATTGAAGGGGGTCGTAGACGGTCGACGGAAGGTCCTAGTCCCATTAGAACGCGACCTGCAACCAGATGATACCAAAGTCAGCCTGTATCTGCGGAAGCGGCAGGAGCCAGCAGGTCCCAGCACAAGGTTCGGAGGAGCTCCGATGAGGTCGGATCGCGCTTCTCGTGCGCCCGCAGCCCGGTCGGTTTGCTCAACGCGGGCCGCATCAGCGCTCGAGGAGCGAATCTGCGTTACTGACGAGTGTAAGGATGGGCACTTACCATTCCCCGCTGCCAGATCCACGCACTGAGTCCCCTCTTCCGGATGCTCTGGGGTCTCGGGTTTGTCCGGCGGCCGCGGAGGCGAAGCTCGAGGGTAGCTGTACGGGCATGGTGAGGACAGTGCAGTCGACTGCGAAGAGCCAATTGACAATGATGGAAAATTTTATTTCGCTGATGCTATTCGGGGCGCTGTGCAGGTGATAATTCGCGGTGGTGCCGAGTCGAGGTGTCGTTTCAACGTAGCGAGGTCGAAAGCTAGGTTCCTTTTTTTGCAAAGTTTCGAATGAAGTCGTGGAAAGTTAGATGCCGAGCTTGGCCCACTTTTAATAGCAGAACGTGATCAACCGCGTGACTTCTGACACCAAAGTGAGGCCGGTCACCGTGCGCACAGCCAAAGTCTCCGCAGCGAAAATGCAGCCCGCACTGTCCTACACTGGCCGCGTTTCAGACCCACTCCGTCGGTTCGATGGGTTCGGGCTTCCTCCACCGAGCAAAAGGTCGCGTTGCCGGAATTTTTCGTTTGTTCGGTAGCGCGCCCCGGCCCCCCGAAGCCGCGTCAAGCGCGTCGTTCGTCATTCCACCATCCACAGGGGCCTCATCTCCCAGATTGATGGTGCCGTGCGATCCCGAAGCCTAGCGGGCCCCTGCAAATACGAGCAAAAGCATGCAATCGAGGCCTAAATTATTTTATTACAAGTACAGGCCTTATCCGCATTCGGCAACCCCTCAATTGCTTTGGAGCCTTCGGACATGCGCAATGCATCAAGGCCTTTAAAATGGGATGCAGCTTTATTTCATCAAATTTCATGAACCCTCCTGATAGTATGGGGCGCTGTTCGCATTTTTAGAGGCCCCAGATCACTGGAACAAGTCTTGATTGTAGCACCTATGGTAGGCCGTTGGAGGATTCAGAAAAGGACGTAATACGGCTTGTCCGAATAGTAAAACGGCCACTCTACATGAGAAGTACAGTACGAATGGCACAGTGACATAAAGCTCCTCGACTTATAAATATTACCTGGTTAATTTCAAACCCCTTATTTCTCCAAGTCTTCGCCACACCTGACATTGTTGAGAATGCTGAAGTTTACGATTACATATCCAGAACCTTTCGCCCCTACTCCCATGGTACTATATGGTTGCCCAGTAGACGAAACAGTCCCGCTACCCGTATACCTCTATCCGCCTTTCTAACTTTGCAAATACCCTCTGCCGTAAAGTCAAAATGATGTGATAACTCTAAAATCTGCGACGTTGTACATCGTTCTACCGCTTTAGTGTCTAGGGAGAACTGTTCTCCAGCACAACATTAAGACTAACAAGGAATGAACTTCTGACCGTACTGGTGAACAACGCGGGTGCTATGGTATGCTCAGAGCCATGTGGTTCCTTCATGTGCACATAGGTACCTTGCGAGTATAATGATCTTGACTTCGGTACTCGAGCGTCGAGGCCCGTTTATGAAGGCCGACGGGCCAAAGACATAACATGGATTCTATCGGCACCAGGTATATTTTGTCTGCTGTGCTGATGTCAAATATAACCGATTTGTAGTTTCCACTGGTGCTGTCGAAATTGGTCGCCAGACGTTAGGGTGTGAGATGTGTTGTTGGATTCTGAGAATCGTCGCAGAAGTAGTACCCTGAGCGAAGCTCCTTTCTTGTCCGTATATTGGCCGCCTTAGACAAGTTGTTTTGCCAGAATGTGAATCTATTGGGAAATTGAACCTCGCTAAAGGCTGGAATCAAGGACTTACCGCTGCCCTTGAGCCCTGTGACCTCGCTGCTATTCAAACCCCCTGCCACAAGAATATGAGGCTCTAACTACAACATGATCCATGTGGAGAATTCTACGAACGGTCTCATCATGTCAGCCTTTCACCCCATTCGGATGTGTGGGGACTCATGGCCTGCCCAGGTTGGCTTGAGATAACCAGTATTCGCAACACGAATATGTAACAACACCAAAGCCATACTTCCAGCAACGTTTTCCACCCCGGCTTCAACTCGTAAGACAAAATATTGGGATCGTGCATGCTCTCCTGTCGATGCAATCCAATGGCGCAATATACTTAGATAAGGATAACGCTTCTTGCCGAATATTCTAACGGGCGAACTGATAAGTTGACTTGCTTCTCCTGGGTAGTATTGCAGCCTGGTAATGCTCGAGCTCCTTGAGTTGTCTGTGAAGATATGGAGGATAATAATACTATGTGGCAAAGAAGTGCTGGCAGACCAAGCCACAGTTTTGCTCTCCGAGCCTGGAATGGCTTGCCTATTCCTTCTTGAAAATTGTATTGTGACAGGTTTTCAACTAGAAGTCCGACGCCACACCTTTATCAAAATAGCTCAACGCACCAAAACAGGATAGCCAAGTGCAGCAGAACCGGCCGCTTGTACTCTTGAGCCTCAAGAGTGGCAAGCTGCAGCCCAGCAAGGCCAAGAGATCGCTCTGAGACGGTGGCTGCACCCCATGCTTGCTCGCCGTTATAGGTATCCGAACGGCTCCCTTCCGACTGGCTTCCGAGTAGATGAAAGCGTCCGCCGTCCCCGTTCCGATGAAGGGCAAAAGCCTCAACTTGAAGCCACGCTTTGCTCGTCCACCAATAGGGACTTGCATGCCCGCCGCCAATAGAATATCCTCGTAGTGGGGGTAAACGCTAACAGGGAACGTCAGCATCCTAGTCGCTCCGATGTTCGGAGCGGGTGACCAAAATATCATTGTGAGGGCGGAGGTCCCCGGTCCATCTACAAGCTGCAGGCTGAGGGTTGAACTTGGTTGTGGTTCAAACTCCAAAGCACCAGTGTGTTTCATTGGCTGGATGGGGGGAGGGTGAACCACAACGCATTGCTATTGGCGTGTTCGATCATGTGGCTGCATGCTGCTCGTGCCCGGCATGAGTGTGATTTTTCGACCCTTCTGGACATTTCAACGGCGATTGGGTCCAGTGCGATAGATTGCATCAGCTCAGTGCATATCTCCCTCGTCACTTGCAAGCTGGGGAACAGGCTTGAGCAAGCAGGTGCAGTTTACTTCGCCCCTGCCCGAGAAAGCTGAGCCGGAAGGACTGGAGAACTGTGTTGAGAGAAAGCAAAATGCCCCGCCCGAATGCGAGTGCGGGGACTGAAGTGATCTAAGAACATAAAAACTCCAAAGTCAAAAATCGTTTGAAATGAAACACTCTGTGACCTCGTTCGCTATAATCTAGCCTCCAAAAACCATGATTTTGGCCTCAATACTCAGGCGCGGTGGAGTACTACTCGGTACGTCTGGATCCACGAACGCGCTGTGTGGGCACACCGTCTCCTTAGCATGGGTATCGTGGAGCTTGAAAATGGCGACGTCGTCGGTTGTCATGTTTTTGTTGTAAAACCATCGGTGGCTGTTGTTGTGGCGCACTTCGTAGACTTCATCGGCAAAGTGTGGGTAGACCACGTCCATAGGGACAAGATCTTCACGATCGACTGTGCGGGCATCACACAGGGCGAGCGGGGTGTCCTGGACATGGGCTGACAGCTTGCGCCAAACGCTGGTTGCGAAGAGACGGGTTAGTTGGGAAGGGAGTGGGGGAAGGGAGTTGGGGGGGAGGGTGATGAGGGGTACACACCTCACTTGACGGACCCGACCTTTCACAAGCTCGTCGGCGTCATCGGGGCGTAGGATGGGCAGCCGATACTTGTGAGTATTCTCGCTCGCATCTGGATACGGCCTGTCAGTACTAGCCCGAGATTACATGTAATGCTGACGCCCCGAGAGCGCTGTGGGGAGGTCATACCGCAGTGAACGCGAAACAGGGGCTGCTTCCAGTGGCAAGGCCCGAGTGGGTCGGCCTCGACGGCGGCAATGGCATTGAAGGGGCCATCACGTCTGTTGGCTTCAAGGAATCGCTTGATCGAGTAGTTGGAGTCCTCGGCGTCATCATCCGCATCCACTGAACGCGCTTTCCCTGGTGCGAGTGGATCATGCGGTAAGCTCCACGGCCGCTGGACGTACACAAATCGGTCTGATGAGTGGTGACGAAACTATGCTTGTTAGCAATGATCCATGAGCGCTAAGATGGTAATAAGCTTACGTTGTATGAGTAGACCAGCCCAGAGACGCCACCCAAGACGGCCACCACCCAGTCGAGGAGGGCGGGAAGGTAGGTCTCGGTGACAGCCCGATCATCCCACTCACCAACCGCCACCGGGCATTTCAAGAACTGGAAGCCGGCAACATCGAGCGTGAACCTGTCTTCGTGCCCTGACATGTCATAGATGCGGACAGGATAACTCCTTGGGCGCACGTTAGTGGTCGGCATCGGGACCAAGCCCGGCGGCAGTTGTAAGCGATATGGGCGCTCATACTGGTAGCGCTGCAGCGGACAAAGGTAGTTGAACTGCCTCGGGGTGACCGAGGGCAGTTGGAGATCGACTTGGATCAAGTCATCCAACTCATCTCTCACCAGTTGGGTGCTTGCGCTGACAGGAGGATGAAAGGCAGGGCGAGTGTCGCTAGTGACGTCTTTGCTTCGATTAGAAAGGCAACGATGTGCAGGCAGGGAGCGATGTGTACCAGGGAGCGCGGATGCTAGTTCGGTCCCGTCAAGGATATCTTCATCGTCTAGTTTGGCGATGGCAGGGTGTTGACTCTTCCACATCTGCCAGGGGTAATTCTGACGGAGAAGGTGGTTGCGATGATCGAAGGAAAAGTAAAGAACGTCTGGCCTTTGCTCCGCAACTTGTGCAAACCAAGGACTGTCGAGAGCAGGAGGCCAAAACTTCCCCCAAGGTTGGTTGCTGGCCTTGCCGTTGCTTGCAGTTGGAGACGCGGCCCAGGCTATGGGGCCGATCAATCTGGCTGCTGCGAGAGGTGCATTGGTTAACCAGGTAAGGCTCAATTCACCGTCCTCGTCGAACAAGAAGCAGGCCTCGTCAATCGAGGGGGCCAGAGACGAGCGAGATCCAGTCATGTCTTCTGCCGTGAGCTTGAGGTCGTGCAGATACAAAGAGGAGCGACGAGCTTCCGGCGTTGCAGGATGCGCAGGCTCTGGGGTTTTAAGCCAGATGCGTAAAGATCCGGCGACGCCATCCGAAGAGCAAAATGATAACTGGGTCGTCGAGCGCCCCGTTCCCGAGGTCCTTGACCAGACCCCTTCGCTGGCATTGGATGCCCCGAATGGGGGCGCGGACGACGGTGGAGAGCGACACATGACGTCCATGTGCACCAGTAGCAAGCAGGATGGGATTGCCCTTCTCGGAATGGCGGCGCGAGCGGCGAGGATCGGTCGCTTGCTCGACGGGGTATGTTGGCCGGCTTTTTCGCTTGTTGGACAGCCGAAGAATCGCACTTTCCATAGCGATTGCCTCGATAAATTCTGGGAATGGCCGCTCATAGGGCGAGCTTCGACGCGCAGCGTGATAAGACGGCCGTGTGCGAGCTAGTTGGGGGCCTGCGAATGCAGACATGTTGTGTATCAGCACGGGTGTTGTGGTTCGGAGGGGGGCAGGCAAGGGCGCGGGAACTTGGAACGGGGAGCTGCGCAGCGCACCTCAGGCCCCCCATCGCGATTGCTGCCGTCCATTGCTCCCGCCGCCCCGCGACGTCCTCAACGCGATACGCAGGCCAAGTGACGGCTCACGTCGGGTAATGCTGGGAAGAAAATTGACCGGGTTGTCGCTCGCCGCGGACGGACTTGGCCCATCGGCGAGGGGGGATCTGCTTGACATGACTGCGGTATGGGCGTGCCACGATTGGTCGTTTGCCGGCCGTCCAGCTCATGCACGACAGCTCCGAACCGGCGCTGATGTGAGGGGAGAACTTTGGTCGTGAAAGATGCGGTAGCCGTAACTTTGTGTGCGGACAGTTCAACTTCTTAAATTGAAGAGGACTTGACGTCGTTTTATTCCGCTTGACCCACGCCCGCGGCTGAAATGCGGTGAAGGCTGGGTCCTATTTTGGTGTCCGGTCGTGACCATGGACGTCTGGCAAAAGGTGACCGGTCGGGGGTCCAGGGCTCTGGCGGGAAGGGGCAGCTTCAGGAGCTCTGGCGAAAACAGGGACCGGTGGAAGGGTGGCTTGAGTCGCCGGGGGATTCTCAGCATGCAGCCGGTTCGCCCGCCATTGTCGCGGGACTGGTTGCAGCTACAACATCTCTCACCACACGTCGTGCAAACGTCCTGTATCTGGTACAAGCACAAAGAGTGGGGGTGGCAGCCGCCCTAGGCCAAATTGGGGACCGGTGGGTTTGGAGGGGGAAACAAGCGCATGTCGTGGAAGCCGCAGCCTGATGGCCGGGGATGCCCTCAATCACGCACCACCATCCGTCCGCTAGTCCACCGGTTATCGTCCTTCAATCCTCCCCGCAAGCGGCTAGATTAGATCCAGGATAGGATTCCGCTCTACCTTTCTCCCCTCTCTATTTCAAGTACGGTCTTGCTGCTGCCCGCGCTCCCGTCGGGGCACGAGACTTCGTTGATGGTGAGTGTTTGCAAACTGTACTCTCTTGATCAACGCCAGACTCACCGCCTTTTGCCGACTTTCACTCTGCTCAGCTGTCATCCGAGCTTCGAGTCCGCGGCTGCTGACTAAACCACCTTGTGTAGGCGGGATCGAGAAAGCGAGCGAGGGAGACTGAGGAGGACGACAGCACCACTGACGGCATGACACGCGTTAGACCGGCCCCGGATTCCGCAACTATGACGGCCTTCCCGTCCCTATCATCTGATGACCAGGCGGCATTGAAGAGAACGGCAGCACTTCTAGGTGTGCCACTTGCTACTCTCCTGCGCCAGATGGAGCAAGCCGCGCCACCCGCGCCTTTGTCGGAGACTCGGTCCGACACACTCACACCAGGAGCTATCTCTGCCTCCGAGACAACCACAAGCGTGGAGGCTCTCGCCGAGACCACAACCCGCAACTCAACACACGCCCCACCAGCCCGACCGCTGTCTCCGCCTGCTCCTGCCCGAAGCACGCTGGAAGAAACTTCGAGGCGTGAATTCGCTGAATTATCATACACTTACGACCTTACGGAAGAATGGGCGAGCGTGGACGCATCTCCATACAGACATCCGGACCACGTAGCAAATCGAAATCGCAACGGCTTCCTTGGTGGGTCAGTTCAACCACCAGCTCCGCTGGACTGTTCTTCCCCGGAGCAACAATTTAGTGCCGCTGTTGATGCCGCTGTTGAGACATTCACGGCAACGGGGGGTGCTTTTACTTCGAGTCTCGCGGGTACTGCCATTTCGGCCCTCTTTACCTCGGGATCCGAAAACGTCGATTCCCGGCGTGTTGTGGATGAGACGGGAAGCGTGTCCGACCTCGTCAGCAATTTTAACGATGCCGACTCGTCGGACTGGCCACTGGTCCCATTTCCGAATTCGGATGGAGCTCACAGTGAGCTTCAGCTCGGAACAAGCAGAGAGCTCGTCCCTGTTACCTTTGTGTCGTTTGACCCCCTCGAACCTATGGCTCAGGCACGCCAAAAACGCGGCGCGTTTCGAAGTGACCAGCTCCGCGAAGAGACACATAAGACACGTCAGCTGAAAGCATGTCTGCGATGCCGCATGCAAAGAATCCGAGTAAGTACGAGTGAAAGAAAGTCGTGCTCGGCGAGAATCCGATGGAGTTGATGGCGCTGACCGGGAACAGTGTTCTATTGATGAGGACAACCCTTCGGGCTCCTGTTTAACCTGTCAAAACGTGATTGCAGAGAGGAAAGTCCACAACCTGCCATGTTTACGGTATCGCTTAACGGAATGTGTTGAGTTCCGCACAGGAAAAGCGCCCGGAATGGAATACAGCGCACGCTGGCCCGTTATGAAACTAAGGGATATATCTGAATGGGCTTCTTCCGAAATTCGCACGATCACAGTTATGTCAGACGTTTCCCCTGCCCCTTTCACCTTGAAGGTCAGAAAGTTTGTTCCCATTAAACAAGATTCGCTGCATCGGGCATGGATGGATGGCAAGACCAAAAAGTTCAAGGAAACAACCCCATACGCCATAGCCGACATGAGGGAAGCCATGGGAAGCATGCGGCGATATATCGACGAAAGCGTCTTGGTGTCCATTGATCACTTTCTCCTGAACAACGACGAGCTGGTCAAAATGACTTTCAGATATGCGCGCGAGTACATGGCAGCCCGAGTAGAAGTAAGTTTTCCCCTTGCAGGATCTTGTCAATGTCTAACGTGTCCGCTACGATAGTCAGACGAGGAAGCAAAACTGCTTGCTAGTTACATGAGGCTTTGGGTGGCCGTCCGGCGTACTGCAACAATCGAACATATTGTGAGCCAGGACAAGCTCGACATGGTCCCTGAGGAAGTAGACAAGTCATATCCCCTGCTGGGCAAAGTTCCACTGCCACCCGTCATGATTCAGCAGCTCGACATCATTCTTACCCTCGGAGTCCTAAGACCGCTGCAAAAGCAGGTGCTAGAAGACCTGCAGCGGCTCATCCTTTCAAACAACCCGAGAACATGGATGACGATGTATCTCATCACATTCATGTCTCTCCAGAGTTGCTCATCTCTCATCTCGGAAAACTACCGCAATGCAAGGAGACAGGGCTACAGGGTATGTCAACGTCAACACCGATATCACTCGACAGCTATTGACTATGTAACTATAGCGCCGGTTCTCATTCCCCACCTTCATCCAAGACCGTCACAACTCTGCCAATGTCTTCCTGAGTCACTATCACTACCGCACGGAGCAGGGTAACCCGTTCAAGCTGGACTGGAAGCGACGACATGCTTCCCAATTTTCCGACATGTCCACCCAGGATGTAATATTTTTGCAGAAGACGGCGGCACTCTTGGCGGAGAAGGACAGAGGTTGGTTTCTTCATCAGCGACTGGCGGTATATGAGCTGACAAGGGTTGCAGCCGAATCTATTCGCCTCATTCGGGAAGCTGACCTGTATGAAAATGACCTTTACTTCGTCTCGCAGATGTTTGAAGACAATTGGCAGCCCAGGGAAATGAAGATCGATTACGATTGTGGGACTATCCACGGTGGTCCTGTGAAGAAGTATTACACTGAGCCCGAGAAGAATTAATCTGCGAGTTCCGAGTCAGGCTCATTTTGGATTGAAATTAGGTTTACCTTCAAAGGCGCAAGGCTGGGGTGAGCGACGCTTGTGTCTTTTTACCGCTGCATACTATCTTGTACTAGCATATATTTCTGGGGTTTTGGATTACTAGCGAGGCAATACTAGGTCATCTGTATTCATATTCAAAGCAATAAAATCTCAACTTAGCTTCTTTGGCACCTTGCCCATTTGCAAAGCTCGATGTAAATAGGTAAGGTAGCCAAAGCTGAGGGGACGCGCATAAAGCCTTCCTGGGCGCCCTAAACCGAAGGCGTCTTTCACTTCGCTAGTCGACCGGTCTAGGTACGTTTTGGTGGACCGGCGACCAATGTGATTAAATATGATAGCGACTGTCCTCCCCCAGACCGGTCTGGGGCATCCTGGTGTGAGACTGATTGCTAGCCCATTGGGACGGCCGCATATCAGGCCGCAGTGCTCACCCAAGCACAGATCCGGGCACCGCTCTCATCACCAGAGGTATCTGAAACGGTTAGTGGTTTATGATTTTACCTCTGCATTTCAGCTAAAATTGGGGGAGATCTCTGGCGTTGACCAGTTACAGGCGGCAAACCTGTCATCGCTGCCGATTTTTTTCGGACCGTCAGTGATGAGTCGGTGCGCAATGGCTCATGAGACGTACTTGGATTCGACGGCGGGAAGGATTGAGTTGCAGGGCTGGCTTGCAATTGTGGTGTGCAAATCGTTTGCAGTAGCAGTGCGTGATTGTGCAATTGGCCAATACTCCTACCAACATGCCCAGTTAGCTCACCCAATATCACCCCAGATGCCTAACTATCCAACCAAGATCAAACCAGCTCTAGATCTTCCTCCTTCAGCCTCCCCCTTTTCAACTCCTCCGCCCCATTGTCCCATAGCAAACCACCTCCCCGAAGAGGGCGAAGAAACACATCACATGTGGCTGGCTGGGCTTTCCGGTTTTAGAGATAGCGATAGTTATAGCGGGTGTTTTAGCTATGTGCCCGCGTAGTTGCATAGCTTATTGAGTGGTTGTACTCGGGATCCATGCATGCAGATGGTGGGAATGTCCCCTGGGAAGAAACCTGGAATACACCAACAGAAGGACTTTTCCCTCACTGCCCAACCTCCCTGACCGTGAACCCCAACATCCCGTTCGACCCAACGGAATTCTCATCAACCAACTTCTGCGCCGTCTCGATCCCTGCGACCGGCACGCGGTACTCAAGATTCTTGCCCTCGCTGCCTTGGACCGGGTAGGGAAACGGCAGATACTCCGGCAATAGGCCCAGCTGCCGTAGCACAGTCCCTTGATCCCAGGCGATATGCTCGTGGTACAATCTATCGCCGCGGATATTGACGATGGCTGTGAACGGGATGGACAGCTGCTTACCGGTGGGAGGAATGCCAGGTACTCTGTTTAAGGTCAGCCACTCACCACGTAAACCCCTTGGCAGCGGGTGAACTCACAGCCAGTCGATCACCCTATCATGAGTGCAACAAAACAGAAACTCGTCCACGATCCGATCGATGCCCACAGTCCGGCTGACCAACTCCAACGCAGCGTCATCTGCATTGCTGAAGATGAAGTGATCGCGGTAGAAGCCGGTCAGATTCTCTCGGCCGATGCCTCCCGTCAACGTCGGCACATGGTTGACGTAGGGCTGCTGCACCATCGTAGCCATCGTGCGCTCGACGCTGCGGTCAGCAAACTCGAAGCGCGTGTGCTCGTCCCAGACGGCTTCCAGATCGAAGTAAGGGCCGCCGAGGAGAGGCTTGAGGAAGGTGAGGGTGCGGGTGTGTGCTAAGGGGCGTCAATAGGGGTAGGCCACATAGTACCTTGAAATGGGTGGGAGACAAACCAACAGATGCTGCGCTGGCTAGGTAGTCCGTATGAGCAGGGACGACGAAGAAAGGACCGGCGCCGGGGTAGACATGCGTCTTTGTAGGCGACTCGAATGCGGCACTCTCCCCAGACATATGAGCCAGCGTCGGGAATGAGAGAGCGGTTTCAGGTGCACAGCCGTAAAAGATAGCAGCGGCGATCTCAGAGTGAAATTGGAGAATTGAGAGGAACGTCAAGTCGACAGCAGATTTGATGACTGAAATGTGAGCTTCATTCTGAGAACTTGGAACGCATCTGGCAGAGGCATACCAACCACACCGACCTTGTCGGCCGATTCACACTGGGGCAATCTCTTCAGCGCGACCAGCGCAGCACCAAGCTTCTCGGACAGGGCGCACGCATCATCGTCTATAGTGATTTGAGCGACGGCGTAGCTCTCCTCGGCCCATTTTTGCAGCGGTGGGGGGTCGAGCGTCTTCTCGTGGCTGTTGAGGTCGAGGTCGGCAGACACGATCAGGATAAGCCCAGGGCCGGTGCCCCGCCGCGAAAGCGGGGGCTGGATGGTAATGCTAGGTTCGAAATTGAAAGGCATTGCATTGGGGAGCGCGGGGATCGGCTCTGTATCGGTGGCCATTATCGCTGAATTCGGGGGGCCAGCTTCAAACCTTCAAAAGATTTGGAGATTGTCGCGTGCTGAAGAACGCGAAGTTGTGACAGCGGTGGGACGGGAGCGACAACCGGAGAGACTTTCTTGCCAAGTGCTGTGGATGCAGTGCTTTGAGGGTGAGGATGCTCCACTCGGGAAATTCCAGAGGAAGGAACACAGCAGCAAGACGACAGCCCCTCTGCTCGTCACAACACTCAACTGAGACATCAGACAATGCACAAAACCATTTCCCGGCCAGTATACCTACCAACCTACCGACCTACCGACCTACCGACAAGCTCCGAAATTCTCGGAGAAGAAAAACGATGGCTGCCGGGACCCGGTGTGCCCCACACCAGTCGGCTCCGTGTCGACTGGGGTACCCGGTGGGGTCATTTCTACAGACGCAGGCAAAGACAAAAAAAAATGTTTTGATATGTCAAATATGGATATATAGATAGGTACAGAAGCGAAGGATCTCCGAACAAAAGAAAACAACATCCTCCCCGTCAACTTAGCAGTTGCGGATATCCTGCTTCCACCGCCTGGAGTCGAGGCCGAGGCTGCCCGTTCCAAAATAGTACGGCTGATACATATTCTTAAAGGGGCTCCAGGCGCAGTTGTAGCCGTTCTTCGGGTCCTTGTTCTTGGCCTCGTTGCGGGCGTTGGGGACCTCAGTGACGGCGCCGCTGCCAGCGTTGCAAACGGCAAAGTAGAGGCCGTGGCACTTGGCCGTGTAGCACTGGTTCATGGCGATGCGGAGCTTGGGGTCGCCAAACACGCGATTGAAGCCCGCGTGGATCTTCTGCAGGCCGGCGAGTCCGACAACGCCGGCTCTGCTCTCGCCACAGCTCCAGCTGTCCTGCCACTGGCGCGATTCGAGGTCGTGAGTGGCTGTCTGGTTGAGTACCTCCATGCCTGTCTCGGTCTCGAGCGCTGCGGAGGGCGTTCCGGTGGGCGAGGCCCAGGCGACGGACGCCACGGTGAGGAGGGCGAGGGAGAGCTTCTAAAGCGAGAGGGTGAGTTTCGATGAAGGCATCTTGTGAGTGAACGTGGAGACAAACCATTGTGGAGGATTGGCGGCGGTGGGGCTGGAGAGTTAAGTGCCGAGTGTTGAATTGAGTGAGGTTTTGAAGCTGGTGATGGTGCTGGAGATGTGAGAGAAGGTAGTGATGAGTCTGTCTGTCTGGTGAGGAGGTGAAGAAGAAGAGAACGGTAGATATGATGGTGTCTGCCCTTATATACCTGATCTTGGTCGCTTGTCAGCCGTCTGCCTATCTCTTGATCCAGCTGTTGATTCCCCCATCCCCTCTTGCTGGCCCTGCTTTGCTGCGAGCTATGGCACCTGCAATGATTCAACGCCCAGCCCTACGGCTTACAAGGCTTACACCTACTAAGGTACCTATGCGGGTCCAAGTCAGCTTGCCAAGGCACTTATAGGGCCAGCAGTGGAGCAGTTTCTTGGGTTTCCAAAACGTCTTGGCCACGCATGCCAACCAATGGCAGCAGAGTCTTGGCCAGGCGACATGCTACAGCCTCCGGATATATGTTGCGCATCGGCACTAGGCAATGTTGGCGGAGAGGGGCCAGGAGATTGACGCGCGATGCACTGTGCGCACTAGATCGACTAGACGGGCAATGACAGACGGTAAAGTACGAAGGCTGAGGCTGAGGCTAAAAATACGGGCCTCTTTTTGTGGACGGTGCTCCCCTTGAATGTTGGGAATCATCATCCTCACAATCTGAAGGACTGTGCGGGTAGCTAGGCCACTCCGCCGGTCCCTACTGCCACTGCACAGGTGGGTTAGGGCCGTCCATCCACCCTAGGCTCCTTATCTTTTTCGCGGAGGGGAGGCACGTCATTTGATCTCAGAATTGAACTTCTATTTAAACTACCTCGATACAGTACTAGCCTGTATGCGCAGGTAAGGTAGGTAGGTGCTTTCCTGCCTGAGGTGCAAATGTGGGTGGAGGACCATGGTGTTTATGCCCTGAAACCCCCCCTCTTTTGTCATCACTTCGGAAGGTGATGTGGTTTGTGTGTTTTCCGGTGTAATTGGCGTTTCCTGGGTGACTTCAGCGTTGACTGGCTCAAGTTTCGTAGAGCGCGTGCGTCGGATCAAGATTTCAACGCGATACAAGGTCCATAGGCCGGCACAAGCTTGAGTGTGCTGAGCGCGGCACTAATGCCTTCAAGTATTGCTTTGCCCCCGCCCCACCACCATTGCACGTGTACGTACATGTGCAACAAAATAAGAAAACACGGAAGATCCGGAACCTGGGTAGAGTGAGGCGATCAGGTCACACCAGATCTGAGACATGCACTTTGGTGGCACCTGGGTGTGTTCCACTCGGGATGTATTCAACTGTTGATTCGCCGTACCACAGGCGGAATTGGAGTGACAAAACTCGAACTCGCGGGCCATCAAAACTACTTAGGTACCTACCCGACTACCTGATATCGAGATGAAGCCCAAAAACACAGTTACAGTCCCGAAAGCCAGTATAACTCCCCCACAGAGTTCTGGGCCCAATACCCCCCTTCAGCCCACTTTAGTACCTAGGTATATATGAGACCCAACGGTCATGGTATGGGCGAACCCGAGCGCAAAGTTGCAACGCCATCCAACCTTGCACGCAAAACTCAATGGTCCGTCGCATCCAAGACTCAATGGTCGCTATTGAGGCCAATTCCGGCCCGCAATGGTATCGGCTTAGGCTTGTTTTTGACAAAATGCATTCACAAGCACCTGCAACATCCCGTTAGTTACATGTAGTTACCTAGTTCAGTACCTAGTTCAACACAGACTAAGACTGAAGAGGACCTGTCCGCCTGCGGTAGTACTTACAAGATTGGTACAGCAATATGCTGTTTTGTCAGAAGCTTGGCAATCAGACATCCACTGCGTAACTGTTTGAGGGTCTGGGTTGACTGGGTTGCATTGGTTTGGCAGGGGGAAAAAGAAGTCTGTCGAGGCGGTGCAGCAGTGAGGTGTCCAGGGGGGAAATTGGAACTCGAACACGCCGCCAACACTGACGCGGTCAGGGCAAAGCTCAGCAATGGCATTTCCAGACAAGAGTGAATACGCGGCGCGAGTGAACTTCATAGTGTTGGAATGGTTGGATTTCTGGGCACAGTTGTGGGCGAGGGCGTGCTGAAGAGAAATGAGAAACTCAGGGCAGCTGTATGGCTGTGTTTTATAGACTTGTGTTGCCGCTCATCTGCGCTTCCTCTGCAATATCTGCAAAGCTGGATGGGTTTATCCCGGTGCCTCGGAGGGTACGTCATGACGCCACTTTGGGGATATCAAGTCTTACACCTCAGGGAAAGCTGTGGACAACTTGAACATGACCCGAAACTCGGCTAGCACAACCAGTTAGCTTTGGCCTAGAGACTTGGAGGGTCGGAGGAAGCCCCTCGCCGAAGTCCTTATTGGTGGCTCGGGGGCTTAGCTCGGGGGATTAGATCGCAAACGTCAACTCCCGGCCAATATCCCAGGTAGATACATGTACGTCCTTGGCCAGCTTTAATCAGAACCACCAACATCTCTACACTAGGTACGAATGCAGGAACTCATGAGTCCTACTAACCTACCACCTGAAGGGTCGTCAACGGCAACACCGCCCACTGCTCACACCCCCTTCCCCTATCCTATGACCCAGGAGGCAATGGAAGCTCCTTTCCCCATCGTTCAAAATCAGCCAGTCTAGCGTTAATAACCAGAACCTCATGTGCATCCTCCAGCACCAATATCTCCATAAACGGATACTTCGCCGTCCTCCCCGGAACAGGATACCACTCGGAGCAACGCACCCTCCGATACGCCTTCCTCCGCAGCCCATTCAGACAGAACGCCGCACCCTCAACAGGCTCCAGATACACCGCCAGCCCCTGCCATCCATTCCCGATGCCCATTCTCACATCGCACTGAATCAGCGCCTTCACCTCGGCCCCTTTATGTTCAAGTTCAGCCGCCCCCGCACCACTCCCAAACGTTGTGACATCCACCACGCGAATCGACAGTCCCACATTCGTCATACTATTCGGAGCAAGATACCTCGGCCCCCAGATCGAGATATCCGGCGTCTCCACAAAGTCCGACGGCCCGTGGGCCAGCAACCCACTACTGGCATACGGCCCCCTCCACGCAAAGAGCGTCTGGTCGAACGACACCTGCATGATCTCGATCTGCAGCCGTCGGAAGGCCTTGAGCCCACCCTCGCCGTAGATGGGAGGCATGTGCACATCGAAGAGACCCATGAGACAGTACGCCATGTCCTCCTCGCGCGTTGTTTGACGTTTGGATGCCCATGACATGCGCTGGGCGGCGCAGAAGCTTCCGATTTTGGAGGAGTCGTGGAGAACGAGGAGCGGGATGCCTGTTGCGGTAGAGATTGCCGGGAGGAGGAGGAGGTCCGAGGTGATGCTGGAGGAGGAGGAGTCGATCGGGGTCCAGTTAGTGTCGAAGAATAGGCGCGAGGGAGGCGATTAGCTCTTGTAGGGTCCATCCGCGGGAGAGCCAGCGGCTGGTTTGGATAGAGTTGAGGACTGATGGGGTGTCATGGCCGGTGGTGTCGACGTCGGAAAGGTAGATGAGGCAGACTGCAGCGCTCGCGTAGTACTGGTACATGGAGTTGATGGCCTCGGAGAGCTCGGCGCTGCTCTGTTTGTCGATGCAGACTGTGATGGCCGCACCGAGTTGTCCGGAGCCATTTTTTCACCGTACTTTCCATCCAAACGGACAGCAGTCTGTAAAACGGAGCTGAGCAGAGACTGCTATCGCTATCGTGTAATTG
>Ga0247780_1000290_pt1 | contig 50873 bp, 51 predicted proteins | sample UWRJL079202R5_FD_179927 | JGI IMG/M metagenome (GOLD analysis project Ga0247780, IMG submission 179927) | Plant litter microbial communities from Arlington Agricultural Research Station in Wisconsin, United States - UWRJ-L079-202R-5 | ecosystem: Environmental > Terrestrial > Plant litter >...
CCACAGCCCCTCCAAATTCCCACTCCTCCCCCCAAAACAATGCCCTAGCCCGGGCACCTCAAAATGTCTCCAGAACTCACCCACCTCCTTTCCCTCCCCTTCGTCACCCAACCACCGCTCAACAGACCGGTGGTACCGCGCCGTCCCCTCACTAGGGACATTCTGGTCCGCTGTTCCGTGGTAGCTGACCAGCTTACCACCTGCGGCGCGAAAGGCGGATAAATCAGGGTCATCGGTTGCGAGGAGGGAGGAGTACTGCTGCTTCCCGGCGTGAATGAGGGAGGCGAACTCGGCGTTGGTGAGGTTGGAGAGGGAGAATGAGGGAGAGCCTTTGGCGATGAGGAGGGAGAGGTACGGCCCGGACAGGGGGGAGGTTGTGCCTGTGCAGGTAGTGCCAGTGCAGTTGGTCAGGGCTATCCCGGTGACTCCCCCGGAAAGGGGGGAGTTTCCGGTCAGGTCGGTGTTGGGAGTGAGGCCGTACCAGAGCGGTTTGCCGGCGGGGGAGGCAGGGCCGTGCCAGGTTGCGTTGGCGACGGTGGCGGCGGCGAGGGTGATGGGGAGGGTGGTGTTGGTTGTGGCGCAGGCGATGGGGGTGCCGACTAGGACGAAGGGGTTGAAGGTGGAGAGGCAGGCGGCGGGGTCGGAGATGATACCGTCACGGACGCCGTCGAGGGAGTCGCACGCGGAGATGGCGGCGGCGGTGAGGGCGTCGAGCTCGCAGGGGTAGGGGAATTGGTTGAGGGTGTTCATGACTTGTTGGGGCCACTGGACGGTGGCGAGCAGGTCGGGGATGTACATGACGGGTGCGCCGGCGGAGATGCCGTCGAAGGCGGTGGGGAAGCGTTGGGCGACGACGAAGCCTTGGCGGCCGCCCTGGGAGCAGCCGTTCCAGTAGGAGAAGGAGGGGAGTTTCCCGTAGAAGAACTTGACGAGGGCTTTGCCGATGATGGACTGCTCGTTGACTGAGACGGAGCCGAGGTTGTTGAGCTTGTAGAGGTTGACGTTTCCGGGGCTGAGCAGCGCCCAGTCTTTGCCTCCGCTGGGATCACCGGTGAGCCCGCCGTCGTTGGTGATGGTGGCGTAGCCGTCTCCGACGGCGCCTTTCATAGTCTCGAAGCCAAAGGCGGTGCCGCCAGCGGCCCAACCAGCGCCGCCGACGGCTTGCAGACGGCCGTTATAGTTTCCAATGGGCAGCCAGGCATAGGCGAAGACCTGGTCGTCTTGTCCGGGGTGGGTGTAAGAGACGGTGACATTGCAGAATGTTGCGTTGTGGAACTCGATCGGCGGTTGAGTGAATCGAAGTGCTGCGGGGACTGAGGCGGAGAAGTTGGTGACTAGGTGGGTTTCGATGTTGAGGATTTGGGTTCCGAAAACTTGAAGAGATGCAAAGGTGGACGGTGCACATGCGGACGAGAGCGAAACCAGGGAAGACATGGTGGGCAGAGAACAAGGCGTCAGCTTGCAAGTCCTTTTACTCGAACTTCACGGGCAGCCAACTGAGGTTGAAGTAGAATAATAGTGTCCGGTTAAACCCCGCAGCACCCCTATCTCCGTCTCAATATGTTCAACACGGAAACGTCGTAAAACCCGTTCGGGCCAATGGTGTTTCCGAGCATGACAACCCCTAACAGCAGACTCCATGCCGCTGCGCTGTGGTTGGTCAGAATGTTGCAGTTGGGCCGGAAAACACTTACTCCACGTCCCCGTGGCCCCGAGGGATTCCATGTCGCTTACTGCCAACGCGTCTCCTACAATGTAACATTAGGCCGCCGACCGTAGATGACCGGAAAATTGTTGGTTCTGCCGTTGCGTGGAATGCCCGTGTCTCTTTTCCATGTCTTGCTAACCAGCGTAATCCCACGTAATCCCGCCAATGCCTAGGTACCTAGGTACCTAAGGCAAGGCAACGGACTTTCTGATACGACACAGTCATACCTCAACTCCCTGTTGCATACCCGGATAATTATCAGTTCCACTATTGCTACCTTTAAGTCCTTCAGCATATTCAACGCATTGCAATGACTCGGAATAGTCGTCGTAAATTTCATGTTTCTCGACAGCCAGGGGTGGCGTGCCGGAGTCCTCAAACAATTTTCAGTGTCAGCTCCTCCCATCTGATTACTTCAAGATCCTCGTCCTAAGACACCACCCGAATGAGACTAACGCGTCGATACTCCCTCCCACAACTTCCTCTAATATCAGACACTGCCCCCCTCTAGAGAGTCCCTTGTCATCCAGATTATCTCTCCTTACTAGCAGCACGAGATACCTGTCTCGCTCCGCCACAGCCCCACCCGTCGTTGTCTTGTCCCCAAGGGCCAAAAAGTGTGCGTTCCCAACATTCGCGCTGTCATTCCCCGAGAATCGATAACAATATGAATCCGTCTGCCATCCAGCCCAGTCACGATGAGCAGTTTCTGCCATGTCTTACCGCCGGCCAGAGAGAGTTCACGATAGTGGAACCACTGGTCAATCACTCCCTCTTGCTCTATCCATTCGACAAGCCCGATGGACCCCCGACACGTCATAGTGGGCGCCCCCGAGACCACTCTCTACGAAAAAGTGCCACGATAGTACTTTGCCAGAACATTCGGAAACCAGCTCGAGAACTTCAGCCCAGCTCGATTCCTCCTCGTCCACAGCACGAAGGAGCGGTTGCATGACGCAGTTGCAGCACCGTCAATTAGATCGAATAAGGAACTTTTCGCAGTGTTTCTAATAACTGAAAATAATGGAATCTTACAGCACAAAGTGAGGTCCTCTTAGTAAAGTTGACACGAGTCCTGTTATTTCAGAGTGTACTTAACTTCTCTTCCCTGCTTGTTCAAGAAGAATCTCAATCCCTCCTCTGTTTAATAGAATTGCTAGGTAAAGTGGCGTGTGGCGGGACCGTTTCAGCCTGCGGACGAGGCGGCGCCGATGCAGTTCCCGGCTGGGTTCAACCCGTACGGCGCCTATTTGGTGGCCTCTTCACTTCCGGGCGTCCCCACTCATAACGTCACCAACGACTTTGTCGCTATCCAGGACCAGAATAAGAATCAGAACCACGGACGGGATGAAGAGGAAGAGGAGGACATCCTAGAGCTTCAGCACGGTCCTGCCGCCAACAATGGAGAGCAGCAGCCCTTTTACTGTCTTTGCGGAGCAAAGTTTACCCACACCAACACCTTGAAGCGCCACATCAAAGGCAAGGGCCCTAGAGGCAAGAGCATTCCCTGCCCGCTGTGTGAGAAGTACGATGTTGAGGGGTTCTCGAGGCGTGACAACGTTACTCAGCATCTCAAGCGCTACCACAAAGTCGGAAAGAAGGGTCTTGACCTCTATGGCTGTTAGGGGAAGTAGACGAACGCTTCGACGTCCAAGTTACGGATCCGTATGGAGAAGAGAATGGCAGGGATCAGCAGTTTGTTAGGTCACAGGAAAAAGAAAGAAAACAGCATGGGCTTCTGTTCAATCTAAAATTAGCTACCTAGGTACCTACTCACCTAGAGCTAAATGGTCCCACTTTTGGTTATCGAGCGGAAGCGTTTTGAGTACTGCTTTTACAGGTATGCGCAATGAAAGCAGCCAATCGTGATTCCCTGATCATTACCCCGCACATCTCTCCACCCGAAACAAGCCTTCAAGTTCAATGCTTTTAGGAATTAGGACAGGAGTTTTAGCAAACCATCACCCTCGCCAAGACGTTCGAGATTTGAAGATGGTCTCGCGCTGGACAACCTGCATGCAGCATTCGAGCTGCCCGCCGCTGAACCCCGCTTGACGGCCGTCATGATACGATTGCTGAGCGCCCAGCGATGCGCGTCAGCCACAGCTGAGCCTGACACTGCTTGGCAATCGCCAGATATCCGCCCAATATTTGCTGATCACTACCACGACGGGATGCTGTGACTTTCTCGTCCTCTTTGCCCTCTGCGCACTGCAGGGACTTTTCAATTCTTCCATCATGACCCCTCCGGCAGCGCAGCTCTGTGAGCGCTGCCGTCTCCTCGAGTTCGACGACAAGATCGAAGGCGGTGAGGTTGCAGCTACGAGAAATGGCGAAGAGTACCTCGTGCTGCCCAAGCGGTGGTACTTCCAAACCGACGGGCCCGGATTCTGGGTCATCAGGGTCCCCGGGGACGATTACACCGACACGCTTCCGTCATTGCCGGGACTCGAGGCATCGGCACGCAATGGTTGCGGATTCTGCGCTTTCCTACGCGAGACCATCTTGTCGCAGGCCCACAATGAGGCCGTGGCTCCCGTCGAAGGCACCAGGATGTTTCTGAGCCAAGAGTCTGAATGTGTTTTCGACATGTATTGGACGTGGTTCAGCGAGGGGGTGGAGAAATACAACCTCCCCCTGGGCTTGCTCTTTCTGAAGATCGACATGCGGACTCCAGGAGGCGACGACATTTTGACCGTGACCTTTGGGGCTGAAGCCATCGAGACTCCCTCGCCAGACGGGGGCTCAGAAGACCTCGACGTCAGCAGCTGGCTTCGTATCCCGCCAGGTTTGACTCTCACGAACTGGGCTGCCGACGAAGACTCCGTGCGTTGGGCTCGGGGTGTCATTGACTGGTGCTCCAGCGACCACGGGCACCCCACTGACAGCTTTTGTCCGAAGCGCCTGATCGAAGTTCAGAGCAACTTAATCAAGCTTGTCGACTCACGGTCACTTGACACACCCCCTGATTACGCCGCCCTTAGCTACTGCTGGGGCTCCGAAGTCGAAACTCAGGCGCAGCTGAAGAACGACAGTGGCGATGCAGAGTTGCAGTTCTCGACGGCTATCAACGAGCAGCTCCTGCCCGCCGTCGTGAAAGACGCCGTTGACACGGCACGATCCCTCTCGATCCCGTATCTCTGGGTCGACGCACTTTGCATTCGCCAAGACCAACGGGGACCGGGTGAAGACTGGGAGGAGCACGCTGGCATAATAGACAAGATCTACGGCAACTCCCTGGTCACACTCGGCGCCCTTTCGTCATCCTCCTGCCAAGAATCGTTCCTCACTCCTCAGCCCGCCGTGTATCTCAACTATCGTTCTTCACTTCGCCCGAAGATTGCCGGACTTTTGAAGTTGGATTTCGTCGACGTTCTGATGAACGACAACACTGGTGACCACAACTCACCACAGACGCAGGTTCTGTGGGCAAACACCCTCGGGAAGTGGAACATGCGTGGCTGGACCGCCATCGAACAGCTCGCCTCAACCCGCTTTCTTGGGTGTGGGCGCCGCAATCTGATCATTTCTTGTCCGTATGGATCCTTCTACAGGGAAGGGCCGCTCAGCAGCTTCTGTTCGCTGTCGCAGTATGGCTTGGATCGGACGCGTCTCCTGTCTCAACTAGACAAAACGCAGAGAGTCCCAGAAGAGGGACGAGGGAAGGGGGACAAAGGCGATCTAGACGGCGCAGTCTGGAGGCAAATTGTGGGTTGGTACAGCGCTCGGACGGGCAGGTTCCACAACCGCCCTACTGGATTTTCCGACATGACAGATACTTTTCCTGCCCTTTCATCGATGGCGCGATCGTTCGCCGCCGCAACTGGGTTCCCCGAGTCCGACTACGCTGCCGGTTTGTGGAAACAATCCTTGCCAGGGGATTTACTATGGACTACGAACGACCCACATGCCGCCATCGCGCCAGACCCGGCCTCTCTCCTCGACGACCTAGACGCCGAACCATACATCGCCCCTTCGTGGAGCTGGGCAAACCGCGGAAAAGTATCTTTCGCTCTGCTCAACGACGACGACGGTAACCGCTGCACGCTCATGCCGGGATATGACAGGCTAAAGCCACACCTCGTCCACAGGGGGGCAGATCCACTGGGAGCAATCAGCCACGCGGAGCTCCGTATCACAGCCCTACTGGCAGCCGTCCCAGCGCCGGTGATGCTGACAGTCGAGAAGGAGAAAGTGACCGTTACGATCAACATGACTGGCTATAGGCCGAGGATCTGGGTGCTTCCCACTGAAGAGGGCGACCATGAGTGGCAGTTCAATCTCGACTGGGACCCTGAGGGGAAGGTTCAGGATACTGATGGACTGAAGATGCTGGTACTCGGGTGGTTTGATATGGGAGCTGAAGGGCAAAGCGGGCTTGCTGGGCTCCTGTTACAGAGGGTTGAAGGAGGCAAGGGAAATGTGCACAGGAGGGTGGGGGTGTTTCGAAGTGTTGATGGAGAACAGCCGCAGGGATCGGTGGATAAGTTTCTGTCAAGTGCTATGCAGGAGACACTCGTTTTGTTCTAATCAGCCGGTGCCCTGAATGAATTCATAGCTGATGAAAATTTTGGGAGAAACGGAGACCACGAATTCACCCAACTAGTGGAATAAGGTGCTGTAGAGACCAAACCATCATTATCATTTTGATTATAAACATTACTATTCTCCTTTAGCCAACCGCTCAACTTACAAGTCGTACGTATACACTGGTTCGACTCGTCAACTTCCACGCCCTACGCAATCATCCTCTCAACGCCGCTCTCAAACTGCTGACATGTCAAAACAAAGCCCCAGCCCTCCTCCGTGTTGAACTCAGTACACTGCCCTGTAAATGTTAGCACAACTCGAAAAGACCAAGGTAGCCACCGATCATGAAATAATCGCTTGCAAACTCCGGGATATTCGTCACTGTCCCATCGCTCAGCAAAAGACAATCCCAGCCCTTGGTAAAAGCGTCCTGCAAGCTTCCCGCAACGCACTGGTCGAGATTGCAGCCCGAAAACAGCAGCGTCCTGACCCCCCTTCTCTAAAACCTCCTCGATACCCGTGCCGCCCCAAAATCCCGACAGTCGATTTTTGTAGATCTCGATGTCCCCCTCTTCCTTGACCTTCCGCAGCGGATCGTAACACGCCGTGTTCCACTGGTCTCGCATCATGATCTTCCCGCCCTCGACCACAGACCCGTCCTCCCCTTTTAGTGGCCCAATATCGGAACCTAAGCCTCCCGTGGTTCGGTTCTCGCCCTCAAAGTTCGTGTCGGCGACGGAGCCCTTGACAATCGTCGGCGGCATGGTCTGCACATCCTCGGTCAAACCCCAGCCGAGCCAAATGACGGGAATTGCGGCCTTTCTGCATAAGGGAATGGCGCGCTGCAGAAGCTGGTCGACAACCTTGATGCCCAAGCTGTCGCGGGGACGTCCGAGGAGGGGGGAGAGGAAGTAGTTCTGCAGGTCGATCACCGGCAGCGCTGTCTTGGCGGGATCGATGGCGACGGGCCCTTTGGTGGTCTCGACGGTGATGCGCGGGTGGATGGGATGTGATGTGGGCGTGGGCGGGTGTGTGAGGTCGTAGCCCTCGTTGGAGTGCAGCCAGAGGTTCTTTGGCCCCCCGATGACTTTGGCTGGCATCTTGTCGGAGTTTCGTTGCTGTTGCGAGTTGTTGCGGATGGGCTGAGGTTTGAAGGAAGTTACAGAATTGGTGTGTGAGAGGTGTGACTTTCCTTTCTTGAAAAGAATATTGCAACGATCAAGTGGCTGGCTAGGTAAATATTTTCGGGCTAGCAGTGAAGGAAAGTACGTTTCGAGGGAGGTGGGGAGGGAAAAAAGTGATTAAAATCACAATTTGCCCATCTTGTGCCTGCCCATCGTGCCACCCCTCCTCGGCGACGGTGACGACGTCACAGTAAGTCACCTGCATACCCGGGTGGTGCGGGGAGTGCCGTTGGCTGTGTCAGGACAGTGGAACTCGGTGACTGTGGAAACTCATGTGACCAGTGAAGTTCAGTTTGTCGCATATTGAACTCCAAGTCTAGTCATTTTGGAAAGTCTTGGCAGTGCTTTTCGCGACCTCTCGTTCTTTGGCTAGTGAAGTAAAAATGACCTAACGGGGCAATAAGATACAAAGTGCGCTGATGCTTCCCAGGGGCTTCTTCTGCCTTGAATTGGCTCAGCAATCCCGAATGCGAATGTCTGGCAAGCTCGGTGCAACACGCCTTCATATTAGATCATGAATCATCCAATCTTTCGTGATTTCTGACAAGTCCAAAGCGGCGCCTTTCTGCAACATGTGCTTCTGGCTCGGTCCGAGCTATGGCCAGCGCTGGAAAAGACGGCACTGTTGTGTTCGACTGCCACAATCCGTAGGAGACCTGAGCCAAATGCCGATATCGCAGGGTGGGGTGTGCGCAGTATCGCCCACAAAGGCCGGAATGCGCACGAAGCTGACAGCAAAATATATCTAGGCGATCGTAAGTCTTCTGGTGACTGCTTACCTGGTCGCCTTGCTCGTGGTGTATTATATCTGCTGTTATGTGCGACGAATCTGCGCACATCAAATTCTCTTTTTTGGTATTTTGAGCACGTAACGTTGCTCACCCTAGCTCAGCTAGCTCACCATCTCCTCACCCTAATTACCACGTTCGGCGGACTGCGCCGCGGCCTGCCAAATTACTTCAACTCTAACCGAGGGGGCCTACAACTGGTCACATATAAAGATGGCCAAAACGTGTTCCACTTTTGAAACTAACAGTCTTATGTATTCTTATTACTTACATGAGTGCTGGAGATTTCTTTCGGTGGTGAGCGAGGTGGACCGTAGCGGTATCCTTAGGGAGGCTGGACAACGAAGATGTTTCGAGTTCGACCAGACGCATCAGATTGAATATTTTGAACGAGCGGTTGCCTACTTTGAGCGCAGCGTGCAGATCTTAGCAACGAACCCTCCCCAGGCTGCGGTATCTCAATTCGAACTGGCTGGAGTCCACCTGAAGCGATTCGAGGTCTTCAACGAGCCACCCCACTTGGAGATTGCCATCAGTTTGTATAAGAGTATTCTAGATATCCCTGACTGTTCAGCCAAACTCCACTGCCAATGTCTCAGCAACCTATGCAGTGTGGTTCTACAAAGACGCGCGGGAGATGATGGTGGCAGCACGTCCTATTCCCAGCAAGCCGTCGAAAATGGTGCTCGCGCGTTGACCTTGCCGCAAGAGAATGACCCACTTCGATCCATTGTCCTGTTCAATCTCAGCGTTGCATTTCTCAAGGGATCATCATTGGAGGATTTCGACATGGGGGGTTTCGATAGGCCAACAAGCACTAGATCTGCTCCAGGAAAATGACCCGCCGCACTTCGTCAAGCTGGCGTCCCATCTAGGCCTTTCCTTGATGCTCCGCTCCATGAATCCCAGTCTCCTCGGCCACGAGAACACCTTGGGCGATTCCATCGATATGTACCGCAGGGCTTTGGAGCAGTCATCAAATTCGACCGACCCGACACTGCAACAGCCTGGTTTCCTGCGACGAATCTGGGCACACGAAATTTCCTTTTTCGTTCGTAATCCTGAGCTGGGGTGAGCTGTGGCTGATTTATCCTGAGCTCTCCTTGATTCTTCCCTGAGCTGGGGTGATCCGGTACACCGCCGCCGCACAGCTTCAAAGGCCCCTTTTCAGTCCCCTCGGCTAAACTTTCCTTTCGGTGTCCCCGCAATGTCCACATTTCTGGCATATACTGGTACACGTCGCGGGATAGTATGTAGCATCCTGGTCTAATTCCTAGGATAATGCGTAATATCCTGGTACCAAAACTAGGATGGTATTTAGTATACCAGTATATTTAGGCATAGTACATAATATTCTAGCACCTAGAATATACTAGTTAGTACATAATATACTAGCTCAGAGTATACTAGTACATAATACAGACGCCACCTCGTTATCGCGCCTCATCTTCGGCATCATCGAAGCTACCGGTAGGGCACGTTTAAAGGCTATACATCGCGGCGACAAGACTTTGTAGACGATCACCTGCCCCTTAAGGGCAAGCGACTTCTATGTACCGTATCTTACGCCATCGCTCTAGTAAATACAATTAAAGAGGGGTGCATCTGGGTTGACTCGCTCTGTATCGTGCAAGATAATACAGGCGATGTGAAAGCCTAAGTATTCTGTATGGATAAAGTGTACCGGGCGGAGAATTCTTTTTGATATTGCCAGATCTAAGTTTAACAGGTGCTTGATGGTGTGGGAATCAGGACTCCTAAGACCTTTGCCCAGGCGCTCTTTAGGACTGTCACGACCCAGGTCATGACCTAAGGAGAAGCACGGACCAACTGTAGGATAGCCAATCATTGGGCCCAGGATGTGACGACCCACCAGGCACTGGTGGACCAATCAGGATGGACCCAGGCCACGAGACGCGCGGGTCCACGCCGGAGGAACGAGACCCGAGCGGTAGGGCCCCCGGGTCCGCGACAGACCCGGGGCGGAGACCCTTCGGGTCCTCCGGTCTGTTTAGTATAGATACCATCGTCGTGCCCACGACGGAGTGAGGGACCTTTCTGGTTCCTCACGCTAGCAATAACACTCGTTCAGTATCACCTACTGTTCGGTTCATACACTTTGGACCACGACCTGCGTGACAGTGTTATTCCCTAAGAGTTCTGCTAGCCACATTCAGCCCTCTTGCATTCAACCCCCTTAAGCAATTGGTCGTTGACCGCTCTTGCGATCTGTCTTCACCTTGAGTACCCAGGTACTCTGGAGCAGGCCGTAACAAGGACATAATCAGGAAAGCAGCCAAACGTGATTTAGATTAGTAGGTAGTGCTCTGTTGTTTAGCGGAGTTCTAGAATTTTTTATTGCAACTTTTCGCGAGGGAACAGGTTTAGGACACAGGTGTCCGAAAACTGGGACCACTCAGCCCTCTTCCCCCCATCTCTCCCCCCTGAGTCTTATAAAACCCAGTTTAAGTCCCCAATTAAGTCTCCATTTCAGCCTTTATATTTAATAGAGCAGTTGTTACGGCATGCTCTTGGTAATCTTGAGAGATCTAGGTAAAGATAGACGTAGGGACGGACTTTTAAAGACTGTTGAGGCAAGATAACTGAGTAAGGGTTAGGGCAACTTTCCTGGGGTGAATTCACTGTTAAACAGGTTGTGGATCTAGAAGTTCCGAACTGTAGATCTCAATTAAATAATGAATTGCTAGCGTGAGGAGCTATGAAGGTCCCTTAACCGAGAGGCCGAATGTTCTGCATAATAGTTCTTACTAAATCGAGGGACTCTTAGCCAAAAGAGTCCTAATATAAATATTCATTTGTCCAGCAACTTAGTACATGGCCTAAAACAGCCCTTCAGCTAGGTGTTCCGCGTAATAATTATGCAGTAAATATTAATTGTTTCCTCTATTACATTAACCCGCAACACTCACGCTGTCACCTCTCATGTTGTTCACCAAGCCGAGTTGACAAGCTTCGCTGAATATCTAGAAGCGAGTATCGCTTTTGCTAACGAAATTTTCTCCCCTTTTAGCTCTCCTCTCAGCTCTTTTTCCATACTTACAATTTTGTAAAGCCTCTAAGCCTTAAGAAGTTAGTACTGCTATGTACCCTAATGATCCTCCTTGTTTCTATCTTCTAGCCACACGATAACCATATTGCTCTTGTTCTTGCTCTCCCGCATGCCCTCGATAACCATATTGCTCTTGTTCTTGCTCTCCCGCAAGCCCTCGATAACCATATTGCTCTTGTTCTTGCTCTCCCACAGGCCCTCGATAACCATACTCTAACCCTGGAAAAGTTGGTGCCCTCCTATACACCAATACCTGCTCCTCAGGTGCCTCATAAATTGGTTCCGAAACTGGCGGAGTCAACATAGCGGTGTTGCTTGGCGTCTCATCGGATCCCATATAATACTGTGGAATGTAGGCACCATTATTGTGGAACCGTGATCTTTGAGACAGCTGAGATGATGGTTGAATCGGGTGATTTGGAGCGTCTTGCTCCTCGAAGCGAGCCCGATGTCTAGATTTTCTAGACGACTTTACCTTTCCTCTACTAGAGTTGGTTAGTGAATGCCCTTCAGCCTGGGGAGCGTAACGCTCCATTGTTTCGACGATGGGGCGCCGCAGTTCAAGGTCAGCCGTCAATATCTTGCTGCGGTTCGAATCCCGACTCGGACCGGCCATTTCCTGGTTAGTGGAGGGGCGGGATTCCTGCCCAGTTGCGTAAAGGGGCGGGCACGGCAATTTATAACATCCGTTCATATCTAGGGACTGCAGGGTTGAGGGTTGTGTGGATAGGTGCGTCTTGATCGTGACGTTAACCCGACCGATCATGTCAGCCACAGTCTTCATAAAGGTTTCCTTGATGCCTGAAATCTCTGGAGCGGACGCATTTGCCGAGTAAATGACGGCGAGCTCCTGAGAGATGAAGTCGTCTGCACGTTCGACGAGCAGGAGCCAGAGACTCTTCCAATGGCCGATTCGAGTCTGAAGCAGGGTAGTGATAACCGACGTGAGAACCACTTGATGTGATCTCTCGTGATTCGGGAGCTCTCGCAGGATCTCACCCTGTACGAGATACCAGTCACCCACATTTGCCCCAAAAAGCGCCGCGAGACATTCTTGTGACCAGTTTCCGAAGTCAAATGCGCCATTCCACTCTTGATATTCGACCAAAGTCTTGACCACAGCTTTTCCATCCAAGTCGCTGTTTCCTGGGTCCCCCATGGAATTGTGCCAGGGAGAGCCTTCTGTCAACGATGAGAGGGTTGAGAGGCGGTGCTGGCTCGCGGAATGGTCTCCCTGGAGAGAATCAGAAGCGACTGCCCTGGTTATCAAGCATGGCCAGCTACCTCCAGGAGACGGTTGGCTTAGGTTGAGTGTTTCTGGCTCGTTGCGCGAGTATTTTGGAGCCGAGGACGCAGACGATCCAGGTTGCAGGTTATGTTGGCTGCTTTCAGTGGGTTTGGAACCGGGGGGCCCAGAAGGGCAGGAGGCGGACTCGTTTTCTCCGGACGCACCACCCCCTGATGAGATAGGTCCTGGGTTTTCGCTTGGTGCTCCGGATGGCGGCCCACCAGCGGGAGCGGGCGGCGGTGGGGGGGGCTTGTTGGGATCAGGATCGGGATCGGAATCGGAATCGGAACTGGAGTCAGGCTCCGAATCTCCCGTCTTGTTGGTACTGAGCCGTGTGATCCGTGTCCATAGACCTGCTGGGGCGGGACCAAGCGGCCTCAGAAGATCACGATCGGAGACTGAAATGCTGTGTCCTCCGGCAGCCCAATTACCCTTGCCATTAGAGCTGCCGTCCTCCACAGCAACAAGGCTCGTCCATTTTGATAGGAGTCCGTATTTGCACCCGATCCGCTCCCCTTCATGTCGGGTTGCAGCTTCACTCGGGTATCCAGAATGAAGCCAGCTCCAACCTCGTGCTAGGTCATCTAGGAGAGACCGAGCGGCTAGAGTGTGAATAGTGACATCGGAACCGGGTATTATCCTGGGTCTAATCACGTAGACGGTTTTACCGCCCTCGGCATCGGTAACGATAAAACTGAATCTCGCCTGGGAAATGTCGCTCATCAACGGTGGCTCTAGTAAGACGAATATCCGGTTCGTGATGAAAGGGTTCAAGAATCTCGCCTTAGAGGGGCTATGCGGCAGGTCACCTTTCTCCCACCGTCTAATAAGGTATCCGCGTTAGCCTACAAAGCGTTAAGTTGCGTGTGTGTCATTAACTTACTGAAATTTGCCTGAACTGTGTTCGCCGATCTCCCACTCAATTGGCCTAATGTGTTTGCAAAGGGAGGCTTGAACCATGAGGACGACTCGATTTTCCCAGCCGCTTTCATGGTCCGCCGGTACGACTTCTCCATACCCGCCGCCTGCTCGTGCAATGCCCTCAATCAGCGTATGCGATACTGCCGCTCCGATGCCAAGGCAAAAGAATCGCACACGATATTCCGAGTGTTTCCGCGCGTATTCCACAAATGAAACCACATTCTCTTCGTCCCACACCTCCCCATCTGTGACTAGGATAACGTCCGTCACAGAAGATTCGTCGTTCGAACGGGCATTGAAGATAGCCTCCAAGGCGGGCAACAGCCTGGTGCCCCCCATATCAGCTCCAAATTTGAGTTGAACATGATCCATAGCTTCGTGGTGGCTGGCTTCGTTCTTGACTCGAGAGCTACTCCATAGGGACGAGTGCGAAGTGCCGAAGGACCAGATGTTGAATTTGGACCCGGGCGGGACCCCGTTGAGAAAGAATCGCATGGCGGATTTGAGGGCCGGCAGCTTGCGACGCATAGATCCAGATTGATCAGCCAGAAAGAGTATTTCGGATCCTGAAGGCTCCCGGGTTGGCCGCTCAATCAGCGATGCTGCGGGTATGGTCAGAACAAGGGCGTGATGGTCCCGCAGTGAGAGGTGTGTCTCGAGCAAGGCCTGAGGGCCCCAAGCGTCGGTGCCGTTGGGCTTCGTGACAATGTCCAGCACGAAATCCCCATCCAGTCCATATAGCTCGTTGTCAATCGAGACAGTTGCAAGTGTCATCGGCTTTTCTAGTTTTTCGATTCGGAGAAACTCCTTCCAGCTTCGGACCGGCCGAGTCCCGTTTGTGATGCTGTGTGAGATCTTGTGGGTCGCGCTGGTGATGCTGACGATCTTATTTGAAACTAGGATCTGAAGGTCGATGGAAAGGCTAGTTTCGACATTCTTCCCGCCGGCGGCGGCTACAACGCGGGATGGCGGTTCGCCGAAGCGCGGGGCAATGTTCCAGGGAATGGTTAGGGTGTGGACCTGGGAGGATCGGTTGTCGCCAGAGAGCTTCTCCTTGAGCAACAGGACCACGGAGACTTCGACCCTTACTTCAGTACCAGTAGGGACATTCCCAAGCCCAGCAGTGAAGATTTCGGGGGTCTCCTGCCGGATCAGTGCGGCAGTCTTTTTGTTGTGGAGTGCGCCCTTGAACTCAGCAAGGGCCTTGCCCACAGGCCTAACTTGAGAATGGATCGTCTTGCCATTTCCAATGCTGCAACGGAAGTCGTACAAAGCGCAACCGGACGGAAGGGGAAACGAAAAGTATCCTTCGCGGATGTCGGTCGACTCTCGATTGAGAAACGTGATTGAGACCGTGAGCGTTGTGGCAACATCAACAGCACGGACCGCTATGTGTGTTGCGATGGGGGCGAGAAACCTCAGTGCTGGAACTGGGACAGCAGCTGCGATGGGTTCGCTCTCGACTTGGTCGGCGCTAGGAGCATTTGTGATAGGAGCTTTAATATAATGGCTGGAACGCGGCCGCGGCTCATCGGGCTCCCAGTGAATATGAGGATGAAGTGCGTCCATCCTCAGAGTCTGAAGCTGATGGCTCGGGTGGTAGTGGTACAACTGAACAAAAGCACGGCGTGCAAGGATTGCTGAATCACCTATTCGGTAGGGTAAAACGGTAGTATTGGAACGGGAACAAGAGAGAAGGAGGGACCCTTTGGGGTGTGCCACCTTGACCCGAAAACTGGCAGTTGCGCTACCCCGCTCCGCGAGGGTCATGTGACACACACTTCGCCGTGTCTGCCTAACGATAGAGTCCAATGGATGCCCGATCCAGGCTGCCATCTCTTGCCCTCCTCGATACATTTCTCCTGCCAGGTATGGTCGACCGACAGGCCACGCTCTTGGGCTCCTCATCTATTTGCGATAGCTCACCGCAGTATAGAGAAATCAAGTCGCTTGAATCAGTTACCTAGTACAAGGTAGCCAACATTCAACATGACTTCGCCAATCACATTCGGAGACGCCTGCGCAATAGCTAAGATCGCCTTGAGAATCGGCAAGGCCTTCACAAAGGGACGCAAATCCGCACCAGCCGAGTTCATCGAGGTTGAACACCAGCTTTACTCTTTAGCGACGGCTCTCGACGCCCTGGGGTCTGCTGTCGAAAGCGATAATGTCTTGCTTAGACACAATTCGGGGCCTGCTGGTTTGCCGGTCGATCCTATCAAGATCATGCTGGAAAACTGTCGAGAAACTATGAACCACCTAGATGAAATCGTCACAAGCTACGGCTGTCTTCGTCCGTCAGTCGACGGAACCTCCGGAGAACTCCTCTTCAAACGCTGGCGCAAATCCATCACGATTAACTGGCGCAAGATTCAGTGGACAACCAAAGGAGAAGATCTCGCAACATTGCGGAGTCAATTGACGCTGCACACCAACAGTCTGAGCCTGGCACTTGCTGCGGTTAACGCGTAAGCCTCTTGCATTAACCCACCATTCCTTCGGTGCCTACTCTTACATTCTGGCAGCTCACACTCGGCTCGTACCGAGGCCAATATCTCAAAGTCAACGGACATTCTTCAAGATATCTACCAGTGGTTTTTGGAGAACTTAAAGAGTCCCAAGCCACAGTCTTCTCTCTCGGAGATTGGCCACTCAACTACCTCGCAATCAGTGCACCCTTTGTCTGAGGCACGGTTCGAGCTCTCCACCGACAGCTTTCTTTGCCCCCGAGCAAGTTTCGCAGCCTCAGACCCTATTTTACACAGTGGCAGCCTCTTTCAATGTTGTTGCACCTCGGAAGGTGTCACAACAGGCGCCCGTGGGCGCCATAGTCAGGTTGCCGCATTAGGATGTGAGGAGCCAACCCCTATCCAGGTATGAGACGGGTGATGCTGATCCATGTAGTATCAGAGCACATTTTCCCCCTCAGGCTATCCGGGAATCTCCGCTTGTGGATCTTGCATAAAGCTAGAAATCGAGAGACAAATGTTCTGGAGACGGTGAGGCTGAAGCTTGGCAACCTCAAAGGTCCGCATACCCATGTCCGACTTGGCCTAAAATTATCCAGACTGACCTCTGGTAGGCATAGCCCAACTAGAGGGCCAGCTTCATCAACTCGCCCTCTTGACAGCTCGAGACGAACTACTCCGAGGTAGAGCCACGGTAATGGCGAATCTGTCACAAGATTGCAACCGTATCCGCATTCTTGACACGGTCGGGTACGTATAACTCTGGTTCTTGTCTCGCTCAGTTTACCGTGCCCAAGTACTGAATCACATGCTCGGATACAGCGATTTGTCGGCCACGATGCTTGCTAGATCCGTGACCTTCAGTTTCTCGGGTAAAAGTATCACCCAGGGGTCCATCAACTCCATTGAGCTCTTCCAATACAAATACCTTCCTGTGGGGAGTTTAACCAACCCAGTTGCTAGTCAACTCTGCCACGAGTCGTACGAAACGACCGCCGAGGTGATGGTAAGCTACAATGAGGTCGCCAACCAAGGCGACGACCTTGTTATCTCGAAGACCGTCATCACATGTAAGCATATCTTATCACTCGGCACAAGCACACTGTAACAAGAATAATTTTAGTGGGTGTAGATACGGAGATCGGACAACCAATGTTTGATGGAACTGGGGCGTCGCTCAAACTAGGGCAGATTACATGCATAAACTACTTTGCCGGCAACGAAGAAGGTCTTGTCATGAAGCACGTAAGCGTTTGTTTCTCCTTTGAAGGAGTTGAAGGTAAGTGAAAGTCTATAGCTAATGAAGCCCCACGCTGGAGACTGACGAAGCAATCCGTTGATAGGGGCCAATGCCTTCCAAGCAAGTCTTCACGAGATGCAATCAGAACTGTGGGTTATCAGCCGTAAGCATCCACGCGACGACGAGCAAGTCGTCTTGCAGCTGTAAGTATTCCTGCACGCCCTTCCTCCTCAGTACCGCAGTGTGTCTGAGTATGAGCTGACAAGATATATAGCATCGCGGACGACGTCTCCTGCGAGGATCTCCACATTGAGGGCGCGCTTGTCAGGATTGTTGAATCACGTGCGAATCAACATCAGCGCCTGATTATCCAAAGCCAAAATGGCAGCACGACTCTGAGTCAAGAGCGTACGTCCGCCTATCATCAGCTGCGTCCTATGAGATGTATTTGGATAACTAGCTGACACTCTGGGCAGTTGGCCCTGGTTTCATGGCTTCTCTTTCCCGGGACAGCCCTCCCGAATTTGGAGGCAGCACAGACGTGATCCAGATGAGGGAATGTGACGGGGGTGTCACCAGACAAATTCTCGTAAAGAGAGGCTTGTCTCATCTTCAAATCTCGGCGACTTGTGGTGAGCTTTGCACTAAGATGCCTGGGTAGCTGTTCTCAAGTGACTAATTGTTTCTTAACGTCGCAGATAACAGAGTTCTTGGTCTTGGTATCGGAAGCATCGCGGGCAGGGGAACACGACGAATCTCATAGAATTGGATAAAGCCCCTGGTAACCAAATCCCCTGATATGATACGTTTAAATGTGATGGATTAGCTCAAACTATTTAACGGCTCTTGCCTCAGATAACAACCAGTGAAGTTATTGCCCCCATCAAGTATAGAGATGCCTCCTCCTGGGGAAGCAGTAATTGTTAGATTCAGGGCCCCTGAGCTCCTGAATCCGTTGCTGATGGATGCCTGGCACTGCCTAAACGCCAGCGAGTCCGAGCCACCACAGTTACGAAGACTGAATCTTACAGAAAGTCTATAAAGAAGGAGATTCTGGCTGGAAGCCAGAACCACAACCAATTCAATCAAGCAGTTTGCAACCCCCTTTTATTTCAGAAATTCCAGTGTGTAGTGTTTCTGACAAGAATCAGGCGTGCGTGTACGGCAGAAACGTGTTTTTGCGTTGAAACGATTAACAGAATCAATTTAGCGAATTTAAAAAAAAGCGATTAGTTCAATCGCTGGCAAAATAAAACAAGAAAATCAACTTTTCGTGATTGCGAATAGAAAAAAACCGCGTTGATGTTGTGGTTTTTAGGAAATCTAAGCTGTGATCCAGCTTAATGGTGGCTAATCAGAAGCCGTTCTACACGCCCAATACCACCCAATACCCAAGCAAACCCTGTCCTCTGAGTTTCTTACCTTATAGGTGGTATTGGCTTGTTTCTTAGCAGCTTAGTTGGTTTGCTTGGCTTAGTTGGGCTTAGGTGTTAGCTTGATCGCAGCGCTAACCTAAGTTGTATTAGGCTTGTGTAAAGAAGGAAAGAAGGAAAGACTATAACAACTGTGGAGGTCTGGAGGATCAGGTACGCCAGATTAAAGTGGTCACAATAGTAGCGGATAAGAACTAATAATGGTGTAAGACTTTAACCTAGCCTGAGCTAAAGATTTAGGCGAGGGCCGTGGTTGATATGTAGCGTGAAGGGTGAGGTGACTACATAATGTGTGGTAAGGATCTGTGTCAGGTGATGATAGTGGTGATAGTGGCGATGGTTTTCTTACATATTTGTGTGTTGTTGTTTTAGTGTGTCAACCAGCAAAACACCCTTGTGAGCTATAGCGCCTTTGTGACAACGACATTATGCATTGTCCTAACGCTATGCGTTGATGCTGTCACACTAAGGGTGTTTGACTACTATTCTTTTAAGGATCAAACGTTGGGCATTAGTTGAGTTAAGTAAAACGTTTAAAAATTGTACATCTGTTATAGTGACTGTGAAGATAAACTGAGCGAATATGGAAATAGTATGGAACTAGTATAGTGTATCTTAGCATTTCGCATGCTGTGCTGGCTGGAATTTTATGAGTTTGACAAGAACGACGTGTATATATTTAAGAGCGAGTTATTTAGGAGCTATTTGCCGGTTTATGCTGCCTGATAGCTTTAGTACACTGTCAGGGTTAGGAGGGATGGAATCTTGGGCGGTTTCTGTTTATTTATAGACTTTGAGACTGTTGAGATGTTAGCGTTGTTATTGCGCTTATCGAGAGTAGTGTTTACCTGTGTCTTGTAGGGTATTTATGGTGGCCGAGAGGACGCTGAAGTTGTAAGTCAGACTCTAGATCGACTTGAGCTTAGTAATTCTTCCCTTGGACGTGACTTATTTTAGCAGCGATTTGAGAGCCTAAAACATTTAGATGTCTGAAATAAAGTGATTACTAATCTAGCTCCAGATCCTCCATCCTATCTATATCCTGCCACACATTGTCATCACTTATCTGATTAATAACGTATAATGCTATAGCCAGATAACCCTTATGGTATTTCTCAGGAACCTTAATCGACCTGGTTTGTCGCTACGACTGCTATTACAATCAACGCTATAGATAAGGAGGAGCGGCTAGTGATATGAACACGAGCCTAAACTCGACTGATATGGTCCTAGCGTGGATCTAAGCCTTACGTTAGTGTTAACGATGCTTACGTAGCGAATGGTGATAGATTAGCTTCCTGGCGTTGTCTTAACCTTAGCACTGGGCCTTATCGATAATGATTGGGAAGGACTAATATAAAGGTTTTTATAGCTATTAGAGCGCTTTTAAGAGAATACTCTTTTCATATATGGTCTTAAGTTAGTTATTTAGGTCCTATTTTAAATATGGATTTACCGTATTAGGACTAGACGAAAACAGAGTCGTTTTAGAACCTAATAAGTGGAATTAGGTAGATATAGAAGGATTGGCGAAAGAGTTAATTTGCATGTATGCATCACCTGGTGGAATTATTTAACCGACATTCTAACCCGGCCCCTCCACAAGTAAGCAGTGTATTTCGCTTCGTTTAGCAGCAGCGAGCGGGCTTACTGACAGGTTCGGTTACTGGTTCTCAAGCTGGGTCGCCTGCTGTAAAGGCGGTGTGACTAAGGAGTGGGATTAGAGGTGGTACGCTTAGGTAGATGTATATCTCTGCTGGATGGCGCCTGTTTAAGCTCAACATCACGTTTCTTTATCTGCTACCAAGTCTCAAAGGCGGTAAGGGCGTAGGCTTAGGAGGACGTATTGTCAAGTGTCGAGGATGGCCGAGCTTTATGGAACTCTTTAGGACCAAAAATTGGCACAAGGGACAAGAACTGGACCTCAAAAAGAGTTCACTTTATTCGGCGGTAAGGCCACGGGCGGGCTTGGGCAAGTTTGCGTGTTAGAGGGAGATTAACCAGGGCGGTAAGGCGTAGCAAAACCTGCTTATCTCTTTGTAATCCGTATAGAGCCCTACACATCAAACGTTTGTCAAGCACGGATTAAGATTGCCAAGCCCTTCTATCATATCTGCCGCCCCACTAAATACCGAATTGTGACTGATATTTATTTCAATTAATAAATGTTAACTTCTTAAGCGTTAACGGGGAAAGGTAAAGTGAAAATTGGGTTATATTGTTTTTAACTTGACACTGGTGACCTTTATCTGACGGAATTACAGGTTGGTTGCAACTGCTGATCGATATGATTACCCTTTACGTTTCGGTTAAGGGGAGTGGCGCATCCGACTCGCAACCATACTACGCAGTCGGAGACTGGCGGCAACTATAGGGTCACTCTCACCCGAGATCGTCAAACTTACGTACTTTGCGACCTTCCTGGTAATATCACTAAAGAGCTCGAGAGCTTCGCTGATCACTTACACCCTCTCCTTGCCATCCGTCTACTAAATCCTCGATACAGATAATCCCTACCCTGCCCCTTGGTCAGAAGGGTCCCCAACATAGGCCAGACCAGTCCGACTTCTACACTTTTCGAGCAGCGTTACCGTAGGGTGGGACTAATTCCAATCTGTATCTTGATGAATTTAGGGTGTTGAAAAATGGAAGTAGGATTGCTTTGAAGAAGGTAAAGGTGTGAGAGTTGGAGGGCAGAGGGCTAAGTCCCTAGGGGTCAGGTAGGCAGCACGAAAAAGTACAAGAGATAAAGGCGAGGCTGTTCATTTTCAAAATGAGGATCAATTTTGCCCATCTTTATATATGGGATCAGTTCTGGGCCCACTCGGCTAGAGTTGAAGCAGTTCAGTATGCTGCGGCGCAACGTGCCGAAAATGGTGCTTAGCCTGAACAAAGGTGAGCAAGCCTGAGCAAATCCTGAGCAAATCCTGAGCCGGCCCTGAGCCGGGGCGAGCGACGTCACGTGGGCGTGGTACGAAAAAGGAAATTTGGTGAGCCCAGATTCGTCGCAGGAAACAGCTTTTACGCGACTTGGCGTCTTATATCAACGGTTTAGGTAGTCATTGGCGGCGCAGAGTTCCCATCCGGTATCCGTTTCTCTACACGATCTTGACGCTGCTCGTGAGAATCTTACGCAATACTTTGGGAATGACGGGGAGTTTTCCGAACACCATTACGTTCTCGGATGTCTTTGGCAGCAGCGCTTCCTGCTGACCAACGTGTTGGGAGACATTAACAGGGCGGCTCTCTCTTTCCAGACAGCGGCGACTGAATCTGGGTCCTATAATTGTGGAAAGGTCTTTCTTGGTCTCGCTACTGCCTTTATTTATAAATTTTGCGAAGACGGCAGGAACACTTGGACTATGCAATCTGGCTGTTTCAGAAGGCATCTCGGCTGCTGAAGGCGAATCATCCGGAGTACCTCAGCTGTGTCGCTAACTTGTGCGCAATAACTTTGTTGCGATACCTCCTGAGATACTCACCAGGTGACCTGGATCTCGTGATCAACAAGGGGGAGCTGGCGGATGAGTTCTTGTCGGGAGCTCTCCGTGGGCGGCTCCTCACCACGTTATGCTCTGCATATTTGCAACGCTTCAACCGAGCGAGACCGCTATCCGGAAACACTTGGGTCAGAACACCCGGGGACCTGGCAGCGACACGCGATCTCCATAGCGCGATTGAGAAAGGCAAGCTCGCTGTTCAACTGCTTCCTGCCGGTGACTTTCGGGCACATGGAGAAGCAGTGCTGGAAGAAGCATTAAACGCACTCCATGTTGCTACGCAAGAATGAGATTCGACAAGCAATATAAAATCAGTCATGGAATTCCAGAATCGGATGTCATCCAGGGGAAGTCCCGACTTGTCCTAGATGGTTATGACTATCTCACCGAGGCAGACGGCGAGTTGACAGACACGTGGAAGATCTTTGGAATCTGCGAATCCATCACGATGGACGGCGGCGCCATTCCAAGCGCATGTGGGCTGCCACCATAGCTCGAAGACTATCAGGATAAGTTGGTTTGCGGTCGTATGGCACGATCACACCTAGCGTCCAGGCCTCGCCGGAGCCTACCACATACATTTCGGCTTGCTGACATTGACATATCAGCTACCCTTTTGGTGGAGGCCATCCAGGAATGTAGACTAAAACGCGCCAAGCAAATCAAATTCTTACGAAACGGGTTGTTACAATGCAGAAAGACATATGGACCGTGACACTGAAGAGGTTCTATTACTGCTCCAAGATCCCCTTTGCTACAATCTCGGGAAGAATATTTAGGCGGGTAGGGTGCAAACCGGGTTTCTAGGCGAAACCTGGCGTCTCTTTTAATCATCTGCAGGTTCTACTTAATTACATTTCATAGAGCGTGACATCACCCAGCGCAAATAACTGCCTACCTTATCTAGCAGCACTGCAGTATGCAGACTGACCTCCGACTTCTTTGCTCTTTTCATCAGTTGTACCCCAAAATCGACGACTACCCATGCTTATAGTCACGTGATCTTTCGTCAGCTTTGATCAGTCCAGATCAGCCCCGGCTCAGCTTAGTTGAGTTGAGCATTTTCGGACGAGCGCAGAGTTGTGACACCCACCCAGGGTCTAGTGAGGTGACAGGCGGTGCCTGGTTCTTGCAGTATACCGATAGTACCTACGAATTCGACTTCGAGGGGCGGTATCGGGAGCTGGCGCAGATCTTTGACACTGGGATTGCTGATGTTGAGGTAAGTGCTTCAGGCCTGAGAGTTACCTACCGTCCACACTGCTACAAAAGGGGCACTCGACGGGCACTCAGCGCATGGCATTGACACATGAAACAGCACCTGTCCCTCTCTCGATACAGCCAGGAGCACTTCTTCTTGGTGTATGGAGGAAACAAGAAAGTGCGATACTCGATGAAGGCCGAGTTTGCGAGCATGATTCTCCCCCTGATCCAGGAGTACCACGCCTCATGCAGGACCGTAAGCGGTGCTATCGACATCGATACCGAGACAGGGACAGACGCATACAGACCGCCGCCTCCATACGATACAGCACTCGCGTCATGACGCGAGCAGGATCCACCCTAGGGCTTGTATTCCCATTACCCAGCATGCGTCGCAATCGCGCCGTTAAAGTAACCACCCCGTTCTTTGCGGCCTTATCCAGGCCCGGGTTATGACCCAGGTACATTGTTGGGACTTATGGGCTGAGGAAGCAGGAGACAATGTTGATGATGTACATGAATAAAAAGGGACAACGGAGAGGCTAAAGGCGGGAGTGATAAGGGCGTTGATCACGGCAAAGGGAACCCTGAGACTCGTATCACCAGTACTGAGGGGAACGTGGCGGCATGGATGAATTGTTGAGCGCGTAAAAGACAATGTGATTGCGCCAAGTCGCCGGCGTGCAAATCAGGTGTAGGTCGCCGTAGGAAGTCGTCCCCACCGGCACGGTGACTGTCAACGGCGGATCAACTAGAATAGGATCCGGCGAACAAAATAGCCGATCAAGATTGTGAATTTTCTCCATAAATGCCAGAGAAAGGTGTTTCCTCTTGTGATAAGCCGGGCAGGCCATATTATCCCACCCAAAAAGCCTAGCATAGCTCAACATTCTTGCACTCATGCTGCCAAAGCGAAGAACGCAGACCCTTTTACGTCCGAGGACAAAAGGACTTCATGTACGCCTCCGATGCGGTAGAGACATTTCAGCACCAGCCTGTCTATATTTAGAGAATGACCGTCAGGACCCCCTTAACCGTACCTCCATGTTACTACTGCTTACAGCAACACTCGGCTGACTTATCGTACTCAGTCTAACTAGCGGCCTCACCAACTCGTCTTGTAACCGAGGTCAATCCGCCGATTGCGCCCGAGCCACCACATCAAGCAGCTGATTGTTACCCTTTGCCGCTGGTAGAGGGCAGCATCGGTGGGTAGGTGAATTTCTGACGTCGTCGAAGTAGCTGCTGTCAATACGAGGCTGGAAGCGCATTTCTAAGGGCAGGAGGTCTCCGCGGCCGCGGCATTAGACGGCACGCTTGCATTGTTTTATCCTCACGCATGAGCCAAAGCGGTCGGACAGTCAACTTGCGTCTCTAGCCGGTAAACTCGCCGATGGATGAGGCGGCTGGGGCTGAACCAAACGCGGAGGGTGTGGCCCCAAATTTTTTTGTTGACATTGTTCGACGGTAGAAAGTGGGGAACCTAGGGTGTAGCGAGTTCTGGTGAGCATATTGCGAGTGGGACAGCAGGTAGCCCTGCGACTTCTGGTGGCGATTTGGTAGCACCGGTCTGCAGCTTGGTATCGGTTCCGCGGCCCTTCGCAATCTGGGTCAGCTCACTGAACGCTGCTTAGATTGTCGCGGCAAGGAGAACAGGGATGTAAGGGTCCTGCAGGCGGATCGTGGTGTTGATGTTCGCGGCGCGCCTTCGGTGCCGCCAAAGTCCATGGCTCATGGCGACGGGGCGGTGAGCTGTAGGTGGCAGTCATGTGGTAATGGGGAAGCGACGCGCGGTACTAGCAATGAAACACGGGCGGCCCGAGGCGGGGATGCCGAAGGATCAGTGACTTACTGCCTTGACCCGGGGAGCCAGATGCGCGCCACTAGAGGGCGGCTCGGTGTCTAGAGTGGGAGTCAGCGGAAAGCGAGAAGCACCACTGGCTTTATCGTCACTATCGTCTGTATCGGCATCGAGATCGTTGCGTATCATCACCATGATTTAGAATCGAGATCGCCGCAGTGTGTGCGTAATGGGCTAGTGACCAGAAGATTATTGCTTCCGGTAACGGTACGAAGCGTCGCAGAGACTTGGCAAGCTGTTGAATTGGAGGTTGGATAAAGTACTTTATTTCCAAAGTTCTGAGCCGGCATGTGCACAAGGTGAATGCGCGTCGTTTCAAAAATACTGCGACGGCGCAGCCGCTCTGAGAGCTGCTTAGTGTAGATTGTAGCGATGAGGATTGTAGCCGGAACCCATTGGTCTTTTATTGCGGCGATTACTGGGAAGGGACCGTTGCTGTGCCTCATAGGTTATTGCTGCCACAAGCAAGCGGCTCGCTAGGGTTGGCTACGCCCCAATCCTTACGAATTCGATGGTTTCAGCGTTTGCAGCATGGATATCTTTCGGATGAGGATTAATAATCGTTCTGGAAATTGCAAGAAGGATTCTGCCTGGGCGAGTCAGGGCAGGTCTCAGCTGTTCGTGCAAGTTGGCAACGTACCGTTGGTTTCGAGTCTAGCCACCGTAAAGGTCAGTACCTTCACAGCGGTACAAGCTCCGTAGTCTGGCCAGAGAGGCAACGCTTATCAAGAGACGGAATTCTTATCAACATATATATTCCTTCTGTTTAATTTAACTTGTCCCACTCTGACAGGGAATTATTTGGAAACAGCATCTAAGCTAATTAGGCAACTCTACAGTGGCCGCCGCCAGGATTGGCAGTTATGCCTGCCGGTATGCCAAGTGACTCTGTGCTCGGTCCAAAACGTTAGTCTCGGGGGTTGCGGAATGGAAGTTGCAATCTTAAGGATATCTGAGCAATTTCGAGCTATAAAGAGATACATGTCTCCCACCTTTCCCAACCCTTTCTTCTCATCACCTCTTCAACCTTTGACATTTAAGAAAACAAGCCTACCACCGCTTAATCCATCTCTCCAGTTCCTGCATCGAGAATTCTCATTCTGCCCACCATGCAGCCTACTACCATCTTCGTTGCCACCCTACTTACGGCATTGGTTTCTGCGAAAGCCGTCGTACCTGTCGAAAAGCGTGATAGATGCCCTAAACCTTCTTCCTCGTGCCAGCTGGACACGCCGGAGGGATGTGTCTACGGATATAGCGCCTGTTTGGAAAAGTTTGGCTGCAGCGGTGCAGCTGGAGGTTTTGATTGTGCTGGAACCGCCTTGGGTAAGTTACCGCTCATTTAAACTAATTTTTTTTCTCCCTTACTAATATAAGCTCTTACTAGGATGCGCCATTGCGTGCCCCTAATGTCGGAACCTTTGACGAGAATCCTCAACCCCTATCATGGCAACTAGGCTAGCCGTTGGATGGCCTACGAGCTTCAAAAGTGTGCTATAGGGTATGTGATCAAATGGGAGATTAGGTATAGCTAGAAAACCCTTTGCGGTATTGCTGTGTGTTTGGCAGTTTACATCATAGATCCGCTAGGATACAGGGGTCTGCATTAGATTGCTAAAAAGACAATAGAAGCCTAGCATTACCCTTAAGCCGTCCTAAAATCTAAGAGGTGGACGGTATGATACAAGTGCTCAAATATCCAGCGCCACTTCTATTTTCTAGCTCCTTGTGTTTCACCCCGGTCAGTTCAGCTAAAGTCCTCTTTTTTACGCAAATGTTGCCCGGCTCTCGATTGTGGCTTCTAGATTGTGTTTCACGAGACTGGAATGGTTGTTCAGCTAGCCGCACGTGTGATACATATGACACCTCTAATCTATACATGAGGACTTGGATGGACTTGGCGTTGTGGTGTAGTATTTCCGTGGAGGCTGAAGTCTTATCGTTGCTCTTGGTCTGTCTACCTGTCTTTAACGCGGTTGAGATTTATTTTGGTGGGTCCTTCGTTAATTTGAAAAGGGGCTCTGCTGATATACCTACAGAGGAAGAGAACGAGGATAAGGCGCGAGAGACTACGCAAGTTCTTACACGAGTACCAGTGTTGGCTCATATGCCGCCGTCAGATAAGCGGGCCTCTATAGCACCCAGCCGGGTTTTCCTATATGGGCGGTCTTGTAATTGTGCTCAACATTGCCCCAGGTTTCGAGAGCAGAAATTATCCGACAACGGGGCGCAAATTGTTATCCCCGTGTTGCTCGACATGGGTAAGGCGGGAATAAGCCTCGCAGCGGCAAACGCTGCCGCCGTTTATGAAAATGGAAATCATGAAGTCAGTATATCTTACGTGGAAGACGTCGCTAAGCACCACCGAAAGCCTGTATACCTTCTCCGGGCCGTCCCCTTGCCCTTTTGTCCTTGGTGCTGGCACCAACCCCGTCGCCAAGTCCTCTCAGCATGGGAATCGGAACCGCGAAATAACACGTACTGCCTTGATCGAACAACCGGTCGATACTGCTCCTCCACCTCCATGACCGCAGTAGGCGGCTTCACGCTCGTTCCACTGCTGGTCGTGCCGGGGCCAACTGCAACCGTCGGCTTCCCCGCTCCGATTACTTGCTGGGCCGGTGTATGTCCGTTATTTTCGTCTTCCCGTGCTATCCAGCGTGCTAGGTGAACCAACGCTAGGGCGTCCAATACACCAAGCAAAGCGACGGAACAATCCAACGTGTCATCGCGAACTTGGGATGCGCGTCAAATCGCCGGGCACGTTCAGGCCAAAAACATTGAACTCGAGACGTCAAATCGGACATACTGCTCCAAGCCGGATTGCTCGGCGTTCGTGCCACCGCATGCTATCAGAGGCGATACGGTAACTTGCGTGCGTTGTCACGGTACTACTTGCACGAACGTGCAAGAAGCCTGCTCACGCAAATAAGGACTGTCCGGGGGACCCGCCCACACAGGCGTTACTTTAACTTGCACGGCAAGAGGGTTGGCAGAGATGCTGCTCCTTCACTAGGTTTGTGGAGCTGAATCATGGGTGGAACCACATCAGTCAGTTCCTGCCGCTTTCTAACACTCAATTTTTCTGCAATTGATATGAGCCAATTCCCTTCGATACCCTAGCCTGCCGGTGCACCGCCCAGTTCTGTTATGTGTGCGGAAATCGCTGGAAGACGTTTACCTGCCCCCAATGGGAGGAGCATCGGCTCCTCGCTCGTGCAACGCCATCGTCGGTCGGTCGAAATGTCGCTGCTCCTCCGCTCGGAATGACACGCGAAAATCGTCATGGAGGGAAATTGGCCGGGATAACAATTCCGGTGAGCTGACCGCTTCTGACTGCTCCTGGTGCATGCATTGATTAGGGTAGCGATGGAGAAATGATAGTTAGGACTGAGGACCTCCGTCAACAAAGGAGTGAAGTCATTAATTAATCAAGATCAGATGCTAGCTTGGGTGGCTTTGCACCTTCTTCATCTATTCAATTTCCAATTATCATACGTGAATACGGGAATCTAATTTGGTCAGGTGGTTCCATGTGTTCTAGGCTCTGACTCTGACCTAACGTAGGATGATTCGAGTCGACTCGGCTGTGAAATTTAAGTGGACCGACGAATCATATGATGCAACCGCACGCAAAGCAGGTAACAGACCGAGTTGGAAATCAGTCGCCGAAATTAGTGGCCAAAAATTGTTGTTCCGGTAATTCAAGCTGTGAAGATAAATACCTGGGTTCTTGGCCATCTCTATTATATGCGAGCTCTACCTAAACTTGAGCCTGAGCAGCCTATCCTCGCTTCAAACGCACTTCTACAGCATCTTACTCAGCTTAACTGAATTATTAGTCACACAGCACAATGCATCTTAAGGCCAGCGTCCTCACTGCTACCCTCCTGGCCATTGGCGGCAGCTCAGCTTGGGAGATCTTCTTCCAGGATGGAGCCGGCCATGAATGGTAAGGCCTATCCGTATGCCCTGCTGGATGCATACACTGACTTTTATTCTAGGAACACTCATGGAACAAGCTTTGGAGACTGTATCGATCTGTCCCCGGACTGGTGGGACACTCACGACACCAAGTTTGTGAATTTTCGGCCGGCTACCGATTTACACACGGATCCCACCGCCGTCAGGGTGTACACGAGCCGTAAGTGCGACGGGGGTTACGATCGCTGCACCTCGGGCGTCACGACTTTCAACCCGGCGAAGAAGATCAAGAGCTACAAGGTGGTCTGAACTTAACGAGTTGAGAATATGTAGATTGTTACAGAATGAGAACTTGCGTGGTTATACTTGAAAGTGGAAAGTTCCCGATGTGCTTCTCCTGATCACAAGACTGTGTAGATGTCTAGGCACTATGACTCAGTACGCCATGCAGCCTCGCCTTGCCCTAGTTCATCCAGGCCGTTGGGTTGGTTCAGTGTGTTTCAAAATTCTCTTCCGTGATCTCAGCGGAGAGTTCAGGCACTATACCTGGCTGCCTTCCAAGTCGCATAGGTCTAAAACCGAATTAGACAAGGAAATCTTGCGGCTGCCATTGTCAACAAAGATGATTTCCTGTCAAAATACAGCACTTCTGTTGGATCGCAATTGTTCTGTTGTATTGTTGTGTGAAAAGGGGGCCAGAGGACCCTCCAGCGGATAGATCTCTGCTTCGGAGCCGTCGATTAAGAGGAAGGAGGCATAAAGAGGGATTTTGCGGCCGAGGACACCCGAAGTACCCGTGTAGAGATGCTGTGTGATGACAACGGCGAGCATGAAAGAGATGCTGGCCCCGAAGGCCGTGAGCATGGTGCCATGTAGTTCGTAGGCCATCTCCTAAGCTTTTTGACAAGATAGTGGGTTAGCACTGTACTCTGCTAAGGGTCTTCTACGGCAAGTATGGTGACGTCGAGCGACACAATAAAGGCCATGATATTCAGGGCGAAGAAGGACATGTGGAATGACAATGGCTTTCTGCCAGGCGGCATGGTATCCCGTTGGTCAGCGGAGGCCTCGCTGGCCCCGCACCCCCTTATTGACCGCGCACAACTCATCCTCACTCTCAACAAACTACCCCTTGCTCCGGGATGCCGGGTTTTGGGGGATTCCACTGCTGTATAGGTAAGTGCAGCTATCACGCATTTCTTCAACATTATCGTGGCCTACGCCAACTGCAACCACGACCACGACACGAAGCAGCAGGCCACGAGGCTTCGGGAGGATCCGTGGGGGCCTAACGGGCCCCATCGGGGCGTGCGTTGGACGCTGAGGTCGGTTGTTGGGGATCATTGCAAAGGGACAGCCAGGAGCAGAGAGGCTCGGTCAACTTTGATTTGACGCGAGTCTAGTTGAGTTGAGATATCGCCCAAGGAAACGGTTTTATCTGCCAAGATAAAACCCCAAGATCCCAAACCCTTGTATCCTATCCGGGTCTGATCAAGCCCCATATTGCTTCCTCTTCCTCAGCTTGTTCACACTGCAAGGTTCAAACAACGAAATCACGACTCAATAAGGACGATGATGCCACAGAAACCCCATCACCTCACGCAACTGTCACTCCTAGGATAGTCGCCCTCAGCTTATCCTTCTCCCCGCTCTCGTTGCACATACTCCTAAACACGCCGTCATCCTCCCACAGCTGCTTGGGCGTACCAAACTCCACCACCTCTCCGTCGCTCAGCACGAGGATCCTGTCAAAGTCGGCAATGGTACTCAGCCGGTGGGCGATGACAAGGAGCGTCGAGCCGCCAAACTCTTCTCGGATCGAGCGCTGGATGAGGGCATCGGTTGCCATATCGACGGCTGAGGTGGCCTCGTCGAGGACCATGATTTTGGGCCGCGAGACAATGGCTCGCGCGAGGCAGAGTAGTTGACGCTGGCCCTGCGAAAGATTCTGGCCACCCTCGGAGATGGGCGAGTTGAGGTCCAGGAAGACATTGACATTCTTGGGGCCGCTGGAGGTTGGGGTATTGGTACCCGGGGCTGAAGAGGACGCTCCGTTGGCCTCGTCGTTAGTCCCACCGTCGGCTGCTCCGTTGCTTGATTCCGAATCCGAAACAAGATGCACCCTCCGAAGAGAGTCATGTAGCTCGGCGTCGGTGTAGTTGTCAAATGGGTCGAGATTCGAACGGATGGTTCCGGAAAAGAGAACAGGGTCCTGGGTTGCGTTAGTGGCTGCGGAAAGGGTATGCACGAGAGATTACCTGTGGGATAATGGCAAGCCGTGAGCGAAGATCCGAAAGCTTGATCTTGGAGATGTCGAGGCCGTCGACATGGATGCTCCCCGACCGCGGCTCGATGAATCGGAAAAGCGCCAGCGTCAGCGACGATTTGCCTGCGCCGGTGCGTCCGACCACTCCAACCCGCTCGGCAGGGTTGATCTGGAACGACACATCCTTGAGCACGACTGGGAGATGTGGCGCATAGCCCACCACCAGGTCGTGGACCTCGAGACGCCCTTGGGTCGGCCAGGCAGCCGGGGGGTTCTCGCCGCCCAGATTCTCCGTCTCAATCTCGCTGTACTCAATGACACGTTCCACCGCGTTCATCTCAAGCTCGAGGAACGAGGCAGCTCGGACCGACATCAATACGGCGTGGGAGAACTGGAGCGTAAAGCTGAGGACAAATCCCGCCAGCGCAGCCTCGATACCGGGGCGTGCCAGCACGAAGATGGTCACCACGGCGGTGAAGGCGATGCCGGCGAGACTCATGTTCCAGGCAAGCCACCGGTTGAAGAGGTACAGGGTGAGCGAGGCTGTGCTGTACTCTTCAATCTTGGTATGCATCGCTTGGATGTACGGCACCGCTCTGTCGAAAGCGCGGATGGTCGTCAGGCCGATCAGAGTCGAGCCGAAAAGGTCAAAGATGGGCGACTTGAGTATGCTGTCCAGTCGCTTTGCCGGTCGCGCTGCGGTGAGGTACACCTTGGCCAGCCAGACGCAGAGCCCGAGACAGAGCGCGGCAACAGGGGTGATGAGCGGCGAGACAAACAACGAGGCGGCGCAGATTCCCGCCACCTGCAGCCAGTTCGCAATGCACCATTCCACCATCTGCACAAGGTCGCTGTCGATCGAGTTGAAATCGGCCGTCAGGCGATTGAGGATGCGTCCTACCGGGACAGTATCGGTCCAGCGCAGCGGTGCTCGCAGCACCGTGAAAAGAATTCGCTCAAACATGGCCCTGCTCGCCTTGTAACCCGCCAGGAAAGTGAATGCATATCTGGCGATGCCGAAGATGACGCTCACCAAGCATGCCCCGGCATAGAGGGAAAGCCAAAACTTGATGCCGCGAGTCTCTCCCTCGCCAACTGGCTGGCTCCCCAGGCTGTGCTGGTGAAAGTGTATGCTGGGCGCGAGAGTCTGCTGGAACAAGGCGGGAACCCTCGACTCTTCGGCCCTGCCTGTCCAGAGTCTGATGACCCACGGCTGTGCTGGGGTATGTAAGCAACGGATAGGAGGGAGACTGGCGGCAAGGGTGAGGACCTACCGAGTTGAGAGGCTTGATACGTAATAAAGACAAGCGCCAAAAACACCCAGTACAGGATTCCACCGCTTCTCTCTAGATATGTCTTGTAGACGCGTGCCTTGACAGCCCCCTTTTGACGCGCTTCGTCCTCAACGAACTTAGTAGGGATCTTGGAGTTTTGCTTCTTGAGGGGCGCGCCATCGGACTCCACCTCCGTGTCGCTGCTCGACGCGCTGCCTTCGATGACCGGCGGCTCAACGCTCTTGATCTTGTCCAGGATTCTTGCTTCTCGGAGTTTCTCGGTGAGACCAGAATACTGGATACCACCGTCAGCTAGCTCTACGATGAACCGCGCGTGCTGTTCGACCAAGCCCACGTGGTGCGTAACAAGAATAACGGTTCGTCCCTTGCAGATGCTGCCGCCCAGACACTGCTCGAGGATGTGGCGACTGACGTGGGCATCAACGGCGCTAAAGATGTCGTCGAGAACAAGAATGGCTGCCCTGGAATAGACGGCGCGAGCCACGGTGACACGCCACTTTTGGCCGCCGCTGAGATTAACGCCGTTGATGCCAAGCTCCGTCTTGTCACCGTCCGACAAGGCTCCGATGTCCTTCTTCAGGGCACACGCCACGATAGTCTGCTCATACCGCTCTTCATCAAAGGGCATGCCAAACAAAATGTTGTCCCGAAGCGTTGCGTTCTCGATCCACGGCTGCTGGCCAACATACGCCATGCTCGATGACAAAATCCAGTTCGCTGGATTCGCCTTCTGGTCATGGCGCTCCTCGAGGGATGGCGGCTGCGGCACATGAATGGCACCGGAGAGAAGCTCTGCCTCACCGAGGATGGCCGCGAGCAACAGACTCTTGCCCGAACCGGTCTTTCCAGATATCACGGAAAGCTCTCCAGGTGGGAAGCGAAGATTGACATCTCGAAGGACGAACTGGTTTGATTCATCTTTCTTATCCTCTTCGTCCTCTACAGGCCAGCTCAAGGTTGCATCCTCGAAGGCGACGTCGGCCCTCTCAGTGGAGAAGGTTCTGATATTTTTAATCTCTGGACCACCGAGGAATTTTTCGATGCGTTTAAGCGATACCCAGGCGTCTATCCCGTAGCGTATCATGCCAGGCAGCGCGGCAATCGCAAAATCCAGTGTGCCGAGAATGCCGATGCTAACAAAGGCGACAGAAGCCGTGAGACCACCGTTAAGCCAGGCGTAGGAACCCAAAGACGTCAAGGCCAGTGCCGAAGGAACGACATTCCAGAGACTGTCAACGACGAGGTTATACTTGAAGAGCTGCCAGATGGTGGCCAGCTCCTTCTCCCGAACTTTGAGGATCCGCTTTTCCCATCCAGTCTCGAGGGCTGAAAACTTGACCTGGCGAATACCGTTTAACGCCTCGCTCACGAGTTCGAGCTTCTCGTCGCGGATTTTCATAAGCTTTTCATCAGTCTTTAGAGTCAACTTGGAAAAGATGAAGTTAACGGGGAGCGTGGCAGTCACGGACAGGATTCCGATGACGAGCGGCTTCCAGCCGAGCAAGGCGATGAGGAACCAAATGGAAATGACCAGCTGAATAATGCTTGTGGGGAACATGAACATGTAGAGCGAAAAGTCCGAGACACGCTTGGCGTCGATGCCGATGAGGTTGATGACAGCCTGTCGGGATTTTTGGCCGCTAGTGTCGCCGCCTCCGTCCTTGCCGTCGTTGTCGTCCTTTGCTTTATCTGGGCTGTCCTTTGATTGTTGGTTGGGATCTTCCGCTTGCTCGCCGGAGCCGCTTTCCTGCTCCCTGGGGTCCTTGTCTTTGTTCTTGCCGGCCCCCTTCACGTTCTTGCGCCGCATGGCCTTTTCAAAAACGATCGCCGCGAGGTGACTCCGGAGAGGCACGTACAGGTCGTTGATCTGGGTCCAGAAGAGCCAGGACTCGACGAGCTGAACAGGTTAGTCTTCATTCAAGCGATAGCTAAAGGAAGTCCCACCGAATTGGCAATCTTTGCGAGACACAGCCACACTAGGAACAACCAGATACGCGACCCAGCCGACTGTCCGGGGCTTCGTGACTCGAGCGACTGGAGCAGCCGCAGCGTGATCCACCATGGTAGATAGGAGACAGCACTGTTCAGGGCAGCCATCACCCACTGCTTGACGAGGCCCATGCCGTATATTCTCAACAACGATTTGAAAAAGGTGTCCTTGATCTTCCGTGCCTCCCACTGGGCGGATTGGTACTCTGGACGTAGGTCATGGCTCGGTCGCGGGAGGTCCACGAGATCCAAATCTCCCTTTACGGTGGCCAGGAGCATCAGGGGCGTAGCCCAGACGAAGGTCAGTCGGCTCCAGGCGCTCGTGGTGAACATGCGGTCCACGAGGCGGCCGTTTGAAAACACATCCGGCCGCCGCGGGAGCAGCAAGCTCGAGAGGGCAAGCCCGACGGCGGCGATGGTCGAAACCAGAAAGAGGACCAGACCAGCCCGACCCGCAGCAGCGTACCATTCTTGGGCGATATTGAGACGGGCCAGATACACGCTCCCGACGACCATGCTCGATCCGGAAAGACGGAAGCCCTGGTTGTACGCCCATACCGAGTCGCGGCTCGCAGCGATGGCGAGGGCTTGGACACCGAGGAGACCCTGCGCACAAAGTCGTCAGCTCAACGATTGACCCTACAAAGCCGGTACGCTCGTACCCAGGCTGCTGTCAGCAGCCAATTCTGCAGCGAGAACCCCTCGGGGGAGACGTGGAGCGACGACCGCGACGTGTCGAGAATCACCGAAAAGGCGATCTGGCAGCCGAGACCGGCAGCTGCCCAGACGGCGATGTGCGTCTTCTGCCATTGCGTCGAGAACGCGGCCAAGGACTCGGGCGTGGCCTCTCCATCCTCGTCTTCGTACTGGGCGCTCGCGGCCTTTGGGGCTCGGAGCCGGACGGCGTGGGCGACGACGGCAGGGATGGTGGCAAGCGCGCTGACGGCGAGCGCCGTCGCGGTAGCGTAGAGGAAGACGTCGTGCTGCATCTTTCTTTCACCTTCTCTTCCTCTCTCTCTCTTGTGGAGTTGGAAAAAACAAGCCCCCCTTGGACGAGCACCGGAGCAGCCGTTATGGATTTGTGGACGCAACGCGGCCGTCCCTGCGGGGTTCAATCGGCAGAGGGCGATTGCGTCTCGCGGCCAATCATGACGGCATCCCTCCCCCCTCCCTATCTCAAATTTGGGTTCCAGGACCTTCCCGTTTCATCACCCCGCCGGCCGCAATCCCAGGCTGCGCTGTTGGGCGGCCTGACTCACCCGTCACGCACACCGAAATCCACATCACCGCGAAGGTGCCTTGGGCCGCCAGCATATTAACACAGATTGCGATCGTTTTGAAGCATGCGGACGCGAGTCACGGTCGTCTTTGCCAGGCCTCTTCAGGCGACTCGCGGCGGATAAATGCCACCGTCGCATCCTCCGTGTCTGATCACCGACAGGCGCTGTCTACGAGCGGCTGGCGAACGTTGTTGCCTTGCCAGGCTGCAGGAGCATTCCGTTGTGTGCGGAGGGGTCACACTGCCCTGCGCCCCCACATATTTATTGCAACAGGCATATACGACCATACCCGCTGGAAACCCGGTTCATTTTGCACCCATCAAAAAGGTAATGAGGATTTGACTATAAGTGAAATTGCTGCAAGGAGGGCTGCGTCTGGGATAAAGTGTACAGGAAGTTTTAGATTTGTGATATCAAGGATAAACGCTACGCTATCTCATTAAGTGGCTTAGCAGCAGCCCCGAAAGTAACTTTTAGGGTTAGAATCGACTAAGAAGTCTGGAAGTCCGTCTCCGGTCAAGTTTAGCCTCAAGGAAGTCATAGCCCCACTGGACGACGAGCTCTCAGTGTTGAGGATGGTTGAGATAGGCTGGAGAGAAGACCGCCCGTGGTCGTCGCTATCACCAAGCCGTTCGTAAAACCCGATGCTTCGGCCAAGATCATCGCTGACGATCAGATTCTGCTTTCCGTTGCCATCAATATCTCCGAATGTGCTCTTCGTGTAATCGTCAACGTTTGGGACACCAAGGAGTTGACGAATCGGGCCGAACCAATCTTCATTCTTGGAAACTCGGAGCCTTGCTTGACGGCTGCCCTTGTTGCCATCCTCCGATGTGTCGCTGTCGCTGAACCCCCCGTTGTCGTCGAATATTTCTTCTCCGCTGCTTCCATCTTCACCGCCACTACTGCTCACGTCGCGAATGTCATTGTAGAGTGCACACTCGTTGCTCTGAAAATACCATGCCCCGTCCCGTTGCACCAACAAACGGGGGCACCCTCGCCATTGAGGTCGATCCACCGCGTGACGGCATTTTGACTAGAGACGGGCAGGGATTAAAGTGGAGAACGTCTATTTGCACAGTAGTCTTGGTCTATTTGTACAGTAATCCACTTTTCCCACCCATACATAACCCTAACCCTGTCCTGTGTTAGAATGCTTGGTCGCATCCACGGTCGCATTTACAACCACGTTTTAATTGAACACTCGTAATTGATTGATCGAACAGGGCCTAAATCGAACGATTCTGTAATAAAATTATAATTGGCTATTAAATGTTACTTACTAACTAAGCCCCTCTAGTGTCACCCGGCCAGCTGGAACGTGTGGTTTAGCCATCACCGTGTGTTCTTCTTCGTGATGCCTGTAGTTGACGATGCCAGACTAGATCCAGAGGCCTTTCCCGCTCCACCTCTCGCCTTACCCCTATTCACAGGCGTTGCAATGGCTTGACCACCCCTTATAGCCGTGATTGATCGATCAATTACGAGTGTTAATTGAAACGTGGTTGCAGATGCGACCGTGGAGCGAGCAAGCATTCTGGCGCGGGACAGGGTTAGGGTTATGTATGGGTGGGAAAAGTGGATTACTGTACAAATAGACCAAGACTACTGTGCAAATAGACGTTCTCTTAAAGTGAGGCTAGGCGCATGCTCTGAATCTTCTGTGACCCGAGATCTGGCAACGATACATACTCAAAAGATAACGGCGCGAGGGTGTCTGCCTTGTATGATCCCTGGGTAGCATCAAAGGTGTGGTCGCTTGTGGCGAGGCGTTTAAGAACAGAGCGCGTAGGTGTCTCTTCATATTGCAAAGACGTTGACAAGACGAGATAGTCCTGGCGTCCAAGCTCGAGTGGGAAGTGGTGGAACACCAGAATCCGCCGACAAAGACGCAACATCCGCACCTCGAATCCCCGATTGCCCGTTGAGAAAGGGTCGGCACGAACATGCCAGTCTGCTGGCGTTCTTGTCGAAGTTGGGCACATCTCATCATGCTCGCCGTAGTCAAACACCACGCTGAAAGACCAATCAACGGTGGGCTTCTCTTGTGCAGGAAGAATTCGCCAGGTCTGAAGATCGCGGCTCTGCGTACGGTTGCCGTACTGGATTGTCTTGAGGTATGGTGCTCGAGTCCGTGCGGTCGGGTCAAAGCCAGGTTCAACTGCATGGCGATCAGAAGGCAACGTTGAAACACCATCGTCGTTCTCTGCTTTGTATCGATACACGATTGCGTTGCCACGGGGGTCATAAGCCTCGCACAGGAGCCAACCGAAGATCCGGTGACGGTCGCCAAACTCCCGGGAAGAGTTATCACGGCCGTAGATATGCATGATGGTGTCGGCCGAGATGGTTCGCCAAAAAGTGTTGCACTTGGAGAGGTCGCCTTGGCTAGCGTCGGGAGACTCCAATCTTGCCCAGAAGACGTCCTATTTTGGCTGGTGTCTCCTGGGGTCGACCTGTACCAGGACCCAAAGACAACACTTAGCTTCGTTCAACGCTGGCGCCGTTTGCAAGATAACGGTTGGACGACGTCTGACCTCGTGGTGTCACTGACTCTGGGCCACAGAAGCCACAGCACAAGCGAGCCGTCGCCATGGACCCCTGCTCTGGAACCGGCAGCGAACGAGGCGCTGGGGCTCACGGTGCGTCTCAGCGAAAAGCTCGGCGACCTGGACCGACTGTGGAAGCCTCTCTTGGAACAGGGAACAGTTCGAGCCCAAGACGCAGCCGACATCTGTGGGCAGCTGTACGACGGTACGACGGCGCAGAAAGTAGCTGCATTCCTGGAAGGTGAGTTTCAGCTGAATTATCTGGGAATGAGGTTTGAGTTGACTCTCCTTTTTGCAGGTTCGCGAGGCACGACAATTACGGCTCCGACGTCTTCGGATAAGGGCAAGGCGATCCTCAGCCTGAAGAATCTCCCACCCAACATGCAGATCTCTCTCACGCCGCTGCGTAATGACAGCATTGCCGCTGTCACTCTCACTGGCGTCCTGTCGAGCACCAACACCGGCACCGCAACTTTCTCCATCCCGTCGATTCTGTTCGACCTCGACTTTCCTGGATACTTCATGCGTCGTCTTCGTTCCGTCGCTGTTTCCATCCCCTGCATCCTCGGGCCGTACGCCACACTCACCGCCACGCTCTCCCTCACGCAGCACAGCTATCGTGTTTCCTCAGCTCCGTCGACGGCTGACGCATACCTCACCGCTGGCGTCGCTGATGGCGGGTTCCGCACCGATGTTGTGCCTATCGCAGCCGTTGCCACTTCCTCTAGGGTCCAAGACACGGGGAGTTTCGACTTGACATTTGGGGCAGCAGCAGGCGCACACTCAAACGACGGGTGCTACGGACCTTTCGAAGGCGCTGGTGCCGTTAGCTCATGGCGCCTAGAGCTCCCGCCGTTTTCTGGCCGCCCGTTCGACTACGGTACTATTTCTGATGTCGTTCTGCACGTGCGGTATACCGCTGTTGACGGCGGGCCTCTGCTGCGACGTGCCGCCTCGGCGGCCGTGACTACGCTCCGGACACGCGCAGAGGGGCTGGGTGCTCGCGATAGGTTCTAGAGGTTTGTTGAGGCGTGGAATGCTCTTGCGAGCGAGTGGATCACTTTCCGGAATGTGCTGTCGCAGTCTACCGTGGCGCTCACTGCGTCGCTGGATCTTGGCCCGGCGCTCGTGGCGAGGTTGCCGTACTGGGCTAGGCCGGCGGATGTGAGGATTGAGAGCTTCACGGTGAGTGTGACGACGAGCGATAAGAATATTGCGAAGGATCTTGGCATTGCGGCGCTGGGAATAGGAAGTGAGGGCAAGGGGGAGGGGCAGGACCAGAAGTGGGATGCCGTTCCGGGCGGGGGGCGGACGGTGATGCTTAAGAGAGAGGGTTTGGCGGCGGGGGATATCTCGCTTTCAGATCTGGGGAAGTGGAGGCTGAGTGTGGCCAAGGGGGCGGGAAAGGCTTGTGTGATTGACGAGTTGGTAGTTTTTTGGAGGTATGTTTTCGTGCCGTGGCCAACAGCGAAGAAGGCCGCGGGTGTGTGAAAGTCTTGGAAAGTCTTGGAGATGATTCGTGGTTCTGTATGGCTACTACTGTTTTTGAACGCAGGACGGAGGGGTTCTTGTATTCGGAGAAAAGGACCAGGGAGCTGGTGCCAGTTTATAATATACAATGCCTTTGCCCTCGAAACAAGAGGGTAGGGAGCTGATGAGTTACCAGTATGCAAGGTGGGAATCCATTTTATTGTGAGCTTCTATCGGAGAAGTTGCTTCTGAGAGCAGCAGATGATAGCTTATTGGTGAGGTATCGGCCTGATGTTGGTTGTGGGTAAACTGTCTTTCAATTCTAGATCTAACTCTATGACTTTCCTCTCATTCGACTGCATCCCATGATGTCGATGCACCGGCAGATCCTCTGACCAGAACACCCTCGCCACCAGGAACGTAACCTCCTTCAACACGGAAAAAAACGTAAAGAAAAACCCAATGTTTAACATATGCAGTAGCCAAACATACTTCCCCTCCGGATCAATCACCTCCCAATACCCAATCCACACCTCCATCAGGTACGGGTACAGCGCAAACGTGAGAAAATCCCTCACATTCACACTAATCACAACATAAAGATGAAAAAAATGATCCAAAAACTCACAAAACACCACGCTAGGCACCTCCGTCCACGCACACTCGATCCTGTCCCCGTCATAGTCATGCCCCGTCCCGATGGTGTACAGCACCACGCGCACAAACGCATACGCCGTAAACCCCACGACGAACACCGCGTACTCGAAGCCGAGGTTGCTGTGAAACGGCCCATACTGCATTTGGACGGCTTTGCAGATGCCCACGCCCAGAAGCGCAGCGCAGATGGTGATGGCGTGGTCGGTGAGGCGCGCGGCGAAGTGCGGGGTGGAAGGCTTGACGAGCACGACGGCGGCTTTGCCGAAGAGGACGCGGGAGGCTTTTTCGAGGAGGGGGGCGAGAAAAAAGCCCATGAGGAGACCGGCGGCCCAGTTGGCGATGTGCGGGTTGTTGTTGTTGTTGTTGGTGGTGGCAGTGGCTTTGGTGAGGGTGGTGTGGATGCAGGCCCAGGTGCCGACGGCGGAGCCGAGGCCGAGGCCGACGGAGAGGCTTTCGGTGGTGATGGCGAGGAGGTGGGCGCGTTGGGTGGTGATGGGGAAGTGTTTCCAGATGGTGGTTGGGGTAGTGTCTGGGGGTTGGGCGGTGGAGGGTTTCTCGTTGTCGGAGGTTAAGTAGTGGTCGGAGTCGTTGGTGGAGGCGGAGGATTCGTGCCCTGCGATGTGTGCGGGTGGGCTGCGGGGAATCCTGCCCGCTTCGAGGTCCCAGGTTTTGTGGATGGAATCCATTTGTTTGAGGGTGTTGTGGGTGTGGTTACAAATGGACTAGAGGGTTAGATGGTGGTTGTTGATTTAGGATGTTGATTGTTTGGATTTGGGACCAGGCTGCAATGGAACCCGTAATTGTGATGTTGATTTTTTAATTTGATTCTCTGCTATTGTAGGGGTAATGAAGATATAGTTAATCTGTTTAAGTAGCAATGGATGTTGGACTTAAAGTGAGGACGCCGAGTGTTTTAATATAAGAAGCCAAAAATAACATTTCCGTGATGCCCTCGCGAACTCGTAATTACGAGCTTTTGATCCCTTGCTGTAACATGCTTTCGCAAATAAAAGCCTCTCGACGTCCGCAGTGCGTTTTCCCGTTGGGCCATCGGTCGAGATGCCGCAGGATCGGAGCAAGCTTTGCAGCAGCCACCGGGAAATCACATGGTTTTGCTGCCGATGGGCGAAATGAGGACAGAATAGGCATGGCGCGATGCCAAGATGATCAGCACAGGTCCGGTCGCGGTTTGTGTCCAGGGCCAGGCCCGCCGAATTGCTAGGGGTGGCCCCCCACGGGCCGGATGCCGCCGACTTTTCAGTAGGCCAACCGTTCCCATCGTGCTTCGGGCCGCACTGTTAGTCCCTTGGCATGGCTGTGCCTTATTGCTGTGCAGAGTGGTTCGATGCTTGATCGGCCCAGATCAGACCGACTTTTACCCGTTCCAGAACTTTCAATGCCAAACCGCAACTTCGATCGCCTCATCACGAATTTGGAAGGCGCGGCTTCTTCTGGAGGTCTCGCGTCCCTCCACGTGCATGTCTCGAGATCGGATCGTCTGTCTTGTCTTAGGAATATCTCGTGGCTGCGTGCAGCCAAAGACAAGGAAAAAAAACTACAGATTAGTACATCGACATCATGGACTGGCGGGTCCCACTGTTCCCAGACCACCTAGATTTCGGCAGCCTTTCGACACACTAGTGGCCACCAACTCTCAAGCCCCAGGATATCGTCCTTTAGCACTACGCCCTCTACAGGCTCGCTGTTAATAGTGGCGAAACGTAACCCGCGACGGACAGACGGATCCGTAATAAACGATTAGGGCCGTACATCCCCAACTTGTTGGAAGGACTGCTCTCTGGATCCTGTGGAATTGAAGGGGTTGTAACTGTGTGATTGTATTGCTTGTTCGGTTCTCTGGCTCAGCCAGAGAACCTTCCTTATAGCTGTGAATGCGCGTCTGTAGCAATGGTTACAAATCTATTGCTCTGGTGGTTTCCAGACTCTTCTTTCTGGGCCAGCCAGAACCCCTTTCTTTCTGACAAAAATGGTGTGCCGCGTTGCGACCGCGTGTGGAGTGTGGAAGTTTTTTTACCCATACAAAACCCTAACCCTGGTGGGGGGATGCCCGTCTAATAGATCTTGTAAAATTCCCTGTTGGACGGGGAGCAGAAGTTGTCTTCGGTTTGATTCCCAGAATTGCTGCCATCTCCTTCGCCACAGCTCGCTGGTTCGTCGTTCATCCTGATTGAGTTGTTAGGTTCAAGTTGACCGACTTGAGCCCGGGCCTCCAAAATCATGAGGGCAGAGGGTGCCCGGTTAGACTTGGCCAGCACCCAGACCGCTACTTCAGCTTCAAAATTTTCTTCTCGAAGGCCCCTCGGCTATGTTTTCCTCATCCAGTTAGAGCATACCTGTTTTCGGTCGATACTTCAAACGCCAATCGGGAGGCAGTGTCTTTTCCGATATGTGTGGCATCGGAGAACTCAGCCGAGGGAGGCCGAGGTTCGGATTTTGTGGCGGCCGCGGGTTGATGGATGTTGGGGTAAGCACGGTTTGAGGGGATCGGATGGTCGGACTGCTACGTGGGGCTGCATTTGAGCGGGCAGATGAGATGTCTCAGTCGCAGCCTTCTGTGAGCCCATGATCATGATCCACCAAAATGGAAGGTGCGGGCTCCATGCGTTTCTGCCTTGGGCTGCAATCAAGGTTGTTGCGCTGGCCTTGGCGTGTCGGTGTCACTGCACGTCACATAGCTCAGAGTGCATTCGAGGTCGAGCTACTGCACTGATGCCTGGGCTTCCCCACTCCGAGATTCAAATGGGCTGTGAAGTGCAAAAGAGGTGTAGTTGACTGGCCCGGCCGCATTGCCCCTTCCTGCCTCGAGACCACAAGAGCCCTGCTGCTCGTCACCCTCCAAATCGAACCGCTTCTCAAAACGTCCCCTCTTCAATCTTCTTCTTCTTCTTTTTTTTAAAAAAAGAAAATAAATAAATAAAACCTCGCATGTGGCACACTTCCTCATTCACTGGCACTCGAATCCAAATCAGGCTCTGCCTCACCGCTCACCTCTGGGCCTCAAATTCACAATCAGACATCATCAAAAAAGTCAAATTCTATTTTTTTTCACTTTAGCTTTACTGTATTCTAGAAAGCCGGGGCGTGTTACATGCGTATCTATTAATAATAAGTTCAAAACGCAGCTTCCTATTAGCCCCTGTCTCCAAGATCCTGCCCCCTACGTTTCTTCATCATAAGTACTTCGCCAAGATATGTTTTCCTACCTCTAACCGTCCTTGTGTGTCTGGCCGCGTCTTGCAGCGAGCCATTCCTCCTCTATGAGTCCGACAATCGTGGCGAACAGGGAAAAAGGACCGAAACCGCAGAAAACTCTCGCTCAATACGTTTCAGACGTTGTGTGCAATTACCTCGGCCCACGGTAGGTCCGGGGCGGCGGGCCCTGGTGCGTGTGTGTCGAGCATACTACTGAGGCCACTCCCTCAGACTCAGGCTAGTTATGTCACCCTTCTTCCCCATTGGGAACGAGGAGACCGGCCGGCCGGCCGGTTGGCCCGAAACTTGACAACCTTGAAGATCCAAATGTTGAAGACTTAGATGGCCGTAGGCGTCATCCGCTTGGGGAACGGGCCAAAGGTCTGACCTTGACGGGACGGACGATGCGTCTCGCCTCTGGGGGGTGGCATTGACTGGCCGTTCAGGCTCCTAAGCTGCTCATTTGGACACCGGAGATTATTGGTGCAGAAACTGGGTTAGGGGGGCATAGGTTTAGTGACAGGGGCGTTGCAGCAGCTACCTACGTAAAGGCTAGCAAAGAAGAGGGACGGGAGGCGATGGCATGGACACACCATGTTATTGAGAGACTACTTTACTTACAGACTTACTGCTGGCTTGATTCGCATTAGGCTAATGAAGCGTGAGGTCCAGATCGGACGAGCGCAGACAGCCGAGGGAGCCATAGCCCTCCCTCGAGCAGTCGACGATGACCGAACTGCTAGGAGTACATTTACCCGGAACCCCGAGACGAGATGCTCGATATTATTAGCAGTCAACAGGCGAGTACGGGATGACAGCGAATCGCGTGGAACCGGGTTTGCCTCCAGGGGTACTGCTCCCCAGCTGGTTCACTGCTCCATCTGCCCTCGCGGGATGACACACGGCACAGGCGACACGGTACGTGTTATTGGGAGACTTTGTATTGCTGCCGAGGCTCCAGGCAATCATCCCATAAATGCAGCCAATCTGCTTGATATTGCCCGGCTGGCCCGTATGCGCAAGGCCCTCGGACTCGCCCTCCAACCACGTATTAAGTCATACCCCCCCCTAGGCTAGTAGCTCGATTAAGGTTGCCATAGCACCACTAATCTATAGCGCCGCTGCTCTTTGGGCGGGAGCCCGGTATCTCGTCAAGTGGGTGGGTCATCAGCCGGAATTGGACCTGGGTAGCTGCTGGGTAAATTCCCCGCTGGCCGACGTACAGTTCGGCCAGAGCTTCAACTCCAGCTCTAGGGCGGCCAGGCAATATGCTCGGGTGGCGTGGTGCGGTGAGGCAAGAGGTGGCATAATAGTCTAACTGGGCCCTCCTGACACTCAAGTCATGGCCCCTCTTCCGATTACCCGGCGGCGGCCATAGCCTAAGGATCAAGCTTTGCCAAGAACTCTTGTTGGTGGGTTAGGTATATCTACCCAGGTCCTGGACTGCCCTACCTTGTCGCCAAGTCGCTCTCCCCACCACACTCAGTGTCGATCACGTCCTTGGCAGTTCTTCCTACCCGACTCAAACATGTTGGCACGACTTACCCTTGCCCTCGCCTTCTTCGCGGCCAACGTTGTCGCTCAACAGGCCATCTACGGACAATGTGAGTCTTTCTCTTACCTCTTCGGAGACGACCTGCTGACCATCTCCTCTCAACCTAGGCGGCGGCCAGAACTGGAACGGTCTCACGTCCTGCCAGTCGGGCCTTGAGTGCAAGTACCAGAACGACTACTACTCGCAGTGCCTGGGCGTGGACGACCACCCCGACTGGCTAGAAGAGCAAGAGGGTGGCGGCGAGGGCGAGGAAGAGGGTGGCGACGAGGGCGAGGAAGAGGGTGGCGACGAGGGCGAGGGTGAGGGTGGCGACGAGGGTGATGAGGTTTACGATGGTTAGGCATCGTCGCCGCGGTTCACGAGAATAGCCGTGACGGCGGTGATCAACTCCTACCTTATCCACGCCAGTCATGGCCTGAATCTCGCGTCCGATTGGCTTGGCAAAGCCGAAAGAAGTCTGTCGAGGATAAGAGCTCGCCCCGGCGGCGGGCGTGAGTGAGTCTGGTGCGTATGTGGAAAAGAGTGTAGAATCGTTGGAGTCTTGGGGAGGAATAAGTCATCCTGCAGACGAATATCTATTCTAGTGTACCACTACTGTAGGGCGGCTGGTCTAGTCTATAGCAGCTGTAGGCCCTGTAGGCACCTGCTACAGTAAGCCATTAATTATGATGGGCAGATATATCGAACGCTGCGCGAGTACCTCGCCTGATGTTAATGGGCCATTAAAGGCGTAGGGTGGCCCGAGGTACCTACTTTGACACGCAAACTAACGGCAGGCAAGGCTGTATTATGTCGAGGTTGATTAATGCTAGGCTGGTAAGAGGAGCTCTAGGAGCGCTTACTAAGCTACGACATCTCAGTGAGTAATATCATAGTGCAGCATAAAGATAGCGTCTTTAGGTTGTTTAGGTTTAAGATACATCTGACATTATATCTTGCTTTTCTTTTATTAAGAGAGGCTATTACGGCCCGCTCCAGGGGACACCAAGGGGAGCCTGGTAAACGCAGATCGTAATAACGGACAAGGTCCAATTACTATAAGATAATAAGAGCAAGAGGACTGAACGAAGGCCAACACAACTCTTAAGACAGTACACTATTAAATAGGTCGTGGATCCAAAGGTCCTGGGCAAATAAATCCCCAGTATAATAATACAGCTTACATAATATATTATTAACGTGAGGAACTAAGAGGTTCTTTAGTTTTATCGTAAACATAATAATAGTATTTATACTACTAAAATAATAAATAACGTATACAGGCCTTTGCAAGCATTTAAAAGAGTGATCACAGAGGTTTCTTGAACAAAGGCCCTCAACCTCTGTCATGCCCCTAGCCTCTATATACAGAGGCTGCTAAGACTACAGACGCTACAGTACCTTATACTATACTTATACTGTTTCCCTATTGTCCTTCTTATAGAGATACGTAAGACCAGGCCGCCATAAGGGGCAACCTGCAGGTTGTCACAGAGGCATTATTAAACGTATAATTCTAAGGATATAGGCTTTTCTAGCTTTTTAATTTACGTTTAGAGTGAGACACTCTCCGCGCAGGGGATCCTCTTTAACATCCTTTCCGCCGTAGATACACACTAAGGCGATCTATTCTCCTCAGCCGCACACGTAGCATTGGATCTACCTGAGGTCTACCAAATGGATATATCTCTCAGCAAGCCAGCCAGGTACGCTTGCAGCTTAACGCATCCACAAAGGTTATCCTCCCCGTTTTTAGAGTTGAAACCCGCATGAATGGACGTCCGTTCCAAACAAGAGTCGAAGTCCTCCGGCGCACTCTCGCTGACTCATGCAACGAAAAGCATCCCGCGCCCCTGGAATATAGCTTCGCGTTTTCGGATTTGTTATGTCTGTACTAGAGTAAGGTCAAGGAGCTTGCAGATCAGCAAGCGTTTCGTAAGATAGAAGCGGCTGTGGTAGATCGAGAGGCGTTGCTCGCCGACCTGGAGGGGGTGTTGGAGGAATTGGAAGGAGGAGAGCCGGGTCCTGGGTATGTTGAGCTGAAAACGCTTAGTCGATTAGAGACTGCGGCGAATAGACAATTGAGGCAGAGCGGGGAATGTATAGATGTGAATAGGTCGCCGCTGCGGTTTCTTCCTGATGAGAAGAGGAAGGAAGTGGCCCATGAGAGGCTGTTGGAGAGTATTAACAAGGAGTATGTCAGGGAATTACAAGATTGCTTGAACTCGCTGGTTACTTTTAGGAGGTTATTTCGAACCCAGAAGGGGTTTCTGGGGATTGGGTATGGGAGTGTCGAGATGTGTGATGAGGTTTGCTCGTCGCGGGAAGCAACGTGCCCCTGATTCTCCGGAGAGGCATCGATGGGAAAGAGGGTGGAACAAGTGAGAAAGTGGGTAGTAAAGGCAAGCGCGTTACCAGTAAGAAGAGCCCCAGGTATAATCTCCATGGAGAGGCATACGTTCATGGGATACTGCATGGGGAAGGGATGATGGCGGCTTTGCTGCAGAAGTACACTGAGGCGGGAGGCAAAATAAGTGATTTCCAGGACATCTTAGTCGAGCGTTATATCTCTGGGGCTGGAATTCGGGCTTCTTTTCCAGATGGCTTTGTTGATGGGATGTTGGACGATGCAGTGCTAGTATGACTTTATTCTCTCCCCCACGGCATCTATTCTTCAAGATCCAGGACCTTCCGCAATCTGCACCAGTTCGTTTAAACGGAGCATCGCCTCACCCCCTTCTTTCAAATACGCACAGCCCAATCCACCTTCGGCACACAAGCAATACCTCCATACCTCAGGGCTTCTCACTCCATAAGACGTCATAAACTTCCCAATTGTGACTACTTCGTCCGATTCCAGTCATTCGATGCTGTACACGCGATCCGTCAAACCGGTAAGGGGCAGCCCGAGTACGAAAATTTTAAAAACTCTCCATAGCACTATCTGGGATTGAGGGGGGACACAGCGCGTGGAACCACGGCGACTCTCGTTGTCCTGTTTGGAGATCCTTATGTTCCAATCTGGTCAATTACACCCAAGACCAAGCTTTGTCTTTTAACCAGGTAGTATACTTGCTTTGAGCCACTAACTTGCCTCCCACCCCTAATCATTTCTCTCCGCGTAACAATTTCTGCTAGAGCAGTAGCACTCCAATTGCACTACCCTAAGCAAGCGGACTATAAGTCAAAGAACAAATCAAAAAACATAACGAACCAGCACCGAAAGGAACAAAAGCAACCTCTGCTTCAACCTCGACATATTTAGCAGTATTACGGAATTCACGGCCGAGTTGGTTTCAGTAATATTAGTATAGTAGCCAGTATTTCAGAATATAGTAGTGATGCTTATGATCATGGGCCTAGGTAACGCGGACGGGCGTAAAGATGCTAGACTACTTCATGAAGTGGTCCTCGCCATTAAGATGAGCAGCTGCGACAGAGTGTGGTGCTTGCAGTCCCATATCGCTACAGGTCGCTCTGTACCGCTTTCGGACACAGATGGCAAACAGCGACCCAATAACAGGGCTTTTATAAGGAGAGGCAAAACATATTGGCTAGCCTTGCATCAGCAGAATGCACAGTAGCTTCTGGCACGCATTTCAACGGCTGGAACTTCGAGCGAACCCCGACCATTCAGGATCGACTTGCCTCAATCGAAAAGCAGATGCAACAGCACGCGTGGAAGACACTTGAGGACCAGTCTTTCCAAGACCAAGGGAAACTTGCCGACGCCGTAGCTAAACTCATGGCCATGTCAGCGAAGCCACTTTTTTGGCATTCCACCAGCAACCGCGTCCCGACCCGGCAGACCCTCGATGTCGTGATTGAAGCATACACCCAAAAGCTTGTCGAGGACTTGACAGCCGCTCTCCTAAGAGATAAACTGCACGGTCTAACTCTTCCTGACCCAGACAGCCTGAAAATCCCTCAGCTGCTGGCGCGGTCACGCCGCGACGACCACCTGACGCAGGAGTCTGTGGACTGGATCAGCTCCTCAGCAAAGGCGGACGAACTCGAGAAGTGCTGCGTTGAGTGGCAGCGCGAGGTACGGCGGGACATGTGTCACGAATATCGACGGAATACCGAGAGGGCTATGAGTGTTCGGCAGGAATTCTGCCCAGGAATTGTCCGCCCGGGGGTCGTCTCGTTGGTTTTGTTCAAGGGAGGCTATCCCTCGGCGGTGACCGAGGTACTTGGCAGTGACCTACTCACCTTTGGCTGGAGGAGGGAACGACTCCCGAATGGGAGGTTCGATTACTGCTCGACGAGAATCGTCACCGTCCAAAAGTCTAAGGAGGTCGCTGTTAAGGTTACAATGGAGGAGGAGCTCCTGGGGATGTGGACGCCAAGCGGCCAGTGGGTTGCATGGGATACCGCTGCGAGCGATTCCAATATTGGGAGAGCGCGAGATTAAACAATGTTCGGCATTTGTCTCCCTCCGGATCCAATACGGGAGATTGGCCCCGTTGTTTGACGCAGCGAAAATAGGCAGGGGGGGAGCTTTGGTGACTGATAGGTAAGTCATTGATATAGCAGCTATTAATACGGTATCTACGCTGACTTTACCTCGTTTGTGCCTGGAAAGTGACGAGAGGGATAGTCGCTAAATAAGAGCTTGATCCCATTTAATCGAATAGCTATTCCATTCCTGGGCAGGCCCCCTGGGACCATGAAACCTGTGGCCTTCACGCTCCCCTGACTCTGGTGAGCCATTCGGATACTTGAAGTTCAGGTTGGATGGGACCGACAGTATTAGGACAAAGCATCATGAATGGCCATGCGGATGCTGACAGCCAAGGGAGCAATGCCGATCAGCTGTGGACTAGAGTCCCCAACGAACGGGAGGGGTTCTTGATTCGCTAGGAAAGGAACCTTTGAAAGATACGAGTAGTTGAGCATGTGCTGCACTCCAGTTATTCCCCTTCAGCTGAAGATGACTCCCCCGAGGTCCCGCCGGTTGCCTTTCCTTCTGACGTTGAATGGTAGGCACACCAAGTGACGGGCAAGTTGCTGCTTGGAACAGTTCGAAGCTCGGGCCATTTGAGAAACGGGCTGAGAGTGATTCTGCCCCCACGAGCAGCCAGCTGGGAAGAGTGACCTGGTCGACCCCACCTAAGGCGGTGATTGTCACTTGCAGAACACGCTAGGCGGCGAAGGCAGCAGCGGCGGAATCACGACAAGTAGCACCAGTTGGCCTAGTCGCACGCAGTTTGGAGGTTCTCGTCCATTGCGCCAAGTTCTGCTCTGGAAGAGACGCGAGCTGCACAGCACGGAGGACTTTGCTATGTTGGAGTGACTGTTTGGCGCAGTGACTGTTGGCCTTGGCAAATCTCTGCCTCTATAAAGATCCGTGATGTAGATAATTTTGGTTGCTCCCTTAAAGCAACTACAACTAAGAATATAGGTTTATTGCTTCCATTTCCTGCCTTCCACAATGCTATCTTTGGTCGGTGCGTTCACTAAGAGCTGTTCTTGCCCCCCCCCCCCCTCCAACCATAAAGG